>Ga0308170_10000094_pt1 | contig 179671 bp, 157 predicted proteins | sample PhyBR2_2_FD_202136 | JGI IMG/M metagenome (GOLD analysis project Ga0308170, IMG submission 202136) | Phyllosphere microbial communities from UC Gill Tract Community Farm, Albany, California, United States - DLSLSB.R2 | ecosystem: Host-associated > Plants > Phyllosphere > Unclassified | place... | reverse complement strand
CGTCGACGATCGGCTGCTCGGTGAGCAGTTCCGACCGCTTCGCGAGCGGGCTCCAGCTCTCGGTCACGATGCCGAGCTCCTGGTGCACCTTCCGCAGTTCCGCCTGGGGGAAGTACGGGTGCAGCTCGACCTGGTTGACGGCCGGGGCGACCCCGGTGGCGTCGACGATGCGGCGGAGGTGCTCCGGCGTGAAGTTCGAGACGCCGATCGAGCGCACCTTGCCGCTGTCGCGCAGGTCGACGAACGCTTTCCAGGTGTCGACGAACTTGTCCACCGACGGGTTCGGCCAGTGGATCAGGTACAGGTCGACGTGGTCGAGCCCCAGGTTGCCGAGGGTCTCGTCGATCGAGCGGTGCGCCTCGTCGTAGCCGTGGTGGCGGCCGGGGAGCTTCGAGGTGACGACGAGGTCCTCGCGCGCCACCTCGGACTCGCGGACGGCCTTGCCGACGGCGTCCTCGTTGCCGTAGTTCAGCGCCGTGTCGAGCAGCCGGTAGCCGCCCGCGATCGCGGTGCCGACCGCGGCCGCACCCTCGTCGCCGTTCAGCCCGTAGGTGCCGAGACCGAGTTCCGGGAACCGGTGGCCGTCGTTCAGCTCGATCGTCGGGGCACCGACCTGCATCAGCGGACCCCGAGCAGGTCGATGACGAAGATGAGGGTCTTGCCGGACAGGAAGTGGCCGCCACCGGCGGGGCCGTAGGCGAGCTCCGGCGGGACGACGAGCTTGCGGCGGCCGCCGACCTTCATGCCGGGGATGCCCTCCTGCCAGCCGCGCACCAGCGCCGCGAGCGGGAAGTCGATGGGCTCGCCGCGGTTCCAGGAGCTGTCGAACTCCTCGCCGGTCTCGTACTCGACGCCGGCGTAGTGGACCTTGACGGTCGAGCCGGCGGACGCTTCCTCGCCGGAGCCCGCGACGATGTCGGTGACGACGAGCTCGGTGGGGGCGGGGCCCTCGGGGGCGTCGAACTCGGGCTTGCTGTTCAGGTCAGTCATGCCGATCAGTCAACCAGAGGGCGCACCGGGCACGCGCAACGAGCGTCCAGCCCGCAGAATGGTTCCACCGTGACACCATCGACTCCCGCACCGCCGCGCCGCCGTCTGCTCGCCGACCTGACCCCGCTCCGCCGCTCCCCCGCCTTCGCCCGGCTCTGGGCGGGCACCGCGATCGCCGGCATCGGCACCCAGATGACGACCGTGGCCGTCGGGCTCGAGGTCTACGAGATCACCCGCTCGACCTTCGCCGTGGCCCTGGTGGGTGTCATCGCGCTCGTGCCGATGATCGTCGCGGGTCTGTACGGCGGGATGCTCGCGGATGCCTTCGACCGGCGCCTCGTCGCGCTCGTGTCCTCGATCATCGCGTGGGTCGCGGTCGCCCTGATCGCCACCCACGCCTGGCTCGACCTGCACAGCGTCCTCTTGCTCTACGTGCTCGCCACGGTGAACGCCGTCGCCGCCACCGTCAGCAACGCGTCCCGCTCGGCCATCGTCCCGCGGCTCGTCGGCACCGACCTGCTGCCCGCGGCGAGCGCCCTGGGCGGGATCGCGTCGGGGTTCCAGGTCACGGTGGGCCCGGCGATCGCCGGCGTGCTCATCGCGACCGTCGGGTTCGCGCCGACGTACACGATCGACGTCGTGCTGTTCACGTTCGCGTTCCTCGGGGTGTTCACGCTGCCGCGGATGGCTGCCGACCACGACGCGCTGCGGCCGGGGCTCGGCTCGCTCATCGAGGGTGCGAGGTTCCTGCGGCGGTCGCGCAACATCACGATGACCTTCGTGCTCGACATCGTCGCGATGACGTTCGGGCAGCCGCGCGTGCTGTTCCCCGCGATCGGGGCGCTCGTCATCGGCGGCGGGTCGATCACGGTCGGCACCCTGACCGCCGCGTACGCGATCGGAGCGCTGCTGTCGAGCGTGTTCTCCGGGCCGCTCGGGCACGTCCGACGCCAGGGTGAGGCCGTCGGCTGGGCCATCACGGCGTACGGCGGGGCGATCGCGGCGTTCGGTGTGGTCATCGCGCTGGCACACGTCCTGGGCGGCCGCTCGGGTGAGGCGTTCGGGGTCGAGATCCTGCCCGCGCTCGGGCTCGCGGCGCTGTTCCTGGCGATGGCCGGCGGCGCGGACAACGTCAGCTCGGTGTTCCGGAACACGATCCTGCAGGCGGCGTCGCCGGACGGCATGCGCGGTCGGCTGCAGGGCATCTTCATCGTGGTGGTCACGGGCGGTCCGCGGCTCGGCGACCTGTACGCCGGCCTGGTCGTCGCGGCCGGCATCGCGTACCCGCCGGTCATCGGCGGCGTGCTGATCATCGGCCTCGTCGCGCTCCTCGTCCGGATGGTCCCGTCGTTCCGCCGCTACGACGCCCTGCACCCCCACGCCAACTGACCGGTCGGTCCTGGTGCGCATAACACCGGTGTTCGCACGTCGAACACCCGCGTTCCGCGGTGCGGAGCGTGAACACCGGTGTCTTGCAGGCGCACCAGCGCGACCAACAGGCGGTCGGGAGGCGCGGGGCGGGCCCGCCACGGGCCTCCAGGGCCGCACGTGTCGGGTACCGTACGACACATGCCGGACAGCGCATCGCGCGATCTCCAGCGGACGGGAGTCCGCGCCGTCGTCCGGCGCACCTACCACTCCGTCATCCGGCACCGCGTCGTCGACGCGGCCGCGTCGCTGACGTTCTTCGCCCTGCTGACCGTCTTCCCGACCGCGCTGGCGGTGGTGTCGGCCCTGTCCATCGTGGACCGCAAGGGCGACAGCCTGACCGACATCGTCGAGGTCCTCGGGTTCATCGTCCGACCCGAGACCGCGTCGCACCTCGAGGGCCCGCTCCGGCAACTGCTGACCCTGGACAACCCGTGGCTCGGGTTCACGATCGGCGTCGTGCTGACGCTCTGGTCGCTGTCCGGCTACGCGACGGCGTTCGGGCGGGCGATGAACACCGCGTACGAGGTCGAGGAGGGTCGGCGGATCTGGAAGTTCCGCAGCATGATGCTCCTCGTCACGCTGCTCGTCATGGTCGGCGGTGCCGTCGCGATCGTCATCCTGCTCGGCACCCCGACGATCTCCGAGGCCGTCATCCGGCAGCTCGGGTGGGCGCCCTGGATCGACGACGTGTGGAACGTGGCGAAGTGGCCGGTGCTCGCGGTCGACCTGGTCGTGATGGTGGCGGTGCTGTACTACGCGACGCCGAACGTGAAGACCCCGCAGCTGCGGTGGGTGTCGGCCGGTGCCGCGTTCGCGATCGTGACCTGGGCCATCGCCACCCTCGGGTTCGCGCTCTACGTGGAGACCCTCGGCGGCGGGAACCGTGCCTACGGGTGGCTCGGCGGTGCGATCCTGCTGCTCGTGTACCTGTACATCTCGAACTTCGTGCTCGTGGTCGGCGGGGAACTCGACTCCGAGGTGATCCGGATGCGGCAGCTGATGGCCGGCATCGAAGCGGACGAGTCGATCCGGCTGCCGCTGCGGGACGTCACCCGGAACTTCACGCTCGCGCGCTGGCGGGACCAGGACATCGCTGCAGCGCAGCACGTCCGGGCCGAGGCCGAAGCCGTTCGGGTGGCCGAGGACGAGGACGCCGAGCTGACCCCGGGCGAGGAGCAGCTGCGGGCGATGGCGCAGCAGGTGCGGGTGGGCGAGCGGCCGCTGCCCTGACGGGTGGCGTGCGCGCGCTCGTTGCCGCGGACGCCCCGCGTCAGCGCTTGCGCGCCTCGGCGTCCAGCATCTCCTCGGTGACGATCGGGATGGCGCCGGTCGCCAGCTCGATCCCCGACAGCCGTGCCGGGCTGAGCACCCGCATGACCTGGTCCTCGTCCATCAGGCCCGCGGCCACGACGAGCGTCGAGATCGGCGTCGAAGTGGTCAACGCCGTGTGCGCGATCGACGCCGCGGCCGCGTACCCGATGTACGGCGTCAGCGCGGTGACGACGCCGACGTTCGTGTCGACCTGGGCGGCGAGCTTCGCCTCGTTCGCCTCGATGCCGACGACGCAGTGCTCGCGCAGGGTCGCACAGCCGCGGGACATCCACTGCAGGGACTGCAGGATCGAGTGGGCGATGATCGGCTCGAAGGCGTTGAGCTGGAGCTGGCCGCTCTCCGCCGCCATGGTCACCGTGGTGTCGGCTCCGGCGACCGCGTAGGCGATCTGGTTCACGACCTCGGGGATCACCGGGTTCACCTTGCCCGGCATGATCGACGAACCGGCCTGGCGAGCGGGCAGGGTGATCTCGCCGAGGCCCGCCTGCGGGCCGGACGACAGCAGCCGCAGGTCGTTGCAGATCTTCGAGAGCTTCGCGGCGCTGCGCTTGACTGTGCCGGACAGGGTCATGAAGGCGCCGGCGTCGCTCGTCGCCTCGATGAGGTCGGGGGCGGTGACGACGTCGATCCCGCTCGCCTCCTGCAGCTGCCGGCGGACCTCGTCGCGGTAGAGCGGGTCCGCGGTGATCCCGGTGCCGATGGCCGTCGCGCCGAGGTTCATCTCGGCGAGCAACGGCATCACCTTGCGGAGCATCTCCGCGTCCTCCTGGATGGTGTGCGAGAAGCCGGTGAACTCCTGCCCGAGGGTCATCGGCACGGCGTCCTGCAGCTGCGTCCGGCCGACCTTGAGCACGTCGGCGAAGGCGCGGCCCCGCTCGGCGAACGCGGCGGAGAGTTCCTCGAGCTGCACGATCAGCCGCCGGACGCCGAAGATCATCGCGATCTTGATGCTCGTCGGGTAGGTGTCGTTCGTTGACTGGCTGCGGTTCACGTGGTCGATCGGGTGCAGGTACGCGTAGTCGCCCCGCGCACGGCCCAGGAGTTCGAGTGCCCGGTTGGCGAGCACCTCGTTCGTGTTCATGTTCGTGCTCGTGCCCGCGCCGCCCTGCACGACGTCGACGACGAACTGCTCGCGGAGCGCCCCGTCGCGCACTTCCTGCGCCGCGCGGTCGATCGCGTCGGCGCGCTCCTCGTCGAGGACACCGATCGCCCGGTTCGCCCGCGCCGCCGCCTGCTTCACGGTGACGAGCGCCTCGATGAGGTCCGGGTACACGGCGATCGGCACGGAGGTGATCGGGAAGTTCTCCAGCGCCCGCAACGTGTTGATGCCCCAGTAGGCGTCGTTCGGGACCTCCCGTGATCCCAGCGAGTCGCTCTCGGTCCGCGTCGTCGTCACAGGTGCCTCCTCGTTGCCGGTCACACGTCGAGGCTAGTCCGGTCCGTCCAGCCGGTCCGGGAACGCGCCGGGACGGTGCAGAGCGGCGCGTTCCTGCGCGAGCGGGCGGAATGCCGCGGTCGCCTCGGTATCGCACGCCGGCATTCCGCCCGCTCGTCCGGGACGGACGGGAGGCGCGGTGCCAGGCCGCCACGGGCCTCCCGCTCGCGCGGCGAGCGCGGCGAACACACGACGAGTGAGCAGAAGACGCCGGGTCGCGAAGGGCGACCCGGCGTCTTCTGCTCACTCGGTGAGCGCGCCCGTCAGTGGAACTGCGGAACGATGAGGTAGATGCCGTAGAACACGACGGCGCCGCACACGACGAAGCACGCGACGGCAGCGGCACGGAGTGCACGTGTAGCCGTCGAGGCGCCGGCCGGGTTCGGGAAGCCCGCGGTGGCCGGACCGATCGTGCCGTCGTCCTTCACGGTGAACTTGCCGGCGCGGGTGTCGGCGGCGCTCCAGAGACGGAGGCCGACCGAGTACACGGCGACGACGAAGCACGACGAGACCACGGCGACGAGCGCCACGGTGAGGAATGCAAACCAGTCGATGCCCATCAGCGACGGCCTCCCTTGCGGGCCGCCATGCGACGGAGCGTCCGCTCGCGGCTCAGTTCGGCGCGACGCTCGGCGACCGCGTCGGCGCGCTTCTTGCGCTGCATGTCGCGCAGCTCCTTGCGGGTCAGGACCGCGTTCGCGGCGACGTCGACCTCGATGGCCGAGGCCTGCTCGTGCGGCTTGCGGAGCGACCAGAGGTACAGGCCGAGGATGACGGCGGCACCGACCACGGCGTCGATCACGAGCCCGATGACGCCGAGACGGGCGATCCCGGAGGCGACGGCACCGACCGCAGCAGCGGCAGGCAGGGTGATGAACCAGGCGATGACGATCTTGCCGGCGGTCGACCACTGGATCTTCGAGCCCCGGCGGCCGAGACCGGCACCGATGATGGAACCCGAGGACACCTGCGTGGTGGACAGCGCGAAGCCGAGGTGGCTGGAGGCGAGGATCGTCGCCGCGGTCGAGGCCTCGGCCGCGAAGCCCTGGGTCGCCCGGATCTCGGTGATGCCCGAGCCGAGCGTGCGGATGATCCGCCAGCCACCCGTGTAGGTACCGAGCGCGATCGCGAGGGCACAGGCCACGACGACCCAGAACTGCACGCCCTGGTTGGACGACTGCGCGCCCGAGGCGATGAGGGTCAGCGTGATGACGCCCATCGTCTTCTGCGCGTCGTTGGTGCCGTGCGCCAGGGACACCATCGAGCTGGTGAAGACCTGCCCGATCCGGAACCCGCCGCGCTCGTTCGGGAACACCGGCCGCTTGGTGATCCGGTACGCGATGCGCGTCGACAGGAACGACACGAGCGCCGCGATCACGGGCGAGGCGAACGCCGGGATGATCACGACCGTCAGCAGCGCGACGTAGTTGACCGACTGGAACCCGGCACCGACGATCGCGGCACCGATGAGCCCGCCGAACAACGCGTGCGAGGACGACGACGGCAGCCCGCGGAGCCACGTGATCATGTTCCAGACGACTGCCCCGATCAAGCCCGCGAAGATCATCTCGGGGCTGATCGCGACGCCACCGGGGCCCTCGTTGATCAGCCCGTGCGAGATCGACGTCGCCACGGCGGTGCTGAGGAACGCACCGACCAGGTTGAGCACCGCAGCGACGGTGACCGCCACCTTGGGCTTCATGGCGCCGGTCGCGATCGGGGTCGCCATCGCGTTGGCGGTGTCGTGAAAACCGTTTGTGAAGTCGAAGAAGAGGGCCAACGCGATGACCAGGACGACTATGAGTGTGATGTCCACCGCGGGCAAGTGTCCCAGGCGTCGGCCCTTCGAGCAAACCTGATCGGCAACCTGTTGTTCACCGTCGCTTCACACTCGTTCAGGTTCGGAACCATGCCGATGGAAGAATGGGTCCATGGACACCGCTGAGCTCCTCATCCTGTTGATCGGATCGCTCGCGGTGACCGGGTTCGCCCGCGCCAAGGGGCTCCCCGCTCCCCTGCTCGTCACAGCGGTCGCCCTGGCGGCGTCGTTCCTGCCCGGGCTGCCCCCGATGGAGATCGACTCCGAGGTCATCCTCACGGTGATCCTGCCGCCGCTGCTCTACTCCGCCGCGCTCGACGTGTCGTGGCAGAGCTTCCGCGGCTCGATCAAGCAGATCCGACGACTCGGCATCTTCCTGGTGATCGTGACGGCCCTGGTCGTCGGCGGAGTGGCGTACCTGCTCATCCCGGACATGACGCTGCCTGCGGCGATCCTGCTCGGCGCGATCGTCGCCCCGCCGGACGCGGTGTCCGCCGCCGCGATCGGCCGGAAGCTCGGACTCCCCCGGCGTGTCATGACCGTGCTGTCCGGCGAGAGCCTCATCAACGACGCGGCCTCGCTGACCCTGGTGCGCGTGTTCACGCTCATCATCGCCGGCACGTCGCTGACGGTCTGGCAGGACCTCGGCATCTTCGGGCTCGCGATCGGCGTCGGCCTGGTCGTCGGCATCGTGCTCGGCGTCGTCGTGCACTGGATCCGGATGCGCATCAACGACCCCGTGGTCGAGACGATCATGAGCATCCTGCTGCCGTTCGTCGCGTACATCCTCGCCGAGGACCTGTCCGGCTCCGGCGTCATCGCGGTCGTCACGGCCGGCCTGTACATCGGCTACAACTCGCCGAAGGAGGGCTACGCCACCCGGCTGCAGGAGCGACCGCTCTGGACGAGCATCGACGTCATCCTCGAGGGCTTCGTGTTCGCGCTCATCGGCCTGCAACTCAACACCGTCGTGCAGGACCTGGTCGAGAGCGAGCGCAGCCTCGGGCAGACGCTCACCGCGGCGGCCGTCGTGCTCGCGGTGGTGATCCTGGTGCGGCCGCTGTTCGTGTTCGAGTCGTACGTGCGCAACCGGTTCAACGGGAAGTGGCTCCGGCCGCTGCGGATCAAGCTGTCCCGCGGGCACCCCTCACTGCGGTGGATGCGCGGTTCCGCGGAGCCGAAGCTCAACTGGCGGGAGCTCACCGTCATCTCGTGGACGGGCATGCGTGGCGTGGTGACCCTGGCGGCAGCGGTCTCCGTCGTCGCGAGCCCGACGCAGATCCCGGCGCAGGACACGATCTTCATCATCGCCTTCTTCGTCACCGTCGGCACCCTGCTGTTGCAGGGGCTCACGCTGCCCTTCGTCATCCGCGCGCTCAAGGTGCAGGACCCGGCCGAGGGCGAAGAGGACGTGCGCAGCGAGATGCGACTCAACCAGCGCACCACCGAGGCCGCGATCGAGCTGCTCGAGAAGCGCCGTCCGGCGTGGGCGAAGCAGTACGGCTCGGACGCCGTCGACTCGGTGGTGAACCGGCTGAAGGCACGACTCGAGCGTCAGGCCGAGACCTTCCGCCAGGACGCCGAGGAAGAAGAGGACGAGGAGCGGAACGTCGCACTGCGCCTGCGCGGCTCGCAGATCCAGGACATCCGGCGCGAGCTGCTGGACCGCCGCCGCGAGATCGTGCTCGAGGAGCGGGAGAAGGGGAACCTCGACGAGGAGGTCATGCGCCGCGTGCTCGTGACCCTCGACGCCGAGGAGCTCGCGATGGACTCGGCGCAGGCATCGCGCAGTCGCTCCTGAGCACCTCGGGCGTATCCTGGCGCTCCGATCGAGAGCAGGAGCAGAGCGCCGAGTGAGCACGCCGCGGAACGACGTCCCCAGGAACGACGACGGACCGGAGCGCCCCGGCGGTTCGCGTCCGACGCCCCCGAAGTCGCGCGGGAGCCGGCCGTCCACCCAGGGGACGAAGCCGCGTCGCGGTGGCAAGGTCGCGGGACACGCCAGCCGGTCAGCACCCCGGCGGCAGGCCCCCGTCCCCGCCCCGCAGCAGTACAGCGCGTACCGCCGCTGGTACTCGACACTGCACCCGTCGCTCCAGCTCATCGGCCTGCAGCTGTGGATGCCACTGTTCTTCATCGTCGGGTTCTGCCTGTGCTACGTGTTCGCGTTCCACGCCCCGCACCCGCACGACGTGCCGATCGCGCTGATCGGCAGCGACCCGTCCTTCGTGCAGGCCGTGCAGCGGGCGTTGCCGGGCGAGTTCGTGTTCCACTCCTACGACTCGCTCGCCCAGGCGAAGCGCGACGTGGTCGACGGCTCGATGGCGGTCGCGTACGACCCGGCCGCGAACGAGTTCTTCAAGGCGAGCGCGCACCAGTTCCAGGTCGCGAGCCTCGTGCCGGCCACCCTCAGCGCGGTGCTCACCGGCCTGGGCGTCGCGACCCCGAAGGTGACCGAGCTCGCGCCCCTGCCGGCGTGGGACGAGTACGGCACCGTGGCGATGTACGTGATGCTCGCGTGGTGCATCGGCGGCTACATGGTCGCGATGTTCATCGGCATCATGGGCGGCCCGCTCCGGCACCGCACCCGCATGACGGTCATCGCGGTCGGCGGCCTGGTCATCTCGCTCATCACGAACACGCTCGCCGGCCCGGTGCTCGGTGCCATCCACGGCCACTGGATCCAGCTGGTGCTCATCGCCTGGGGCTGGATCGTGGCGATCGGCCTGGCGGTGAACGGTCTGAGCTACTTCGTCGGCCGCTTCATCGCCGCCCCCGCGATGATCTGCTTCGTCTTCCTGTCCATGCCGTCGTCCGGCGGCGCCTACCCGAAGTGGTTCATGCCCGAGCCGTTCGCGTGGCTCAACAACGTCGTGGTCGGCTCGAGCATGGTCGACATGATCAAGCACCAGGTCTACGGCGTCGGCCCCGGTCCGGCCCGAGGCCTGATCACGATGGCGTGCTACGCGGCGGCCGGCCTCGTGCTCATGTACTTCGGCAAGCAGTGGTGGGAGCGCAAACGGATCCGCGCGATCGTCACCGGCCGCACGACGATGTTCCAGGACGCGAACACGGCCAACCGCGAGTTCCTCGGCGGGCAGCGCGACGCCGAGCTGGAGCGCCACGGGCTGACCTCCACCGAGACCGGCACCCTGAGCGTGCTGCGGGACGACGACTGGGAGGACGAACGCACCGGTGGCGACGTCTTCACCGGCGCGCGCGACGGCCTCGAACCGGGCGCGACCCCGACCGGTCGCATCGCCGTGCAGCGCCCCGCGAACCGGAAGGAGCCGCGACCGGCGGCGGCTCCGCACGGCAAGCACGCCGACCGCTGACGCGTATCCTGAGGGGCATGAACCCCCGAATCACCTGGCACCGCGTCCTCGTCAGCGTCGTCGTCGTGTTCCTCGTGCTGACGCTGGGCTTCTACGCCGCGAGCGTCCTGCTCGCCCCAGCCGACGGGCGCGGCACCGCCGGGCTGTTCGTCGGGTGGGCGATGTTCTCGATGATCGGTGCGATCGTCGTCGGTGTCATCGACTTCTTCGTGCGACCCCTGGGCGGCCGGAGCGGCGACGCCGACGTCATGGCCGCCGCCGAAGAGGCCCGGACCGGCAGCACCCGCACGCAGCAGACGCGCTAGCGGCACGCGCACCCAGCAGACGCCCTGAGCGAGACCCGCCCCAGCGGAAGAACTAGGCCACACCCGTGCCGGTGAACCCGGACACCGTCGCGTCGTCCTCGGCGAACGTGAACCGCGCCCGGACGTTGCCGCCAGCGAGCACCCCCGGCAACCAGTACCGGGCGTCGTCCCACATCGCGTCGTAGGGCACGGCGTCGACCGGGATCCACCGCGGCTCCAGTTCGTCCGAGCCCGACGGGTCTCCCTGCCAGCGGCGGCAGACGAAGACGTCCGAGACCTGGGACCAGGACGGTCGGTACGGGAACCGGTAGTCCAACGTGCCACGGGCCTCCAGGTCGACCGCGTCGAGCCGCAGGCCGACCTCTTCACGCACCTCGCGCACGGCGGTCTCGACCGCCGTCTCGCCGGACTCGCGCTTGCCGCCGGGGCCGACCAGACGGCCGGTGCCGAGGCCGCGGCGCTTCTCCCCCAGCAGCACCTCGGGCCCTGCCTCGCCGTCGCGCAGCAGGTACACGACCACCACCCGGGGATGCTGGGACTTGCTCTCGTCGCGAAGGCTCACGCGTCCAGTGTGACCGATGGAGTGTCGTACGCTCTTCCCATGGCAGGCGTGCTGCGGGGGCACCATGGCTGAGCCCCGCAGGACCGGGCGCAGCCTCGAAGTGCTGCGCGCCGAGGCCGCCGAGGAGATCTCGATGCTCGTCGAGCACCGGAGCCGTCAGGGCGAGGACCCGTGGGAGTTCATGCCGACGCTCCCCACCGTCGACGAGCAGGTCGTGCTGATCCTGCGCGCGGACGCCGTCGACCTGGACGAGGCGATCGGCAAGCGGCACGCACAGTGGTCGAGCCACCCGGCGTCCGGGCAGGGCACCAAGCTGGGTGAGGAGTACCACCGGCTGCGCCGGATCGCGCTGCAGCACCCCGAGCTGACGCCCGCCGTGTGGAAGCTGCTCGGCGCCCTGCCCGAAGCGGGCTGAGCTGCGGTTGGATGGACGCATGACCGAAACCGTGCTCGCCGTCCTCAACCAGCCCTCCCGCGACGCCGCGCCGCACGACCCCGCGGCCGACGCCTTCACGTGGGCGAAGCCGCTCGAAGAGCACGTCCAGGTGCAGGACCTCGGCGTCACGCGCGGCGACGGCGTGTTCGAGACGATCACGGTGATCGACGGTCGGCCCCAGGCCCTCGAGGCGCACCTCGCCCGTTTCGGCCGCTCCGCCGCGATGCTCGACCTGCCCGCCCCCGACCCCGAGGCCTGGCGCCAGGCCATCGAGGCCGTCTGCGCCCGCCTCGACCCGGTGCGCGAGGCCTTCGCCAAGACCGTCCTGACCCGCGGCGTCGAGGGCACCGACCGCCCGACCGGGTGGGTCTACGCCGCGCCGTCGGGTGACTCCACGACCGCCCGCACCGAGGGGATCTCCGTCGTCGTCCTCGACCGCGGCTACCGGCACGACGTCGAGCGCACCTCGCCCTGGCTGCTGCAGGGCGCGAAGACGCTGTCGTACGGCGTCAACATGGCCGCCCTGCGCGAGGCCGTCCGCCGCGGCGCCGACGACGCCCTGTTCGTCTCGAGCGACGGCTACGTGCTCGAGGGCACGCGCGCGAACCTGATCATGAAGGTCGGCGACCGGCTGGTCACGCCCCGCACCGACATCGGGATCCTGGCGGGCACGACGCAGGCCGACGTGTTCCGCTTCGCCGAGCAGGAGGGCGTCGAGACCGCCTACGAGCTCGTCACCCTCGCCGACCTGGCAGCCGCGGACGCGCTCTGGCTCGTGTCGAGCGTGCGGCAGGCGGCGCCGATCCGTTCGGTGAACGGCGACGCGCGGCCGATCGACGCGGAGCTGACGACGCGCATCAACGACTTCCTGCTGGCGCGCGAGGTCTGAGCACGGTCTGACCGCTCGACCCGGAAGACGCCGTCGTGTCCGCGAGACGCCGCGGAATTGGGCGGCGTCTCGCGGGTGTGACGGCGTCGTGCCGAAACGACGGCGTCTCTCGACCGGACACCTGACGGACGGGAGGCCCGTGGCGGGCTCGCCACGGGCCTCCCGTCCGCCTGTGGCTGAGCCCACCGCGTCACGCGAGACGCCGGCGTCTCGTGGCCGCTACCAGCGCGGCGTGGTGACGCCGGCCCCGTCGGCCCACGCGAAGACGGTCTCGCCGTCGATCCAGACGCGCGTCGCGCGGCTGGTCGCGTCGAGCGGGTCGCCGTCCCAGAGCACGAGGTCGGCGTCGTAGCCCTCGGCCAGGCGACCGACACGGTCGCCGAAGCCCAGGAACTCGGCCGGGTTGACCGTGAGCGCCTCGAGTGCGGTCTGGGCGGGCAGGCCCTCCTTCACGGCGGCAGTCGCCTGGTCGACGAGCATGTTGATCGGCACGACCGGCGCGTCCGTCGTGATGGCGACCCGGACCCCGGCCGCCGCGATGGTGGCGAGGTTCGGGATGCCGCGGTCGCGGAGTTCGACCTTCGAGCGGCTGGTGAAGAGCGGGCCGTAGATGACCGGGATGTCCTTCGCGGCCAGCACGTCGGCGATCTTGTGCGCCTCGGTGCCGTGGTTCACGACGAGCCGGTATCCGAACTCCTCGGACAGGCGGATGGCGGTGGCGATGTCGTCGTGGCGGTGGGTGTGCTGGTCCCAGACGAGTTCGCCGTCGAGCACCCGGACGAGCGTCTCCTTCGTCAGGTCGCGGGCGAACGGCTCGTCCTTCGCGGCTGCGGCGTCGCGGGCGGCCTTGTAGTTCTGCGCGTCGACGAAGGCGTCACGGATGATCTTGGCGACACCGAGCCGGGTCGAGGGCGTCTGGCCCTTGCCGCCGTAGACCCGCTTCGGGTTCTCGCCGAGGGCGCTCTTCACGCTCACCGAGTCGGAGATGAGCTGCTCGTCGATCGTCCGGCCGCCCCAGGTCTTGATGGCGACGCTCCGGCCGCCGATCGGGTTGCCCGAGCCGGGCTTGACGACGATGCTCGTGATCCCGCCGGCGAGCGCATCCCGGAAGCCCTCGTCGTCGATGTCGATCGCGTCGATCGCGCGGACGCCCGCCATGTTCGGGGCGGTCATCTCGTTCGTGTCGTTGCCGGCCTCGCCGTTGGCTTCTTCGTGGATGCCGACGTGGCCGTGCGCCTCGACGAACCCGGGGACGAGCCACGAACCCGCGGCGTCGATGACCGTCATGCCGTCGGGCGGGGTGACGTCGGGCCCGACCGCGGTGATCCGGCCGTCCTCGACGATGACCGCGCCGCCGTCGAAGGCGGGGGCGGAGACGGGGACGACGTGGGCACCGGTGATCGCGAAGGAGTTGCTCATGGCACCAACGGTACGCGGGGGCGTGCGAGCGGCGGACGGGCGGGCGGCGGCGCGCGGGCGGCGTGCGGGCGGCGTGCGGGCGGGCGGCGGCGCGCGGGCGAAATACCGATTCCTGGCGCCGGACGTCCCGGCGGCCCTACCGTCGCGGGATGGCACACCGGAGCGAGACCTGGCCCACGCACCACAGCGCCGAACGACCCTGGCGCAGCGCAGTCCGCGGGTGCCGTGACGACCGGCTGGTGACCACCGTGCGGGTGTCGGTGCCCCCGTCCATCGCCAGGGCTCGGTGGACACCCGACGACGACACCGTCGCACTGCTCGACCGGAGCGCCACGGCCCTGCGCACCCTCGACGTCCACCACGGCTCCCGGCTCGCACCGCTCGGGTCCGTGCTCGGCCGGACCGAAGCCGTGGCGTCGTCGCGGATCGAGGACGAGCCCGCCTCGATCGACGACCTGGCGCGCGCGCTCGTCGGCATCCGGGCGAACCCGGGTGCCACCGCGGTGGTCCGGGCCGGCGGCGCCGTCGAGCACCTGGTCTCCGCGGCGGACTCGGGCATCGTCACGGAGTCGTCCCTGCTCGAGGCGCACCGTCTGCTGATGCGCGACGACCCGGTCGACGGACGGTCCGCAGGCCGGTACCGCGACGTGCAGAACTGGATCGGTGGCGGCGCCACACCCCGCGACGCCCGGTACGTCCCACCGCCGCCGGAGCTCGTGGCACCGCTGATGGCCGACCTGCTCGCGTTCGTGCACCGTGTGGACCTGCACCCGATCGCCCAGGCGGCCATCGCGCACGCGCAGTTCGAGTCGATCCACCCCTTCACCGACGGCAACGGTCGGATCGGGCGGGCGCTGATCGGGGCCGTGCTGCGGCGCCGCGGGGTCACGACGACGGTGACCGCGCCCGTGGCCACCGCACTCGCGGCGGACCGACCGCGGTACTTCCGGCACCTGGAGCGGTACCGCGACGGCCAGGTCACCGGGTTCGTGGCCGATCTGGCCCTGGCGATCGGGACGGTCTGCGACGAGGCGACGCTCGGCGCCCTGCTGCTCGCCGAGCACGACGCCGACCGGTCCACCGGTCCCTGCGCCATGGGCCCGCACGCCGTCGTCGGCCGTGCGCTCGCCGACGACCCCGTCCTGACCGAAGCGCACCTGGGAACCCTGCTCACCGCCGACCAGGTCGAGCGCGTCACGCTCGACCTGGTGCTGGCGGGCGTGCTCCGTCCGGTCACCCGTCGCCGCCGTGACCGCGCCTGGGTGGCACCCGCCGTGGTCGCCGAGCTCGAGGCGTTCGAGCAGCGGGTGCACGCCGCTGTGGGCGGCCACGAGCGGGCCGCGGCCTGACCGGGGGTGCGGGCGAATAGGGTGGGACGGTGAGCAACGAGCACACCGCATCCACCCCGCCCAGCGCCGCCAAGCGGCCCGTGACACGGACCCACCACGGCATCGACTTCGTCGACGACTACGAGTGGCTGCGGGACAAGGAATCCCCCGACACCCTGGCGTACCTCGAAGCCGAGAACGCCCACACCGACGCCGCGACCGCGCACCTCGCGCCGCTGCGGGACCGCATCTTCGCCGAGGTGAAGAGCCGCGTGCAGGAGACCGACCTCTCGGTGCCGGTGCGCATGGGCGACTGGTGGTACTTCACCCGCACCGCCGAGGGCAGCCAGTACGGCGTGCACTGCCGCGTGCCCGTCGCCGGCCCGGACGACTGGACGCCGCCCGCCGTGGTCGAGGGCGAGTCGACCCTGCCCGGTGAGCAGGTGGTGCTGGACGGCAACGCCCTGGCCGACGGCCACGAGTTCTTCTCCCTCGGCACCTACGACATCAGCGACGACGGCACCCGCCTGGTGTACGGCATCGACGTCGAGGGCGACGAGCGGTACACCCTGCACGTGCGCGACCTGGCTTCGGGGACCGACCTCGGCGACGCCATCCCGAACACCGGGGCCGGCGCCACGTTCGACCCGGCGGGCCGCTACGTCTTCTACCCCACGGTCGACGAGTCCTGGCGTCCGGACAAGATCTGGCGGCACACGGTCGGCACCGCGGCGTCCGAGGACGTCCTGGTGTTCGAGGAACCCGACGACCGCTACTGGGTCGGCGTCGGCGTCACCCGCTCGTCGCAGTACATCGTCATCGAGCTCGGCTCGAAGATCACGTCCGAGGCGCACGTCCTCGATGCTGCGGACCCGACCGGTGAGTTCCAGGTCGTCTGGCCCCGCCGCGAGGGCGTCGAGTACGAGATCGAGCACGCCATCGTCGGCGGCAGCGACCGGTTCCTGGTGCTGCACAACGACGGCGCCGAGAACTTCGAGCTCGTCGACGTCCCCGCCGACGACCCGACGTCCGAGCGTGACCGCCGCGTCGTCGTGGCACACCACACCGAGCGCCGCATCGAGTCGGTCGACGCCTTCGCCGGGCACCTCGCGCTGGAGTACCGGTCCGAGGCGCTCCCCCGCGTCGCGCTCATCCCGATCGAGGGCGACGGCTACGGCGACGCGCACGAGGTCCCCTTCGACGAAGCCCTGTTCTCCGCGGGGCTCGGCGGCAACCCGGAGTGGGAGCAGCCGACACTCCGCATCGGGTACACGTCGTTCGTCACCCCCTCCGAGGTCAGCGACCTCGACCTGGCCACCGGCGATGTCACCGTCCTGAAGCGCCAGCCCGTGCTCGGTGGCTACGACCCGGCCGACTACGTGCAGGAACGCGACTGGGCCACCGCGGCCGACGGCACCCGCGTGCCGATCTCGCTCGTCTGGCGCCGTGACGCCGTCGACCAGGACTCGCCGTCGCCGCTGCACCTGTACGGCTACGGCTCGTACGAACACTCGATCGACCCCGGCTTCAGCGTCATGCGCCTGTCGATGCTCGACCGCGGTGTCGTCTTCGCGGTGGCGCACGTCCGTGGTGGCGGTGAACTCGGCCGGCACTGGTACGAGAACGGCAAGACCCTGACGAAGAAGAACACCTTCACCGACTTCGTCGCGGTCGCCGAGCACCTGATCGAGTCCGGCCGGACGAGCGCCGACCGGCTCGTGGCCGAGGGCGGCAGTGCGGGTGGGCTCCTGATGGGCGCCGTCGCGAACCTCGCACCCGAACGGTTCGCCGGCATTTTGGCGGCCGTGCCGTTCGTCGACGCGCTGACGAGCATCCTCGACCCGGACCTGCCCCTCACCGTCATCGAGTGGGACGAGTGGGGCGACCCGCTGCACGACGCCGAGGTCTACCGCTACATGAGCGAGTACACGCCGTACGAGAACGTCCGCGACGACGTCCAGTACCCGCAGATCCTCGCCGTGACCTCGATCAACGACACCCGCGTGCTCTACGTCGAGCCCGCGAAGTGGACCGCGAAGCTCCGCGAGGTCGGCGCGCCGGTGCTGCTGAAGACCGAGATGTCCGCCGGCCACGGTGGTGTCAGCGGTCGGTACGCGTCGTGGAAGGAGCGGGCGTTCGAACTCGCCTGGCTGCTCGACGTGCTCGGGCTCGCCGACGAGACGCCCGCCGCGGCGACCGCCACCCCGATCGCCGCGGGCTGAGCAGCGCCGCGCACTTCGTGAGCAGAAGAGGTCGGGTCCGAACGCGGGACCCGACCTCTTCTGCTCACCAAGCGAACAGCGGCGCACGCAACGCGCGCACTCCGCTCACACGCGGTTGAGCGCGTGCACCGCCTCGTCGTAGGACTCCTCGGCCAGGCGCACCCGGTCCCCCGCGAGCACCCCGTACCCGAACGTGCCCTCACCGCCACGCTCCGCGATCGCCGCGTTCGCCCGCAGGATGTCGAGGGCGTGCAGCGACCGCACCCGCTCCGTCAGCACGTCGGCGGCGGTACCGATCCGCTTCCACAGCGCGTGCGGGAACGCGTCGTCGCCGAGCACGTCCATCGCCATCCGGGCCCGCATCGTCTCCTGCCACGCGGCCTCGGTGGTGCTCCGGTCGGCGGCCTCCCGCTCGGCGGCGGTGTCCGAGGTGTCGTCGGCGACGGCGGCCCGGACGAGCTCGCGCACGCGCGGCTTCACGTCGGCGCCGACGTCCTGGGCGACCTGCTTCGGCGAGCGGAGCGACCACGCGGTCGGCAGGGGACGCTCGGCTGCGTCGTCGAGGGCGTCGAGCAGCTCGAGGAACGGCTCGCCGTGCAGGAACGCGACGACGTCCCGCACCGCCTGGTCGCGACGCTCACGGGTCGAGGCCAGGATCCGCTCACGGGTCAACGCGTCGACCAGGTCGTCCTGCGCCGGCGACGACGCCCGCGGCAGCCGGTCGATCAGGTACTCGGCCAGCGCCGCACGCGCGGTGACGCCCGCCAGGCCGTCCGCCGCCTCGGCGGCGCGGTCGACGGCCTCGCCGTCGGGGAACGCCGGGCGGTAGGCGCCCAGGATCGCGGCGATCTCGAGGGTGGTGTCGGCCGCTTGCCGGAGGTCGGCCGTGTCGCCGGAGCGGAGCCGGGCCTCCTGGCCGAGCAGCGCGATGCGCAGCTTGCGCACCCGCTTCGCCAGGATGCGTGCGGTCGTGCCCTTGGCCGGCTTCTCCTCGGTCTGAAGGCGCGGTGCCGGTGCTCCTGCCAGCCCGCGTGCCAGCTTGGACGCGACTGCGGCGGGACCGGCGCCGACGGCCGCGAAGCGTCCGTCGAGGGCCGCGAACAGCTCGTGGGCGATCTGCGGGTCGACGCCGTCGACGGTCTCGACCTCGACCTCACGCCAGGTGCGCGGGGTCTCCGGGGCGTCGTCGTCGAGGCGCTGGGCGGTGACCTGGTCGTCGGCGAGCTCGGCGATCTGGTCGCCGTCCTCGTCGAGCAGTCGAGTGACGGTCCGGGTGGTGGTGATCCGGACGACCGGACGCAGCCCGCGGCCGCGACGCTCGGTGAAGAGTGCGGCGAGGACCTCGTCGGGCACCGTGTCGGCGTCGTCGGTCAGGGGGAACTGCTGCTCGTGGCGGACCGTGTCCGACTCGGAGCGCTTGATGTGCCAACCGGCGTCGGGGCCACCGGTGCGACGGCGGACCGTCACCCGCGCGGCCACCAGGTCGTACCGCTCGGTGTCCCAGTAGGTCGCGTCCAGTTCGAACGGCTCCTGGTGCTCGGTGCGGAGGATGCCGCCCGCGCCGACGAGGTCGGGGAGGGCACCGCCCTCGGGCAGGTCGTAGGTGCGCTCGATCTCGAGGTGCGTGTGGCTCACACGGTCTTGTCTACCAGGCACTGCGCGGATTCCCCGCACCCGGGGTTAGCCTGCAGGGATGAGCGACACGATCACCCGCGAGCAGTTCACGCCCGAAGCCGGCGGCGTCACGATGTTCACCACCACGTGGTGCGGCTACTGCGCCCGGCTGAAGAACCAGATGTCCAAGGCCGGGGTCCCCTTCATCGAGGTCGACATCGAGCAGACCCCCGGTACCGCGGAACTCGTCGCCGAGGTCAACGGCGGCAACCAGACGGTGCCGACGCTGGTGTTCCCCGACGGGACGACGGCGACGAACCCGTCCCTGGCCGAGGTGCAGTCCCGCATCTGAGCAGGTCGCCCTCGCAAGACACCGGTGTTCACGCTCCGAACACGCGCATGACGCGGTTCAGAGTCCGAACACCGGTGTTTTGCTGTCCGGACGCGCCTGCGCTAGCCGCCGAGCGCCTCGGTCAGCAGCGCGGCCATCGCGTCGAGCTGGATGTCGCCGGAGTCGACGACCGCTTCGTCCGAACCGTCGAGCGCACGGGCGGCCAGGGACGCCTTCGAGTCGATGAGCTCGGCGATCTTGGTGTCGATCGTCTGCGCGGCGATGATGCGCCACGCGGTGACGGGCTCTTCCTGTCCGATGCGGTGCACGCGGTCGATCGCCTGGGTCTGCTCGGCGCTCGTCCACGACAGCTCGGCGAGCACGACGTTCGACGACACCTGCAGGTTCAGGCCGACGCCGGCCGCGGTCAGCGAGCAGACGATGACGGCGACGTCGGGGTCGTTCACGAACGAGTCGATCTCGGCCGTGCGCTGCGTGGGGGTCTGGTCGCCGCGGATCGTGGCGGTGCGCAGCCCACGACGGGCGAACACCTCTTCCGCCTGGTCCATCACGTCGAGGTGCTTCGCGAAGAACACGACCTTGCCGACGTTCGAGGCGAGCTGCGCGGCGTAGTCGGCCGCGAGCTGGGCCTTGGCCCGGCCGATGCGGCGGACCATCGAGAACACGTTCTCGCCGGTCGACGAGGCGTCCTGGTCCTCGAGCTCCCAGCGCGCGACCTGGCGGACCAGCTTGTGGTCGATGCCGACGACCGGGTCCTTCCCGGTGCGGGCGTCGAGGGCCTGGTGGTACCGGCGGACCAGCTTCGCGGTGAGCTCGCGCTCGGCGTCGCGGATGGAGCGGCCCTCGTCGCCGTCGAGCTCGACGGGGATGTCGGCGATCCGGCGTGCGGGGATGTCCGCGGCGACGTCGACCTTGCGGCGTCGGACGATGCCCTGGTCGATGACGGCGCGGCGGGCCTCGACGAAGAACCCGGGGTCGGCCGGGGTCAGGCCGATCTCCTCGAGCTCGTTCATGAGCTTGGCGCGCGGCTTCTTGTCGTCGATCCAGCCGAGGTACTCCCAGATGGTGCGGAAGTCCTCGACCGAGTTGATGAGCGGGGTACCGGTCAGCGCCATGAGCAGCGGGGTGGCGGTGCGCTGCCGGATGCGCTCGGCGATCTGCAGCACGAACCGGGCGCGCTGCGAGTCCTTGTTCTTGATGAAGTGCGCCTCGTCGACGACCATCCCCTTGAACCCGAAGTTGCCGAGCCACCCGGCGTGCCGGTCGAGGATCTCGTAGTTCACGATGACGATGTCGGCGAACCCGTCGAGGTCGTTGCCGTCCCCGTGGATCACCGTGGCGCGGCGGTTCGGCACCCAGCGCTCGGCCTCACGTGCCCAGTTCGTCTTGACGACGTTCGGCACGACGACGAGCAGCGGGAACGCGTTCGCGGCGTCGGCGGCGAGCAGCGACTGCGCGGTCTTGCCGAGGCCGGGCTCGTCGGCGAGCAGGAAGGTACGGTGCCCCTGCGCTGCGGCGGTGATGAGCTCCGCCTGGTGCTTCATGAGCGTGGTGCCCGAGCGCGAGTGCAGCGTCGGGGGCTCCGGCAGCGGCATCGTCGCCGCTCCCCCGCCCGCGCCGTACTCGAACGACTTGAACAGCGGTCCGAACAGTTCCCAGTTCGCCAGGCGGCGCGGGTGCGCGACGGGCTGGTCGGCGAGGGCGAAGTCCGGAGGCATGAACGGGTTCGCGAGCTGGCGCTGGACGACGGACTGCGGCACGACGGCACGCACCGGGGTCTCGACCACCGCGGCGGGCTCGGACGCGATGACGAGGTCCTCCGGCTGCAGCTCGACGCCACCGGCGATCATCATGTCGCGCTTGACCGCACGCGTCGCCTCGGGCACCTGCACCTCTTCGGCGAGGAGCTGGATGACGCTGGTGTCCCGCGCCGCCGTCTTCGCCAGGATCGTGGCCACGCCGTCGAGCCGCTTGAGCTGTTCGGCGCGCTGCGCGTCGGTGAGCTCCGTGTCGGCCTTCACCCGCGCGCGCTCTTCGCGCATCAGCAGGGCGACCGCCTGGAACTTCGTCCGGTTCGACGCCTTGAGTGGTCCGCGCTGCGCCGCGGCCTCGACCTCGCGCACAGCGCGGGCGAGGACGGGGATGACGCCGTCGTTGTCCAGCGGCCTGGTGCGACGTGACGCGGTCCGCGTCCCGCCGGCAGCACGCCGGGTGCCTGATCGAGCCAACGCTCCTCCTGTTCCGCCCACACGTCGGGGCGATCCGCCCGTGGGGCGGGAAGTCCTGCACCGGGGCCTGGCGCGGCTCCGGTTCGGCCGCGGGCCACCGTGGCCCACCGCATCGCCGGTCCCCGCATCGGGACGTCCGGTGGACTCCCGCGAGCCGTTCCACACGAGCACCTGCCGGGAGCAGGTTCGGACGGTCCGCGCCGGGATCCGGCGTCGTCACACGCACGTGGTGCCCCCTCGGGGCACTCACGGCCCGGTCCCCGCGTCGATCAAGTGATCGACGGCTGCGTCCGGAATCGACGCGGCACGCGGGAACACGGTGCGTGCGCGCTCAGTTTACTCCCGGACCACCGACGGAGGCGACCGCCGCGTTGCCCGCGCGCGTCGCGACGGCGGACGGGAGGCCCGTTGCGGGCCCGACCCGCGCCTCCCGTCCGATCCCGGGCCCCCACGCCGACCACCCCGCGAAAGCGACAGTTCCCGCCAACCTTCCACGCAGATCTGTCGCTTTGGCGACGGGGCCGCGAGCCGTCAGGCCTGCGGTGCGGACCGCGGGCGGGTCGACGCGCCGGTCGGGAGGCTCGGGGCCGCGTCCGCCAGGGCGGCCTGCGTCGCTGCGAGGAGCTGCTGGGCGGTCTGGATCCCGTTGGCGGAACCGGTGGTTGCCTGGCCGCCGGCGTGGGCGAGCAGCTGCGCGCCGATGGCGGGCCCGATGCGGTCGGTCTCGCGCGGGTTGCGCGCGACCCAGTCGCGGGCGATCGCGTCGGCGAGGCGCTCGGCGGCGGCGCCGCGCTCCGCGTCGCCTCGGGACCGGTGCCACAGCCCGGTCACCACGAGGTGGGCGACGACGGCTCCGACGTCACGGACCGGGAACCCCCAGCCCGCGGTGTCGATGTCGAGCAGGCCCGAGATGCGCCACGGCTCGTCCTCGTCGACGAACACCTGCTCCAGGTGCAGGTCGCCGTGCACGACCTGCTTGGTCGAGCTCGACCAACCGATGGAACGGCGGCCGATGGCGTCGTACAGGTGGTCGATCTCCTCGGCGTCGCGCGGCAGGGCGGCGATGAGCGTGCGACGGTGCCAGTCGGCGTGGTCCATCGCGTCGGCACGGGCCTGCTGGGTCATCGGCACGGTGGCGACGCGGCCGCTCAACGCCGCGAGCGACGCCACGAAGCGCGGGTCGTCGGCGATGTCGCGGATGCGGCTGCCGGCCGGCACGCCGCGGATGCGCTCGAGCACGAGCAGGCCGTCGCCACGGCTGGACAGCACGCGCGGCACCGGCAGGCCGGCCGCGACGAACTGCTCGTGCGACTGCACGATCGGCGCGACCCGGTGCGGACGGACGATCTTCAGGAACAGGGTGCGCTCGGGGGCGTCGACGCGCACCACCGCACGTTTGCCGGGCCGGTACGCGGCGACGGTGAGCACCGGGTCGGTGACGGGCATGCCGAGGGTGGTCAGCAGCTCGGCGACGGCGTCGCGGTAGGTGACCTGCGGCAGCACCGGCAGGCCTGGATCGTTCGGGTACGCCCAGACCGACACCGGTTCGCCCGTCGCCGGGTCCGTGACGATGGCGCTGTTCTGGTCGTGGGTGCCGCCGGTGTCGACGTAGGTCAGGACCGTGGCGCGTTGGCCGTTGCGGTCCAGTGTGTCGACCTCGTAGCCGTACAGGTAGCCGTTGCCCGACGGTTCGACGGAGTGCGCCCGCGCGGCCACCACGGAGGTCCCGGAGCCGGCGAAGGCCTGCGGGATGACGCGCTCATGGTTGGGCCACACGACATCAGTCAACCGCGTCGCACGGGTTTCGTCGCGTTCGTGCACGGCTCGGCGCGCGGCCGGTGGCTACCGTGGTCGGTGTGAACCCGGTCGCGCGTCTCCGCAGCTCCAGTCGCACGCCGTTCCTGCAGGTCGTGAAGACCGCCGTCGCGGTGGTGGCCGCCGTGCTCCTCTGCCGTCTGGTGATCCAGGGGCCGTTCCCCACCTTCGCGGCCATCGCGGCCCTGCTCGTGGTGCAGCCGAGCATCAACCAGTCGTTCGTGAAGGGGCTCGAGCGGAGCGCGGGCGTCGTCATCGGCGTCGTGCTGGCCACCGGGTTCCACCTGCTGCTCGGCGACGGCGTGTTCGTGGTGCTGCTCGTCATCGTGCTCGCGATCCTGATCGCGTGGGCGCTCCGGCTCACCCCGACGTCGGCCACCCAGGTGGGGATCAGCGGGATGCTCGTGCTCACCGCCGGGGTCGTGACGCCGAACTACTCCGCCGACCGGATCCTCGAGACCGTGATCGGTGCGATCGTCGCCCTGGTCGTGAACGCGCTCATCGTGCCGCCCGTCCTGCTCGAGCCGGCGCACCTCGCCGTCGCCCGGCTCGCCCGCGACACCGCGGTGGCGTTCGAGCGGATCGCGATCGGCCTGACCGAGGGGTGGGACCGCGCACGCTGGGACGAGGCCCTCGTCGCGGCCCGGGCCCTCCGGCAGCAGCACGCCAAGGCCGAGGCGTCCCTGGGGGCGGCCCGCGAGTCCCTGACGATGAACCCGCGCAGCGGCCGGCACCGGACGATCCTCGACCGCGACGTGGTGGTCACCGACCACCTGCGCATCCTGGTGACCCGGGTCACCGGCATGACCCGGGCGATCCGCGACAACACCGCCCCGGACCTGCGGGACGATCCGGTGGTGCACGGCATCGCGACCGAGGTGGCGCGGATCGGGGCGGACGTGCGGGCGCTCAGTGCGCGGGTCGAGTCGACGCGGCTCGACCCGGCACCCGGGGCCGGTGGGGCGGACGCTGCTGCGCTCGGACCGGACGCCGAGCCGTGGGCGGAGGCCTCGGAGCCGGCACTCACCGCGCCGCTCGAGGTGGTGCGTCCGAACTCCCGGCACTGGGTGCTCATCGGGGCGCTGCTCGAGGACATCCGACGGGTGCGCGGGGAACTGCTCGGCGAGGACGACTAGGCGCGTCGCGTTCGCGCGGTGCCGGGTCTACTCAGCGTGCCGCGCAGACGTTGTGCCGGGTCCACCTCAGCGTGCCGCGCAGGCCGCCTCCGACGCCGTCCGCACCACGTCGGACCAGATCACCTCGGTCGGCACGACGTCGGTCGCACCGGGGACCCCGGTGTCGGCGTACCGGTTGATCTCGGCGACGACGGCCTCGATGCCGACCTCGCGTGCGGCACGGCTCGCCACGTCCGGCACCGCCGTCCGCAGCTCTGCGACCACGCGGTCGCGCGGTACGTCCTCCAGCTGTGCGAGCGTGCCGATCCCCTTCCACGCGGCGTCCAGTTCGGCGCGCAGGCGCACGATTGCCGGGTGGTCGATCGAGTCGTTCATGATCCCCCAGTGCGGGCGGCGCATCGGGTCGCGCTGTCCGCTGCCGGAGCCTAGCAACGAAGCAAGCGACGCTCACGTCCCTAGAACGTGGGACAGACCGTTCCGCCCTGTCCTGTGACGAGATTCAGCGAGTTCGGCCTGAGAACGGCCCTCGGCGACGGTTCGATGCCACGATGGGTCCGAGGAGGTCCACTATGCGGCTGTTGGTGGTCGAGGACGACGACGAGATGCGGGCCCTGATGGAGCGCGGACTCGCGGCCGAGGGGTACCGCGTGACGGCGGTCGAGAACGGTGTCGAGGCGCTCATCGCGCTCGGCGAGCAGGCGTTCGACCTTGCGGTCGTGGACGTGATGATGCCCGGCATGTCCGGCTTCGAGCTCGCCCGGCGGATCCGTGAGCGCGAGGACCCCGTGCGGATCCTGCTCGTGACGGCGCGCGACGCCGTGGACGACCGTGTGTTCGGGCTCGACGCCGGTGCGGACGACTACCTCACCAAGCCCTTCGCCTTCGCCGAGCTCACCGCTCGGCTGCGTGCGCTCGGCCGTCGTGAGTCCGCCGGGGCTCCCCGCACGATCGAGGTCGGCGACGTCTCCATCGACTCCGAGGCACGCCGCATCTCGATCAAGGGCCAGCGCGTCGCCGTGAGCCCCACGGAGTTCGCCCTGCTCCGCCTGCTCGCCCGGTCCGCCGGCAGTGTCGTCGACCGCCCGAAGATCCTCGAAGAGGTCTGGGACGGTTCGCAGCACGTCGACCCGAACGTGGTCGAGCAGTACATCTCGTACCTCCGCAAGAAGCTCACCGCGCACGAGGCCACCGTCGCCATCGCCACGGTCCGCGGTCGCGGGTACCGCCTGGATCTGCTCGGGGCGTGAGCGGGGCCGACGACGCCCCACGATCGGACCACCGACGCGGTGGTCCGATCCGGCCGCTGCGTCTGCTGTCGCTGCGTGCCCGGATCACGATCGGTTCGACGGCGATCGCGGCGATCGTGATCCTGCTGCTCGTCCTGGTGATGCGGTTCCAGGTGGTGAGCGTCGTCGCGAGTGCGACCCGCACGCTGCTCGACGCCGATGCCGACCCCTACGTCGCCACGCTCGAGGTCGACAGCGACCCCGACCTGTCGTCACCGGGCAACGCGCAGCTCGTCGCCGTCGTGTCCCCGTCCGGCGAGATCGTGCTCTCGACGATGCCGGACCGCGTCGAGCAGGCGCTCGGCAGTCTGCGGTCCACCCCTGCCGGCACCTCGATCATCACGGCATCCGGCTCGGAGTACCGCGTCGTCGTGGAGCACCCCGTCAACGAGGCCGGCCGGTGGACGGTCGTCGCCGCCCGTAACTCGCAGGCCGAGGCCATCGTCGTCGACGACCTCACGACGACCCTGTCGTTGACCGGCCTGGCGATCCTGCTCGCCTTCGGCGTGGCGTCCTGGGTGCTCGCGACCACCGCGTTGCGTCCGGTGAACCGGATGCGCCGCGAGGCCGAACGGCTCTCCGTCGCCCCGGAGCGCGCCGAACTGCCGGTGGGCCCCGCCCGGGACGAGCTGGCATCCCTGGCGACGACGCTCAACGCCTTCCTGGCCCGGACCCGGCAGGCGACCGAGCGTGAACGCCAGATGGTGTCGGACGCCAGCCACGAGCTCCGGACGCCCCTGGCCATCCTGACGACCCAGCTCGACCTCGCCTCGCTCGACGGCAACGACGCCGCCGCCCTCGCCGCCCACATCGAACGCGCCAAGCACAGCGTCGCGCGGTTGTCCCGGCTCGCCAACGACCTGCTCGCACTGTCGCGGATCGAGGAGTCTGAGCAACGTGAACAGGACGGCGACCGACGGCCGGAGACCGCCTGGTCGGACCTCGGCGACGAGGTGATGGCAGCGGTCGACCGCGTCCGGCTCATCGCGTCGGCGAAGGACGTCACCGTCGACTTCGACCTGGAGCCGCCGGTCGCCGTCGGCGGGTCCGGCCCGGGCATCGGCGGCGGCACCGTGGAACCGCGCTACCGGATCGACACGGGTGGGATGGCCCAGCTCGTCACGAACATCGCGGGCAACGCCGTGGCCGCACTCCCCCGCGGTGGCGGCATCTTCGTGTCCTGGCGGAGCACCGGCGGCCAGGGCGTGCTGCAGATCACCGACGACGGCCCCGGTGTACCCGAGTCGTTCATCCCCGTGGCCTTCGACCGGTTCACGCGTCCGGACGAGGCACGGACGTCCCGCCCGAACCCCGACCCCTCCACGGGCGCCGGCGCCCTGCCGGGCGGCTCCGGTCTGGGACTCGCGATCGTCCGCGCGGTGGCGGAACGCGCCGGGGGCACGGCGTCGCTCCGCAACGTGCCCGCCGGTGGGCTCGAGGTCACGATCACCCTGCCCGAGGTGCGCTGAGCAGTACCGCTCACCCGAGCAGGACCGCTCACCCGAGCACGACCGATCACCGGCGCAGGACCGCTCACTGGAAGTCGCGCGACCGGGTGCGGACGGACAGCGACAGGTGCTCGATGCGGTCCGCCACCAGGTTGACCACGCCGTCGGGTGACCGCTCGAGGATGCCCCGGACGATCACCGCCGGGGACTCCCGCGCCACCCGGCGGTAGCGCCCCCACACCCCGACGCTGCAGATGACGTTGACCAGCCCGGTCTCGTCCTCGACGTTCAGGAACGTGATGCCGGACGCGGTCGCCGGACGCTGCCGGTGCGTCACGATCCCGCCGACCTCGACCCGTCGTCCGGTCTCGGCGGTCGCGGTGTCCTGCACGCTGAGCACCCGGCGGGCTGCGAGCCGGTCGCGCACGTGCCGGACGGGGTGGTCGTCGGTCGTCATGCCCGTCGACCACATGTCCGCGATGAGCACGTCCCCGCTCGTCATCTGACCGAACAACGGCGGCTGCACGAACACCTGCGTGTCCGGCAGCTGGTCCGGACGCTCGGCCGCGGCCTGCGCAGCCGACCACATCGCACCGCGGCGGTCGATGTCGAACGGGGCGAAGGCGTCGGCGGCAGCGAGGGCCTCGAGCTGCGGCGTCGTGAGTCCGACCCGGCGGGCCAGGTCCGACATGTCGCGGAAGGGGCCGTTGGTGTCCCGCTCGGCGACGATCTTCTCGGCGCTCTTCCGGCTGAGCGACGCGACCTCGGCGAGCCCGAGCCGCACGGCGAAGGCACCGTCGCGACGGTGGCTCGCTGTGTCGTCGGGGAGCGCCTTGTCGAACGGCAGTACCGGGGGCTGCTCGGCAGCCAGGCAGGCGTCGGCACCGACCGGGGCGTCCCCGTCCGGCAGCGGTTCGAGCGTGGCGTCCACCCCGGACCGCAGGATGTCCGGTCGCAGCACGCGGACACCGTGCCGCCGGGCGTCGGCGACCAGGGTCTGCGGTGAGTAGAACCCCATCGGCTGCGCCCGGAGCAGCGCTGCCAGGAACGCCCCCGGGTAGTGCAGCCGCATCCACGCGCTCGCGTAGACGATGAGGGCGAAGCTGATCGAGTGGCTCTCCGCGAAGCCGAAGTTCGCGAAGGCCTGGATCTTCGCGTAGATCGCGTCGGCGTCGGCGCCGTGGATGCCGTTGTCCGCCATCCCCGCGTAGAGCTTGTCCCGCAGCCGGTCGATCTTCTCGTGTCCGCGCTTCGACCCCATCGCCCGCCGCAGCAGGTCGGCGTCGTCCCCGGAGCAGTTGCCGACCGCGATCGCCATCTGCATGAGTTGTTCCTGGAACAGCGGGACCCCGAGGGTGCGTTCGAGCACGGGTTCGAGCGCCGGGTGCATGTAGGTGATCGGTTCCTCGCCGGTGCGCCGTCGGATGTACGGGTGCACTGCGCCGCCCTGGATCGGCCCGGGGCGGACGAGTGCGACCTCGATCACCAGGTCGTAGAACCGCCGTGGGAGCAGTCGGGGCAGGGTGCCCATCTGCGCGCGGGACTCCACCTGGAACACCCCGATCGTGTCCGCGCGGCAGAGCTGGTCGTAGACGCCCTGTTCCTCCTTCGGGATGGAGTGCATCTCCCAGCGCTCACCGCAGTGCTCTGCCGCCAGGTCGAACGAGTACTGCAACGCGGCGAGCATGCCGAGTCCGAGCATGTCGAACTTCACGAGCCCCATGTAGGCGCAGTCGTCCTTGTCCCACTGCAGCACGGTGCGGCCGTCCATCCGGGCGTGTTCGATCGGCACGACCTCGCCCACCGGGCGGTCGGTCAGCACCATGCCGCCGGAGTGGATGCCGAGGTGCCGCGGGAACCCGAGGACGTCGCTCGCGAGTCCGACGACCGCCGGTGGGATGTCGTGGTCCTGGCTCTCGGTCACCGAACCCCACCGTTCGACCTGCTTCGACCAGGCGTCCTGCTGTCCGGGGCTGTGGCCGAGCGCCTTCGCCATGTCGCGCACCGCGCCCTTGGGCCGGTAGGTGATCACGTTCGCGACCTGGGCGGCGTTGTGCCGGCCGTACTTGGCGTAGACGTACTGGATCACCTCTTCGCGGCGGTCCGAGTCGAAGTCGACGTCGATGTCGGGCTCCTCGTCGCGCATCGCCGACAGGAACCGCTCGAACGGCAGCCCGTAGCGGATCGAGTCCACCGCGGTGATCTCGAGCAGGTAGCAGACCGCCGAGTTCGCCGCCGAACCCCGCCCCTGACAGAGGATGCCCCGGCCGCGGGCGTACTGCACCATGTCGCGCACGATCAGGAAGTACCCGGGGAAGTTCTTCTCCTCGATCACGGACAGTTCGCGTTCGATGCGCTCCCGCTTGCGGGGCTCGACGCCGTCGGCGCTGCCCGGGTAGAACCGCCGGGCACCGGTCCAGGTGAGTTCGCGCAGCCACGACATCGCGGTGTGTCCGTCCGGGACGTCGAGGTCGGGCAGCCCGGGCTTGACCGTCTTCAGCCGGAACCCGAGTTCGTCGGCGAGCTCCACGGTCCGTTCGACCGCGCCGGGGTAGCGCCCGAACCGTCTGGCCATCTCGGCGCCGGAGCGCAGGTGGGCGGTGTCGGCTGCGGGCAGCCAGCCGTCGATCTCGTCGAGGCTGCGGCGAGCACGGACCGCCGCGAGCGCGGTGGCCACCGGGAACCGGTCCGGGGTGGCGTAGTGCACGTTGCCGGTGGCGACCAGGGGCAGTGCGTGCTTCGTGGCCAGGGCGGCCAGGGCGTCGTTGCGGGCGCTGTCGAGCGGGTCGCCGTGGTCGAGCAGCTCCACCACGACGTTGCGGCTGCCGAACCGGTCGAGCAGCACCCGGAGCGCGGTGTCGGCGGCGGATTCCCCACCCTGCTCGAGGGCCTGCCGCACGGTGCCCTTCCGGCACCCGGTCAGGACACGCCAGTGGCCGTCCGCGCGTGCGGCGAGGTCGTCGAGGTCGTACTGCGGGCTGCCCTTCTCGGATCCGGCGGCCAGGTGCGCGCTCGTGACCGCGCCGGCCAAGCGGTGGTAGCCGTCCTGCCCGTCGGCGAGCAGGAGCAGGTGCGAGCCCTCGGGGTCGGGCACACCGTTCTGCGGTTCGGTCAGCCCCAGGGACAGCTCGGTGCCGAAGACGGTGCCCACCTGCGGGTAGGACTCGGCGACCTCGGCCATCCGGGCTGCCCCGTAGAAGCCGTCGTGGTCGGTGAGCGCGAGGGCGTGCAGCCGGAGCCGGGCGGCTTCTTCGAACAGGTGCTCGGGCTGACTGGCGCCGTCGAGGAAGCTGAAGGCCGAGTGCGCGTGCAGTTCGGCGTACGGCACGACCGGGCCGCCGTCGGTGTCGATCGGCGACGGGACGTACGGCTCGCGCTTCCGCGACCACGCCGGGCTGTCGCCGCCGTCGCCGTCGTGCGCGGTGCCCGGGCTCCGTTTGTCGGACAGCGCGCGCTCGAACTGCGACCACGGGACGGGTGGGTTGCTGTAGCCCATCAGGACACGCTCCTGTTGGTGGTGGCGGGGGTCGGGGTCACGTCGCGATCGCCTCCGCCCACCAGCGGTGGTCCGCCAGCACCAGGTACCAGGCACGCCCCTCGGCGTCGACGAGCTGCAGCCGGTGCAGGCGTCGGCCGCCGGACTCCCACCACCGGACGACGAGTGGCCACGGACCCGCCCAGGCCGTCACGGCCGAGAAGCCGCCGCCCCGGTCGCCCTCGGCACGGAACCGTTCGGGAGCGCCGGACAGCACGCCGCGCTCGTCGACGTCGACGCTCGCACCACCGGCAGCGACCACGTCGACCGGTCGGGGGCGCTCGAGCACGGTGGCGGGCGGCGGACCGGGGAGCTTGCCGGGCCACGGACGGTCGCGGACGGTCGCCAGGGCGCGCTCACCACCCGCGGGTGCGTCGCCCCACGGCACGAGCACCACGCGCTCGGACAGGGTGCGGCCACCGCCGACGCGCGGACTCACCACACCGTCGTGGCCGACCATGCCCTGGATCCGGGCGAGGCCGTGGTGCACGCGCTCGTCCGGGCCGGAGCCCCACAGCCCGCGCTCGTGGTTCGCCATGTCGTCGACGGCGACCGGCTCGAGCACGACCGAGGTGACCGGTGCCTCGAGCCCGCTGGGGTCCACCCCGCCGGCGAGCTGCCACCGCACCCGGTCGACCACGTCGGCGGCGTCGAACCAGCGCGGGTGTGCCCAGGTCCGTTCGAGCAGGATGTCACGCTCGTCGACGATCCCCACCCGGATGGTCGTCGCCACGAGCCCCGCGGCCCGGAGTCGCTCGGCGAAGTCGTCGGCGGAGCGTCGGAACGCGAACGCGATCTGGTCGGCACGGTCCAGCGGGGGTTCGAACGACGCCTCGACCCGGAGTTCCGGTGGGATCTCCCGCGCCGCGATCTCGCGCGGGTCTCGGCCCGCGGCCAACCGGTGCAGGAACGCTCCGGCCACACCGAAGCGGTCGCGGACCTGCTCGTCGCCGAGTGCCGCGAAGTCGCCGAGCGTGGTGATGCCGAGCCGGTCGAGCACCGTCGCGAGGTCGGGGTCGCCGAGCACGCCGAGCGGCAGGTGCGCGAGGAAGTCCGCCGATCCCCCGACGGGCACGAGCCGCACGCGTTCACCGGGACGCACCGGGCGCGCCCGGGCTGCCTGGTCCGCCGCGAACGGGGTGTCGGCCACCCCGGCCCGCACCGCGGGGGCGCCGTGGTCGGCCGCGATGCCGGCCAGGGTCGCCGCCGCCGCTCGCTCACCGCCGTAGTACCGGGCCGGCCCGCGGGCGCGGAGCGCGAGGGTGCCCGGCCGCAGCACCTCTACCCCGGGGACCGCTGCCTCGACCGCACGGATGACGGGCTCGAACGCGCGGTGGTCGAGGGCGTCGTCGTAGGGCTGCACGAGGAGCTCGGGGCACCGCGCCTGCGCCTCCCGCACGCGGAGTCCCCGCACGACGCCCTGTTCTCGCGCGGACGCCGAACTCGCGAACACGAGCCCCTTCGCGGTCAGGGCGAGGGGCTGCTCCGGCGGGGTCCCACCGGCCCGAGCAGCCGCGATGACCGGCCAGTCCGGGCACCAGAGCACGATGGTCCGGGTCGGGGGTGGTTCGGGCAGTGCTGCCCCACGGGTGATCGCGTCGGTCCGGACGCGCCCCGGGGCGATCACGACGCCACCGCCACGGGCCGCAGCACACGGGTGTCCCCGGAGCCCACCGTCGGCACGGGCGTCGCGGCCCGGACCGCGCCGTCGGCCGCGGGCAGGAGGAGCTCTGCGGTCGCCGGACGCACCGCACCGGCACGCCCGGTCGCGGTCACGGTGGCCCGGCGCTCCGTCAGGTGGCCGTGGCCCTGTCCGATGCCGCTCCACGTCGACGACGTGACCCGCAGCGTGACGTCCGCTCCGGGCCAGGACCCGAGCGCGACGAGCGCCCCACCACGCTGTCGCAGTCGGGCCGAGAGCCGTGCCACGTCGCCCGGCACGACCCGGCCGAGCGGTCGGGTGAGGACGATCTGCGCGACGTCGGCCATCGCCGCCGTCACGGCGAGCCACTGGTCGCCCGGATCGGGGACGAGCACGAGCCGCTCCAGGTCGATCCCCGCGGCTGCGGCGGCTTCGATCCCGAAGGACGGCACCCCGACGACCGCGCACCACGCGCCGGCCGCCGAGGCCGCCTGCAGCATCGTGATCGCGAGCAGCACCGACTCGGGGACGGCGTAGGTGCCACCGACCCGGATCGCGCCGCCGGGCAGCAGGGGTTCGAGCGCCGGGGCGGTGGGGAGCCCGGCGGTGTCGACCCGGGTGGACTCCATGTCGGCCACCCGGGACCGCAGGGACGTGATGCGGTCGAGCGCGGCCCGCGCGTCGCCCAGGTGATCGGACCCGCGACGCACACCGCCACCGGCCGCACCGCTGCCGCCACGTGCAGCACCGCTCCGCCCGCCCCGGTCCGGGGTGGGCGACCGGAGTGCCGCCGCCGTCTGCATGCCCTCATATTCGAACATGTGTTCGATGATGTCAATCGCGTCCGACATCTGTGGACAGTCCGTGTCGAACACGTGTTCGAAACGCGTCAGGTCACCAGCCGACGGCCGCCCCCACTGCACCGAGCACCGACCGCGTCTTCGTCTCGACCTCGTCCGCCTCGTCCGCTGCCACCGAGGACCACGTCACCGCTCCCCCGGCTCCCAGCGTCCGGGAACACACCGCCCCCGACGCGTCGAGCACGGTCACGAGGCTACGGATCGCCACCGACAGGTCGACCGCCCCGCTCGCCGAGAAGTACCCGATCGCGCCGGAGTACACCCCGCGCGGAGCCCCCTCGAGCCGGTCCGCGATCGCCGTGGCGCTGCGCTTCGGCGCACCCGTCATCGACCCCGGTGGGAACGCCGCGTGCACCACGTCGGCCCGTGACGCCCCCGGCGGCAGCACCGCCCCGATCGTCGACACCAGCTGGTGCACGCTGGCGTACGTCTCGACCTCGCACAACCGCTCGACGTGCACCGACCCGGGCACCGCCGTCCGCAGCAGGTCGTTCCGCAGCAGGTCGACGATCATCACGTTCTCGGCGCGGTCCTTCGGGCTCGTCGCCAGGTCGTCCCGCGCAGCCGCGTCCGCCGCCGCGTCGGCGAGTCGCCGTCGGGTGCCCTTGATCGGCTCCGCGAGCACCGCTCCGGCCGCGTCGATCCGCAGGAACCGTTCCGGCGACCGGCTCGCCACGCGCAGCGGGCCGAGCCGCAGGTACGCGCCGAACGGCACGGGGTCCGACGCCCGCATCCGCAGGTACTCGTCCAGGTGCGGGTCCGTACCGGGGCCGCCACGGGCCTCCTGGCCGACCGCGAAGGCGGTGGTGAGGCAGACCTGGAACGCGTTCCCCTCGCGGATCTCCGCACGGCACACGTCGACCGCTTGCTCGTAGGCGGCGCGCGACACGCGTCCGGTCGCCGCGGACACCCCGGCCGGGAGGCCCGTGGCCGCGTCGCCGACGTCGGCCGACGGCATGCGGGCGGTCACGTCTTCGAGCCACGCACGGTTGTGCGCACTGGCCTCCGGTTCGGCGTCGGCGACGAGCGCCAGCGCCCACGCGTCACCGGTGTGGTCGACGACGAGGGCACGGTCGACGAACCGCAGGTCAGCGTCGGCGTGCCCGTCGGCGGTGCGGTCCGGGCCGTCGGACTCGCGGCCGAGCTCGTACCCGAGGAACCCGACCCACCCGAGCGCGAACCCGCACCCGTCGAGCGGCTCGGACAGACGGGGCGTGCGGCCGAGCAGGTCCGCGAGCACCGCGAAGGCCGGACGGCCCTCGGAACGAACCCGCCCGAACCACCCCTCGGCCGGCGCGGCGACCGTCAGGTGCGCACGGCGGTCCTGGTGTCGGAACCGAGCGGCGAACGGCCCGTCCGTCCAGGCCAGCACGGACCAGCGCGCCCGGGGCCGGGCCGTGGCGGGGGCACCGTCCGGCAGCCCGGAGTCGAGCCACACCAGGTCCCCCGAGACCCGCGCCGCCAGGGCCGCCAGGTCGGGGACGGGGTCGAGTCGGCGGACCTCGACGCGGACGCCGGGGTCGGGGTCGGTCAGACCGCGGCGATCGTCCATGCGGCGGCGTGCGAGGCACCGGGGGCGAGCACCACGAGGCCGCGGTCCTCGCCGTCGTTGAAGGCGTCGGGCGCGCACGTCATCGGCTCGACGGCGAGACCCGCGCGGTGGTACTCGGGCACGACGTGGTCAGCGGTGTGCACCTGGGCCCATCCGCACTCCGGCCCGAAGGTCGCACGGACCCCGTGACCGTCCGCCGCCGTGACGGCGATCGTGGCGAGTCCGCCGGCGTCGCGGTCGAACCCGGTGAAGGCGTGGTCGATGAACCGGTCGCCGATCAGCGTGGGCGTGCGCAGGTCGAACTCGTCGTGGACGGGGACCAGGTCGGTCGGGATGAGCCGGTCCGGCGTCACCTCGAGCACCTGGGCGGCGGGGAGCGTCAGGGTCCAGTCGTCGACGGTGCCGGCACCCGCCACGAGGTACGGGTGCGGGCCGGTGCCCCACGGCGCGGCCTGGGCCCCGGTGTTCGTCCCGGTGATCGTCGTGTGCAGCCCCTCGGCGTCGAGCCGGTACTCCACGGTGACCTCGACGCGGTACGGGTAGCCTTCCTGCGCCTGCACGGTCGTGGCGAGCACGACCCGGTCGTCCGCCTGCTCCTGCACCCGGAAGTCGGTCCACGCGACGAGTCCGTGCAGGGCGTGGTGCCGTGCCGGCTCGGTGAGGGCCAGCTCGTGGTCGACGCCGCCGAAGGAGTACTCGCCGTCGACGATCCGGTTCGGCCACGGAGCCAGGACGGCGCCGCGGAAGACCGGACGGACCTGGTCGGCGTCGAACGGCACGACCAGGTCACGACCCTCGTGCCGCAGGGTCCGCAGCGTCGCTCCGACCGTGGCGATGTCGGCCGTGTAGCCGGCGGAGGCGATCGTCAGTGGGGACCCGGACAGCGGCGCGTCGTTGCTCATGCGCTCAGCGTATCGGGCCACCGGGTGGCGATCGGCGCACGAGAAAACCCCCGCCGTTCCGAGGAACGACGGGGGTTTCGGGTGGATCTGAGGGGACTCGAACCCCTGACCCCCTGCATGCCATGCAGGTGCGCTACCAGCTGCGCCACAGACCCAGATCGTGTTGCTTCTGCACCAACCGGTTCCCCGGAGGCACCATAGAAGCGTACACCATGCGAACGCCGGGCAACGAAATCGAAGCCGCCACCCGGGCGCGTCGCTGATCAGGCGGTGTGGTCCACCGGGAGCTCGAGCGGGATGGTCGGGCAGTCGGCCCAGAGACGCTCGAGCGAGTAGTACTGGCGGTCTTCGTCGTGGAAGACGTGCACGATGACGTCGCCGAAGTCGATGAGGACCCAGCGGCCCTCGGCACGGCCTTCGCGGCGGAGCGTCTTGGCACCGAGCTCGAGGAGGCGCTCCTCGACGGCATCGGCGATGGACTGCACGTTGCGCTCGTTCCGACCGGTTGCGAGCAGGAACACGTCCGTGAGCTGCAACGGCCCGGTCACGTCGAGAGCGACGAGGTCCTCGGCCTGCTTGGCGTCAGCCGCGAGTGCTGCGGCCTGCGCGAGTTCCAGTGCGCGAGTGGAGGCGGTCACGGATTCCTTCCGGTCGTCGAACCGACGGACAGCCGGTTCGCTTGATGGGTCACGATCATAAGCCACCCCGCCGACAGCGGCCAGGCCGGGGTCGGCGGGGTGGTGGAGAACGGTCGTCGGGGACGGCAGCGGTCAGCCGCCGAACGCATGGGTGGTGACGAGGGCGACGACGATGACCGCCGCTGCGGCGATGCCGACCGAGCCGAGCGCGACACCGAGGATGAGCGGCGTTCGCGACTCCTTCGGCTTGGCGGCGGCGAGCACGACCTGACGGGTCGAGGTGTGACTGGACACCGCACGGCTCGCACGCACCGGACTGGCGTCGGTCTCGGGCTGCTCGTCCTGCTGCTCGAGCAGGCGGTCGACCTCGGCCCCGTCGATCGGACGGTGCGACCCGGTCGACGACAGCGACGCCGGCAGGTCGATCGATCCGGTGAGGATCACCTCGCCCGTCGCGTTGAGGGCACCCGTCGGGTCGGCCAGGGCCGAGTTCGGCAGGATGATCGCGTTGGTGTTCGTCACGGCGACGCGGCGGGTGCCGGTCTCGGCGTCGTGCACCTCGGAGTCGTTCGAGTCGTGCGCCTGCTGCGACCAGTGGCCGGCGGGCGGCGCGAAGGCCGTGGTCACCGGCTTCGGCTCGGTGGGCCGCTGGAACGCGGCGGGGGCCTTCGGGGCCTCGGTCACGGCGCCGGGCAGCGGGACCTCGTTCGTGTCGTCGTCCTCGGCGTCGAGCGAGAGCGGGAACACCGCGGGGGTCCCTGCTGCGGCGTTCGTCGGGATCGGGACGGGCGTGACGGCGGGCCGCGACCCGGGCGCGGTGTCGGCCGACCCGGCCGGAGCGTCGGCGGGCGTCTCGTCGGCCTGGGCATCGTCGGTCGCGTCGTCCGCCGGGGCGTCGAGGACCGACGCCTCGGGTGCGGTGGCGTCCGGGTCGGTGGCGTCCGAGTCGGTGGCGTCCGATTCGGTGCGGTCCGAGTGGGTGCCGTCCGAGTCGGAGTCGGCGGGCGGCGACCATGTCGAGCGGTGGCGGCGGGGCTCCTCGGCATGCGCAGCGGCCTCGTCGAGGGCCTCGATCGCGTCCGGGGACCCGTCGGCCTCGGTTGCTTGCGCGACCGCGGCCTGGTCGAGGACCGTCGGCGCAGCGGACTGCTCGTCGCGCTCGGCCTCGGCATCCGGAGTGCTCTGCTGCGCCGCGGCGGGGTCGATCGTGTCGACCGAGCCGATGACGTCCTCGACGGTGCGGTCGGAGGACTGCGGCGTGGGGTTCTGCAGCGGGACCGGCAGGACCGCCTGGCGCTCGGCGGCGCGGAGCTGCCGGATCTGTCGACGGGTGAGTCCACCGCTGCCGGGGACGATCTCGGTCGCGGACGCCGGCGGGAACGGCGGCACACCGGCCGCGGGCGCCGACACCGGGACGGACGGCGCGGAGCCCGGGGCATCCTGCGCCGAACCCGGCGTGGACGACTGGGCAGGGCCGCCTGGTGCGGGGGCGACGTGCGACCCGGGGCGACGACGGGACTCGGGGGTCTCGGCCGCGGGCGTGGCGACGGTCGGGGGCGGCGTCGCGGGCTGCGAACCGGCCGCGGCGGCACGCTCCCGCTCGCGCGCCTGGCGCCGCGACAGGGGCGGCTGCGCGTCGGACGAACTCATGCAACGCTCCGATACAGATGGTGCTTGGAGATGTACTGGACGACACCGTCGGGAACCAAGTACCAGACGGGGGAACCCCGTCGAACCCGGTCACGGCAATCCGTCGACGATATGGCCAGTGCAGGGACCTCGAGCAAGCTTACGTCCCGCTCGGGCAATCCGGTGATGCTCAAGGCGTGTCCCGGACGCGTCACGGCGACGAAGTGTGCCAGGTCCCAGAGTCCATCATGGTCTTTCCAGTCGACGATCTGCTGAACGGCGTCTGCGCCCGAGATGAAGACGAGCTGGGCATCCGGTCGTTGTTCGTGCAGGTCCTGCAGCGTGTCGACGGTGTACGTCGGCCCCGGACGGTCGATGTCCACGCGGCTGACGGTGAACATCGGGTTCGACGCGGTGGCGATGACGGTCATCAGGTACCGGTGCTCGGCGTCGGTGACGTCGGACTTCATGTACGGCTGCCCGGTGGGGACGAAGACGACCTCGTCGAGGTCGAACGCCCGCGCCACCTCGGACGCCGCGACCAGGTGCCCGTGGTGGATGGGGTCGAACGTGCCACCCATCACGCCGATGCGTGGCCGTCCGGTGGTCTCGAGCATCGAGTGGTCGGTCAGATCTTGGTGTGACCGAACTCGTCGACACCCGACTCGTTGTGGCGGGTGGCCTCGAACTTCTGGGAGTGACGGTACGCCACGTCGCGGAAGCTCCAGGTCACGAAGCCGAGGAAGATGAAGAAGAGGGCGCCGACCATGGGGAACACGAACGCGGGCGCCCCGGAGGCGTGCTCAGCAGCTTCTGCGAGGAGGGTCATCGTTCGTGCTCCGTTCGGTCGGGGAAAGACGCCGTTCAGTCTAGCCGCGGATCTGCCCGGAGCCGCGCACGATCCACTTCGTGCTCGTGAGCTCCGGCAGCCCCATCGGACCGCGCGCGTGCAGCTTCTGCGTCGAGATGCCGACCTCGGCCCCGAAGCCGAACGCACCGCCGTCGGTGAACCGAGTGGAGGCGTTCACCATCACCACCGCCGAGTCGACGCTCGCCAGGAACCGCTCGGCGGTGTCGACGTCGTTCGTGACGATCGACTCCGTGTGGTGCGTGGACCACCGGGCGATGTGCGCCATCGCCGCGTCGACGTCGGGCACGACGCGGATCGACAGGTCGAGGTCCATCGACTCGGTCGCCCAGTCGGCGTCGGTGGCTCGGAGCACCCCGGGCACGATCGCCCGGGTGGCGTCGTCGCCGCGCAGCGTGACGCCGGATGCCCGCAGCCGGTCCGCCAGCACCGGCAGGAGTCGCTCGGCCGCCGCCTCGTGCACCAGCAGGGTCTCGAGGGCGTTGCACACGCTCGGTCGCTGCACCTTGCTGTTCAGCACGATGTCGACCGCACGCTGCTCCGGCGCGGACGCGTCGAGGAACACGTGCACGACGCCTGCCCCGGTCTCGATGACGGGCACCTGCGACTCGGTGACGACGGTCTGGATGAGCGCGGCGCTCCCCCGTGGGATCAGCACGTCGACCAGCCCGCGGGCGCGCATGAGCTCGGTGGCGCCGGCGCGGCCGAACTCGTCGATGGTCTGCACCAGGTCGCGGGGCAGTCCGACCGACTCGACCGCGTCCTGGATCCGGGCGACGAGCACGGCGTTCGTGTGCTGGGCCGCCGATCCACCGCGGAGCACGACGGCGTTGCCCGACTTGAGTGCGAGCGAAGCGATGTCGACGGTGACGTTCGGGCGTGCCTCGTAGATGGCCCCGACGACACCGAACGGCACACGCACCTGGGTGAGCTGGAGCCCGTTCGGCAGCTGCGACCCGCGCACGTGCTCCCCCACGGGGTCGGTGAGCCCGACGACGTGCTCGACCGCGGCAGCCAGGGCCTCGATCCGGACCCGGTCGAGCCGCAGCCGGTCGAGCAGCCCCGACGACAGGCCGCCGTCCTCACCCGCGACGAGGTCGTCGTGGTTGGCGCGGACGATCTCGTCCGTCGCTGCACGCACCGCCGAGGCGATCGCCGCGAGGGCCGCGTCCTTGACCGCGGTCGTGGCGGTCGCGAGCGCCGACGAGGCGGCGCGTGCCGCCACGAGCTTGTCGGTCAGGGTCGGGGCGGGCGCGATCGACGACATGGACCGATTGTAGGTCCGCCACCCGGGTCGTGACGGGCGTGCCGGATGCTCGCCGCGCCTCCAGGCCCGGTCCGCCGTTCCTGTCGGTCACGACACGTCGTCCCCGCTCGCCGAGCGGTCGCAGACCGTCGCCCAGCGGTGACCGCAACGACGGTTCCCGACCACACGCCGGTGACCCGACGGGGAGTCGTGACCGCCCGGAGGCCCGCCACCGGTCCCGACACCCGCACCGGCCCTCCAGGCGGTCGCGTCCACCCCGTCGACTGCCTGGACCCGCAGGTCACGACACGTCGCGTCACGCCCGCCGAGCGGTCGCAGACCGTCGCTCCGCGACGCCCGCGCCGACGGTCCCCGACCAGTCAGCGCCGTCCCGACGGGGAGCCGTGACCGCCTGGAGGCCCGCCACCGGTCCCGGGACCCGCACCGGCCCTCCAGGCGGTCGCGTCCACCCCGCCGACCGGTCACGACACGTCGTCCCCCGCCCTCCGAGTGGTCACAGAACGTCGCCCAGCGGCGACCGAAGCGACGATTCCCGACCACGCGCCGGTGACCCGACGGGGAGTCGTGACCGCCCGGAGGCCCGCCACCGGTCCCGACACCCGCACCGGCCCTCCAGGCGGTCGCGTCCACCCCGTCGACTGCCTGCACCCGCCGGTCACGACACGTCGTCCCCCGCCCGCCGAGCGGTCGCAGACCGTCGCTCCGCGACGCCCGCGCCGACGGTCCCCGACCAGTCGACGACGTCACAACGGGGAGTCGTGACCAGTCCCTGCCAGTCGCGCGGCCCGGCCCGCCCTCAGCGGCGCGGCGCGGCGTGGAACCAGGTGCCGACGTGTTCGCCCGCCAGGGCGCGGTCCACCAGCGCCGTGTCGGTCACGAGTACCGCGGTGCCCGCCTCGGCCGCGAGTCGCGCGGCGGCGACCTTGGTCCCCGCTCCCCCGGTACCGACGCCGGCCGTGCCGATCGACCCAAAGGTGACCCCGGCCAGCTCGTCGCCGAACGGCACCTCATCGATGCGGGTCGAACCGGGCTGCTCCGGGGGTGCCGTGTAGAGCGCCTCGACGTCGGAGAGCAGCACCAGGGCATCGGCACCGAGCAGCCGAGCCACCAGGGCCGCGAGCCGGTCGTTGTCGCCGAAGCGGATCTCGTGGGTGGCGACGGTGTCGTTCTCGTTCACGATCGGCAGCACTCGCAGCGCGAGCAACCGGTCGATGGCGCGCTGGGCGTTCACCCGGTGCGTGGGGTTCTGCAGGTCGCCCGCCGTGAGCAGGATCTGCGCCGCGACGACACCGTGCCGGTCGAGTTCCTTCTGGTACCGGAACATCAGGACGTTCTGCCCGGTGGCCGCCGCCGCCTGCTGCGTGGCCAGGTCGTCCGGCCGCCCCTGGAGCCCGAGGAACGGGAACCCGGTCGCGATCGCGCCGGACGACACGAGCACCACCTCGGTGCCCCGCCCGTAGGCCGCCGCCAGGGCGTCCACCAGCGGGCCGATCTGCCCGGCGGCGTCACCGCTGACCGACGACGAGCCGACCTTGACCACGATCCGCCGCGCACGCGGGATGTCCTCGCGCCGGGTGACGGGTCCGAGGTCGGTGCGGGCGGTCGTGTCGGTCATGCCGCGGTCAGTCCTTCTGGTCGCTGGTCTCGACCTGGTCGCCGTCGAACTGGTCGCCGGTGCCGAGCTGGTCACTGGTCACGACGTCGTCGTCCACCCAGAGCCCGGAGACGCGCTCCTGCTCGAGCTCGGCACGGGCGGCGGCCTTGGCGTCCATCCGCTCGAAGTACTCCTCGCGCCGCTCGTTGCGGGTCGGACGCGAGGTCGCACCGATGCGGGCGTCGGTGCCACGGGCACTCGTGATGAGCTCCGCGGTCGACGTGAGCGTGGGCTCCCAGTCGAACACCATGCCGCCGTCGCCACCGATGACGACCGTCGACCCGGCGACGGCTCCGGCCTTGAACAGACCGTCCTCGACGCCGAGCTTCGCGAGCCGGTCGGCCAGGTAGCCGATCGCCTCTTCGTTGGTGAAGTCGGTCTGCTGGACCCAGCGCTCCGGCTTGGCGCCGCGGACGCGGTAGAAGCGGTGCTCCTCGCCGCCCTCGGCGCGCACGGTGAAGGGCTTCTCGTTGACCGAGCGGGGGCGCAGGACGATGCGCTCCGGCACCGGCTCGGCCGCACGGGCGGCGCGGGCCTGCTCGACCACGTCCGCCAGGGCGAACGTCAGCTCGCGGAGGCCCTTGCGGGACGCCGTGGAGATCGGGAAGACGCGGTAGCCGCGGCCCTCGAGCTCGGCGGTGACGAACTCTGCGAGTTCCTGCGCCTCGGGCACGTCGATCTTGTTCAGGGCGATGAGCTGCGGGCGCTCGAGCAGCGGCACCTGGCCCTCGGGGACCGGGTAGCGCTCGAGTTCGCCGAGGATGACGTCGAGGTCGCTGATCGGGTCGCGGCCCGGGTCGAGCGTGGCGCAGTCGATGACGTGGAGCAGCGCCTCGCACCGCTCGACGTGCCGCAGGAACTCCAGGCCGAGGCCCTTGCCCTCGGACGCGCCCTCGATCAGACCGGGGACGTCGGCGACGGTGAAGCGGGTGTCGCCGGATTCGACGACGCCCAGGTTCGGGGTGAGGGTGGTGAACGGGTAGTCCGCGATCTTCGGCTTGGCGGCCGAGACCGCCGCGATCAGCGAGGACTTGCCGGCGCTCGGGAACCCGACGAGGGCGACGTCGGCGATGGTCTTCAGCTCGAGGCTGATGTCCCCCGCCCAGCCCTCGGTGCCGAGCAGCGCGAAGCCGGGGGCCTTGCGCTTGGTGGTGGAGAGCGCCGCGTTGCCGAGGCCACCCTGCCCACCGGGGGCCACGACGACGCGCATGCCGGGCTCGGTGAGGTCGGCGATCACTTCGCCGGATTCGTCGTACACCACGGTGCCGACGGGCATCGGGAGCTCGAGGACCTCGCCGCTGACACCGCTGCGGTGGTCGCCCATGCCGGGCTGGCCGTTCTTCGACGAGCGGTGCGGGGAACGGTGGTAGCCGAGCAGCGTCGTCACCTGCGGGTCGGCCACGAGCACGATGTCGCCGCCGTCACCGCCGTTGCCGCCGTCGGGCCCGGCCAGGGGCTTGAACTTCTCACGGCGGACCGACACGCAGCCGTTGCCGCCGTGCCCCGCGCTGAGGTGCAGGGTCACGCGGTCGACGAAGGTCGCCATGGGTCCACTCCAGGTGTTTCGTTGTGCCGACGGGATCGTCGGCGGGAAAAGCGAAGGAGGGGCGGGCACTCGGCCCGCCCCTCCAGCTGCAGTCGTTCGAACGACTACGCGTTGACGATGTTGATGACCTTGCGGCCACCCTTGGTGCCGAACTCGACCGAACCGGACGAGAGGGCGAACAGCGTGTCGTCGCCACCACGGCCGACGTTGGCGCCGGGGTGGAAGTGGGTGCCGCGCTGGCGGACGATGATCTCGCCGGCGTTGACGACCTCGCCACCGAAGCGCTTCACGCCGAGGCGCTGTGCGTTCGAGTCACGACCGTTGCGAGTGGAACTCGCACCCTTCTTGTGTGCCATGAGTTGACTCCCTTACGCGATCTTGGTGATCTTGACGCGGGTCAGCTCAGCGCGGAAACCCTGGCGCTTCTTGTACCCGGTCTTGTTCTTGAACTTCTGGATGATGACCTTGGGACCACGGAGGTCGTCGAGCACCTCGGCGGTGACGGTCACGTTCGCGAGCTCGGAAGCCGCCGACGTGATCTTGTCACCGTCCACGAGGAGCACGGGGGCGAGGTCGATGTTGCCCTTGTCGTCCGCCTTGGCACGGTCGATGGTCAGGATGGTGCCGACCTCGACCTTCTCCTGACGGCCGCCGGCGCGCACTACTGCGTAAACCACGTGGAAATCCTTACGTAACTCTGCTTGAGGGAAGTCTCGGGTGCCCACTTCTGCACGAGCGGCTCCCGGAAGGCCGGGCCCGATCGGCGACGCAGGCAGAACGGCCCGCTGACACCAGGGACCGAGAATACTCGATCACCCTGGGTCCGGTCAAACGGCGACACCCGTACGATTGCACGGTGACCGTGTTGATCGACCCACCGACGTGGCCCGCCCACGACACACTGTGGTCGCACCTCGTCAGTGATGAATCCTACGCGGAACTCCACGCGTTCGCTGCGCGGGCCGGCGTGCCGCCCCGCGCGTTCGACCACGACCACTACGACGTCCCGCTCTCGCGGTACGACGAACTGGTGGCCGCCGGCGCCTCGGCCGTCACCGGTCGCGAGCTCGTGCTGCGGTTGATCCGCAGTGGGCTGCGCGTGGCGCAGCGGGACAAGCGCGGCCTCTGAGCGCCCGCCAGGAGGCGCGGTGCAGGTCCGCCCCGGCCCGCACCTCGCACGGTGCGCAGCCGGCTCACAAGGCCCGCGAGCGGGCTCAGCGGGGCGCTGGGCCGCCCCAGGGGTTCGCCGGGGGCTGCTGCTGGTCGGAGCGCGGTCCGGCGCCGTACTGCCCGCCGTACTGGCCGTGCGGGTCGGGCTGGACGCGTCCCTGCCCGTAGGGTGCGGGCGGCTGCTGCTGTGGCTGCTGCTGGATCGTCGACGGTGGGACCGCGTCGGCGGGTCGGACGGTGCCCGGCCTGCCCGGGGTCGTCGACGAGCCAGGGCCGCGGCGCGGGCGACCGAGCCAGAGCCAGGCGGCCGTGGCGGTCGCCAGGAGCATCACGGTGAACGGCAGCCCGTTCTGCAGCGGACGCGTGAGCACGTCGATGACGAGCTTGGAGCCGCCGGCGGTGGCCGCGCCGAAGGACCCGGTGAAGACGCCGACCAGCATCAGGGCCACCGTGCCCGCGGCGCCGGCGAGCACGACGCGGAGCAGGAGCCTCGGCAGCGGGCTGCGGCGGTCGATCGGCGTCAGGAAGGCCAGGGCCAGGAACGCCCCGGCGTAGTACGGGAACGGCGCCACGAACACACTGGTCGTGAAGCTGCCGAGCAGGCTCGTCCCCGCGCCGTAGTGCTGGAACGGGCTGACCACGAGCGAGGTGCCGAGCAGACCGAAGAGCCCGGACACGAACTCGACGAGCACCAGGGCGACGACCGCGATGAGCGCCCCGGCCGTGTTCGTCACCGAGGCACCGGGCGCGAAGGCCCGCCGCGGGTCGGCAGGGGCACGGGGCGGTCGCGGCGGGGCGTACGGCGCACCGGCACCGGGCTGGCGACCGTACTGCAGCACACCACCCTGCTGCGGCGGCGGCACCGGACCACCCGGCTGCTGACCACCCGGGCCGGGCGGTGCGGGCTGGGACCAGCCCGCACCGTAGTACCCACGCTGCTGCTGCGGGTCGCCCGGGTTCGTCACGTCAGCTCCCCAGGATCACAGCGCCGTCGGAGCCGTCGGCGTCGTCGACCGGCTCCTCCGTCGGCGTGGCCGGCGCACTGATGCTCGGCGACGAGACCCGGCGGGAACGCGAGCGCCCCTGTCCGGGCTGCTTCGGCTCAGGGAGCGCCTGGAGCACCGAGTCGAGCAGGGACTCGGCGTCCGGGGCGACCGCGCGGGGCTCGCGCTTGGGCGCTGCGGCGATCGGGATGTCCAGGATCGCCACCGAGTTGTCGGTCGGGGTCACCGTGGCACTCGAGCTCACGCGACGACGGGCCGGGGCCTTCGCCTTCGGTGCGCTCGCGGCCTCGGGCTCGGTGACGTTCGGCGCGGCGGCCTTCGGGGCGCTGCCCTTCGTCGCACTGGCCTTCGGCGCGCGCGCCTCGGGTTCGACGACGGGCTCGGCGGCGGGTGCCTCCGGTGCCTCGGTGGCCTCGGTGGTCTCCGGGGCGAGCGCGGTCTGCTGCTCTCCCCCGCGCCCACCACGGCCCCGACGACGGCGCTTCGAACCGGTGGGCTGCTCGCCGCCCGTGCTGTCCGTGCTGGTCGATGCGTCCGCCGAGGACGACGCCTCGGCTTCGGTCGCGGCGGCCGCGGCCTCCTGCTCGTCGTGCGACAGGGTCGAGGCGGCGATCCGGGACAACGCGTTCTTCACGTCGTCGGTGATCTGGTGCGCCTGGCTCGACCCACCGTTCGACGAGGACCCCGACGAACCGGAGTTCCCGGTGCCGTTGCCGCCGTTGCCGGAGCGGCCGTTCTCGTTGCCGTTCCCGCCACGACCCTTGCGACGGCCCTTGCTCGGACCCGGGTCGGCGTTGTTGTCGTTGATCTTGGCGTTGACCTCGTCGAGCGACTCGCGCAGACCGACACCGATCTTCTTGCGGGTCATCTGTACCAGGCCGAGCGAGGTGATCTCGGCGACCTGGTGCTTCGTGCGGTCGCGGCTCAGGCACTCGACCAGACGGCGGAGCACGAGGTCGCGGTTCTCCTCGAGCACCATGTCGATGAAGTCGACGACGATGATGCCGCCGATGTCACGCAGGCGCAGCTGCCGGACGATCTCCTCGGCGGCCTCGAGGTTGTTCTTCGTGACCGTCTCTTCGAGGTTGCCGCCGGAGCCGACGAACTTGCCGGTGTTGACGTCGACGACCGTCATGGCCTCGGTGCGGTCGATGACGAGCGAACCACCGGAGGGCAGCCAGACCTTGCGGTCGAGCGCCTTGTCGATCTGCTCGTTGAGGCGGAACTCCTCGAAGGAGTCGGGGCCGTCGTAGCGGACGACGCGGTCCTTCAGGTCCGGGGCGACGGCCGTCAGGTACTCGTCGATGGTGCCACCGGCGGCCTCGCCGTCGATGATCAGCTTCGTGAAGTCCTCGTTGAAGACGTCGCGGACGATCTTGATGAGCAGGTCGGGCTCCGAGTGCAGCATCACCGGGGCCTGGCCACCGGCGACCTTCTTCTGGATGGCCTCCCACTGGCTGGTCAGGCGCTGCACGTCGCGGGTGAGCTGCTCCTCGGTCGCTCCCTCGGCAGCGGTGCGCACGATGACGCCCGCGTGCTCCGGCAGGACCTCCTTCAGGATCTTCTTCAGGCGGGCACGTTCGGTGTCCGGCAGCTTGCGCGAGATCCCGTTCATCGAGCCGTTCGGCACGTAGACCAGGTAGCGACCGGGCAGCGAGACCTGGCTGGTCAGACGGGCGCCCTTGTGGCCGACCGGGTCCTTCGTGACCTGCACCAGGACCTTGTCGCCCGGCTTGAGGGCTGCCTCGATGCGGCGACCGTGGCTGGTGTCGACCGAGTTCCAGTCGACCTCGCCGGCGTAGAGCACGGCGTTCCGGCCGCGGCCGATGTCGACGAACGCGGCCTCCATCGAGGGCAGGACGTTCTGCACCTTGCCGAGGTAGACGTTGCCGATGAGCGACACGTTCTCGGACTTGGTGATGTAGTGCTCGGCGAGGATGCCGTCCTCGAGCACGCCGATCTCGATCGTCGACGAGCTGGAGCGGACGATCATCTGGCGGTCGACGCTCTCGCGGCGGGCGAGGAACTCGTCCTCGCTGACCACCTGGCGGCGGCGTCCGGCGTCGCGACCGTCGCGACGACGCTGCTTCTTCGCCTCGAGACGGGTCGAACCCTTGATGCGCTGCGGCTCGGTGATGAGCTCCGGCTCACGACGGCGCGGCTCCTGGTGGTCGCGCGGCTCGCGGGCCTCGCGGTCGGCGCTCGAGCCACGGCGACGCGAGCGACGGCGGGAACCGCCCTGGTCGTCGCGGTCGTCACGGTCGCGATCGCGGTCGAAGCGGTCTTCGCGGTCGTAGCGGTCGTCCTCGTCGCGGTCGCGGTCACGATCGCGGTCGCGCTCGAACCGGGGCGCGCGCTGCGGCAGGTCCGGCAGCACCGGGGCGTGGAAGATCAGGCTGAGCGTGCTCGTGGCCTTCGGCACGACCGGCTCGTCGGCTGGTGCCGCGTCGTCGCTCGCCTCGGCCGTGGGCGCGGCCTCGGTCGGACGGGAGGCGCGGTCCGCGTCCGCCCCGTCGGTCACGGTGCCCGACTGGTCGCCCGTCACGACCGGCAGGTCACCGGTCAGCGTGCTCACGTCGTGCGGCTCGGCACCGCTGTCGGCGACGGCCTCGACCGCGACGGAGACCGCCCCGGTGTCGGTCGGCTCCGACGGCGAATCGGGAGAGTCCGGCGAACCGGGCGACGCGACGCTGGCCGCGGGACGGGCGTCAGCGCCGCCCGTCAGCGCGAGGGTCTCGTCGGCGTGGGGTGCCTGCTCGGCGCTCCCACGGGCCTCCTGGCCGGACGACCGGGCGCGGCGACCGCCGAACAGGCGGCTCCGGCGCTTCGGCGCGTTCTCGTCGTTGATCGTGTTGTCGTTGTTCTGCTCCACCATGGACTGGTGCACTCCTCGGCCCCACTCGCACCCTTTCGGGTGGCGGGAATTCTGTGTCGTGGCGGGCGGCGTCGACGCCCCCGCGCTCGCTGTCTCGTGACCGGTCCGCGTCAACTTCTCGTTGCGTCCGCGCCCGTTCCGGTCCGGGCACCCGGCCCGGGTCGGCTCGTCGTCGGAGTGACGCTGCCCGACCACAGTGCGCTCTCACCGCACCTGATCGTCCGAGGTCTGCCCGGTGGGGCGTCGCTCGGAAAGCTCTCTTCGGTGTGCGGTTGGCCGCACGACCTCCAGGCATTATCGCATGCCACACCCGGAAAGCACCGGAACCCGCGTGCGATGATGACCGCGTGACCGCGTCTGCACCTGCCCCCCGTCGTCCGATCGCGATGGCGGTCTTCCTGCTCGTCACCGGGCTCGTCGGCCTGTACGCAGCGTTCCAGCTCGTCCTCGACGAGTTCGCGAAGTACGAGAACCCCAAGGCCGTCCTGAGCTGTGACGTCAATCCGTTCATCAACTGCTCCGACGTGATGGCCAGCTGGCAGGGCCACCTGTTCGGGTTCCCGAACCCGCTGCTCGGCGTCATGGGGTTCGTCGCCCCGATCGCCGTCGCGGTGCTGATGCTGGCCGGGTTCCGGAACGGCTCGCGCTGGTTCTGGATCGCGTTCAACGCCGGCGTGTTCCTGGCGTGGGTGTTCGTGACCTGGCTGTTCACGCAGACCGTCTTCGTCATCGGCGCCCTGTGCCCGTGGTGCATGCTCGTCTGGTCGATGACGATCCCGATGTTCTGGGTCTTCACGATCTGGAACATGGCGCAGGGACGCTTCGGCGCCGGGGCACAGCGCGTCGGGCGCACGCTCCTGCCCTTCTGCTGGACGTTCCCGCTGGCCAACTACCTGGTCATCATCGTCACGATCATCATCATGTTCCCGGCGGTCCTGACCGTCTTCTGAGCCGTCCGGACTGCCCCTACGCTCGGGATCGATGAGCGAGCAGGAGACCAGCAGGGCGCGTCGGGACGCCGTACGGGAACGCGCGCGGGCGACACGGGCGAAGGAGCAGTCGCGCCGCCGTCGCCTCCGAACGCTGGGCATCAGCGGAGCCGTCATCGGTGGGCTCGCGGTCGTCGCGGTGGTCGTCGTCCTGGTGGCGCGATCGGTGCAGCCCGCGGGTCCCGGCCCACGCAACGCGGCGAGCGACGGTGTCCTGCTGACCGGTGTGCACGGCAGGATCGTGCCCGTCGAGACGCGCGCGGTCCCCGCCGGCGGGACGCCGACACCGACCGACCAGGACGGCTCGAAGACCGCCATCGTGGTCTACGCGGACTACATGTGCCCGTACTGCAACCAGTTCGAGACGGCCCAGATGCCCCAGATCCGGCAGTGGGTCGAGGACGGGACCGCCACCCTCGAGCTGCACCCGCTCGGGCTGCTCGACCGGCTGTCGCTCGGCTCGCGGTACTCCACCCGCTCTGCGGCGGCTGCTGCCTGCGTCGCCGACCACGACCCGGACGCGTTCCTGGCCTACAACGCGTCGCTCTCCGGGCACCAGCCGTCCGAGAACACCCGCGGGCTGACCAACGACGAGTTGGCGTCCCTCGCCCGCGGAGCCGGGGCGAGGGCCCCCGAGGTCGCCTCGTGCATCACCGGGCAGCGCTTCGCCGGGTGGGTCGCCGACGCCACGAACCGGGCGGTGCAGGACCCGGTGCCGAACTCGACGCTCGACGGGATCACGAGCACGCCCACGATCCTCGTCGACGGCGAGCAGTACGACCCGGACGGCTCGACGTCCCTCGCTGACCCCGAGGCGTTCGCGTCGTTCGTCCGGCGGCACGACCGCGCGTCCTAGCCCGAGGAGCAACGTGGAACGGCCCCCGCTTCCCATCGGGAGCGGGGGCCGTTCGTCGTGCCGAGGTGTTACTTCGCCGCGGCGTCGATCGCGGTGATGACCGTGCTCAGGTCGTCGAGGCGCTTGCCGTCGACCACGACCGTCGGCGTGCCGAACCCCTGCGGACCCGCGAGTGCCTCGTTCGAGGTGACGGCCTGCGTCGACTTCGTCACCCAGCCCTTGAACCGCTCGGTCGACAGGCACTGGGACAGGTCCGAACCCGTCGCGCCGCCCGCCTTGACGAGCTTCGCGATCTCGGAGTTGGTCAGGCCCTTGGTGCCCTCGGCCGGCTGGTTGTCGAAGAACTGCGTCTGCACGTCGAGGAACTTGTCCGGGTCGTAGTTCGCCACGCACATGGCGGCGTTCGCAGCACGGCTGGCGTACCGGGAGCCCGGGTAGCTGCGGTCGAGGATCGACACCGGCTGGATCGCCAGCGTCGCGTCGCCCGACTTCACCTTGTCGAGGATCTGGTCGGCGTAGGCGCCCTCGAACTGCTTGCAGACGGGGCAGGCCCAGTCGACGTACTCGGTGACCGCGACGGCACCGTCACTGTTCGCCGTGGGGGCCGGCGACGCCGAACCCGTCGCGGCCACGGCCGGCGTGGTCACGGGGGTGACCTTGCCGTCCTTGCCGGTGAACTGGATCGCGCCGGTGGCCATGTTCTTCGGCCCGGCGGCGGACAGCACCGGTGCGTTGTTCACGTTCACCACGACGATGGTGATGATCGCGGCGATCGCCACGATTCCCAGGCCGATGCCGCCCTGCAGGAACCACTTGTTGCGGCGCTTGCGGCGCTTCTCGGCGTCGGCACGCTGGCGTGCGACCTCGCGCGCGTGCTGACGCCGCTCGTTCTTGGTGGGTCGGTCGTTGTTCGTCATGTCGTCCCCGCCGCTCAGGCGAACCAGAGCGCGAGCTCGCGCGCGGCCGACTCGGGGCTGTCCGAACCGTGGACCAGGTTCTGCTGCACCTTGAGGCCCCAGTCACGGCCCAGGTCACCACGGATGGTGCCGGGCGCAGCCGACGTGGGGTCGGTGGTGCCGGCGAGCGAGCGGAAGCCCGCGATCGCACCGTTGCCGGCGACGCGCACGGCGACGACCGGACCAGACTGCATGAACTCGACGAGCGGCTCGAAGAACGGCTTGCCCTGGTGCTCCTCGTAGTGTGCGTCGAGCAGGTCGCGCGGCGCCGTGAGCATCTTCAGGTCGACGAGCTCGTAGCCCTTCGCCTCGATCCGGCGGAGGATCTCACCGGTGAGCTGGCGGGCCACACCGTCGGGCTTGACGAGGACGAGGGTCTCTTCGAAGTCGGACACGCAGTACTCCCTGTGTTCGGGGTCGAATGTGGTGGTCAGTCCTCGCCCATGGCCGCTCGGCGCGCGGCGTTCTGACGGTCCAGCTGACCGCCCTTGACGAAGCAGAAGACCCACAGCGCCAGGAACACCACGGCGACCGCGAACATGAACGGTTCGATGAACCCGGTGGCGAGGATGGCCGCCTGCAGCAGCCACCCGAACCATACACCGGCCCGCTTGCCCGTCAGACGTGAGGCAGCTGCGAGGACGATGATCGCGCCGACGCCGCCGCCGAAGGCCGCTGCGGGCGGCAGCGTGCCCTTGCCGAACACGACGAGCATGGGGAAGAAGAACATGATCGCCTCGAGCACGAGCGTGATCGAGAGCAGGCTCTCCTGCGCTCCGCGTTCGCGGCGCGGCTTCCGGGTGCGCGGTGCGCGGCCCGGCCGGGAGGCCCCTGGTGCGTCCGTCACTTCGTCTCGCCTTCGCGGTGCACGAGGTCCATGACCGCGCCCACCATCACGATGGAGCCCGCGACGAGCACGAGGGCGTCCTCGGCGTCCGCCTCGTCGGCCAGGTCGCGTGCCTGCTGCAGGGCGGACGCCAGGGACGGCTCGACGACGACGCGGTCCGCGCCGATCTCGTCCACGACCACCTTGGCGAAGGCATCGGCGTCGAGCGCACGCTCCCCCGGCGGCTGCGTGACCACGAAGGTGGCGACGGTGTCCTTGAGCGCGCGGACGAACCCGCGGGCGTCCTTGTCGCCGAGGATCCCGACGACGCCGACGACGTGCTCCGACGGGAACGCGACCGGCAGTGCCTCGGCCAGGGCCTTCGCACCGTGCGGGTTGTGCGCGGCGTCGACGACGACGGTCGGGTCCGTGGCGATCGGCTGCAGTCGACCGGGGCTGGTCGTGCCGGCGATGCCCTCGGACAGGACGTCCTCGTCGAGGGCCTGGGCCCCACGGCCGAGGAACGACTCGACCGCCGCGATCGCCACGGCGGCGTTCTCGGCCTGGTGCCGGCCGAACAGCGGCAGGAACAGGTCGTCGTAGCGACCGGCGATGCCCTGCACGGTGATGAGCTGTCCGCCCACGGCCGGGGTGACGTCGACGACGCGGAACCCTCCCTGCAAGCTCGGACTGCCCGCCGCTCCGCGACGGTCAGTGACCGGCTCGAAGGGGCCCGTGCCCTCGACGGCCAGGGTGGACTCGGTGAGCTCGGCGGCGCGCTCGAGTTCGGCGAGGGCCTCGGGGACCTGCCGGCTCGACACCACGGCGGACGACGGCTTGACGATGCCCGACTTGGTGCGGGCGATCTCGGCGACGGTGGCGCCGAGCTGCTTCGCGTGGTCGATGGCGATCGGCGTGAACACCGACACCTGGCTCTGCACGACGTTGGTGGAGTCCCACTCGCCGCCCATGCCGACCTCGATCACGGCGACGTCCACCGGCGCCTCGGCGAAGCACGCCAGGGCGAGCACGGTGAGCGCCTCGAAGAAGGTCAGCGGGAGTTCGCCCTTGTCGGCGAGCTCCCGGTCGGCGATCTCGAGCACCGGGGCGATGTCGTCCCAGTTCGAGGTGAACCGGTCCGCTGCGATCGGCTGGCCGTCGATCACGATGCGCTCCCGGATGGACACCAGGTGCGGGCTCGTCATCAGGCCGGTGCGCAGACCGTGGGCACGGACGATGCTCTCGATGGTGCGGCTGGTGGACGTCTTGCCGTTCGTCCCGGTCACGTGGATCACCGGGTACGCCAGGTGCGGGTCGCCGAGCAGCTCGACGGCACGGCGCGTTGCGGTCAGCCGTCGCTCGGGGGCCTGTTCACCGATCCGGGCGTACAGGGCGGCCTCGACACGGCGGACCTCGTCGTCGTCACCCCCGTAGGGCACGGCGTCGGCAGGGCCGTCACCGGCCGGGCCGACCGGGATCCGGATGCCGTCTTCGTCGCGGCCGTCGAACTCGTCGTGTCCGACGAACTCCTCGTTCGCCTCGTGGTCGTCGTACTGGTCGTCGTCGCTCATGCGCGTGCCACCTCCACGGAAACCTTCGCACCGTCACCGACGTCGGTGGTGGTGTCACTCGCCCCGAGGGGCACGATCTCGACGCTCGTCGCCAGGGTCTCACCGGCGATGAGGTCCTGGTGTGCACGGACCGCGCCGTCGGCGGTGTCGTCCACCCGCAGGGTCAGGGCGATGCGGTCGCTGACGTCGAGGTCGGCGTCGCGGCGGGCCTGCTGGACGGCGCGGACGACGTCGCGGGCGAGCCCCTCGGCCTCGAGCTCGGGCGTGGTCACGGTGTCGAGCACCACGAAGCCACCCTCGTCGAGGAACGCCACGGCCACCGAGGTGTCGGCGACGGTGAGGTCGAGCGAGTACTCGCCCTCGATCAGGTCGATGCCGCCGACGGTCACGCCGGAGTCGGTGGCGGTCCAGTCGCCCTTCTTGGCGGCCGGGATGACCTGCTGCACCTGCTTGCCGATGCGGGGGCCGGCGACGCGGGCGTTCACGGTGAGCTTCCGCTCGATGCCGTACTGCGCCAGGGACTCCTCGGCCTGCGCCTCGAGCACCACGCGCTTGACGTTGAGCTCGTCACGCAGGATGTCGGCGAACGGTTCGACCGCAGCCGGGTCCGGCACCACCAGGGTCAGCGTGGCGAGGGGCAGGCGGACGCGCTTGCCCGTGGCCTTGCGGAGCGCCAGGCCCTTCGAGGCGACGTCGCGCACGCGGTCCATCGCATCGACCAGGGCGTCGTCGGCGGGGAACTCGTCGGGGTCCGGGAAGTCCGTCAGGTGGACGCTGCGCCCGCCGGTCAGGCCCTTCCAGATCTCCTCGGTGACGAGCGGCGCGAGCGGGGCGGCGACCCGGGTCAGGGTCTCGAGCACGGTGTACAGCGTGTCGAACGCCGCGCGGGTCTCGGCGCCGGCGGCCGCGTCGGCCCCGGTCCAGAACTTGTCGCGCGAGCGACGGACGTACCAGTTCGTGAGCACGTCGGCGAAGTCACGGACGGCCTGGGCCGCCAGCGGGGTGTCGAGCGCGTCGAGGTGCGCGGTGACGTCGGTGACGAGCACCCGGGTCTTCGCGAGCAGGTACCGGTCGAGCACGTCGGTGCTCGCGGTGCTCCGGGTGGCCTGGTAGCCCGACTCCCCGGAGGCGTTCGCGTACAGGGTGAAGAAGTAGTACGTCGACCACAGCGGCAGCATGAACTCGCGGACGCCCTGCCGGATCCCCTCTTCGGTGACGACGAGGTTGCCGCCGCGGATCACCGACGAGGACATCAGGAACCAGCGCATGGCGTCGGCGCCGTCGCGGTCGAAGACCTCGGAGACGTCCGGGTAGTTCCGGAGCGACTTCGACATCTTCTGGCCGTCCGAGCCGAGGACGATGCCGTGGCTGATGACGTTCTGGAAGGCGGGTCGGTCGAACAGCGCGGTGGAGAGCACGTGCATGACGTAGAACCAGCCGCGCGTCTGCCCGATGTACTCGACGATGAAGTCGGCCGGGCTGTGCGACTCGAACCACTCACGGTTCTCGAACGGGTAGTGCACCTGGGCGTACGGCATCGACCCGGAGTCGAACCACACGTCGAACACGTCGGTGATCCGGCGCATCGTCGAGGTGCCCGTGGGGTCGTCGGGGTTCGGCCGCGTCAGGTCGTCGATGAACGGGCGGTGCAGGTCGACTTCGCCCTCGGCGTTCACCGGCAGGCGACCGAAGTCGCGCTCGATGTCGGCGAGTGAGCCGTACACGTCGGTGCGCGGGTACTCGGGGTCGTCGGACTGCCACACCGGGATCGGCGTGCCGAAGTAGCGGTTGCGCGAGACCGACCAGTCGATGGCGTTGCCGACCCACTTGCCGAACTGGCCGTCCTTGACGTTGTCCGGCACCCAGTTGATGTCCTGGTTGAGCTGGCCCATGCGGTCGCGGAGCTCGGTGACGCGGACGAACCACGACGAGACGGCCTTGTAGATGAGGGGCTTCCGGCACCGCCAGCAGTGCGGGTAGCTGTGCTCGTAGGATGCCTGGCGGAGCAGTCGCCCGGCGTCGCGGACGGCCTTGGTCAGCGGCTTGTTCGCGTCCGACCAGAGCATGCCGGCGACCTCGCCGAACTGCGACGTGAAGACGCCGCCCTCGTCGAGGGACAGCACCACGGGGATACCGGCGGCGGCGCAGACCTCCTGGTCGTCGGCACCGTAGGCCGGGGCCTGGTGCACGATGCCGGTGCCCTCACCGGTCTCGACGTACTCGGCTACGAGCACGCGCCACGCGTTCTCGTAGCCTTCCTGGTCGGCCAGGTGGTCGAACAGACGCTCGTACTCGACGCCGTCGAGCTCGGCGCCCGTCAGGGTGCGCGCGACGGCGGCGAGCGCCTCGTCACCCGAGCCGTAGCCGAGTTCCTTCGCGTGCGCGGCCACGGTGTCGGACGCGAGCAGGTAGGAGACGGAACCCGCTTCGGCACCGTCAGCCGCGCCTCCAGGCCCTGCCGGGACGACCGCGTAGGCGATCTCCGGGCCGACCGCGAGGGCGGCGTTCGTCGGCAGGGTCCAGGGGGTCGTCGTCCAGGCGAGCGCCCGCACACCGGTCAGGTCGAGCGCGGCAGCGCGGTCGCCGTGCAGCGGGAACGAGACGGTGACGGACTGGTCCTGGCGCATCTTGTAGACGTCGTCGTCCATGCGCAGCTCGTGGTTGGACAGCGGCGTCTGGTCGTTCCAGCAGTACGGCAGGACCCGGAAGCCCTCGTACGCCAGGCCCTTGTCCCAGAGCTGCTTCCACGCCCAGAGCACGCTCTCCATGAAGGTGACGTCGAGGGTCTTGTAGTCGTCCTCGAAGTCGACCCAGCGCGCCTGGCGGGTGACGTACTCCTGCCACTCGTCGGTGTACTGCAGCACCGACTTCTTGGCGGCGGCGTTGAAGACGTCGATGCCCATGGCGTCGATCTCGTGCTTCTCGGTGATGCCGAGCTGGCGCATCGCCTCGAGCTCGGCGGGCAGGCCGTGGGTGTCCCAGCCGAAGCGGCGGTGCACCTGCTTGCCGCGCATGGTCTGGTAGCGCGGGAAGACGTCCTTGGCGTACCCGGTCAGCAGGTGCCCGTAGTGCGGCAGGCCGTTGGCGAAGGGCGGGCCGTCGTAGAAGGTCCACTCCGGGCAGCCCTGGCGCGCGTCGATGGACGCCTGGAACGTGTCGTCGCGCTTCCAGAAGGCGAGGATGCCCCGCTCGACGGCGGGGAAGCTCGGCGAGGGGACGACACCATCGGCATCGGCGTTCAACGGGTACGGCACCGGGACTCCTTGTGGGTTCGCTCGATCTCCACGAGGACGGAGCCAGGCTCCGCGGTACCACCTCGTTTGCCGCCCAACGTCCGCTGTGCGACCACTCTGTGTCGGGGATGGTGACGGTCCCGAACCCGCCCGGTTCTACTGACGGAGGCGCTGGTGCGCCCCGTGTTCTTCCGGAAGCTCCCCGGTGATGGCCGGATCGATGCTCGTGGAACACGACTTTACCGGACGGGAGCATGCTTGAGCGATGCCCGCAGAAGATCGCCCCGAGTCACTCGTCACCGTCCTGATCGCGTTCGGGGCGAACCTGCTCGTCGCGATCGCGAAGACGATCGCCTCGCTCGTGTCGGGTTCGGCGTCGATGGTGGCCGAGGCGGCGCACTCGTGGGCGGACACCGGCAACGAGGTGTTCCTGCTCATCGCCGAACGCCGGGGCGGCAAGAAGCGGGACGCCGCGCACCCGCTCGGGTACGGACGCGAGACGTACATCTGGTCGATGTTCGCCGCGTTCGGCCTGTTCACGGCCGGTGCGATCGTCTCGATCTACCACGGCATCTCGGAGTTCGGGGAGACCGGGCCGGCCGAGGACGTCGTGCTCAACTACGTCGTGCTCGGGCTCGCGTTCGTGCTCGAGGGCACGAGCTTCCTGCAGGCGTACCGACAGGCGCACGGTGCCGCGACGAAGCGGAAGGTCCCGGTGCTGCGGCACGTGCTGCAGTCGTCGAACCCGACGCTCCGTGCGGTGTTCGCCGAGGACGCGGCGGCGCTGATCGGCCTGGTCGTGGCGTTCCTCGGGGTGTTCCTGCACCAGGTCACCGGGCTGGCGGTCTTCGACGCACTCGGTTCCATCGCGATCGGTGTGCTGCTCGGTGTCGTCGCGATCGTCCTGATCGACCGCAACCGCCGGTTCCTGCTCGGCGAGAGCACGTCGCCGGAGCTCGAGAACGCGGTGCTCGTCGAGCTGCTGGGCCGGTCGCAGGTCGAGCGCGTCACCTACCTGCACCTGGAGTTCGTGGGGCCGTCGCGGGTGTACCTCGTCGCGGCCGTCGACCTGACCGGCAACGAGACCGAGGAGCACGTCGCGGTGCGGTTGCGCGACGTCGAGCAGTCACTCGAGGACAGCCAGTACATCGAGGAGGCGATCCTCACCCTGAGCTACCCGGGCGACGAGTCCCTGGTGCCGACCGACGGCGCTGTCCCCGAGGTCGTGCGGGACGGCACCGCGTCCGACGTGGCGGCCGGTGGCGCTGGGACCCTGCGCACGGAGTGAGCGCGGGCCGGGTCGCGGGGCGGCGTGGCGGCAGGGCTCGGGTCGCGAGACGCCGGTGTGTCGGCAAGGCGCCGCCATGTGCTCGAGACGCCGCCGGATTCGGCGGCGTCTCGCTGGCGAGGCGGCGTCGCGCGAACACGACGGCGTGTTCCGTGAGCGACCGCGCGGCGGACGGGAGGCGCGGTGCCGGGCCGCCACGGGCTTCCCGTCCGTCTTCCCGCCACGTGCACCGCCCCACACGCGGGAGGAAGACGCCGGTGTGTCAGTAAGACGCCGCCATGTGCTCGAGACGCCGCCGGAATCGGCGGCGTCTCGGCGACGAGGCGGCGTCGTACGAGGACGACGGCGTGTCCGGGGGCGGAAGACACCGGCGTATCAGCGAGCGTCGAGGCCCGCGACCACCGGTGTGAGCGCCGCCGCGACGTACTCGACGAGCGCTCGGCGCCCGACCCCGTCGGTGACCCACACCCCGAACGCGGCAGCGGCGGCCCCGAGCATCGCACCGGACACCGTCTGCGGCCAGAGCGCTCGCGGCTGCTCCCCCGTGCGGCCCGCGACGAAGGCGGCGACGGCCTCGTGCTGCGCCGTCACCCGGACCGCGACGCCGGCCACCAGCTCGGGCCCGATGCCCATGACCTCGGCCTGCGCGACCGCCCACGGCACCCGCTCGGGGTCGTGGGCGCGAGCGGCGTCGAGGAGCGCCTGTTCGACGGCCCGTACGGCACTCGACTCGGTGGACGCTGCGAGGTACCCGGGCAGCCCGGCGACGGCGGCGTCGAGTTCGAGCCACATCACGTCGGCCTTCGCCGGGAAGTAGTTGAAGAACGTCGCGCGGCTGACCCCGGCGCGGGCGGCGATCTGGTCGACCGTAGTGCGCCCGTACCCCTGCTCGAGGAACAGCTCGGCAGCGGCGTCCGCGAGGACCTCGGCGCTCGAGCGTCGGGGGCGGCCACCGCGGCGGATCGGTTCGTCCATGGGCCCTAGTAAACCGTTAGACTCGGTCAGCCATGATCTTGGACTCAGTACAGAAAACCCTCACCGCAGTCGCGGGCGCCTCGGCGGTCCTGCTCGTCCTGGCTGCCTGCAGCGGACCGGGCACGAGCACCGGGAGCAGCACCCCGGTCGCGGGCGGCACACTCACCTACGCCTCCGGCGACGCCGAACCGACCTGCCTCGACCCGCACGTCGGCGGCAACTACCCGCAGGCGCTCCTGGCGACGCAGTACATCGAGGAGCTCGTCGGGCTCGAGGACGGCAAGCCCACGCCGGAACTCGCGACGAAGTGGACCACGGGTGACGACGGGAAGACCCTGACGCTCACCCTGCGCGACGACGTCACCTTCACCGACGGCACCCCGTTCGACGCCGCCGCCGTCGTGGCGAACATCGAGCACGTGCAGGACCCGGCCACCGCCTCGAGCACCGGGTACCTGGCGCTGCAGTCCATCACGAAGGCGACCGCCACCGACGACCACACCGTGACGCTCTCGCTGAGCCGGCCGGACAGTGCACTGCTCGAGTCCCTCTCGCAGCCCTGGGTCGGTATGGAGTCCCCGAAGGCGCTCGAACGGAAGCAGGCGACGAACTGTGAGTCCCCCGTCGGCACCGGCCCGTTCCGGGTCACCGGCTGGAAGCACGGCGACCGCGTCACCCTGACGAAGAACACCGACTACTGGGGCAAGACGAAGCCGCGCCTGTCGGGCATCACGTGGCGGTTCCTGCCGGACTCGACCTCGCGCTACGCCGCGCTGCAGTCCGGCCAGGTCGACGTGATCGACAACGCCCAGCCCGACCAGCTCAAGGCCGCGTCGGCGAAGGGCGCGATCCGCGACCTCGACGCCCCCCGCCCCGGCGCCTCGAACCGGCTCGAACTGAACTCCGGGCACGGCGTGTTCCGCGACCAGGCAGTCCGCCAGGCCTTCATCGCCGGCGCCGAGATCGACCCGGGCCTGCAGTCGCTGTTCCTCGGCACCGCGAAGCGCTCGTACTCGGTGCTCTCGAGCGCTGAGCCGCTCGCGTACTCCGACAAGAGCCGCTTCGACTACTCGCCGTCGAAGGCGAAGCAGCTGCTCGACGACGCCGGGTGGAAGGTCGGCTCGGACGGCATCCGCGAGAAGGACGGCCAGCAGCTCACCGTGACGTTCCCCGTCTCGACGAACCAGTCGGTGCCGGCCGAGCGCAGCCTGTTCCAGCAGATCCAGGCGTCCGAGAAGGCCGTCGGGTTCAAGGTCGTGCTCGACGAGCTCGACCTGTCCAGCTGGTACGCCGCCCTGGCCGCGAACGAGTACGACGTCGTGAGTGCCCCGTACACGAAGGTCGGCCCCGACGTCCTGCGGATCCTGTACGACAGCGCGAGCATCGAACCGGCACCGTCCGGCTACTTCGCGAACCTGGCCCAGCTCGACGACCCCGCGCTCGACCGGCTGCTCGAGCAGGCCGCCCGTACCTCGGACGCCGACGAGCGCGCCGACCTGTACGAGCAGGCGCAGAAGGCGATCCTGGCGAGCGACACCGTGCTCCCCCTGTACGACCAGCAGAACCACTTCCTGGTGCGCTCGGCCGTGCACGGCATCCGGACCACCCCGGTCTCGACGCCCTGGTTCGGCACCGCCTGGATCGACCGCTGACACGGATGCGGTGGGTCTGGTGGGCCGTCCGGCGGCTCGCCGGGGGCATCGGCGTGCTCTGGGCCGTCGCGACGATCGTCTTCGTCGCGATCCGGCTCATCCCCGGTGACCCGGCGCTCGCGATCCTCGGTGGCCCGGGATCGCAGGCCTCGGCCGAGGCCGTCGCCCAGGTCCGCCACGAGTACGGCCTCGACCAGCCGGTCCTGGTGCAGTACGCGGTGTTCCTCGGCCGCCTGGCGACCGGGCAGCTCGGTGACTCCTACGCGTTCCGCACCCCGGTCGCGACGCTCCTCGGCCAGCAGCTGCCCGTCACGCTGACGCTCGCGGTCGCCGGTCTCGTCGTCGCCTGGGTGCTGGCGATCGCCGCCGCGTGGGCCTCGACGCAGCGCGGCCGCATCGCCGCCGGGCTCACCAGCGCCCTCAGCGTCACCGCGAGCGTGATGCCGCACTTCTGGCTCGGCAGCGTGCTCATCGTGGTGTTCGCCTCGTCCCTGGGGTGGGTGCCGGCGGTCAGTGACGGCACCGTGCGCGGCTGGGTGCTGCCGGTGCTGACCGTGGCCGTGCCGGTCGCCGGGTACCTGGCCGAGACCGTGCGCGACGGCGTGGTGGACGCGCAGCGCTCGGCCTTTGCGCTCGCCGCCCGGGGCCGGGGCGAGACCCGCCTCGGACTGTTCGGACGGCATCTGCTCCGGCACGCCGCCCTGCCCGGGATCGCACTGTCCGCGTGGGCCTTCGGATCGCTCGTCTCCGGGGCCGTGGTCGTCGAGTCCGTGTTCGCCCTGCCCGGCATCGGCCGCGCGCTGGTCACCGCCGTCACCCAGCGGGACATGCCCCTCGTCGCCGGCATCGCGATGGTCTCGGCGGCCGCGTACGTGGTCGTGCTGGCCGTCGCCGATCTGGTCGAGCGTGTGGTCGACCCGCGCAGCACCGCACGGAACGCGACCGCGCGCCCCGGCACCGCGCGACGCCGTGGGCCCGGCCGTCCGGCGGGCGCGCGGTGAGCGGGATCGCCGACCCGGGCCTCCAGACCGGTGCGTCCGCCCACCAGACCGCCGTCGGCACCGAGCGCGTCCGTGGGGGGACGCTCGGCGTCGGCGGCACCGCCGCGGCGGTGGTCGTCCTGGTCGCCGTCGTCGCGGCGGCCTGGCCAGCGCTGCTGGGCGGCGGCGATCCGCTCGCGGTGCACCCGACCCAGGCACTGACCGCCCCGAGCGGCGCACACCCGTTCGGCACCGATGAGTCCGGCCGCGACGTCCTGGCACGGGTGGTCGCGGGGACCCGCGCCTCGCTCGTCGTCGGCGTCGCCGCCACCCTGATCGGCGGCGGAGCGGGCGTCCTGCTCGGTGTCGTCGCCGGGCTCGGCGCCGGGGCCGGACGGCTCGGCCGTCTGCTCGACGCCGTCATCGGCCGTGTCACCGAGGTCGCGTTCGCCCTGCCGCTGCTCCTCGTCGCGCTGGTCGTCATCGCCGTGACCGGTCCGGGTCCGGTGCCGGCGGTGCTCGCCGTCGGGTTCGCGACCGCTCCCGGTTACGCCCGGATCGTGCGGGGCCTGGTCCGGACGGCCCGCGTTTCGCAGGTGGTGGAGACCGCCGTGCTGCTCGGCCGCTCCCCCGCCCGCACCGTCGTCCGGCACGTGCTGCCGACGGCGCTCTGGCCCGTCGTCGCCGTCGCCACGCTCGGGGTCGGGCAGGCGGTCGTGTGGGCATCGGCGCTGAGCTACCTCGGTGTCGGCACGCCCCCACCCGCGCCGGAGTGGGGCGCAATGCTCGCCGACGGCCGGACCTACCTGCAGACCGCGCCGTGGATGAGCACCTTCCCCGGACTCGCGATCGTCGTGCTCGCGACGGCCGTCACCGTGCTCGGCCGGGCGATCCGACGGAGCGGGGCCGCGCGGTGAGCGCCGTCCTCGACGTCCGCGGACTCACCGTCGCCATCGGCGGGACCCCGATCGTGCACGGTGTCGACCTGCGCGTCGACGCCGGCGAGTGCGTCGCCCTGGTCGGCGCGTCCGGCTCGGGCAAGACCGTCACCGCACGCGCCGTGCTCGGCCTGTCCGCGCCCGGCGCCGCCGTGCACGCCGAAACGTTCACGGTCGACGGTGTCGACGTCGGCGGGTACACGGACCGGCGGTGGCGCCGGCTGCGGGGATCCCGCATCGGCTACGTCGGCCAGGAGGCGCTGGGCGCGTTGGACCCGCTGCGTCCCGTCGGGCGCGAGGTCGCCGACAGCCTCCGCCTGCACACCGAGATGCGTGCGGCCGAGCGCGTGGACGCCGTGCGTGCTGCCCTGGCCGCGGTGGGCCTCGACCCGGACACCGCGACCGACGGCCGGCTCGCCGGGACACTGTCCGGTGGGATGCGACAGCGTGCCCTCATCGCCGCGGCCACCGTCGGGTCCCCCGGGCTGCTGGTCGCCGACGAACCGACGACGGCGCTCGACGCCGGGGTCGCCGTCACCGTGATGGAGCAGTTGCGGGCAGCGCAGAGGCGGGGCGCCGGACTGCTCGTCATCACGCACGACCTGGGGCTCGTCGCGGGGTGGGCCGACCGGGTCGCCGTCGTGCACGAGGGCCGGATCGTCGAGCAGGGTGCGGTCACCGGGGTCTTCACGGCGCCGCAGCACCCCGCGACACGGGCGCTGGTGCGCGCTGCCGGTGCTGCCGCGGCGGAGCCGGCGCCACCGCACGGTGCCGATCTTGCCGGGCGGTGCGAGGTCGATGGCTCCGTGCAGTCCTCTGACGATGCACCGAGCGGCCAACCTCGCACCGGCCGCACGACTCCGTACCGTGCGCCGATCGGCAACCGCGACACCGAGCGCGAATCCTCGCACGGTGCGAGGGACGTGCTCGCGGCGCAGGGGCTCTCGCGGGAGTACGGCGGGCTGCTCGCGGTGGATGACGTGTCGTTCGGGCTCGAGCGGGGCCGGGTGCTCGGGGTGATCGGCGCCTCGGGCTCGGGCAAGACGACGCTGGCGCGGATGCTCCTCGGCCTCGAGACGCCCGACGCCGGCACGGTCACGCTCGACGGCGAACCCTGGGTCCCGCTGCCCGAGCGCGAGCGACGCCCCCGACGGCACCGGCTCGCAGCCGTCGTGCAGGACCCCGGCGTGACGTTCGACGAACGGTGGAACGTCGAACGGGTCCTCGCGGACGCGTTCTCACGCGGTGACGAACGGCGGGCGCGCGGAGCGCTCGGCGAACGGGTCGACGCGGCGCTGCGACAGGTCGACCTCGACCCCGTGCTGCGGTCCCGCTCCCCCCGCACCCTGTCCGGCGGGCAACGGCAGCGGCTCGCGATCGCCCGCGCGCTGGCGACCGAGCCCGAGGTGATCGTGCTCGACGAGCCGGTGACCGCCCTCGACGCCACGGTGCAGCACGCCGTGCTCCGGTTGCTCGAACGGCTCCGCGACGAGACCGGGGTGGCGATGGTGTTCGTGTCGCACGACCTGCGGGCGGTCCGGCGGATGGCGGACGACGTGCTCGTGGTGCACGCCGGCGCGGTCGTCGAGCACGGCCCCGCCGCCGAGGTCTTCGCGCGCCCCGCCCACCCGGTGACTGCGCGACTGCTGCACGCCGCGGAGCGGCTGGCAGCGGGTCCCGCCGGGGATCCAGCCGCCGGGACCGCAGCCGGCTCCACGGGCTGAGCGACGGTCCGCGCGGTGCCGCACCCGCGGACTGTCACTGCGCGCGTGACGTCGCCAACGGCTCGGAACGGCCAGGAGGCCCGGCGCGCGTTCCGAGACGGAACGTGCGCCGGGCCTCCTGGCCGGGTTGCCGCGGGGCGGCTGGGTCCTCAGGAGCCGGAGGGCTCCTTCGATGCGGCCTCGGCCGAGATGATCGGGATCTCGCTCGTCGAGAACTCCTTCGCCCAGTCGGACTGCGCGAGCTCCGACGTCGGGTCGTTGTAGTCCTCGATCACGCCGGCGACCTCGTCCTCGGACCCGACCGTCGGACCGGAGCCCATCAGCGGGCTCGCGGCGGTCTCCTTGGTGAAGTACACCGCGACCAGGCCGATGACGGCGGCGAGCATCAGGTAGAACGCGGGGATGTCCTCGGCCCAGCCGTACCCGGCGTCCTTCGCGGCGTTGATGAGCGCGGCGGTGGCGAGCGGGGTGGTCCCACCGAAGAGCGACACCGACACGTTGAACGCGATCGCCAGGGCGCCGTAGCGGATGATCGTCGGGAACAGCGCGGGCAGCGTCGACGGCATGGTCGAGGTGAACGTGACGAGCACGACGCCGAGGATCAGCAGGCCGGCGAACACGCCGACGCCGGTGCCGGTCTGGACGAGTTTCAGGGCCGGCCAGGACAGCAGGATGAAGCCGATGCAGCCGGCGGCGAGCACCGGACGGCGCCCGAACTTGTCGGACAGGCGACCGCCGAAGGTGATGACGACCATCATGAGCAGCATGACGATGACGATGAGGATCAGGCCGAACGTGGCGTTCTGGCCGAGGTTCTGCTCGAGGTAGGTCGGCATGTACGAGAGCAGCATGTAGTCGGTCACGTTGAAGACCAGGACCAGGCCGATGCAGATGATGAGCGAGCGCCAGTTCTCGGCGAAGAGCTTGAGGAACGGGGTCTTCTGCCCCTCGCGCTCGGCGGCCTGCTCCTGCTGCTTCTGGAACGCCGGGGTCTCTTCCAGCTTGAGGCGCAGGTAGAGACCGATCAGGCCGAGCGGGCCCGCGACGATGAACGGGATGCGCCAGCCCCAGCTGAGCAGGGCGTCCTCGGACAGGCCGAACTGCAGGCCGGTGACGATCGAGGCGCCGAGCACGTAGCCGGCGAGCGTGCCGAACTCGAGCCACGAGCCCATGAACCCGCGGCGCTTGTCGGGCGAGTACTCGGCGATGAAGGTCGCGGCGCCGCCGTACTCACCACCGGTCGAGAAGCCCTGCACGAAGCGGGCGACGAGCAGCAGGACGGGAGCCCAGAAGCCGATCGTGTCGTACGACGGGATCAGGCCGATCATGAGCGTGCCGGCGGCCATCAGGATCATCGTCAGCGCGAGGACCTTCTGTCGGCCGATCTTGTCGCCGATCGGGCCGAACACGGCACCGCCGATCGGGCGCACGATGAACGCGGCGGCGAAGAAGCCGAACGTGGCGACGATGTTCGCGGCCGGGTCGCCCTGCGGCAGGAACACCTGCGAGATGGTGACCGTCAGGTACGCGAAGATGCCGAAGTCGAACCACTCCATGGCGTTGCCGAGCGCGGCAGCCGCGACGGCACGCTTGAGCAGCGACTCCTCGACGACGGTGACGTCGTCCTTCGTGAGATCGCGACGAGCGCGCTTCACGGCGCCCTTCGTGCGCAACGGCCGATCGCCGTGCGGTTGGGGTGCGTTGTTCGGTGCCAAGTCGTTCCTCCGGGGTGCGGTGCTTCCTTCGGGCGTCCGGCGGACGGCGACGTTGCAGCTCCTGCGAACCCTGCGTTCGCCGGACAAACTCCGACAGACTAGCAGGCTCTTGGCGTGTCCGACAGGTCGGTGTGGTAAGTCCCGGTCGGCAGCGGGCCGCGGACGCCCCGCTGCCCGGCTCAGGACGCGTGCGCGGCCGCTACGATTGGGGCACCGCGCGTCAGGCGCGCAACACTCAGGCACCTCATCACGGACTCGGTGCCGCACACACGGACGGAAGGCGCACCATGACCAAACCCATGCCCGAGAAGCCCAGCGTCGACGGACTGGAGCAGGTCTGGGGGCCCGTCTGGGAGCAGGACGGCACGTACCGCTTCGACCGCGACGCCGCCGGTCACCGCGACGCCGTCTGGTCGATCGACACCCCGCCGCCGACCGCCTCCGGTTCGCTGCACATCGGGCACGTGTTCTCGTACACGCACACCGACCTCAAGGCCCGGTTCGAGCGGATGCGCGGCAAGCACGTCTTCTACCCGATGGGCTGGGACGACAACGGCCTGCCGACCGAGCGTCGCGTCCAGAACTACTACGGCGTCCGCTGCGACCCGACCCTGCCGTACGACCCCGACTTCACGCCGCCGTTCGAGGGCGGTGACGGCAAGTCCTCGAAGGCCGCCGACCAGCTGCCCGTGTCGCGCCGCAACTTCATCGAGCTGTGCGAGCGCCTGACCGTGCAGGACGAGCAGCAGTTCGAGGAGCTCTTCCGCACGCTCGGCCTGTCGGTCGACTGGACCCAGTCGTACCGCACCATCGACGACACCTCACGAGCGAGCGCCCAGCGCGCCTTCCTGCGCAACCTCGAGCGCGGCGAGGCCTACCAGGCCGACGCCCCGACGCTGTGGGACGTCACGTTCCGCACCGCGGTCGCGCAGGCCGAGCTCGAGGACAAGGAGATGCCCGGCGCGTACCACGGCATCGCCTTCCACCGCACCGACGGTGGGGACGACGTCGTCATCCAGACCACCCGCCCGGAGCTCCTGCCGGCCTGCGTCGCCCTGGTGGCACACCCGGACGACGAGCGGTTCCAGGACCTCTTCGGCACCACGGTCCGCTCCCCCCTGTTCGACGTCGAGGTCCCGGTGCTCGCACACCACCTGGCGCAGAAGGACAAGGGCGCTGGCATCGCGATGGTCTGCACCTTCGGCGACACCACCGACGTCGTGTGGTGGCGCGAGCTGCAGCTGCCGAACCGCGCGATCATCGGCTTCGACGGCCGCGTGCGCTCCGACGAGCCCGCATGGATCGAGTCCGCGAAGGGCCAGGAGCTCTACGCCGAGATGGCCGGCAAGACCGTGTTCTCGGCCAAGAAGGTCGTCGTCGACGCGCTCACCGAGTCGGGCGAGCTGATCGGTGACGTCAAGACCATCCAGCACCCGGTGAAGTTCTTCGAGAAGGGCGACAAGCCCCTCGAGATCGTGTCGACCCGCCAGTGGTACATCGTCAACGGTGCGCGCGACGAGCAGCTGAAGAGCACGCTCCGCCAGCGCGGCGAGGAGATCGCGTTCCACCCGGACTTCATGCGCGTCCGCTACGACAACTGGGTCGGTGGCCTGTCCGGTGACTGGCTCATCTCGCGCCAGCGTTTCTTCGGTGTGCCGCTGCCGGTCTGGTACCCGCTCGACGCCGACGGCAACCCGGTGTTCGACCAGCCGATCGTGCCGACCGAGGCGCAGCTGCCCGTCGACCCGGCCTCCGAGCCCGCCCCCGGCTTCACCGAGGACCAGCGCGGCGTCGCCGGCGGGTTCCAGGGTGAGCTCGACGTCATGGACACCTGGGCGACCTCGTCGCTGACCCCGCAGCTCGCGGGCAAGTGGGAGACCGACCCGGCGCTCTACGACCTGGTGTACCCGTACGACGTCCGCCCGCAGGCGCAGGACATCATCCGGACGTGGCTGTTCACGACCGTGCTCCGCAGCCAGCTCGAGGCCGACGTGGTGCCGTGGAAGCACGCCAGCATCTCCGGCTTCATCGTCGACCCCGACCGCAAGAAGATGTCGAAGTCGAAGGGCAACGTCGTCACGCCGCTGTCCATCCTCGAGCAGCACGGTGCCGACGCGGTCCGCTACTGGGCGGCCTCGTCCAAGCTCGGCACCGACGCGGCATTCGACCCGCAGAACCCGAAGCAGATCAAGGTCGGTCGTCGTCTGGCGATCAAGGTGCTCAACGCGGCGAAGTTCGTCTACGGCTTCCCGCTGCCCGAGGGCGCCACGAGCGTCACCGAGGCCCTCGACGTCGACATGCTCGCCGAGCTCGGCGCGGTCGTCGAGCAGGCCACCGCCGCGTTCGACGGATTCGACCACGCCCGTGCCCTCGAGATCACCGAGCGCTTCTTCTGGACGTTCTGCGACGACTACCTCGAGCTCGTGAAGGAGCGCGCCTACGGCACCGCGTCCGACGCGACGCACGAGACGCAGGCGAGCGCGGTGCTGGCGCTGCGCGGCGCCATCGACGTGCTGCTCCGACTGCTGGCACCGTTCCTGCCGTACGCGACGGAAGAGGTGTGGGCCTGGACCCACGACACCAGCGTGCACCGGGCCTCCTGGCCGACCGCTGCCGACCTGCCCACCGACGCGGCCCCCACCGGGCTGCTCGCGGCCGTCGGACAGGCGCTCATCGGGATCCGCGGTGCGAAGACGGCGGCGAAGGCGTCCCAGAAGACGCCCGTGACGCGTGCCGTCGTCGCGGCACCGGCCGAGACGCGGATGCTCATCGAGCGCGCGGCGGTCGACCTGGCGGCCGTCGGCCGCATCGAGAACCTGTCGTTCGTCGACGGCGACGAGCTCGCCGTCACCGAGATCGAGCTCGCGGAGCAGCAGGCGTAACGTCGGTCATCCGGGTCGGGTCGCCTCGGCGACCCGGCCCGTCCACCACCGGACAGGAGGCACGGATGCAGTTGGGCACACGCTGGAACGTGGGTGGGGAGCCGCCTGCGCGACTGCCCGAGGCGATGGTCGTCGCCGTGCGGGGCGTCGAGGACGAGCTGGCGGCGGAGTCCGTCGACACGGCGACGTGGGGGTGGACCCTGACGTTCCTGGAGGGCAAGCCGATCGTCGAGCTCGACGACGGCACCTCGATCCACCTCGACGACGCCGGGCACGCCCAGGTCACGAACCCCGACGACGCGGGCGAAGAGGACTAGCGCGGCCGCGTGCTGCGCGGCCCGCGGTTCGCTTGGTGAGCAGAAATGGTCGGGTCCCCACCGGGGACCCGACCATTTCTGCTCACGATGCGGGCGCCCCCACCGGGGCGCGCCCGCGTGATCGCCGAGGGATCAGGACTCGGCGAGCCAGGTGGCGAGGACCTCGTTCACCTCGGCGGTGTGCGTGGTGAGCAGGCCGTGCGGGGCGCCCTCGATCTCGACGTACTCCGCAGCGGGCAGGGCCTTCGTGAAGCGTCGGCCGGTGGCGTCGATGGGCAGGATGTTGTCCGACGTGCCGTGCACGATCAGGGCGGGGACGGTGACCTTCGGGATGTCCTGGCGGAAGTCGGTCGGCCAGGTCAGGGGTGCTGCCGCGGACGCGATCGAACCGGAACCGGCCGCGACGTTCCAGGCGTTGCGCACCTGCTCCTCGGAGATGCGGGTGCCGAGGTTCTCCGACAGGTTGAAGAAGTCCTGGTAGAAGTTCGTGAAGTAGGCGTAGCGGTCCTTCGCCACGTCGGCGGCGATGCCCTCGAAGAACGACATCGGGCCGGCGCCGTCGGGGTTGTCGTCGGTGATGGCGAGGAACGGCTCGAGCGAGGCGAGGAATGCGACCTTGGCGATCCGGTCCTCACCGTGTCGGCCGATGTAGCGGGCGATCTCGCCGGTGCCCATCGAGAAGCCGACCAGGATCACGTCGCGCAGGTCGAGGGTCTCGAGGACGGTGTGCAGGTCGTCGGCGAAGGTGTCGTAGTCGTAGCCGGTGGACGGCTGCGAGGACTGGCCGAAGCCACGGCGGTCGTACGTGATGACGCGGTAGCCGGCCTCGAGGAGCATCGGGACCTGCCCCTCCCACGAGTTGCCGTCGAGGGGGAACCCGTGGATCAGCACGATCGGCTGCCCCTGGCCCTTGTCCTCGTAGTGGAGCTCGATGTCGACGCTGTTCTCGGTTCCGACGGTGATGGCACCCATGGTCGTTCCTTCCCTGAACTTCGCAGAGAACGATCGTTCTCTGCCGATGTGGACTACAGTAGAGAACGCCCGTTCCCGCCGCAACTCGAGAACGGTGAACACTCAGGGAACGGGGTACACATGGCCGCCAGCACCGTCGAACCGGACGTCCGAGCGCACATCGTCGAGGTCGCCGACGAGCTGTTCTACACGCGCGGGATCCAGTCGGTGGGGATGGACGAGATCCGCACGGGCGCAGGCGTCTCGCTGAAGAAGCTCTACGCGGCGTTCCCCGGCAAGGAGCAGCTCATCGCCGCGGTGCTCGCCGGTCGGCACGACATGTGGGAGCAGGGCGTGCACGGTGCGGTCGAGGCCGCCGCCAGCCCGCGCGACAAGCTGCTCGCGGTCTACGACTTCCTGGAGTCGTGGTTCGGCGACGACACCTTCCGCGGCTGCGGGTTCATCAACGCCTTCGGTGAACTCGGCGCGACCTCGCCCGCGGTCGCCGAGATCGCGCGCGAGCACAAGGACTCGTTCCAGCGGTTCGTGCAGCAGCTCACCACCGAGGTCGTCGCCGACCCCGAGCACGCCGAGGAACTCGCCGCCCAGCTCGCGCTGCTCGCCGAGGGCGCGCAGACCACCGCCGCCATCGCGGGCACCACGGTGCCCGCCGCGCACGCGCGCCGCGCCGCGGTGACCCTGATCGACGCCGCGATGCGCTGACACGCGACCGCACCGACACGGCGGACGGGAGGCACGGGGCCAGCCCGCCACGGGCCTCCCGTCCGCCCCGTCGCGGCGCGACGTCCGTAGGGTGGTTGCCATGGCAACCCCGTTCGACGTCCCGAGCACCCTCCCCTACGCCCTGCCGCCCTTCGGCGACGTGCGACTCGAGCACTACCGACCGGCGTTCGAAGCCGGCATGGCCGAGCAGCGCGCCGAGGTCGAGGCCATCGCCACCGACCCCCACGCCCCGACGGTCGAGAACACCCTGATCGCACTCGAGCGGTCCGGGCAACTGCTGGCCCGCGTCAGCCACGTGTTCTTCACGCTGTCGTCGGCCGACTCGACCCCGGAGCTGCACGACCTCGAGGCCGAGATCTCACCGCTCCTCGCCGCCCACCGCGACGCGATCACGCTCGACGCACGCCTGTACGCCCGGGTGCAGGAGGTGCTCGACGGCGCTTACGCCGCGGGTCTGGAGGGCGAAGCGCTCCGCCTGGTCGAGCGGACCCACGCCGAGATGACCCTGGCGGGCGCCGGGCTCGACGACGCGGGCAAGGAGCGTCTGACCGCGATCAACCAGGAACTCTCGACCCTCACGACGACCTTCGAGCGGAACCTGCTCGAGGACACCAACGACTCCGCCGTGCACGTGACGAGCGAGGACGAGCTCGAGGGGCTCGACGACGGCGCGAAGTCCGCCGCTGCCGGAGCCGCCGCCGACCGTGGCCTGGACGGCTGGCTCATCACGCTGCCGCTGTACACCGGACACCCGTGGCTGTCGTCGCTGGCGAACCGTGCCCTGCGCGAGCGGATCATGCGGGCCTCACTCGCCCGCGGTCGTCGGGGCAACCAGTACGACAACCGCGACGTGCTGCTCCGGATCGTCCGGCTCCGTGCCGAACGCGCCGAACTGCTCGGGTTCCCGAACCACGCCGCCGTCGTCACCGCCGACGAGACCGCCAAGACCCCCGAAGCCGTCGACGGCCTGCTGTCCTCGCTCGTCGGTGCCGCCGCCCGGAACGCCGACGACGAACGGGCCGTCCGTTCCCGCACGGTCGGCTTCGACGTCGAGTCGTGGGACTGGGCGTACGCGACCGAGATCCTGCGCGGGGAGCAGTTCGCCGCGGACAGCACCGCACTCCGCCCGTACTTCGAGGCGGACCGGGTCCTGCACGACGGGGTCTTCCACGCCGCCGGCGCCCTGTACGGCCTGACCTTCACGGAGCGCCCGGACCTGCACGGCTACAACGACGAGGTCCGGGTCTTCGAGGTCACCGGCGACGACGACGAGCCCGTCGGCCTGTACCTGCTCGACCTGTACACACGCGACGGCAAGCGCGGCGGCGCGTGGATGAACCCGGTCGTCGAGCAGTCCGAGCTCCTCGGCACCCTGCCCGTCGTGGTGAACAACCTCAACGTCGCGAAGCCCGCTGCCGGCTCCCCCACGCTGCTCATCCAGGACGAGGTGCAGACGCTCTTCCACGAGTTCGGGCACGCCCTGCACGGCCTCATCGCCCGCACCACCTACCCGCGGTTCTCCGGCACCAACGTCGAGCGGGACTTCGTCGAGTTCCCGAGCCAGGTGAACGAGATGTGGGTGTCGTGGCCGTCGGTGCTGGCGAACTACGCGAAGCACCACGAGACCGGGGCTCCCCTGCCGCCCGAGCTGGTCCTGGGGCTCAGCGAGTCCGAGGGGTTCAACGAGGGATTCGGCACGACCGAGTACCTGGCCGCCGCGCTGCTCGACCAGGCGTGGCACCGACTGTCGGCTGCCGAGGCGGCCGCGGTGACGGACGTCGAGGCGTTCGAGCGGGACGCCTTGCGAGCCGCCGGCATCGCCGTCGAGGCCGTGCCACCGCGGTACTCCTCGACGTACTTCGCCCACACGTTCTCGGGTGGGTACGACGCCGGCTACTACGGGTACATCTGGTCCGAGGTGCTCGACGCCGACACGGTGGAGTGGTTCCGCGACAACGGCGGGCTGGACCGTGCGGCCGGTCGACGCTTCGCGGAACGGCTGCTCGGGGTCGGCGGCGCGAAGGACCCGCTCGAGGCCTACCGGGACTTCCGCGGCCGCGACGCCGAGGTCGGCCCGCTGCTGCGGCGCCGCGGGCTCGAGTAGGGCGCTGCGGGACCGGGCGCTTCCGGGCGTACCGCCACGAATCGGGCGTACCCGGTCGGAACTCCCGACCAGGTACGCCCGATCTCGCTTTCCATCGCACCCGTCGTGGGAAGCACCAGACGTCGATCCGCGGGCCGCGCCGACCGGCAGACCACGACGAAGCCCCGCACCGATCCGGTGCGGGGCTTCGTTGCGAACGGAGCGCTACGCCGACTTCTCGACGCGCTTGGCCCGGGGCCGCGGCACGATCGTCGGGGCGGCGTTCTCGAGCACGGACTCGCGGGTGATGACCACGCGGGCGACGTCGTCGTCGGACGGGACGTCGAACATCACCGGGCCGAGGACCTCTTCGAGGATCGCGCGGAGCCCGCGAGCACCCGTCTGGCGCAGCACCGCGAGGTCCGCGATGGCCTCGAGCGCGCCCTGGTCGAACTCGAGCTCGACGCCGTCGATCTGGAACATCCGCTGGTACTGCTTGACCAGCGCGTTCTTCGGCTCGGTCAGGATCTGCATGAGCGCCGCCTGGTCGAGCTGCGACACCGTGGTGACGACGGGCAGACGACCGATGAACTCGGGGATCAGACCGAACTTGTGCAGGTCTTCCGGCAGGACTTCGGAGTACAGGTCCTGGTGGTCGGTCGCACTGTGCAAGGGCGCCCCGAAGCCGATCCCGCGCTTGCCGACGCGCGAGGACACGATGTCCTCGAGCCCGGCGAAGGCACCCGCCACGATGAACAGCACGTTCGTCGTGTCGATCTGGATGAACTCCTGGTGCGGGTGCTTGCGACCGCCCTGCGGCGGGACCGAGGCGACCGTGCCCTCGAGGATCTTGAGCAGCGCCTGCTGCACGCCTTCGCCGGAGACGTCGCGGGTGATCGACGGGTTCTCGGCCTTGCGGGCGATCTTGTCGACCTCGTCGATGTAGATGATGCCGGTCTCGGCACGCTTCACGTCGTAGTCGGCGGCCTGGATCAGCTTGAGGAGGATGTTCTCGACGTCCTCGCCGACGTAGCCGGCCTCGGTCAGGGCGGTGGCGTCGGCGACGGCGAACGGCACGTTGAGGCGCTTGGCCAGGGTCTGCGCCAGGTACGTCTTGCCACAGCCGGTCGGGCCGATGAGCAGGATGTTCGACTTGGCGATCTCGATGTCGTCGCGGTCTTCGGCGGCGGTGATCTGTCCCTGCGCGCGGATGCGCTTGTAGTGGTTGTAGACGGCCACGGCGAGGGCGCGCTTCGCCGGGTCCTGCCCGATGACGTACTCCTGCAGGAAGTCGAAGATCTCCCGCGGCTTGGGCAGTTCGAAGTCCCCGCTCGAGGTGTCCTCGCCGGCTTCGGCCAGACGTTCCTCGATGATCTCGTTGCAGAGCTCGACGCACTCGTCGCAGATGTAGACGCCCGGTCCGGCGATGAGCTGCTGGACCTGCTTCTGGCTCTTGCCGCAGAACGAGCACTTGAGGAGATCGCCGCTCTCTCCGATGCGTGCCATTCCCGTGCCTCCCTGATTGGACATGCCGGCCGCGCTGTCGCACCACCGCTGGTGCACCGCTGCTGGTGGGCACCTCGTCGTGGACACGAGCCTAACCGCAACCGGTGACACCGACCGCGATGCCCCTCCGCAATCGCGCAGCGCGTTCGCCCAGGGCGTGCGAGCCTGCTACGGTGATCCGGACTTCTCTACAACTTGTAGAACAGCACGTGCAGAACCACCCCGGAAGGAACCCCATGCAGAAGCGTCTCGCCGCCGGCGGCGCCGTCACCCTCGGCGTCGCAGCCGTCATCGTCCTCGGCAGTGCCACGGCGGCCAGCGCGCACGTGTCCGCGACGGCCACGTCGACCGCCGCGAACTCGTACACCACGGCGACCTTCTCGGTCCCGCACGGCTGCGACGGCTCCCCCACCACGAAGATCGAGTTCCAGGTGCCGGAGTCCGTCATCGAGGTCACGCCCACCGTGAACCCGAACTGGAAGATCACGAAGGCGACCGAGCCCTACACCGACCCGTCGGCCTCGGCTTCGGCCTCCGACGAGGACCACGCCGAGACGGCCGCCGAGCGCGTCACGAGCGTCACGTACACCGCGAAGACCCCGCTGCCCGCCGACGAGCGCGACACCTTCGCGCTCTCGTTCTCGCTGCCGGACGGCAAGGCCGGCGACCTGGTCGAGTTCCCCGCGATCCAGACCTGCGAGAAGGGCAGCGTCGAGTGGAACCAGGAGCAGCAGGCCGGCGAAGCCGAGCCCGAGCACCCGGCACCCTCGATCACCTTGACCGCCGCCGAGCCGACGGACGACGACGGCGACCCGATCGCCGCGACCCCGACGGCCGAGGCAGCCAGCACGACCGCCTCGAGCGACCCCGACCTGATCGGTCGCTTCCTCGGCCTCGGCGGCCTGGTGCTCGGCGCCGTCGCCCTGGTCGTCGCCGTCGCCGGCACGCGTCGTCGGAGCTCCACCAAGTGACGCAGCGCGGCCCGCGTCGGTCCCGCCAGTGGTCCTCTGCCCGGAGGCTCGTGGCCGGGACCGCCGCGGCCGTCGCGATCGCCGGTGGTGCGGTCCTCGGGCTCGCCGGTCCCGCCAGCGCGCACAACTACCTGATCTCGTCCGACCCGGAGGTCCGCGGCACGCTCACCGAGCTGCCCGAGGACTTCGACATCACCACGAACGACAAGCTGCTCGACATCGGCGGATCGGGGTCGGGCTTCGCGTTCCGCATCGTCGGGCCCGACGGCCGGTACTACGAGGACGGCTGCGTCGACGTCGAGGGGCCGTCGATGACCACGGCCGCCGCACTCGGCGACTCCGGCAAGTACACCGTCGAGTGGCAGATCGTCTCCGCCGACGGCCACACCGTGTCCGACGAGTACCCCTTCACGTGGAAGGCACCGTCGGGCTTCACCCCGGCATCGGGCGCGGCGAAACCCCCGACCTGCGCCACCGCGGGTGACGACGACGGCGGATCGGACACCACGACCGGTACGGCCTCGGGGTCGAGCGACTCGGCGGCGTCCGACGCGATCTGGATCGGCGCCGGTGGCATCGTGCTCGTCGGCGTGGTCGTCGCGGTGTTGCTGCTCCTGCGCCGCAAGCCGGCCCCGGAGTCCGACGACACCGACGACTAGACACGACGCAACGACCAGCCCCGTCGCACGACGAAGGCCCCGCTCCGATCGGTGCGGGGCCTTCGTCGTTCCTGCTGGAGCTACTTGACGAGCGCCGGCAGGTTCTTGCGGCTGGTGAGGACCTGGTCGATCAGGCCGTACTCCACGGCTTCCTGCGCGGACATGATCTTGTCGCGCTCGATGTCGTGGTTGATCTCCGCCGGCGTCTTGTTGGAGTGCTTCGACAGCGTCTCCTCGAGCCAGGTGCGCATGCGGAGGATCTCCGCCGCCTGGATCTCGATGTCGGACGCCTGACCGCCACCCTGCTGGGTCGCGGGCTGGTGGATCAGCACACGGGCGTTTGGCAGCGCGAGGCGCTTGCCGGGGGTGCCACCGGCGAGCAGCACCGACGCAGCCGAGGCAGCCTGGCCGAGGCAGACCGTCTGGATCTGCGGACGGATGTACTGCATCGTGTCGTAGATCGCCGTCATCGCGGTGAACGAGCCACCGGGCGAGTTGATGTACATCACGATGTCGCGGTCGGGGTCCATCGACTCGAGCACGAGCAGCTGGGCCATGACGTCGTCAGCCGACGCGTCGTCGACCTGCACGCCGAGGAACACGATGCGGTCCTCGAAGAGCTTGGCGTACGGGTCCTGGCGCTTGTAGCCGTAGGCCGTGCGCTCTTCGAAGCTCGGCAGGATGTACCGATTGGACGGAGCCGGGACGTTCTGCGCGCCACCGAGCATGGGGAGATGCATTCTCGTTTCCTTTTCTTCGGTGGTGATCAGGACTGGGCGTCGGGCTCGGCTGCGCTGGTGGGCGTCTCGCCGTCGCCGACGGTGCCACCACCGCCGATGACCTCGGCGCTCGAGGCGCGGAGGTGGTCGACGAAGCCGTACTCGAGCGCTTCCTGGGCCGTGAACCAGTTGTCGCGGTCGTTGTCCTTGAGGATCTGCTCGACCGACTTGCCGGTCTGCTCGGCCGTGAGCTCCGCCATGCGCTGCTTCATGTCGAGGATGACCTTGGCCTGCGTCTGGATGTCGGCAGCGGTGCCGCCGAAGCCGCCGGACGGCTGGTGGAGCAGCACGCGCGCGTTCGGCGTGATGTAGCGCTTGCCGGGCGTGCCGGAGGACAGCAGGAACTGTCCCATCGACGCGGCGAGGCCGATGCCCACGGTGACGATGTCGTTCGGGACGAACTGCATCGTGTCGTAGATCGCCATGCCGGCGGTGATCGAACCACCGGGCGAGTTGATGTAGAGGTAGATGTCCTTCTCAGGGTCCTCGGCGGCGAGCAGCAGCAGCTTGGCTGCGATCTCGTTCGAGTTGTCGTCGCGGACCTCGGAGCCGAGCCACACGATCCGGTCTCTCAGAAGGCGGTCAAAAACACTGGGGTTCAGTGTTGCTTCGGCCATGGAAAAGCTCCCGTTCAGTTGTCGCTTGTTGTCGAACTTATCGGGTGCAACGCACCAGTTCTCGTCTGTTCGCCGACAGCAATGCGGTGGTGCGGAAATACGGACGGGAGGCGCGGTGCCAGCAGGCACCGCGCCACCCCTCTGTCGTACTGGTGGGGTCGAGATCGTTACTCGGCGTCCCCTGCCGGCTCCTGCGCGACGCCCGCCGTGAAGGCGGACAGGTCGACGGCGTCGCCGTTGGTGTCCTTGACGGTCACCTTGGACAGGACGGTCGCGACCGCCTTCGAGCGGGCGACCTCGCCGACCATGCCGGGGATCTGGCCGTTCTGGTCGATGACCTTGATGAACTCGGCCGGCTCCATGCCGTACTGCGCGGCGGCCTGGATGAGGTACTGGGTCAGTTCCTCCTGCGAGACCTGGATCTCTTCCTTCTCGGCGATCGCGTCGAGGAGGATCTGCGAGCGGAAGGCGGTCTCGCTGGACTCGGAGACCTCCTTGCGGTGCTCCTCGTCCTCGAGGCGGTTCTCCTGCTCGAGGTGACGGTGCACCTCGTCGGCGATGAGCTGCTCCGAGATCGGGATGTTGACGTCCTCGGTGAGCTTCTCGACGAGCTTGTCGCGAGCCGCGGCGCCCTGACCGAAGGTCTTGGACTTCGCGATCTGCTCCTTCAGGTCCGCCTTGAGCTCGTCGATGGTGTCGAACTGGCTGGCGATCTGGGCGAACTCGTCGTCGGCCTCGGGGAGCTCGCGCTCCTTGACGGCGGTGACGGTGACGGCGATCTGGGCGGTCTCGCCCTCGCGGTCGCCACCGACGAGCTTCGACTCGAAGTTCGTCGACTCGCCGGCGGTCAGGGACTCGAGCGCCTCGTCGATGCCCTCGAGCAGGTCGCCGGAGCCGATCTCGTAGGAGACGCCGGTGGCCGAGTCGACCTCGTCGTCGCCGATGCTGGCGGTGAGGTCGATCTGCGCGAAGTCGCCGGTCTTCGCCGGACGGTCCACCGTCACGAGCGTGCCGAAGCGGGTGCGCAGGTTCTGCAGCTCCTCTTCGATCTCGTCGTCCGACACCTCGACGGCGTCGACGGTGAGCTCGTACGAGGAGTAGTCCGGCAGGTCGAACTCGGGGCGGACGTCGACCTCGAAGGTGAGGACGAGGTCGCCGGTGAAGTCCGCGACGTTCGGCAGCTCGGCGACGTCGGCCTCGGCACGGCCGAGGATGCGCAGCTCCTGCTCTTCGACCGCCTGGCGGTAGAAGTTGTCGATGGCGTCACCGACGGCGTGGTTCAGGACCTCGCCGCGGCCGACACGCTGGTCGACGATCGCGGGCGGGACCTTGCCCTTGCGGAAGCCGGGGATGTTGATCTGCTCGGCGATGTGCTTGTAGGCGTGGTCGATGCTCGGCTTGAGATCGTCCGGCGTCACGTTCACGGTGAGCTTGACGCGGGTGTCGCTCACCTTGTCGACGGTGCTGGTGGCCAAGGGATGTTCTCCTGTTGGTTGACGTTCGTGTGGTCGGTGGTGCTCGGAGGACCTGGTCGGGGCGACAGGATTTGAACCTGCGACCTCCCGCTCCCAAAGCGGGCGCTCTACCAAGCTGAGCTACGCCCCGTTGGTTCGTGCCAGGGATCAGCCGCACACACCGAGGGGCGCATGCGACCCCGGTGAGTCTAGCGGTCCGACGGCGCACTGTTCCCGGGGGTTGCTCAGTCGTCCTCCGCGGCGCGTCGGAGACCCCGCCGCCACCGGATCCCGACGACCACCTGGACCCCCAGGGCGGCCACCGCGAGCAGCAGCCCGACGACGATCCGCCAGACGTGCAGCAGTGCGTGCGCGGGCTGCGACTGCGGGTCGCCGAACAGGTCGGGGCGCAGGGACAGGACCGCGGCGGCGAGGAGCACCAGCACGTACGAGACCACCCGCGACCGGCGGATCGTGCGTTCGGCGCCGGCGTCCGGCTTCGGGATGACGCGCGTCGGCATGTCGGTGCTCGTTCGTCCGCTACGATGGTCGGGCTGCGCCTGGTGCGCAGGCGCGGGGATGTAGCTCAATGGTAGAGCCCCAGTCTTCCAAACTGGCTACGCGGGTTCGATTCCCGTCATCCCCTCTCTTCGTCCCCTTCCTGCCGTCGCCGCACGGTGCGGTGTTGTTCGGCCCGTGCGCGGTGGGTCGTTCTGTGCGATGTCGTTCCGGCACACCGAGCGATCAACTCCGCACGGTGTGGACACGTGCGCACCGTGCATCTCGCCACCATCCAGAACCCGCCAGACCACAAGCCAGCGCGCGCCACGTACCCGTCGTCGGGTACCGATCATCACGTGGGTGGGCATCGTGGGAACAGCATCGTACGGCCGCGGCGTCGAGCGCGCCGGGCCGGGGTTCGTTCTCGGTGGATGACGGTTCCGGTTCACGATCCCCGAGGTCAGCGAACCGGAACCGTCACGGGCGAGGACGAACTGGGGCCTCCCCCGGACCAGCGGGACCCGGACGGCGGACGCGCCCCGCGCCTCCAGGCCGGAGCCGGGGAGCACGGGGCGCGAGCCGCCGTCAGGACGGACGCGTCAGCGGTACGACGCGGCCTGTCCGTACAGCACCTTGGTGAAGGAGGAGACGTACGCGGACTCGTCGCCTCCCGGCAGGTTGTACGTCATGAAGACGCCGTACCCGTCGGCCTTCGTGCGCTGTGCGAGCGACACCGCGGTGGCCTGCAGGGTGTTCTGGATGTCGACCGCGGCGGCGGACAGCTTCGACTTCGGCAGGCCCGGGATCGTCGGCGCCGTGTAGGTGCCGTAGTACGGGTTCCAGGCGTAGTCGAGCTGCTTGCCGATCGACGGGCTCGCGGTCTTCAGGGCGTCGGACGACGGGCCGATGTCGTAGAACGAGATGATCTTGCCCGGCATGTCCGCACGCAGGGCGCTGATGAGCCAGCCGATGGACTGCTGGTTCGGCTGCGGGGTGCCGTTCACGCCGTAGTCCGAGTACTCGTCGTCCAGGTCGACGCCGTCGAGTCCGTACTTCTTCACCGTCGCCGAGACCTGCGCCGCGAAGTCCCGTGCCGCGGCCTTCGTCGGGAAGTTCGCCAGTCCGGCGCCCTGGTGGTTGCCGAGCACCGACAGCGTCACCTTGATGCCCTTGGCCTGCAGCGGGCGGATCTGCGTGGCGGCCTGGTCGAGGGTCCGCTGCACGTTCTCGTTGTTGTACAGGACCGCCTTGCCGTCCTCGTAGTTGATGTTCGCGGCGAAGATGATCGCCACGTCGAACGCGTTCGCGCCGTTCTCCAGCGTGTACCGGCCGACGTTGGCGAGCTCGTCGTTGTTCACCTCGACGTAGGCGATGCTCGTCGGCCCCGACTTGGTGGGCGCAGCGTGGTGCCCGTGACCGTGGCCGCCGCCGTGGGACGCACCGTGGCCGTGCCCGTGGCTCGATCCGGACGAGGAGGGCGCCGCGGACGCTGCGGCGGGCACCAGTGGCGCCGCGAGCATGGCGACCAGTGCGGTCGCGATGCTGAACTTGGTGGACTGCTTCATGACACTCCTCAGCGAGTGACGAACCGGTCGGCGGTCGCCGACCGGGGGCCGCCGCCGGGACACCCGAAGTCCCGGCGGCGGAGTCTCAGGCGCGCGTGCGCGGGAACCGGAAGGTGCGGACCTCGTAGGCGTCGACGGCGAACGAGGAAGCGTCGACCGCCGCGCCCGAGGCCAGCGGCTCTTCGAGCAGCGTCACCTCGGCAGCCGGCCCGAACGCAGCCCCGTCGGCCACGGACACCGCGATGCCCCCGGTCCCCCGCTGCCCGGACGGCTCGTAGACGCGCACGACCAGGTCACCGGACCGGTCGTCGGCGAGCTTGACGCTCGACAGCACGACGTCGCCGGAGACCTGCACCAGCGGGTCGAAGCCGTGCGCCCCGGTGATCGTCCGCGCGCCCGCGTTCATCCGCACGCCGGCCGACGTGGCGCCGAGCTGGTCGGTGCCGATGACGATGCCGTAGCGGTGCGTCTGCACGCCCTGGTCGGTCTCGGGGTCCGGGAACCGGGGTGCCCGCAGCAGCGACAGCCGCACGGTGGTGGTGACGTGCCCGTCGACGGCGTCGCGCGTGGTGTCGAAGCCGTGGATCGAGTCGTTCACGAGCGCGACCCCGAAGCCCGGTTCGGACACCAGCACGTAGCGGTGCATGGAGGTCTCGAACTTGGCGGCCTCCCACGAGGTGTTCGTGTGCGTCACCCGCTTCTGCCCGCCGAACTGCGTCTCGGCGACGGTGTGCTCGGCGCGGACGTCGAGCGGGAACGCCACCTTGAGGAACTTCTCGGTCTCGTGCCAGTCGGTCACCTGGTCGAACTCCAGGGTGCGGGACCCGGGCGCCAGGACGATCTCCTGCGTCACCGTCGAGTCGCCGAACGCCCGGGACACGACGACCCGTGCGACCCCGGACTCGTCGACCGACGCGGTCAGCCCGGTGGTCGCCACGAGGTCCTCGACGCGGTTGCGGTAGTACCGGTCGACGTCCCACGCGTCCCACATGTTCGGGAAGTCCTGGTGCAGCTGCAGCAGGTTCGCCGCCTGTCCGGCCGCGATCGCCTCGCGTCCGCTCGCCAGGTCGACGGCGCTCGTCACGAGCCCCTGCGCGTCGACGACGACCCGCACCAGCTCGTTCGCCAGCACGTACCCGCCGTCCTGCTCGGTCAGGGACACGACGGTCGCCGCCGCCACGTCGGTCGCCACGACGGCGCCCTGCGCCGGCGCACCGGCCTGGAGGAACGGGGCCGGGTTCACGACGACGGCCGCGTCCCCGGCGCCGGCGAGCGCCGAGAGCGCCCGGTCGATGATCGCGGTCAGCGCCGCGGCCGTCTCGGCGTAGCGCTCGACCGCTTCGCGGTGCACCCACGCGATCGAGGTGCCCGGCAGGATGTCGTGGAACTGCTGGAGCAGGACCTGCTGCCACAGGGCGTCGAGTTCGTCGTACGGGTGGGTGAAGTCGGTGCGGGCGGCTGCGGTCGCGGCCCAGAGCTCGGCCTCGATGAGCAGCTGCTCGCACCGGCGGTTGCCCTGCTTCGTGCCGTGCTGGCTGGTCAGTGTGGCGCGGTGCAGCTCGAGGTACAGCTCCCCCACCCACACGGGCGGGTCGGTCAGCTCGGACTTCGCCCGGTCGAAGAACGTGTCGGGGTGCTCCCAGCGGACCTTCGCGCTGCCCTCGAGGTCGGCCAACCGTGCGGCGGTGCCGGTCATCTCGCGGGTGGTGCCACCACCGCCGTCGCCCCAGCCGACGGGGGCGATCGAGCCGGTGGCGAGCCGGTTCTCACGGAACTGGCGGGAGGCCTTCGCGACCTCGCTGCCGGACAGCCGTGAGTTGTAGGTGTCCATCGACGGGAAGTGCGAGAACACCCGTGACCCGTCGATGCCCTCCCACAGGAACGTGTGGTGCGGGAACTTGTTCACCTGGTTCCACGAGATCTTCTGCGTGAAGAACCACTCGAAGCCCGCGCGGCGCATGAGCTGCGGCAGCGCCGGCGAGTACCCGAAGCTGTCCGGCAGCCAGACGCCCTTGGGTCGGATGCCGAACTCGCGCTCGAAGAACCGCTGGCCCTGCGAGAACTGGCGGACGATGCTCTCGCCGGTCGGCATCACGGTGTCGGACTCGACCCACATGCCGCCGATCGGCAGGAACCGGCCGGCTTCGACCGCGGCCTTGACCCGGGCGTAGACCTCGGGGCGGTGCTCCTTGATCCACGCGTACTGCTGCGCGCTCGACATGCCGTACAGGAAGTCGTCGGTCTGGTCGATGAGCTCGGTCATGGTCGAGGTGGTGCGGGCGACCTTGCGGATGGTCTCGCGCACGGGCCAGAGCCAGGCGGAGTCGATGTGGGCGTGCCCGATGGCCGAGATGGTGTGCGCCGAGGCCTCGGCGGGAGCGGCGAGCACGTCGGCGAGCGCCGCGCGGGCGTCGGACGCGGTCTCCGGGATGTGCTGCAGGTCGAGCGCGTCGAGGGCGTCGTCGAGGGCCTGCAGGATCCGCATGCGTCGGGGCCCGGCGGGCAGCTCGGCCTGCAGTTCGAGCAGGACGTCGATGTCGAGGGCGAGTTCGTGCACCTCGGACTCGAAGACGGCGAGCTCCATCCGGCGGGTGGCGTAGAGGCGCTTCGAGGACGAGGTCTGCACGTCGCCCTCCTGCGTCGGCAGGAAGGGGTGGTAGTCGAGCAGGACGGGGTTCGACGCGGCCTCGACGAACAGTTCGACGGTCTCGCCACCCTCGGCCCGTTCGGTGACCAGGACCCACTGGTTGCGCGGGTTGATCGACTTCACGGGGGTGCCGTCGGCCAGGTACACGAGCCCCTCGCACTGGAACCCGGGCATGTTCTTGTCGAAGCCCAGGTCGATCACGGCCTCCACCCGGCGCCCGGCCCACTCGGTCGGCACGGTCCCGGTCAGCCGGAACCACGTCGTGCCCCAGGCCGCGCCCCACGGGGTGCCGACCTCGTAGGGCTCGAACGTGAGCGCGAGTCCCTCGGCGGGGGCGATCGGCTCACCGGGGAGCTCGTGCCAGGCAACGTCGAGCGGCGTCGCCGTGGCGTGCACCGCGGGGGTGATCCGCTCGTCGAGCACCCGTCGGGCGCGTCCGGTGGTGAGGGGGATGTCGTCGTGCATGGGGCCTTCCGGGGTCAGGGCGTGGTCGCGGGGTGGGCGACGCGGACGGTGGTGGTGTCGAGGTCAGACGGCACGTCGACGCAGCGGTCGATGCCACGGTCGGCCAGCAGTGCCGTGTCGGACAGTCGGGAGCGCAGGACGACCTGGGGGCCGCGGCCGTCCGGCGCGGCCTCGGCCAGCGCGAGCCAGGCGGCGGCGAACCGCCCGCCGGGGGCGCAGTCGGCGCGGGTGCCGTGGTGGTCGGTGCCGTCGGTCAGCACGTCGTCGAGGACGAGTGCGGTGGCCGGCGGTGCTGCGGGGGCGTCGCGGGTGTGCTCGGCACGGGCGAGGGCGGCGAACGCCTCGCCGACGGGCTTCAGGCGTCCGTCGTTCGTGAACAGCCCGAGGTCGTACTCGAGCTCGGGGAAGTCGGCGAGGGACCGCGCGACGTCGTGGGAGCACCACCACGTCACCCCGAGCACGTGCTGCGCGTCGAGGACGTGCCGGATGGTCTGCTCGGTGAACGCGGCGGCGTCGGCGGGGTCGACGACGTTGGTGGGGGCGCCGACCTCCTGCAGCCAGTTCGGCCGGGCGGCGTCGCGGTTCCAGGCCGCGGCGAGCTGGAGCAGGTACTCCCCGTGCCGCACCGACCCGGGCCCGAGGGCGCCGTGCAGGGCCGCCGAGCCGTTGAACACCCACGAGTGCGTGACCGTTGCGTCGCCGTGGTCCGCCGCGTGCTCGGGGCCGAAGGGCTGGGCGTCGTCGTACCAGGCCGCGTCGTACTGCGCGACGGTGACCAGGGGCCCGGGACGCGACCCGGTGGCGGACGGGACCGACGAGGCGGCGCCGAGCCGCGCCTCCAGACCAGATCCCAGCCCCGCTCGCGCCGCCGCGACCATCGCCGCCGCCCACGCGTGCCCCTGCTCCGCCGAGACGGCGTGCGGCGCGGGGTGCGGCGCGTGCGCGAACTGGTTGACCTCGTTGCCGATGGTGATGCCGAGCAGGTTCGGCTTGTCGGCGACCGCTCCGGCGAGCGCCCGGACGTACGCGGCGGTCGAGGCGACCACGTCCGGGTCGGTGAACATGTTGCGGCGGTGCCAGCTGTCCAGCCACGACGGCACGAAGTCGAAGCTCGACAGGTGCCCCTGCAGGGCGTCCACGTTGACGTCGAGCCCGAACGAGCCGGCGAGGTCGACGACCGTCGCGACGTCGTCGAGGGCCTGCTGCCGGATGAGGGTCCGGTTGGGCTGGACGACCGGCCAGAGCGGGAAGATCCGCACGTGGTCGGCGCCGAGCGACGCGATGGCCTCGAGGTCCCTGGCGGTGTCCGACGGCGAGAAGTCCAGCCACGAGTGGAACCAGCCGACCGCGGGCGTGTAGTTGACCCCGAACCGCATCAGCCCTTCACACCGCCCTCTTCGACGCCCTTGAAGAAGAAGCGCTGCAGGACGGCGAAGATCACGGCGATCGGGATGAACGCGATCATGGTGCCGGCCGCGATCATCCGCTGGTCGGTGGCGAACGTGCCCTGCAGGTACTGCAACCCGACGGTCAGGGTGAGGTTCTCGGGCGACTGCAGCACGATGAGCGGCCACAGGAAGTCGTCCCACGCCCCGATGAACGAGAAGATCGCGATGACGGCGATCGTCCCCTGCACGGCGGGCAGCGAGATGTAGCGCAGCCGCTGCAGGGCGTTCGCACCGTCCATCACCGCGGCCTGGTCGATCTCCTCGGGGATCTGCCGGAACGCGTTGAACATCAGCAGGACGTTGAGCGCCGCGATCATGCCGGGCAGGGCGACGCCGACCAGGTTGTCGGCGAGGCCGAGGTCCTTCACGGTGACGAACTGCGAGATGATCGTCGCTTCGCCGGGCAGCACCAGGGTGCCGAGGAACAGGCCGAGCACGAGCTTCCGGTGCCGCCACTGCAGACGGGCGAGGGCGAAGCCGGCCAGGGTCGCGAACACGATGTTGCCGAGCACGTCGATCGCGGCGACGAGCAGCGAGTTGCCGATGTACCGCCACACCGGGATCGCGGCTGCGACCTTCAGGTAGTTCTCGATGGTCGGTTCGGACGGGATGAACGACGGGTTCGCCGTGTAGATGTCCTCACCGGCGCCCTTGAGCGACGTGGACAGCTGCCACAGGAACGGGCCGATCGTGATGAAGAGCACCACGATGAGCAGGACGTAGCGGACCACCTTCTCGCGGGTGGACATGACGCCCCAGACCGCGCGGCGCCGCTTGCGTCCGTCGTGTCCGTCCCGTCCGTTCCGCCTGGAGGCCCGTCCAGCGCCCGTCGCGCCGGTCACGTCCGGCGTCGGGCTGGCGGCACCCTGCGCGCCGCCGATGACGGGTTCGGTCGTGCTGGTCGTGTTCGTCACTTGTCCGCCTTGCTGTTCATCCGGGCGAGGGCGAGCATCGGCACGAGCGTCACGACGAAGAGCAGGAGGCTCAGTGCGGACGCGTAGCCGAGGTTGCCGGTGAAGCCGCGGGCGTACTGCTGGATGAGCATGACGAGCGAGTTGTCCTGCCCGCCGGGTCCGCCGGTGCCGTTGGTGAGGATGTAGAGCTCGCTGAACACCCGGAGCGCAGAGACGCACACCAGGATCCCGACGAGCGTCATGGTGCCGCGGACCCCGGGCATCGTGACCGACCAGAAGCGTCGGACCGCGCCGGCGCCGTCGAGGGCGGCGGCTTCGTGCAGGTCCTTGCCGACGTTCCCGAGGGCGGCCAGGAAGATGATCATGTAGTAGCCGAGCCCCTTCCACACCGTCAGGCTGATGGCGCTGAGGAGCAGCAGCCACCGGTCGGTCAGGAACGGGACGCTGCCCTGCACGACGCCGAGGGCCTGCGCCATCTCGTTGATGACACCGCGGTCGTCGAGGATCCACGTCCAGATGAGCCCGACGACCACCGCGGACGCGATGACCGGCGTGTAGAACGCGGTGCGGAAGAACGCGATCCCGGGCAGCTTCTGCTGCACGAGCACCGCGATGAGGAGCGGGAGGACCGTCAGCAGCGGGAGGCACACCGCCATGTAGATGACGCTGTTGAGCAGCGCCTCCCACACCTGCGGGTCGGCGAGCAGGGTCTCGAAGTTCTTGACCCCCACCCACTGGCTGACGCCGCCGAGCGGGCTGGCGTTCGTGAACGACAACCGGACCGTGTTGATCGATGGCCACAGGCTGAACGCGACGAGCCAGATCAGTGCCGGCAGGACGAGTAACCAGGGTGTGTACCAGCGGTTGGCGCGCATGGCGATCCTCCCTCTTCCTTCGTCGGGGCCGGATCAGCCGTTGGCCAGCAGGCTGTTCATCTTGGTCTGGGCGGTCTCGAGCGCCTGCTTCGGCGCCACCTGCCCCTTCATCGCGAGCGCGATCTGCTGGTCGAGGAAGTCCGTCATCGCGGAGTTCGCCTCGACCGGGTTGATGACCTTCGCCGACTTCAGGGCCTCGTTCGCCAGGACCCGGGCCTCGCCGTTCACGGTGCCGTCGTCCTTCGAGAAGTACGGGTCGGACTGCGACGACGTGGTGGACGGGAAGATGTTCACCTTGTGGGCGAACGCCTCCTGGTTCTTCGCGTTCGTCATGAACTTCGCGAAGGCCTCGGCGGTGGCGAGGTGCTTCGACTTGCTCGACACCGACAGGCCCTGCACGTAGAGCGGCGGGGTGTCGAGTGCGGGGCTGACGGTGACCTTGCCCTTGAGCGACGGGTTGTTCTTCTCGAAGTCGGCGAGCGAGGTGGCGCCACCGGTCGTCCAGGCGACCTTGGCCTGCGTGAACAGGGTGGAGTTGCCGAGGTAGTCGCTGTTCAGCACGTTGGAGGGCATGTAGCCGTCCTGGTACGCGTCCTTGTAGCGGTCGATCAGGTCGGCGGCCTTCGACGAGTCGGCGAAGGTGAACTTCGTGCCGTCGGCGTTGAGCACCTTGACGCCGGCGAGCGTGAAGTCGCCGAGGCCGGGCTTCCGGCTCATCAGGTAGTCGGTCGGGCAGTTGTCGTGCATGGTCTTCGCCTGCGTGAACAGCTCGTCGGTGGTCTTCGGCGGGTTCTCCGCGTCGAGGCCGCACTTGGCGAACATCGTCGAGTTCCAGTAGTTCACGTCGGTGTTGAGGTACCAGGGGTACCCGAACGTGCCGTCCACTCCCTTGTACTCGTACGAGTCCACCGCGCCGGCGACGTACGTGCTGGCGAGCTTCGAGTCGTCCTTCGCGACGTCCTGCAGGAACCCGCGCTTCGCGAGCGGCAGGGCGATGTCCGGCGGCAGGTTGATCACGTCGGGCAGGCTGTTCGACGAGGCCTGGCTGAGCACCTTGTCGGCGTACCCGTCGCCCGGCTGGTCCTGCAGCTTGACCTTGGCGTCCGGGTGGGCTTCCTCGAAGTCCTTGATGACCCCGTTGAGGTACCCCGTGTAGGTGGGCGTGAGCGCCCAGGTCTGCAGGGTGATGGTGCCGCTGATCTCGCCGCCGCCGTTGTCGGCCGCGTTCCCGCCGCTCGAGCAGCCGGTCAGGACGAGCGCCGTGGCGGCGGCCGTCGCGAGCAGCGCGGTGGCGCGGCCCCTCGTCATGCGTGTGGTGGTCCTCATGGCGTCTGACTCCCTCGTCATAACTGAACCGGTTCAGCAGCAGTCACCGAACCCGTGTGTGGCAGCCACTGTGAATGACTAAAGCGCTATAGTCAACCCCGTGGCCACCAAGCGTCGAACGACGATCGCCGACATCGCCGCGCGGGCCGGCGTGTCCATCAGCGCGGTGTCGTTCGCGTTGAACGACCGCCCCGGCGTCTCCGACGAGACCCGTCGCCGCGTGCGCGAGATCGCCCGCGAGCTCGACTGGCAACCGCACACCGCGGCCCGGGCGCTCGGCGGCGCGAAGGCCGGTTCCATCGGGTTCGTGCTGAACCGCCCGGCCCGGACCCTGGGCACCGAGTCGTTCTTCGGCGACCTGATCTCCGGTATCCAACTCGGCCTCGCCGGCACCCACGTCGGCATGAACCTGCTCGTCGCGCGCGACGCCGAGGAGGAACTCGAGACCTACCGGGACTGGTGGCGAGGCCACCGTGTCGACGGCGTGATCGTGATCGACCCCCGTCGCGACGATGCCCGGCTCGCCCTGCTCGCCGACCTCGGCATGCCCACCGTCGTCGTCGGCTCGCACCCTTCCCCCGACGGCGCCGCCCCCACGGTCTGGATCGACGACTCGGACGCCACCGACACCGTCCTGCGGTACCTGCACGCGCTCGGGCACCGGCGCATCGCCCACGTCGCCGGGCGGCCCGAGTTCGAGCACACCGCGATGCGCATGGACCGGCTGCGCGCCTTCGCCGCAGACGAAGGGCTCGACGACACGGTGTCCGTACCGACCGACTACTCCGCCGAGGCCGGCGCGAGCGCCACCCGGACCCTGCTGTCCCGGAGCGTCCGACCGACCGCGATCGTCTACGACAACGACGTGCTCGCCGTCGCCGGGCTGGGCGTGGCGAGCGAGATGGGCGTCGCGGTGCCCGGGGACGTCTCGATCGTGTCCTTCGACGACTCGGCGATGATCCGGCTCGTCCGCCCGGCGATCACCTCGCTCACCCGCGACACCGTCGAGCTCGGACAGCGTGCGGCGACCCTGCTGCGCGCGCAGATCGACGCCAGCGCCCCGCTCCCCTCACGCCCGGGTCCCTCGCTCACCCTGAGCGTCCGCGAGTCCACCGGCCGCGCCCCCGCCTGACCCGCTCCAGACCTGGGCGCCGACGACCCGCTCCCCCTCCGGCCGCCGATTCGACCCACTCGTGCTGCCGCCACGCCCGCCGCTCCCGCTCCCGCCGCTCCCGCTCCCGCCGCCGCTCCCGAAGCGCGGCGCGGCTGCCTGCATCTGGCGCACGCACCGCACTGCACTGCGCCGACGCGGGACGACGTGGTCTTCTCCGCGCCGTGACGGTTCTGGTTCACGAAACCCGAGGATCGCGAACCAGAACCGTCATCGACGCGGAGCGGAACCTCCTTCTCCGGCGGGCAACGGTCACCGGCGGTTCGTCGGGGGTCGGACCCGCTCGAGTGCCCGCCGCATGGACGACGTCGTACTGAAGCCGAAGCGGGTCGCGACGTCGGACGGGCGGTCGCCCCGCGCGAGTGCGCTCCGGACGGCGAGACTGCGGTACCAGCGGCCGAGCTGCGCGGGCGAGCATCCCGTCGCTGCGACGCACCGGCGCTCGAGGGTGCGCTCCGACATGTCGATGTCGGCGAGGAGCGCCCGCACGGATGGTTGACCGGCCGGATCGAACAGGCGGTCGAGGATCCGCGCGAGACCGTTGTCGCCGAGCATCGGGGGCGGGTTGTCGCGGAGCACCGTCGTGACGACGAGCCGGGCGAGGGCCTGCTGCTGCGCGCCGTGCCACCTGCCGCCGTCGAGGTGCCCGACGTGGCGCAGCGCGAGGCCGACGTCGGGCGAGGGAGCGCCGGGCGGGCCGGTCGTCGCGACGGGTGGGAGCGCGAGGACCTCGTCGGCGAGCGGGCCGAGCGTTGCGGTGCCGACGTCGACGATCGCGATGTCGTCTCCGCGCCGGATCCAGACGGAGCGGGACCGCGTCGCCACCCAGACGTGCGTGCCCGTCGGTTCGACGTCGAGCGTCCATGCCTCGTCGTCGGAGCGGACCTCGGTGCCCGGCCCGACCTGGAGCCCGACGGCGTCGATCAGTGCTCGGAGCGCATCACCCATCCGACGAGCGTGATCCACGGGCAGGACGCGCGGACGTGGAGCGGGCAACCTGTGGAAGAGGGGGGATAACCCCACCCGGGGTGGGGAGAGGGCAGGATGGGGGAACGGCTCCGCGATCGCGAGGCTGGATGCATGACCGACACCGACCGCCTCGACCAGGCGCGAACCGTCCCGCTGGACGACGTCACGCCTTCGCCCGACCAGGCCCAGACCGTCCCACTGGGCGAGTCCGTGCCCCCTGGAGCCACCAAGCCGATGCCCCAGTACCCGCGCCAGCACCAGCACGACACCGGGGACACTCAGGGTGCCCGGCAGTCCCCGCCGGCGTCGTGGAGCGCCACCCCGCGCGTCGGGTCCGGCCCGGTCGGCGACCCCGGCTCGGGTCGTGGGTCCGGCATGACCGCTGGACAGTTCTACCGCGACGCGTGGAGGCGCCTGCCGCGGGACTTCGGCTACATGGCACTCACCGCCGTACTGCTCTGCACGCTGTACTTCGCGTTCCCGGCGGCGGTCTTCGGCGGCGGCTTCCGCGACCTGTTCAACCCGTTCGTCCTGCTCATGTTCTTCATCGCGCTGTTCGTGGCGCGGTGGCTCGGCCAGTTCGAGAAGCTGCGCATCAGCTGGGCCGACCGACGCCCGATCCGCCCGGTGGACTGGACGCCCCGCTGGCAGCAGAACTGGTGGACCCGCACCGGATCGGCCGTCGCCAACCCGCACTACTGGCTCTACCTGCTGCACGCCGCGGTCGTCTACCCGCTCGTCGCGGTCGCGACCGTCGGGACCGGTGCACTGCTGCTCGTCGGCTTCGCCTGGCCGATCGTCGTGGGCGGACTGTACTTCGCGAACAACGTCCGGGTCGGCTACTTCACGGACAGCGTCGGGTTCGTGACCGGCGTCGGTGCCCTCGGCCTGCTGTCGATGACCGCTTCGGTCGTGCTCTTCCCGCTCTGGGCCCGCGGGTCCGTCCTCGCGCACTACTGGGTCGACTTCGGCCTGCTGGGTGGCTTCCGGGCCGAGCAGCTCGAGCAGCGCGTCGCCGGCCTGCAGGCCTCCCGTGCCGGTGCCGTCACCGCCGAGGGGCAGGCGCTCCGCCAGATCGAGCGCGACCTGCACGACGGCCCACAGCAGCGGCTGGTGCGACTCCGCATGGACCTGTCCGCCGCCGAGCGCGCCTTCGAGAAGGACCCCGAGAAGGCCAAGCAGCTCATCGGTGAGGCATCCGAGCACGCCCAGGACGCCCTCGACGAACTGCGCGCACTGTCCCGCGGCTTCGCCCCGCCGATCCTGCTCGACCGCGGACTCGTCGCGGCGCTCGAGGCACTGGTCGCCCGCACCCCGATCCCGGTGGGCCTGGACGTCCGGCTGCCCGAGGGCCTGGAGCTCGCCACGGAGATCCAGCGCAACGTGTACTTCACGGTGAGCGAACTCCTGACGAACACGATGAAGCACGCCGGCGCCACCACCGCCGGGGTGTACCTCGGCCTGGTCGTCGACGCCTCGGGTCTCTGGTACCTGACGGTCAGCGTCACCGACGACGGCCGGGGTGGCGCACGACCGCAGCAGGGCCACGGGATCGAGGGCCTGATCGGCCGCATGCGGGCCCTCGACGGCGACCTGGTCGTCTCGAGCCCGGAGGGCGGCCCGACCGAGGCCACCGCCCGGATCCCCCTCGGCGCCCTGAACGGCGTGCCGACGGCGGCGAACCAGCGGTCGTGACCCCACGGGGGCGTCCGCGCTCCCACTAGGCTGGTCGGCATGACAGACGGCCCGGATGCAGCACGCATCCGGGCCGTCGTCGTCGACGACGCCGTCCTGCTGCGCGAGGGCCTGGCCCGCGTGCTCGACGAGGCCGGCATCGACGTCATCGGGCAGTACTCCGACGCCCGGGCCTTCCTGGCGACGCTGCCCGACGGTGCGCCGGACGTCGTGGTGATGGACGTGCGGATGCCGCCGACCTTCACCGACGAAGGGGTCCGCGCCGCCGTCGAGACCCGCCGGATCGCGCCACGGACGGGTGTGCTCCTGCTCTCCCAGTACGTCGAGGCCACCTACGCCGAGGACGTCCTGGCCGCCGGTGCGACCGGCATCGGCTACCTGCTCAAGGACCGTGTCACCCGGCTCGAGGAGATCGACGACGCCGTCCGCCGCATCGCCGCCGGAGGCACCGTGCTCGACCCCGAGGTCGTCACGCAGCTGATGAGCCGCCGCCGCGACCCGCTCGCCGCGCTCACCCCGCGCGAGCGTGACGTGCTCGGGCTGATGGCCGAGGGCCGCACCAACGCCGCGATCGCCCGCGCCCTGGTGATCGGCACCGGCGCCGTCGAGAAGCACGTGTCGAGCATCTTCGGCAAGCTCGCGCTCGAGGACACCGGAGAGGACCACCGCCGTGTCCTCGCCGTCCTCGCCTACCTCGGATGAGCCGAGCCCTGTGATGAACCGGGTCCCCGCGCCCCTGCTGGCCCTCACCGCGATGGTGTCCGTCCAGCTCGGCGCCGCGATCGCGAAGACCCACTTCGACGACGTCGGTGCGGTCGGGGCCGCCACGCTCCGGCTCGTCATCGGTGCCGTCGTCCTCGCCCTGGTGGTCCGTCCCCGCGTCCGGCACTGGACGCGGGCGCAGTGGCTCGGTGCGATCGGGCTCGGCTTGGCGCTCGGCGGCATGAACGTCTTCATCTACCTGTCGTTCGCGAGCATCCCGATCGGTGTCGCCGTGACGATCGAGTTCCTCGGGCCGCTCGCCCTGTCGCTCGTGCACACCCGGCGCTGGCGTGATGCCCTGTGGGCGGTGCTGGCGCTCGCGGGGGTCGTGCTGCTCGGCGTCGGCCCGACCGCCGTGACCGAGGTGGGCGGGGTCGTCTGGGCGGTCCTCGCGGCCGGGTGCTGGGCGGGCTACATCGTGATGAACCGGCACGTCGGCGCCGCGATCCCCGGTGTCGACGGGCTCGTCGTGTCGATGGTGGTCGCGATGCTCGTGTCGTTGCCGTTCGGGCTCCGGTCCGCGGTCGACGGTGTCGTGCGCGAACCGGCGCTCCTGCTCGTCTTCGGTGCCGTCGCCGTGCTGTCCAGCGTGCTGCCGTACGCCCTCGAGATGCTCGCGCTCCGCCGGATGCCGACACGGGTGTTCGGGGTGCTGCAGAGCCTCGGCCCGGCGATCGCCGCCCTGGCAGGCCTGGTGGTGCTGGCCGAGGGGCTGTCGGTGCTCGAGACGGTCGCCCTGGCGTGCGTCACCGCTGCGAGCGTCGGCGTGACGCTGTCGGCGCGTCGCCGACGTGGCGGACCGGTGGGGTGAACGAAGAGGAGGCCCGGATCACGTCCGCCGACGGCGGTGCGTGATCCGGGCCTCCTGAGAAGTCCGTCTACTCGTCGCGCAGGAAGTCTGCGTACGTGGGTTCCGACTGCTCACCCGACAGCAGGGCCGGATCGTTGATCCGACGCTCGACGTAGGCGCTGATGACCTCGGGCGGGGTGAGCACGTGGGCGACCCAGGACGGCACCGCTGCGTTCTTCATGGTGCCTCCTTCGTGAGCACGGGTCCGGACCGAATGCCTCGATCAGTGAGTTACTTGCTGAACCCGTGTTCGCTAAACCATCCTCGGGGTGTGGGCGGAAGTCAACGCAGTGCGTTCTGCGGACTCCGGTTCGCGCTGTCCCGGTCGGCACGGAGCGTGCGGTGCTTCACCGCGGAACGCCACACCCACGCCTCGGCCTGCTGCCCGAACTGCGCCCACTCCACGAGCACGGCGTCGCGGGTCCAGCTCTTCGCGAAGGCCTTCACCCGAACGTGGAAGGTCGGGAACTGGATCCACGCCCAGACCGGCTTCGGGGTGACGGCGTGGCAGACGTCGTCGCCGCGGGCGTCCTCGGACAGGGAGTAGGCGCGCGGACGCTCGACCTCCGGGTGTTCCGGGGGCTGCCACCGGTTCTCGCGACGCCGTCCCACGACGGTATTCGAACGTGTGTTCGAACAGCCGTCAAGTCGACCGCGCCGTCTGGACGACGACCCGGTGCCCGACGGGCGTGTCGCAAGGGGCGCCGAACCGCGGGGAACGTGTTCCGCTGGCGCCGCCCCGGGGCATAGGGTGCGGGCATGCAGAGCAGCACGGGGGTACGGGTGGTGTTGGCGGCCGCGGTGGTGGCGGCGCTGGTGTTCGGAGCGGCCGGACTGGTCGGGACGGTCTGGTTGGCGCCCTGGGACCTGCCCCGCGGGCTGCTCCTCGGCGCCACGGTCGTCGGGGGCATCGCCGGCGTCGTCGTGCTCGTCGCCGCGGTGCGTGCTCGGGACCGCCGGGCGCTCACGTTCGCGGTGTCCGTGCTCGCGTTCGCGCTCGTGTCGCTGGTTCCCGGACTGTTGATCGACGTGTTCCTCGTCGTCGCGCAGGCGGCGCTCGTGGCCTTCGGCGTCGTCACGGTCCGGAGCGAACCGGGTGCGCAGCGGGCCTTCGGCTGGATCGTCACGGTGGCGGCCGCGGCGTGGTTCGTCACCGCGCTGCTGTCGAACACCGTGCTCCTCACGGCACTCCCGCAAGAGTCCCTCGGCGTGGCCTTCGCGGTCCCGGGCCTGCTGCAGACCGTCGCGTACCTGGCCGCCGCGGTGCTCGTCGCCGTGCCGCTGCTGCGCCCGGTGGGCCGCGGCGTCGGCGTGCTGTGGGCCTCGGCCGAGGTGCGCTGACCCGGACTCCCGCTCGCCTCAGCCCACGCGGGCAGCCAGACGCTCGGAACGCCGTCGTGCCTGCTCCCCGGGGTCCGGCACCGGGGCAGCCTGGATGAGCCGTCGTGTGTACGGGTCCTGCGGCGAGCGCAGGATGGCGTCGCGCGTTCCCTGTTCGGCGACCCGGCCCCCGTGCAGCACGACGACCCGGTCGCACAGCGTGTCGACCACGGCCAGGTCGTGGGTGACGAACAGGCACGCGAACCCGAGGCGCTCCTGCAGCTCGCGGAACACGTCGAGCACGCGGGCCTGCACCGACACGTCGAGTGCGCTCGTCGGCTCGTCGGCGATCAGGAGCGCGGGGTCGAGCGCCACCGCGCGGGCGATCGCGACGCGTTGCCGTTGGCCGCCGGAGAGTTCGTGCGGGTAGCGCTCGGCGTACACGCCGTCGAGACCGACGTCGGCGAGGAGCCGCTCGACCCGTTCCTCGACCTGCACCGCCGGCAGCCGGAGGATCTGGCGGAGCGGCTCGGCGACGGTCTGCCCGACGGTGTACCGGGGGTTGAGCGACCGGAGCGGGTTCTGGAACACCACGCCGACGTGCTGGCGCATCTGCCGTCGGGCGGCTCGTCGTGCGCCGGCGACGTCGGTGCCCTCGATGACCACCGAGCCCGAGGTGATCGGCGCGAGGCCGACCGCGGCCCGGCCGATGGTGGTCTTGCCGCTGCCGGACTCCCCCACCAGGCCGACGATCTCGCCACGGCCGACGGTGAACGACACGTCGTCGACGGCACGGAACCGGCCCCGCAGGGCGCCGCCGTACTCGACCACGAGGTGCCGGACGTCCAGGACGGCGGCCGGGGGCTCCGTGGCGGAGCCGAGCCGGGCCTCCAGACCGGACCCGGTGCCCATGCGCGGGACCGCAGCGAGGAGTTCCCGCGTGTACTCGGCGGACGGTGCGGCGAAGACCGCCTCGGCGGTGCCGGTCTCGACGACGCGGCCGCGGCGCATCACGACCACGCGGTCGGCGAGGTCCGCGACGACACCCATGTCGTGGGTGATGAGCAGGATCGCGGTGCCGGTGCGTTCACGCAGCGCGCGGAGGACGTCGAGCACCTCGGCCTGCACGGTGACGTCGAGGGCGGTCGTCGGCTCGTCCGCGATGAGCAGGTCCGGGCCCGCGGCGAGCGCCATCGCGATCATCACGCGCTGGGCCTGCCCGCCGGAGAGTTCGTGCGGGTACTGGCCCAGGCGGCGTTCGGGTTCGGGGACCTCCACGGCGCGGAGCAGCTCGAGCGAGCGTTCCCGGACGGCGGCGCGGTCGTGCGGGCCGTCGGTGCGTCGGACCGCCTCGGCGAGCTGGAACCCGATGGTGAACACCGGGTTCAGGGCCGCGGACGGGTCCTGGAAGACCATCGACACGCTGCGGCCCCGGACCGACCGGAGGGTGCGCTCGTCGGCGCCGATGACCTCGAGGTCGCCGAGCCGGATGCTCCCCGAGGCACGGGCGCCGTCGGGGGCGATGCCCATCGCGGTCATCGCCGTCATGCTCTTGCCGGAGCCGGACTCCCCCACGACGGCGACAACCTCGCCCCGGGCGACGGTGAACGAGGCGTCGTCGACGGCACGGACGACCTCGCCGTCGACGTCGAAGGTGACGGTGAGGTGCTCGACGGTCAGGACGTCGGTGGTGCCGCTCATGGGGTCTCCGGGGGGTCGGTGTCGTCGCGGGCGGCCTTGAAGGCCTCCCACTCCTCGAGCATCTTGCGGTGGTAGCCCTGCAGCCACTGCATGTAGTCGCGGCCGTTGAGCAGACGTTCGCGGACCTCGGCGTCCACGTCGCCCGTGCCGGTGCGGCCGGCCCCCTCGACGACGGCGAGCCCGCGGCCGATGATGTCGCGCTGCCGGTCGAGGTACTTCCGTTCGCTGGCGAGCCAGGAGCCCCAGACGTCGGCCTCGGCACGGAAGTAGTGGCTGCGCTCGCCGGGGACGATGTGGCGCTTCACGAAGCCGGAGTCGACGAGCCGTCGGGTGGCCATCGACACCGACCCCGAGCTGGCACCGAGCGCTGCCTGCAGGTCGGACGACGACGAGTGCGGTGCGCGGGTCATCATCAGGTAGCCGAGCACCCGGGCGTCGGTGAGGGGCATGCCCGCACCGTCGTTGAGCATCAGGGCGAACTCCTCGACGAACGCCTGGCGCTCCGGTCCGAGCAGCCGGTCGTCGTCGGCGTCGGTGCCGACACCGTCGGTGCCGTCGGTGCCCCGGTCGTCGGTCACGAGGCCAGTCCGGCGGCCACCTCGGGTCGTTCGTCCGGGATCGACCACGGCTCCTGGGACATGCCGCCACCGCCACGGATCGCCCGCACGGTGCCGTCGTCGTCGCGGGTGTAGGTGATGTCCTCGTCGACGGAGCCGAAGCGGTTGCCGTGGGTCATCCGCAGGGTGTCGGCGTCGACGACCTCGAGCCGGGTGGGGGTGTCCATCGGCTCCGGGCCGGACGGGTCGACCTCGACGAGCCGGTCACCGATCCGGGCGACGTCGGTGACGCCCCACGGGTTCGCGAAGCGTCCGGTGAACGTGGTGGTGTCGACGTCGTCGGGCACCGGGGTCCCCGGGGCGTCGGTGTCGGCCGCGGCGTCGAGCATGGCGATGACCGCGGTGGCGATGACCGTCGCGGGTCCGGCGGCGGCGCTGGTCAGCACGGACACGACGAGCCCGGACGCCGGGTCGAACATCGACTGGGTGATGTGGCCGGGGAACCCGCCGGAGTGGCCGCGGATCTCGCGTCCGCCGATCCGGTCGACGATGAACCCGGCGCCGTAGCCGCGGGCCGCGGGGTCGTCGGTGGCGCTCCAGGCCTTCCGCTGTGCGAGGCGCTTGGAGTGGTCGTCGAGCAGGGTGCCCTGCCCGATCACGTGCTGCGAGAAGTAGCGGACCAGGTCGGACGCGGTGCCGTGGAACCCGGTGGCGGCGGCCATCGCGCGGGTGTCGACGTGGTCGATGCGCTGCCGGTGCCGCGCGGTGTGGAACCCGGTGTACCCGACCACGAAGTCGTCGGCGCGTGCGGGGTCCCAGTCGGGGCCGGTGTTCCGCAGGCCCAGGGGTTCGGTGATCGACTCGCGCACGAAGTCGTTGTACGACTGCCCGGACACCGCGGCGATGACGAGGCCGAGCAGGGAGTAGCCGAGGTTCGAGTAGTTGAACGACGAGCCGGTCGGTACCTTCTGGCCCCGGTCGAGCACGAGCGCCAGGAGTTCCTGCTCGTCGGGGAACGGGCGGAGCAGGGACCAGTAGTCGCCGTCGTGTCCGTCGCGGATGACGCCGGCCCCCATCTCCATCAGCTCGCGCAGGGTGGCGTCGGCGAGCGGGGAGCCACCGTCGACCAGTGCCGGGACGTACGTGCCGACGGTGTCGTCGAGCCGGAGCGACCCGCGCTCGGCGAGCTGCAGCAGGGCCGTCGCGGTGAAGGTCTTCGAGTGCGAGGCGATGCGGAACAGGTCGGTGGTGGTCAGGCGGCGCCCGGCCTCGACGTCGGCGTAGCCCCAGGCCTCGTCGAACAGGACCTCGCCGCCGAAGCCGACGGCGACCTGCACGCCGGGCACCCGCAGCTGCCACACCTTGTACGACACCCAATCACGGATGTAGGGCAGGGTCTTCCGGTACGCGGAGAGGGTGTCGGTCACGGTGGTCCTTTCGAGGGGCGGTGGTTCGAGTCTGGCGCGTCGATCGCTGCGGCGTCCGCCGCGACGCACGTCAGCGCCGACGTGGGTCGAGCGCGGCGCGCAGCGTGTCGCCGAGCGCGATGACGGCGAGCACGGTCACGGCGAGGAACGCCGCCGGGGCGATGAGCATGTGTGGGGCACGGAGGAACTGCGACGTCGCCGCGGACAGCTGCAGCCCCCACGAGATCGCCGGACGCTCCAGCCCGATGCCGAGGTAGGTCAGCGACGACTCGGACACGATGACCCCGCCGACGGTGATGGTGGCGAGCACGAGCAGCGGCGAGATCGACGACGGCAGCACGTACCGGGTGGTGATCCGCCACGTCGACAGCCCCATCGTCCGGGCAGCGAGCACGAACTCGGCACCCCGGACGCTGCGGACGCTCGACCGCACGAGCCGGGCCATCGTCGGCCAGCCGAACAGGGCGAGCACCAGCGACACGGTGAGCACCGACCGCTCCCCCACGCTGTTCAGCACGACGACCGCGCCGAGCAGGAACGGGAACCCGAGGAACACGTCGGTGAGCCGGGCGAGGACCGCGTCGACCCACCCGCCGACCATGCCCGCGACGGTCCCGACGACGACCGCGACCATGCCGGCGAGCAGGGTCGTGAGCACCGCGACGGCGATCGACGACCGGGTGCCCCAGATGACGTTCGCGTACACGTCGCAGCCCTGCAGGTCGAAGCCGAACGGGTGCCCGGCGGTCGCTGACGCCCCGCTCCGGCCGAGGTCGCACACCCGCGGGTCGCCGTGGCCGAACAGTCCGGCGAACAGCTGCGGGAACGCCGCGATGAGCAGGACCACCACGAGCACCGACGCGGGCACCCAGAACCCCGGCGTCCGTGCGGCGGCGAGCAGTGGCCGGCGCCGGACCCCGACGACGGGTTCGACGGTGGCGCCGAGGGCTTCGGTGGTCATCGGGAGGCTCCTGTCCGGACGCGCGGGTCGAGGGCGGCGTGCAGCAGGTCGACGAGCACGCTCGTGACGAGGAACACCAGGATGAGGGCGGTCGAGATGCCGACGACGACGGCACCCTCGTGCGAGCGGATGCCCTGGAACAGCAGGTTCCCGACGCCCGGCAGGTTGAAGATGCCCTCGATGATGACCGTGCCGCCCATCAGGTACCCGAGGTCGGTCGCCAGGTAGGTGGCGGTGGGGATGAGCGAGTTCCGCAGCACGTGCACACCGACGATCCGACCCGGGGCGAGCCCCTTGGCTCGGGCCGTCCGCACGTAGTCGGCGTCGAGCGTCTCGATCATCGACGTCCGGGTGAGCCGGGACACCGCGGCCAGGCCGAACAGGGCGATCACGAACGCCGGCAGGACGTACGCGGTCGGCCACCCGGCGGTGACGCCCGCGACCGGGAACCAGTCCAGCCGCACCGAGAACACCAGCTGCAGGGCCACGCCGAGCACGAACACGGGGACGGCTCCGACGACGATGGTGCCGACGAGCACCGTCTTGTCGAGCACCGTGCCGCGCTTGAGCGCCGAGACCACGCCGAGTCCGATGCCCAGGACGATCTCGAGCGCCCACGCGCTGAGCGCCAGCGTGATCGTCACCGGCCAGCGCGAGGCCATCTGCTCGCCGACGGACTGCCCGTTGAAGTCGGTGCCGAAGTCACCCCGGAACAGGCCGCCCAGGTACTGCACGTACTGCAGCCACAGCGGCTGGTCCAGGTGGTACTCCGCCCGCAGCGCCCGCACGACCGAGTCGGTCAGGGGGCGCTCGCCGCCGAGGGCCTTGATCGGGTCGCCGGGCAGCGCGAACGTCATCGCGTAGATGAGGAAGGTCACCCCGAGGAACACGATGACCAGGCCGCCGAGCCGGCGACCGACGGCGAGCGTCGGACGCATCACGCGCCTCCCGACACGGCCGCCGACACCGGACGGGAGGCACGGGTCGGGTCCGCCACGTGGCTCGCGCAGGCGAGGATCGCCCCGTACTGCACGCCCACGAGCTTCCCCACCGGGATCGGCTCGGCACCCGTCGACGCGTCCGCCTGCCAGTGCGCGTACCGCTCGGCCAGGCGGTCGCGGAGCCGCCGGAGCGGCGCGGACGCCGTGCCGGCGGTCGTCTCCGCCTCGACGGCGCGCAGGAGCATGCCGCCGTAGCGCAGGCGGAAGCAGCGGACCAGGTCCTCGCAGCCGAAGCGCTCGGCGACGGTGGCCGTCCGGTCGGCCGGTTCCCGTTCGGCGCGGCGGCGGTCGGTGTCCGCCATCCCGGCGAGCATCGGCACGAACGCCCGGGAGGCCTCGACGAACGGCGACGGGATCGAGAGCATCGGCGACGCCTCGTCGAGGAACGCCTGCAGTTCCGCACCCGAGGCGCCGAGCTCGTCCGCGCACCGGCGCAGCAGGTCGGCGTACGACTCGTCGGTCGCGGTCTGGTCGTCGGCGTCGGGGTGGCTCCAGTACGGCAGCTCGGCCACCATGCAGAGGGCCCCGTGCCGCATCGCCCACGCCGCGCTCGACCCGCCGTGGATGTGCTCACCCGGGTCGACACCGAGCTCCTCGAGGTAGGCGTACGCCGTCTCGATGCCGTCCATCGCGAACACCGCCGGTGCGAGCTCCCGCAGGTACGGGGACTCCGGCTCCCCGGTGTCGAGCGGCAGCCCGAGGGCGGCCGGCACCGCGTGCAGGGTGTCGACGACGTCGGGCAGGTCCTCGGACAGGTAGTAGTAGACGCCGCCCATCTCGCCGTTGTGCAGGCTCACGAGCAGCTCCGGCTCGGTGTCGTCGATGAGCCGCATGAACGCGAGCGTCTCGGGCAGCACCTGGTCGAAGTACACCGACCTGTAGCTGTTCGGGAACGTCCACTCGACCTGGCTGTCCGGGGCCGGCCGGTAGAAGTGGCGCGAGTAGAACACCCGGTCGTGCGGGTCGTGGAACCACGCCTCGTTGAGCCGCATGCCGTCCGGGTCGATCGTCGGGACGATGTGCCAGGTGACGTCGAGCGCCTGCACCTGCTCGTCACCGAGGGCCGTCTCGGCGAGGTGCAGCGCCGTCCACGAACCGATCGGCTCGTTCGGGTGCACCCCGCCGACCACGACGGCCGCGTGCGACCCGGTGCCGATGCGGTAGCTGTGCAGGGGTTCGCCGAGGCGGCTCGTGCCGATCCGGGTGACCGTGACCCGGTCGGGGTGCGCCACGGCGAGCGCGGCGAACCGGGCGTGCAGGTCGTCGACGAGCGGGAAGCCGTCGTGGTCGGGGACGTCGCGGACCAGGTCGAGGACGGTGTGCTGCTCCATGCTCCGCCCTACTTCACGGCGATCTGCGCGATCACGGGGCTGCCCGCCACCGCCGGCAGCTTCGCGATCTTGTCGCTCGTGACGTACGAGTACTTGTCGAAGAAGGTCGGGACGATCGGGAAGTCCTCGAGGACGGCCTGCTGCGTCTTCGTGTAGTACCCGTTCGCCTCGTCCTGGGACCCGGCGGAGTCGGCCTTCGCGAGCAGCGAGTCGACGTCGTCGGACTGGTAGTACCCGGTGCACGGGGAGCACCCGCCGGCCGTGGTGAACAAGGCGCGGAGCGTGTTCTGCTGGCTGATGTAGAGCGCGCCCCAGTGTCCGAAGTGCGGGCCGGCGACCTTCTTGTCCGTGAGCTCCGAGTAGTACGACGCCCAGTCGGTGGTGGCCTTCGCCTCGGCGTCGACGCCCAGGTTCTGCCGGATCTGGTTGGCGTACGCCTCGTACAGGGAGTCGAGGCCGGAACCGCCCGGGTAGACGAGCGTCATGGTGCCGTCGAACCCGCCGGCACCGGCGAGGAGCTTCTTCGCCGCCGCCGGGTCGAACTCGCAGGCGTCGCCGCAGATGCCCTCCTCGGTGCCGGACATCGACGGCGGGGTCAGTGCGGTGGCCGGTTCGTACAGACCGCCGTAGATGGCGTCGTTCACCTGGTCACGGTCGATCGACATCGAGATCGCGCGGCGCACGTCGGGGTCGGAGTACCGGTCGTCCCACAGCGGGAACCCGAGGTAGTCGATGCCGGGGGCGTCGAAGGAGTGCAGGCGGTCGCCGAAGTCGGCCTTCGCGCTCGTCATCTTGTCCGTCGGCAGGAACAGCACGTCGGCGTTGCCGGCCAGGACGTCGGTGTACGCGGTGTTCATGTCGGAGTAGCTGCGGAAGGTCACCTCGTCGGCGGCGGGCTTCGTGCCCTCGTAGTCCTTCCAGGCCGTGACGGTGAACTCCTGGTCCGCCTTCCACGCCGTCGTCATCTCGTACGGGCCGTTGCCGATCGGCTTCTCGTCGTACGCCTTCAGGTCGTCGTAGGCGGCCTCGGGCATCGGGTAGAACGCGGTCTGGGCCTGGCTGAGCTGCAGCGGGAACTGGCTGTCCGCGTGGGTGAGCGTGACCGTGAAGGTGTCCTTGCCGGTGACCTTGAGCCCCGACATCTCCTTGGTCTTGGGGGTGCCCTTCGCTGGGTTGAGGTCGGAGTACCCGACGATCCCGGCGAGCTGGCCGCTGTTCTCCCATGCGTTCGGGCCGTAGGCGACGTGGTTCCAGGCCTTCACGTAGCTCTCCGGCGTGACGGGCTCGCCGTTCTGGAACGTCCAGCCGTCCCGCAGCGTGATCGTCCACGTGATGGCGTCGTCGCTCTCGACGCTCTTCGCCGCGACGTCGTGCAGGTCGCCGTCGGCGTCGGTCTGGGTCAGCGGTGCGAAGACGCTCATCACCTGGTCGAAGGCCACGGTCTGCCGGCCCGGGGTCAGGTGGTCGGGCTCGCCGGTCGCGTACACCAGGCTCGAGGGAGCGTCGTCGTCGGCCGTGCCGCCCGCCGAGCAGCCGGTCGCCACCAGGGCCAAGGTTGCCGCCGCGGCCAGCGCGGCGATCGTCCTGCGTCGCATGATCTCTCCTCGATCGGGTGCGGCCGGTTCCCTGCCCGGTCGTCGTGATCGGCAAGCTAGGACGGTTCGAATCCCGACCACAAGACTTCTTTCAATGCGCTCTGAGAGTTTTACCGCGCAGAAACACTGGCGAAACGACACCCGTCGCGCGACCCGGCTCGTTGTGCCACGCTCGGAGGATGCGCCACACACCGCACTTCCTGCTGACCGACGTCGACGAGGTCCGACGCCTCGTCACCGGGAACCCGTGGGCGACGATCGTGTCCCACACCGCGGACGGACTGGTCGCCTCGCACTACCCGGTGCTGCTCGAGACCCCCGGCCCCGACGACGACCCGGACGCCCTCGTCCTGGTGTCCCACGTCGGCCGACCCGACGAGGTCGCGCACGAACTCGGACAGCACGAGGTCCTCGTCGTGTTCCAGGGCCCGCACGGCTACGTCTCCCCCGCCTGGTACCCGCCGGAACAGTTCGTGCCCACCTGGAACCACGTCACCGCCCACGTCTGGGGCACCCCCGAGATCCTGTCCGACGACGAGAACTTCCGGGTGCTCGGCGAACTCGTCGACCACTTCGAGCACGTCATGCCCTCGCCCGTGTCGTTGCAGGTCGACGAGGAGACCGCCCGCCGGATCGCGAAGGGCACCGTCGGCATCCGGATCCGCGTCACCCGGTTCGACGCCCGCGCCAAGCTGTCGCAGAACAAGGCCCCCGAGGTGATCGACCGCATCGTCGCCGGCCTGCGGGGCGACGGCCCCTACGCGTCGCCGGCGCTCGCCGACGAGATGGCACGAGCGCACGCTGCGCGCGCTGACGACCGGGAGGCTCGATGAGCGAGATCCTGCTGCGCACCGTCCGGCGTGTGGGCACCTCCGGGGCCCCTGCCGACGTCCGCGTCGTCGACGGCCGGGTCACCGAGATCGCCCCGACCGGCACGCTCGACCCCACGAGCGTCGACACCGACGTGGTCGAGGCCGGCGGCGCCTGGCTCGGTCCGGGCCTGCGCGACCACCACACGCACTTCGACCAGTGGGCGATCGTCCGCCGCCGTGTCGACGTCACCGGCTGCGACTCCGCCGAGGCGACCGCCGACCTGCTCGCCGCCGTCGCGCGGGCGGGCGTGACGGACCGCGTCCTGGTCGGACACGGCTACCGCGACGGGATGTGGCCGCGCCCTGCGCGACGCGAGCTGCTCGACCGTGCCGCACCGAGCCTCCCGACCGTCGTCATCAGCGCGGACCTGCACGCGGTGTGGTGCAACGCCCTCGCGCTCGCGCACTTCTCCGCCGCTGTCGGCCGACCGCTCGAGGCGGGCGAGGACGGGGTCCTGCGCGAGCAGGACGCGTTCGACGTGACCGGTGCGTTGTCGCAGGTGCCGGACGATGCGCTCGACGCGTCCGTGGCGGACGCTGCCGAAGCAGCGGCGGCCCGCGGGGTGACGGGCGTGGTCGACCTCGAGATGCGCTTCGGGCTCGACCGCTGGCGCCGCCGGATCCACGCCGGCACCGACGCGATCCGGGTCGCGTCCGGGGTGTACCCGGCCGAGCTCGACGACGTCATCGCCCGGGGGCTGCGCACCGGCGACGTGGTCGAGGGCACCCGTGGGCTGCTCACGATGGGGCCGTTCAAGGTGGTCACGGACGGGTCGCTCGGCACGCGGACCGCCGCGATGACCGACGGCTCCGGCGTGCTCGCCTGGCCGTTCGAGGACCTCGTCGCGATCACCCGCCGAGCCGTCGACGCCGGACTCGTCCCCGCGATCCACGCGATCGGCGACCGGGCGAACACGCTGGCACTCGACGTCTTCGAGACCGTCGGGACCCGCGGCACGATCGAGCACGCGCAGTTGCTCGTCGACACCGACGTCGACCGGTTCGCCCGGCTCGGGGTCGCCGCGTCCGTGCAGCCCGAACACGCCATGGACGACCGGGACATCGCCGACCGGCACTGGGCCGGGTACACCGACCGGGCGTTCGCCTTCGCCTCGCTCGCACGGGCCGGAGCGCGCCTGCTGCTCGGGTCGGACGCCCCGGTGGCGCCGCTCGACCCGTGGGTCTCGATGGCGGCGGCCGTCGGGCGGGACCGCGACGGCCGCGATCCGTGGCACCCGGCCGAACGGCTCTCGTCGCTCGTCGCGTGGCAGGGGTCGACCGACGGGCGGGTCGGGGTGTCCGTCGGCGACGTGGCGGACCTGGTGTTCGTCGAGTCCGACCCGCTGGCGGCATCGTCCGCCGCTCTGCGCGGCATGCGGGTGCTCGGGACGGCCGTCGCCGGGCGGTTCACGTACCGGGAGCTGTGAGCAGGAGGACGGGCGGGTGCGTCCGTGTCCCGTGGGCTACTTCTGGTCCTTCGGGCACCAGTAGAGCTTCCGGCCGGCCATGTCGGCCATCCGGATCTCGGTGCCGCACACCCGGCAGGGCTCGCCCTGACGGTGGTAGACCCAGTGGCGGTCCTTGCGGGAGCGCAGGGCCTTCTTGTGGTCAGCCTCGGACAGGTCGTCCATCGTCATCATCAGACCGTCGCGGACGCCGTCGTGCAGCAGCTTCGACCAGTCCGCCCAGAGCGCCTTGGCCTGCTTGACGGTGATCTTCTTGCCCGGCTTGTACGGATCGATGCGCTGCCGGAACAGCAGTTCGGCGCGGTAGATGTTGCCGATGCCGGCCACCACGGACTGGTCCATGAGCAGCTGCCCGATCGCGACGTTGCGCTTCCGGACGTTGTCGACGAAGGTCTTCTCGGCCTCGGGCCCGTCGTCGTTCATCGGGTCGGGGCCGAGCTTGTCGAGCGCGCGCTGCACCTCGGCCGGGGTCTCCACGACGCACGCGGTCGGGCCGCGCAGGTCGGCGACGGTGTCCTCGGTGAGGATCCGCACGCGCACCTGGCCGACCGGGTCCGGCGGGAACGACTCGATCGGGTCCTCCGCCTTCTCCTGCTCGGCCATCCGGTAGCGGGCGAGCCGCGGTGCGCCGATCGAGCTGAGCGACTCTTCGCGGTCGTCGTCGTCGGACAGCGCCTCGGCGGTGGAGATCACGCCCGCGAAGTCCCACGCGCCGTACAGGCCGAGGTGGACGCGGAGGAACAGGTCGTCCTCGAACTCCAGGAACATCTGCTTCGCGACCGCCCGGGCGGCGATCAGGCGCTTGCCGTCGAGCTGCGCGGCCCCGGCGGCGAAGCGGCCCTGGGGACTCGACACCTCGCAGCGCTTGCCGACGAAGTGCCGGGTGAACTGGTTGGCGATGCGGTGGACGGAGTGACCCTCGGGCATTGGTCTTGTCTACTCGGTGCTGCTCGGTGTTGCTGGACCGTGGGTCCGAGCCCTACGCGTCGATCTGGCGACCGGCGATCAGCCCGGTGGTCTCGTACTCGGCGAGCTGGGCGATGCGGCGGGCGTGGCGCTCCTCGCCCGAGAACGGCTCGGCGATGAACAGGTCGACGAACCGGATCGCCTCGTCCTCGGTGTGCTGGCGCGCGCCGATGGAGATGACGTTGGCGTCGTTGTGCTGACGGGCGAGCAGCGCGGTCGACTCGTTCCAGACGAGCGCGGCCCGGATGCCCTCGACCTTGTTCGCGGCGATCTGCTCGCCGTTGCCGGAACCGCCGAAGACGACACCGAGGGCCTGGACACCGTCGCGCTGGTCCTGCACCACGGCGTGCGCGGCGTTGATGCAGAACGAGGGGTAGTCGTCGAGCGCGTCGTACTCGGTCGGACCGTGGTCCACCACCTCGTGCCCGGCTTCGGTCAGGTGGGTTGCGAGGGTCTTGTTGAACTCGAGGCCGGCGTGGTCCGTTCCGAGGTGGATGCGCATGGAACCGATCCTATTCCTGCGGCTCCGGGGCCCGGACCACCACGGACTACGGTGCGCGGACCACCACGACGAGGTACCGGGTGGGGTCCTCGCCCGGGTTGCGGTAGACGACGTCGGCGGGGTCGCCGAGCTCGATCCGGTCCCCCGCCGCCAGCCGCGTCGGCTCACCGCCGACGACGACCTCGAGCACGCCGTCGACGACCCAGATGCAGTGCCGCAGGAACGCGTAGGCGGACGCCGGGTAGGCCACTTCGCGGCCGGCCGGGAGGCGCACCTCGGTGACGTCGGCGGGGAACGCGGCGCTCGAGACCGGACGGCGGCGGTACCCGGTGTCGGGATCGGTCCAGGAATCGGCGGTCGCGCCGCGTTGCACCCCACGCGCCTCGTCGGGGTCCGTCGCCCTGGGCACCTCGTGCTCCAGGGCATCGTCGAGGAGCTGCGAGATCGTCAGGCCGAAGGCACCGGACAGGCGACCGAGGATCGTCGCGGTGGGGCTGGAGACCCCGCGCTCGACGCGGTTGATCATCGCGCGGGAGACGCCCGACTCCTCGGCGAGCTCGGTGAGGCTCCACCTGCGCTCGGTGCGGAGGCGCTGGAGCCGTTCGCCGAGCGCCCGCTGCTCGGCGACCGAGGTGTCGTCGGCGCCGGTTGCGGGATCGGCATGCGCGTCGTCTACGATGTGAGACATGACGACAGCATATGCGACGGACGGGGTCGTGGTCCGCGACTGCACACCGGCCGACCTCGACGTCGTGCACGCCCTGCACATCGATGCCGTGCTGCACTCCACGGCCATCTGGCAGGACATCCCGCACCCGCGTGCGTACTTCGACGGGTGGCTCGCCGAGCGGCAGGGCGGCGGGTACCCGGTGGTCGTGGCCGAGGTCGACGGGGTCGTGGCCGGCTACGCGACGTACTCGCAGTGGCGGCCGCACCAGGGGTACCGGCTGACCGTCGAGCACAGCGTCTACGTGGTCGAGGCGTTCCGCGGCCGGGGCATCGCGACGACGCTGATGGTCGAACTGGTCGCGCGGGCCACCGCCGAGGGCCGACACGTGATGATGGCCGGGATCTGCAGCACCAACACCGGGTCGATCGCCCTGCACGAACGCCTGGGCTTCGCCACGGTCGCGGTCGTGCCCGAGGTCGGACGCAAGTTCGACCGCTGGCTCGACCTGACGCTCATGCGGCTGCCGCTCGTCTGACGCGACGGACGGGGCGGGCGCACCACGGGCCTCCCGGCCACCCGTCCCTCGCCGGTCGGCGCCGGATCAGTCGGTGGTGTCGAAGATCGGGCCGACGGTGCGCGAGCGCTTGAGCTCGAAGAACGCGGGGACCTTCGCGACGGCGACGACGCCGTCCCACAGGTCGAGCGCCTCCTGGCCCTTGGGGGCCGGGGAGATGACCGGTCCGAAGAACGCGGTGCCCTCGACGGCGATGACCGGCGTGCCGACGTCCTGCCCGACACGGTCGATGCCGTCCTGGTGGCTGGCGCGCACGGCGGCGTCGACCTCGTCGGTCCAGGCGTACTCGAGCAGGTCGGCGTCCAGGCCGAGCTCCGCGAGCACGGCGGGGACGACCTGCTCGGGGTCGGACTCCTGGCGGTGGTGGATGTGCTCGCCGAGGGCGTCGTACAGCGGCTTCACGACGTCCTGGCCGAGCCGGAGCTTCGCCGCCGTGACGATGCGCGGGTAGACCTGGCCGGCGTGCAGGCGCTCCTTGTAGCTGTCCGGCACGTCCTGGTCCTCGTTGAGGACGAACAGGCTCATCACGTTCCAGGTCACGTCGAGGTCGCGGTGCTCGGCGACCTCACCCACCCAGCGGCTCGTCATCCAGGCCCAGGGGCAGTTCGGGTCGAACCAGAACTCCACGGCGGTGCGCTCGGTGGTGGGGTCGGTCGGGTTGTCCACAGTCGTCTCGGTCACGATCCGAGCGTACGCGGCGTCGCTAGGCTGGAGCCCATCGTCCCGCCGGCGCACGACGCCGTCCGGGGCCCCGTACGCGGACACCGATCGTCCGCGTCCCCAGCGAAGATGGAGCGTTGCGTGCCCGGAGAGAACCTCACCCGAATCGAAGCCCAGGAGCGCGCGGCCGTCGTCGCCGTGCAGACGTACGACGTCGAGCTCGACCTGACCCGCGGTGCAGAGAGCTTCGGCAGCACCACGCGGGTGCGCTTCACCGCCACCGCCGGCGCATCGACCTTCATCGACGCCATCACGAAGACCGTGCACTCGATCACGCTGAACGGCACGGCGCTCGACGTCGCCGCGGTGAACGACGGCGTCCGCATCCAGCTCGACGACCTGCAGGAGCAGAACGAGCTCGTGGTCGTCAGCGACGCGCTGTACACGAACACCGGTGAAGGCCTGCACCGCTTCGTCGACCCGGTGGACGACGAGGTGTACCTGTACTCCCAGTTCGAGGTCCCCGACTCGCGCCGCATGTTCGCGGTGTTCGAGCAGCCCGACCTGAAGGCCGAGTTCTCCTTCACCGTGACGGCGCCGTCACGGTGGCAGGTCGTCTCGAACTCCCCCACGCCGGAGCCGCACGTCGACGGCGACGTCGCGACGTGGGCGTTCCCGCCCACCGCGCGCATCTCGAGTTACATCACCGCGCTCGTCGCCGGCCCGTACGAGGTCGTGCGCGACGAGCTGACCAGCCGCGACGGCCGGACGATCCCGCTCGGCGTGTTCGCGCGCAAGTCGCTCGCCTCGTACCTCGACCCCGAGTACGTGTTCGAGACCACGAAGAAGGGCTTCGCGTACTTCGAGGAGAAGTTCGACGTCGCCTACCCCTTCGACAAGTACGACCAGCTGTTCGTGCCGGAGTTCAACGCCGGCGCGATGGAGAACGCCGGGGCCGTCACCTTCACCGAGACCTACGTGTTCCGGTCGAAGGTCACCGACGCCATCAAGGAGCGCCGGGTCGTCACGATCCTGCACGAGCTCGCCCACATGTGGTTCGGCGACCTGGTCACCATGAAGTGGTGGAACGACCTGTGGCTCAACGAGTCCTTCGCCGAGTGGGCGTCCACGATCGCCACGGCAGAGGCCACCGAGTGGACCGAAGCCTGGACCACGTTCCAGGCGATGGAGAAGTCCTGGGCCTACCGCCAGGACCAGCTCCCCTCGACGCACCCGATCGTCGCGACCATCAACGACCTCGAAGACGTCCAGGTCAACTTCGACGGCATCACCTACGCGAAGGGCGGCTCGGTCCTCAAGCAGCTCGTCGCGTGGGTCGGCATCGACGCGTTCTTCGCCGGTGTCTCCGCCTACTTCAAGAAGCACCACCACTCGAACACCGAGCTGCGCGACCTGCTCGTCGAGCTCGAGGCGACGAGCGGCCGTGAACTCACCGAGTGGTCGAAGCTCTGGCTCGAGACCGCGGGCGTCAACACCCTGCGCCCCGAGATCGAGACCGACGAGTCCGGCGTCATCACGTCGTTCACGGTCCTGCAGGAAGCCCCCGCCGACTACCCGACGCTGCGCCCGCACCGTCTGGCCATCGGCGTCTACGCGTTCCGGAACGACGAGTCCGCACCGTTCGGCGCGGACACGGCATCCGCCGGCGGCAAGCTCGAGCGGGTCCAGCGCGTCGAGATCGACGTCGACGGCGCCCGCACCGACGTGCCCGAGCTCGTCGGCGTGCACCGCGGCGACCTCGTGCTCCTGAACGACGACGACCTGGCCTACGCCAAGATCCGTCTCGACGAGCACTCCCGGCGCACCGCGATCGAGCACCTCGCGTCCATCGCGAACCCGCTCGCCCGCTCGATCGTCTGGGGTTCCGTGTGGGACGCCACGCGCGACGCCGAGTCCCCGGCCAGCGACTACGTCCGCCTGGTGCTCGGCAACATCGCGACCGAGACCGAGTCGACCACCATCCGCACGACGCTCTCGCAGCTGCTGCTCACCGCACGCAACTACGTGGCGCCGGGCTCGGTCGAGGCCACGGTCCGCACCGTCGGCGACACGCTCTGGCAGCTCGCGTCCTCGGCCGAAGCCGGTTCGGACGCGCAGTTCCAGTTCGTGAAGTTCTTCGCGCAGATCCCGTCCACGCCCGAGCACGTCGCGACCCTGCAGGGCCTTCGCGACGGTTCGGTCACGCTGCAGGGCCTCGAGATCGACACCGACCTGCGCTGGGAGCTGCTCGAGGGCCTCGTGCTCGCGGGCGCCGCGGGCAGCACCGAGATCGACGCCGAGCTCGCCGCGGACAAGACCGCGTCCGGCGAGCAGGCTGCGGCCCGCGCCCGGGCGACGATCCCGACGGCCGAGGGCAAGCTGGCCGCGTTCTCGTCGCTGGTCGACTCGTCCGAGCTGCCGAACGCGATCGTGCGCCAGACCACGGTCGGGTTCCAGCACGTGAACAGCCCGGTCCTGCTCGAGGGCCTCGTGCCGAAGTACTTCGAGGTGCTCACGCGCATCTGGGCCGAGCGCAGCTACCACATGGCGGACACCATCGTCTCGGGCCTCTACCCGGCGCCGCTCGCGTCGGCCGAGCTCCGTGACGCCGCCGCCGCGTGGCTCGAGGAGCACCCGGAGACGCCGGCGCTGCGCCGCATCGTGTCCGAGAGCCTCGCGGGCACCGAGCGCGCGCTCCGGGTCCAGGCCGCCGACGCCTGACCCCTGCTCTGATCCGGCGGGGTCTTGGTGTTCCTCCAGGGACGCCGAGGCCCCGCCGCTTAGCATCGACCGGATATGAACCTGGCTGCAGCAGACACCACCGACGTCCCGAAGTGGGCGTCCAACGCGTTCCTCCAGTTCGTCGACGCCTGGCAAGCACCGATCACGATCGTCATCACGATCCTCGCGGCGATCGTCCTCCGGCTGATCCTCCGTCGCATGATCAAGCAGGTCGTCGACCGGATCGTGAACGGCGTCAAGAAGCGTCAGGGGGCGGCCGACACCCAGGCCCTCATCGCGTCCCCCGTGCAGACCGCGCGTGTCGTGCAACGGACCCGGACGCTCGGCAGTGTCCTCGAGAACCTGGCCACCGTGGTCGTCGTCGTGATCGCGCTCGTGGTCATCGCCACGGCGTTGTGGAAGGGTGCTGCGGTCGGCATCGTCGGCGGTGCGTCCCTCGTCGCGGCCGGCCTCGCCGTCGGCGCCCAGTCGATCGTGAAGGACCTGTTGTCCGGCATCTTCATGATCCTCGAGGACCAGGCCGGCGTCGGTGACGTCGTCGACACCGGGCAGGCCACCGGCGTCGTCGAGAACGTCGGGCTGCGCGTCATGCAGATCCGCGACGTGAACGGCATCCTCTGGTTCGTCCCGAACGGGCAGATCCTGCGCGTCGGCAACCTGTCCCAGGGCTGGTCACGGGTGCTCGTCGACATCACCGTGCCGTACGACACCGACATCGACGCCGTGCAGGACGCCCTGCTCAAGGCCGCCGTGACGATGTCGCAGGAGCCGCGCTGGCGCCAGCGGATCGTCGAGAAGCCGGAGATCTGGGGCCTGCAGTCGATCACCGACGCCGGGATGGTCTTCCGCCTGGTCGTGAAGACCCGCGCCTCTGAGCTCGACGTCGTCGGCCGGGAGCTCCGCACCCGACTGAAGCACGCCGTCGACGAACTCGGCATCACCCTGCCCGCGATGGCGATGATCATGCCCGAGGGCTGGGAGAACGCCACCTCGATCAACGGGCTGCGCACCGTCCGCACCCAGCCGATGGCTGCGCCCACGAAGCCGCGGCGCACCAAGCGCAACATCCTCGGGCAGCCGATCCGCACGGACGACGAGCCCGACAGCGGGAAGGACCCCCGATGACCGACCTCACACCCCCGACCGGCCCGGGTGGGCCAGGAGCACGTGGCTCGCTCGGCATGCCCGGCGTCCCCGCGCAGCCGATCACCCTGCGCGTCGGTGAGCACGGCACCTCGGCCACCGGGTCGCTGTACGAGCGGATCGGCGGTGCCCCCACCTTCGACCGGCTCGTCCGGCGCTTCTACGAGGGCGTGCAGCAGGACGAGGTCATCTGGCCGATGTACCCGGCCGACGACCTCGAGGGTGCGATCTGGCGCCTCTCCGCCTTCCTGCAGCAGTACTGGGGCGGGCCGGGCACGTACAGCGAGCAGCGCGGGCACCCCCGTCTGCGGATGCGCCACAACCCGTTCCGCATCACGTCCGAGGCGCGGGAGCGCTGGCTCCACCACATGCACGAGGCGGTCGAGTCGCTCGAGCTCGCTCCCCTGGACGAAGCCGAGCTCTGGGGCTACCTCGACCGCGCTGCCCACGCGATGACGAACACCTTCGACTGACGCGCGTCCGGCGCGGACGCCGTCGTGTCGTCGAGACGCCTCCGGATCCGGCGGCGTCTCGACGCTCCCGCGGTGTCTTCCGCGGACGCCGGCGTGCAGTGATCGTCACGAGCGCCGGACGGGAGGCCCGTGGCGGCGTCGCCACGGGCCTCCCGTCCGGCGGTTCCTGCGTTCTCGTGCTGGCGAGACGCCGGCGTCTCCGTCCGACGCCGCCACGTGCGTTCCGCGCCTCCGAATTCGACGGCGTCTCGCGGAATCGGCGGCGTGCCCGCGGGACGCCGGCGTCTTCGGGCAGTGCGTCTCAGCGCGGTCAGCGGACGTACGAGCCGGAGGCGAGGTCGTCGACCAGCGACGGCCGTGACGGCCGCCAGCCGTGGGCCGACCGGGCGTGCGCGCCGGACGCCTCCTGGTGCAGCAGCAGCGCGTCGGCGAAGTCCTGCCCGAGCCGTTCGCGGCTCGCGTCGACGCTCTCGGCGATGACCGGTGCACCGTGGGCCCCGGCCTCGGCGAGCTCGCGCACGGTCGGGTTGTCCCCGGTCGCCGCGACGATGTACCCGTCGAGTTCGCCGCGGTGCAGCGCGAAGACGTAGAGCTCGCCGAGGTCGTCCACGTGCACCGTCGTCCACCGCTGGGAGCCGTCCCCGACCAGCCGCACCGGCTGCTCGCCGTCGCCGACGAACATCGCCGGGATGCCCGCGCCGCGTCCGTACACGATGCCGGGCGCGACGATGGTGCTCCGGACGTCGCTCGCGCGCAGCAGGGCCTCGTTCGGACCGCGCCACGCGGTCAGCGCCGGCGGGTCGATCGGCGACTGCTCCGAGATGTCCGTCGAGTCGCCGAAGGTGAAGATCCCGCCGGTGTGCACGAACGGCTTGGGGGTGCCGGCCAGTGCAGCGATCGCGGTGCGGATGAAGTCCGGGTCGACGTCCGGGGCCGATGCCGTGTGGACCACGCCGTCGCTCTCGTGCAGCAGCCGTTCGACGACCTCGGTGTCGGTGACGTCACCGACCAGGGCTCGGCCACCGGCGTCACGGACGTGCTGGGCCTTCTCGTCGGACCGGACGAGTGCGGTGACCTCGTCGCCGTGGGCGACCAGGGAGCGGAGGACGGAGGAGCCGATGTAGCCGGACGCACCGGTGAGGAAGACGTGCATGCGGCCAGCCAACCACGGCGGCCGGGCGGCGTGGTCCGCGGCGGTCATCGCCCTCGCCGTCTTCTTCGTCGTCGTCGTCGTTACGAGCTCAGGGTCCAGGCGCGCCGCTTCACGAGCACGTGGCCGCGCGAGGTCGTGAGACGGCTCCACGGACCGGTCTCGAACAGGCGCACCGGGTCGTGCCCGAGGAAGCCGAGGCTCTCGCCGGCGAACCCCGCACCAGCCGGCAGGTGCTCGACGCCGGGGACCGGTCTGCCCCAGACCTCGGCACGGATCCGCCGGACGATGGCCTCGCCCGAGTTGGACGGCACGGCGTCCGCGACCTCGGCGATGCCGTCACGGGTGGCCCGGCGGAGGAGTTCGGGCGAGACGTCCGGCAGCGGGACCCAGCCACCGCGGGGCGGCGAGATGGCCGCCCACGTGACCGTGTGGACCTCGTGCGGCAGCTCGACCTCGATCGGGGTGGCCCGCGTCGGGTCGGCGCCCTCGGCGTGCTCGGCGTCCTGCGTCTCTGCGAGCAGGCGGAGACGCTCGAGCAGCGACTGCAGCGGCACCACGGTGTCGATCGAGGCGGGCTCGGTGAGCGAGAACGTGCGGAGACCGAGCACCGTCGGCAGTTCGTCGAGCAACCCGAGCGGGTAGAGGATCGCCGTGTAGACGGCCAGGACGCCCGAGTCGGCGATGAGCCGGACCGAGCCGTCCTCGATGCGAGCGGCACGGCCGAGGTACGTGCGGAGGTCACCGAGTGAGGCGGCGTCGGGAAGCGTGAACGAGTTGCCCATGTCGTCCACGATCCTACCGGCCGTCGACCTCGCACCGCCTGGGCGTGGTGACCCTGCATCGAGGCCGGGCAGCCGTTCGTAGACTGCACAGCGTGAACGGCGAACCCGACTTCCTGCGGACCCTGCGACTCGAGGACACCGGCGCGAGCACGGGCGAGACGATCCTGACCGGCGCCAGCCACTGGTCCCCCGGCGGACGGGTGTTCGGCGGGCAGGTCCTGGCCCAGTGCATCGTCGCCGCGCAGACCACGATCGACGGTCGCGACGTCCACTCGATGCACGGGTACTTCCTGCGGCCGGGCGACGTCGACGTGCCGATCACCTTCGCCGTCGAGCGCATCCACGACGGTCGTTCGTTCGCGACCCGCCGCGTGCAGGCGTACCAGCGCGGCGTCCCGATCTTCTCGATGATCGCGTCGTTCCAGGTGCCGGACACCGGTCTCGAACACCAGGACCCGTACCCGGTGGACACCCCGGACCCGGAGTCCCTGCCGTCGGCCGCGTCGATCCTGTCCGCCATCGACCACCCCGTCGCACGGGCGTGGGCCGCACGGTCCATCGACCTGCGGCACGTCGAGGGTCCGGTGTTCATCGACGTGCAGGGCGAGCACGTGCCGCACCAGGCGGTCTGGTTCCGGGTGCAGGGCGACCTGCCCGAGGACCCGGCGCTGCACCGTGCGGTGCTCGGCTACGCCAGCGACATGTCCATCCTCGAGCCGATCATGCGGCGGCACGGCGTCGCCTGGGGCACCCCCGGTGTGAAGAGCGCCAGCCTCGACCACGCGATGTGGTGGCACCGCGACGGTCGCGCGGACGAGTGGATCCTGTACACGCAGGAGTCCCCGAGCGCGCAGGGCGGACGGGGACTCGCGTTGGGGCGGATGTTCTCCCGCGACGGTCAGCTGCTGGCCACCGTCGCCCAGGAGGGCATGATGCGGGTGCCTACGGGCGGCTGAACTGCACCGGGTCCTCGAGGTAGCGCTCACACGCGGCACGCTCGGGGTCGGTCAGCCGACGCGGACGGTTCGTCGCCGCGTCGACCATCACGAGTGCGGTCGTGGCCCGGGTGTACAGGACCGCGGGGGACTGTCCCACGGGCGACCAGACCTCGTACGAGACGTCGATGCTCGCACCGCCCACCCGCCCGATCCACATCTGGATGTCGAGCGGCTGACGGAGGTACGGGATCGATGCCAGGTACTCGAGGCGTTGCCCGGCGATGATCGTCATGGTGCCCGAACCGGGCCGACCGTCGATGATCGGCTCGGGCAGGGCGCCGTCGGGGTCCTCACCGGGGTCGGCACCCCAGAACCCCACGATGCGCGCCTCTTCGAGGAGGCGCAGCATCGCGGAGTTGTTGACGTGGCCGTAGGCATCGATGTCGCTCCACCGCATGCGGATGGGAGCGTGCAGTCTCGCCACGCGGGTCAGTCGCGGGTGAGCTTGCGGTACGTCGCGCGCCCGGGCTTCGCGGCATCGGCGCCGAGGCGCTCGATCTTGTTCTCCTCGTACGCCTCGAAGTTGCCTTCGAACCAGTACCAGTTCGGCGTGCCGTCCTCGTTCAGGCCTTCCCACGCCAGGATGTGCGTGGCGATGCGGTCGAGGAACCACCGGTCGTGCGTGATGACCACGGCGCAACCGGGGTACTCGAGCAGGGCGTTCTCGAGGCTGCCGAGCGTCTCGACGTCCAGGTCGTTGGTCGGTTCGTCGAGCAGAAGCAGGTTGCCGCCCTGCTTGAGCGTCAGCGCGAGGTTCAGACGGTTGCGCTCACCACCGGACAGGATGCCGGCGCGCTTCTGCTGGTCCGGCCCCTTGAAGCCGAACTGCGACACGTAGGCGCGGGACGGGATCTCGGTCTTGCCGACCTGGATGTAGTCGAGTCCGTCGGACACGACCTCCCACAGGTTCTTGTTCGGGTCGATGCCGCCACGGCTCTGGTCGACGTACGAGATGTCGACCGTGTCGCCGATCTTCAGCGTGCCGCCGTCGAGCGGTTCGAGGCCGACGATCGTCTTGAAGAGCGTGGTCTTGCCGACACCGTTCGGGCCGATGACGCCGACGATGCCGTTGCGGGGCAGCGTGAACGAAAGGTCGCCGATGATGACGCGTTCACCGAACTGCTTGCGCAGGTGCTCGGCGTCGATGACCTGCGAGCCCAGACGCGGGCCGACCGGGATCACGATCTCCTCGAAGTCGAGCTTGCGGGTGCGCTCGGCCTCGGTGACCATCTCTTCGTAGCGAGCGAGACGGGCCTTGGACTTCGCCTGGCGGCCCTTGGTGTTGCTCCGGACCCAGTCGAGTTCCGAGGACAGGCGCTTCGCGAGCTTGGCGTCCTTCTTGCCCTGGACCTCGAGGCGGGCGCGCTTCTTCTCGAGGTAGGTCGAGTAGTTGCCCTCGTACGGGTACAGGCGACCGCGGTCGACCTCGGCGATCCACTCGGCGACGTGGTCGAGGAAGTACCGGTCGTGGGTCACGGCGAGGACGGCACCGTGGTACTGCTGCAGGTGCTGCTCGAGCCAGAGCACGCTCTCGGCGTCGAGGTGGTTGGTGGGCTCGTCGAGCAGGAGCAGGTCAGGCTTCTGGAGCAGGAGCTTGCAGAGCGCGACGCGGCGCTTCTCACCACCGGACAGGTGCGTGACGAGCTCGTCCCCCGGGGGGCACTGCAGCGCGGCCATCGCCTGGTCGAGCTGGGAGTCGAGGTCCCACGCGTCGGCGGCGTCGATGTCTTCCTGCAGCGTGCCCATCTCGGCCAGGAGCGCGTCGAAGTCGGCGTCCGGCTCGGCCATGAGCGCCGAGATCTCGTTGAAGCGCGCGAGCTTGCCGTGGATCTCGCCCACGCCCTCCTGCACGTTCTCGAGCACGGTCTTCGTCTCGTCGAGCTCCGGCTCCTGCATGAGGATGCCGACCGTGAAGCCGGGCGTGAGCTTCGCTTCACCGTTGGACGGCTGGTCGAGACCCGCCATGATCTTCAGGATCGTCGACTTGCCAGCACCGTTCGGTCCGACGACGCCGATCTTGGCACCGGGGAGGAACGACATCGTGACGTCGTCGAGGATCAGCTTGTCGCCGACTGCCTTGCGGGCGCGGACCATCTGGTAGATGTACTCAGCCATATCGGCCCCAAGTGTAGTGACACCGTCGGAGCAGCGCTCGCCCGACGCCGGATCGCCGCTTCCCGCACCTGTACGAACCGGCCTGTTGTTCGCGTCACGGACGACGTAGCTTTGCCTCACCCAGCAACTTGGGGCCCGTCGCCCACCACGACGAGGACCAGGATCAGGACCACGGACAGGACGAGGACCATGACCACGCACACGACAACGACCCCGTCGCGGCTCCGCCGCCTCGCGCTCCCCTTCGTCGGAGCGATCGCACTCACCGTCGGACTCATCGCACCGGTGTCGCCGGCATCCGCCGTGGCCCTGCCGAAGGGCGCCCCGTACCTGCTGTACACCGCGAGCATCAGCGCGAACGGCTCGGGGACCGGCTACTCGTCGTACATCAACGTGCACGACGCCCACAACAACGCCTACGCCTTCGGGATCCAGTCGGACAAGGGCTCCACCGTGAGCAAGGGCAAGCCGCGGTACATCTGGGAGCGCGTGCAGAACGGCAAGTTCACGTACGGCTACCTCGGCCCGGCGACGAACAAGCTCACCCCGATCGGCATGCGCTGGTACAAGAACGACGTCGCGACGATGATCGTGAACCACAAGACCGTCGCCAACCTGAAGCTCAACCTGGACGGACGGCTGTTCTTCAACGCCGAGGCCAACGCCCGTCTGAACGGTGACGTCGTGCACTCGACGGTGCAGAACACCCGCATCACGGTCGGCGACCGCAAGTCGAACACCGGGCTGAACGGCAAGTGGAACACGGGCTTCTCGTTCCACGGCCTGAAGGCCACGCAGACCAACAGCCCGCGGGTGCAGGGTGCGAGCTTCAAGATCGACGGCCGTGTGACCGGGCTGCCCCGCGGTGGCAACTGGGACACCGACCAGGTCTCCGGCATCGGGATGATCGCCCAGAAGTGGTGACCGACGCGAGGCGGTGAACCGCACGCGGAACAAGCGGCCTGACCCGGCGCACCGACTCCGATCGGCTGCCGGGTCAGGCCGCTTCGTCGTGGTCGGTGCGGTCGGCGTGGTCGGCGTGGTCGTCGAGGGGTGGCGCAGGGTCCCAGGGCGCGGCGTCCTGCTCGAGGACGTGTTCGGACGGCCCCGCTGGCTCCGTGCCGTCCCAGAGGGTCGGTGCGCCGTGCAGCGCATCGGCGTCGTCGTCCGACCCCGGGTCGGTCGACGGTGCGTGTTCGTGGGGCTCTGCGGTGTGCTCCCCGCGGTCGGGTCCGTCCGCGGCGCCGTGACCCACAGCGGGGTCACGGACCTCGCCGGTGCGGGGGTCCACCCCACGCAGTCCACCGTGACCCGATGCGGCGTCGCCGACCTGCCGCGGAACCCGCAGCCAGTTGCTGATCCCCCACGCCAGGTCGTGGCCGATGCCGTCGGCGTCGATCTCGACCGAGGTCCCGCCACGACCGTCGCGTTCCCACGTGCGGATGCGAACCCGGCCGGCGACGACGATCCGGTCGCCCTTCTTCAGGGACTTGAACACGTTCGACGCGAGCGACCGGAACGCGGTGACGGTGTACCAGTTGGTCGCACCGTTGACCCAGGCCGAGGTGGCCCGGTCCCAACGACGCGAGGGTGACGCGAGCCGGAGACTCGTGATGGCGATGCCGGTCTCGGTGACGAGGTGCCGGGGCTCGGTGGCGACGATTCCGCAGACGGTGATGATGTCGTTCATGGGTCGATCGTCACGGAGCCCGGGGCTGCCTCAGCAGCCCCGGGCTGGATCTGTGGCGTGTGGACCCGATCAGGCGACCTGTGGAGGACGAGTCCCCCGGGCCTCCTGTCCGGACCCGCTCAGTGCGCTCGGAACTCGGGCCGGGCGGCCAACGGTCCGAGCGCGGCGTGGACCGCGCCCTTCGCGGACTCGAGGGACGGGTAGGGCCCGCCCGCCCGTCGGCGTCCGTAGAGCTCGACCTCGAAGCCGTCCGCCGCGCGGTGGATGCTGCCCACTGCTCCGGCCGGACCGATGGCGACCCAGGTTCCCGTGTTGTCCGTCATGTTCGAACCACCTCCTCGTGGCCCTGCCGCCCCGGGGTCAGGACGCCAGGATGTACTGACTGTAGGCCTTCCGGACCTTGTTCACCTTGGGCAGCGCGACCGCGAGGCAGTAACCCTGCCCGGGGTTCTTCGCGAAGAAGTCCTGGTGGTACTCCTCTGCCGTGAAGAACGTCGAGAGCGGCTCGATGGTGGTGACGACACCGCCGTCCCAGATGTCCGACGCCCGCTCGATCGCGCGCTCGAACAGCTTGCGCTGCGCGTCGTCGGCCGGGAACATCGCCGAGCGGTACTGCGTGCCGACGTCGGCGCCCTGCCGGTTCAGCTGACGGGGGTCGTGCAGCGTGAAGAAGACGTCGAGGATCACCTCGGCTGGGATCACCGACTCGTCGAACGTCACCGCGACCGCCTCGGCGTGCCCCGTCGTCCCGGTGCACACCAGTTCGTAGGACGGGTCGTCGACCTGTCCGCCGATGTAGCCCGACACCACGTCCTGCACACCCTGGAGCGTGCGGTACACGGCGTCGAGACACCAGAAACATCCACCTGCGAGCACGAACGTGGTCATGACGACACCCTCTCTCCGGGCCACGCGTGCGGCCCACTCGTTCCTCCACAACAGTGTGCGCGGAGACCCTGTTCCCCAGATCGGACGGCACCCCTCGGCGTGTCGGTGGTCCCCCGTAGCGTCGGCACCACACCGACCAGGAGGCCAGCGATGCAGACCATCACCGAACCCGCACTGCGGATCCGCACCGTCCCGCTGGCCCGCGCCCGGGGCGACTACCGCATCCTCGACGTCCGCGACGACCTGAGCCGCGTGACCCGGGCCAACGGTGAGATCGTCGGCTACGTCGACCGCATCGACGTCGCCGGCGACACCGCCTACCGTGCGCGCCGGTACGTCGCGACCGAGCGCCGGTTCGTCGAGCTGCCGAGCGTCTGGTCCGCCGACGACGCCGTGGACACCCTGCGCTGGTCATGATGTTCCACATTGGAATCATCTGCGCTGGGATGCGCGGAACGCCGTCCGACCTCCCCGACGCCTGATCGTCCCGTGGGTATGGTGCGCACATGGACTGGTGGAACGACCTGACCGACTGGACTTCGTCCGACACGGGGTGGCGGGTGCTCTCGGGCGCTGTGATCCCCTTCGTCGCGATCGTCGTGGCTGGTGTCATCGCGGCGCTCATCGGGCGCAGCGCGACCAAGCGGGTCGTGGCGCTGCAGGAGCGGGAATCGAAGAACGCCGCCGTGGCCGCGATCCTGACGGCTGCGCGCAAGGCTGCCGCGTGGGGATCGCTCGGACACGACGAGCGCGCCTACGCCGACCACCTGGCCGAGGACGCCGACATCCGGCTGCGCCTGCTCGCCGTGCAGGGTGCGCCGCTGGCCGCCAACTGGGCCCAGCACGAGATCGCCGACATCAAGAAGAACTCGTCGACGTTCAGCTTCCAGGCGGACCAGTCCCTCGCCGAGTTCCGTGACCGCCTGCTCGACTGGCAGGCACGTCCGAGCCGTGCGCGCAAGCTCTTCAAGGCCGACCTCGAGCGCTGGAAGTTCGAGTCTCCGGACCCCGACGCCGACCTGATCAAGCGCCAGCAGGACTGGAACGCCGACCAGGGCGAGGCCCCGCGCACCCAGGCGCAGGCCCCGGCCCCGGTTGCTTCGGTCGAGCGCGCCACCCCGACGACGACCTCGCTGCGTCCGGCGCAGCGCCCCGCATCAGCGCCTTCGGTCCCGGCAGCCACCGCACCCGCTGCTGGTTCGCCCGCTGCCGGTGCGGCTGCGCCCGGAACCGCAGCCGCCGGATCCACCGGTGGGACGACCCCGTCGTTCTCGGTGAACCGCGGTGCCGGCACGAACCAGAACCGCGGGAGCACCGACCCGAACGCCACACGCTCCTTCGGCGAGAACACCACCCGCGTCTACGGCGACGACGAGGCTGCGCCGCCGGTGCGCCCGGCGCTCGGCACCCCGACCTCACCCGCACGCTCCACCCCGGGTCGCAGCACGGACGAAACCGAGGCCGTGGACGACGCCAGCGCCACCCGTGCCTTCGGCGGCGCGAGCGCCACCCGTGCGTTCGGCGACACCGACCGCGCACCGCGGAACGACCGCCCGTCCTCTACCGACCGCGCCGTCGCGACGCCCACGGCAGCCGAGGCGCACGTCAACCGCACACCGGCGAACGACGTCCCGCCGGCGTCGGCTCCCCGGGTCGAGACCCCCGGAACGACGAACACCACGTCCGTCCCGACGCGTCTGGGCCAGGCCCCCGCCGAACCGGCCGACGCGAACGAGACATCGGAAGCGCCGTACACGCAGCCGATCAGCGCCGCCGAACTCCGGCGCCGCGCCGCGGACGACGACGAGTAACAGCCGCCACGACGCCACAGCGACGAGAACAGGGCCGCCATCCGCACAGGATGGCGGCCCTGTTCGTCTTCGGTGCCCCCGGCAGGAATCGAACCCGCGGCACGGTGGGTAGAAACCACCTGCTCTATCCACTGAGCTACGGAGGCAAGCAGCGTCGATTGTAGCGCCGTGACCAGATCCGGCGGTTGCCCAACGGTCGGCCGCCGTCTGCTCTCCGTTCCCCTCCGGGACACCCGCGCTTCGTAGCGTCCGGAGCATGCGCACCACCGGTTCCGTCCTCGCCGTCGTGCCCGCGCGTGCCGGGTCGAAGGGGATCCCCGGCAAGAACCTCCGCACCGTCGCGGGTCGTTCGCTGGTCCGTCGTGCGGTCGAGTCGGCTCGGCTGGCCGCGAGCATCGACGAGGTGGTCGTCACGACCGATGGCGACGCGATCGCCGCTGAGGCGGTCGCCTCCGGTGCCGCCGTGGTCCGCCGTCCGGCCGAGCTCGCCGGTGACGAGGCATCGTCCGAGTCCGCGCTGCTGCACGTCCTCGACGCGATCAGCACGCCACTGCCCGAGGTCCTCGTCTTCCTGCAGGCGACCTCGCCGTTCATCGACCCGGCCGACCTCGACGCCGCCGTCGCGCGCGTGGTCGACGGGCACGCCGACGCGGTGTTCGCGGCCGCACCGTCGCACGCGTTCCTGTGGCGGACCGCGCCGGACGGCACCGCGGTCGCGGTCAACCACGACGCTGCGACCAGACCGCGCCGCCAGGACCGTGAGCCGGAGTACCGCGAGACCGGCGCGTTCTACGTGATGCGGACGTCGGGGTTCCTCGAGCACCGGCACCGGTTCCACGGCCGCGTCGAGCTGGCAGTCGTCGACGGTGCCCGCGCGATCGACATCGACGACGAAGCCGACCTGGCCCTCGCCGAAGCCCTCGCCGAAGCCCTCGCCGAACCACTCGCCGAAGTGCCCACAGCCACCACGACCCGAGACCCATCCCCGACGCGGGCCACCCCCGCACCGAACGGAGCACCATGACCGTCACCATCGGTACGTCCACGATCGGCGCGGGCCACCCCGCCTACCTCATCGGCGAGATCGGCCTCAACCACAACGGCGACGTCGACATCGCGAAGCAGCTCATCGACGTCGCTGCCGACGCCGGCCTGCAGGCCGTCAAGTTCCAGAAGCGCACCCCCGCGATTTCCACGCCGGAGCACATGAAGAACACCCCGCGCAGCACCCCGTGGGGCGACATGACCTACCTGGAGTACCGCTACCGCGTCGAGTTCGACCGCGACCAGTACATCGAGATCGGTGACCACGCGACCCTCCGCGGTCTCGACTGGTTCGCATCGCCGTGGGACGAGCCGTCGGTGGACTTCCTCGAGGACCTCAACGTCGTCGCCTACAAGATCGCCTCGGCGTCGGTGACGGACCTCGGGATGCTCGCCGCGGTCGCCGCGACCGGTAAGCCCGTCATCCTGTCGACCGGCATGTCCACGCTCGAGCAGATCGACGCCGCCGTCGACACCCTCGGCACCGACCGCCTCGTCCTCATGCACGCGACGTCGACCTACCCGCTGCCCGCCGAGGAGGCGAACCTCCGCATGATCGACACGCTCGCCCACCGGTACGCGGGCGTCCCCGTCGGCTACTCCGGCCACGAGCCCGGCCTGCAGATCTCGATCGCCGCGGTCGCCCTCGGCGCCACGGCCGTCGAACGGCACATCACGCTGGACCGCACGATGTGGGGCTCCGACCACGCCGCGTCCCTCGAGCCGCACGGCCTGAAGACGCTCGCCCGTGACATCCGCATCATCGAGACCGCCCTCGGCGACGGCGTCAAGCGCATCTTCCCCGGCGAGCAGGCACCGCTCGCGAAGCTGCGTCGTGTCGGCGCGTGAGCGCATGCAGTCGCCATCCGGGCGCCGGCGAGCAGGCACCGCTCGCGAAGCTGCGTCGCGTCGGCGCGTGAGCGCATGCAGTCCCCATCCGGGCGCCGGCGAGCAGGCACCGCTCGCGAAGCTGCGTCGCGTCGGCGCGTGAGCGGAGCGCACGTGAGCACCGCGCACGTGACCGGCCCGGTCGACGGGACCCGCGCCCTGGACGTGCCGGCTGACGGCGGTGGGTCGACCGGCGGACGGGAGGCGCGCCTCCCGTCCGCCGCGTCACCACGCGTCCGACGCGTGGTCGGCCTGGTCGACACCGACTCGTTCGCGAAGTGGGGCGCCCACCTGCTGGCGACCGCGCCAGCCGACTGGGACCTGGAGCTGCGCACCGTGGCGACCCCGCGGTCGGCCAGTCCGAAGCAGCTGCGCTCGGCGTTCCGCGGGTTGGACCGACGACTCGCCCACCTGCACCGCGAACCGCCCGCACCGAAGGACGTCGACGCCGCCGTCGAGGAGCTCCGACAGGACCCGCCGGACGCCGTCCTGGTGTCCTTGATCGGGCCCGTGGCCGAACTCGTGATCGACGAGGTGCACCGGCGGATCCCGGACCGGCCGGTGCTGGTGTCCGGGCTGCCGGGGATCTCGTTCCCCGCGAAGTGGAAGGGCATCTTCTTCCGCGCCCGGGCCGACCTGTTCGTGCTGCACAGCCACCGCGAGGTGCGCGCGTACGAGGAACTGGCGCGCGAGGGCGGGGTCGAGCCGCACTTCGCACTCGCCACACTGCCGTTCGCCCGGGGTGCCGGCGCGACCGGCGGTACCGGCGCGACGGGCGCGCCCGTCCGCGACTCCGTCGTCTTCGCGGCGCAGCCGAGTGTGCCGCTCGAGCGGGCCGACCGAGCCCTCGTCGTGCGCTGGCTCGTCGACACGGCCCGCGCGCACCCGGAGTGGCGCGTCGTCATCAAGACCCGCGCCGCGGCCGGCGAGCACCAGACGCACCGCGAGGAGCACCCGTACCCGGACCTGGTGCCGGCGGACGCCCCGGCCAACCTGGTGGTGGAGAGCGGCCCGATGGCCGACCACCTCGACCGCGCGGTGGCACTCGTGACGATCAGTTCGACGGCCGTCCTCGAGGCTGCGGCCCGGGGTGTCCCCGCGCTCACGCTCACCGACTTCGGGATCGGGCGGCACCTGATCAACGAGGTGTTCGTGGGGAGTGGCCTCGAGGGGGACGCCGTCGACCTGGTCGACGGCCGGTTCGGGGTCGTCCGGCCGGAGTGGATGCGGGACAACTACTTCCACCCGGCCGCCGAGGACGACTGGCAGCGCCGACTGGTGGACCTGATGGCCCGACGGGACGCCGGGACGCTGGTGGACCGGGCACCGGCTCGGCGGAGCCGTGGTGGGGCGCTGCGACGTGCGTGGGAGCGGAAGAACGCCCTCGGTGGGGCCGATCGAAGCCCGCTCGGGCTGGTCGCTCTGGGCATCGGGGCGCCGATCCGGAGCGCGAAGCGCCTGGCGCGGCGCATGCGGGCACTGATCGATCCGCCGGAGCCCGTCGTGGTGTCGGCGCCGACGTCGCAGCGCGCAGGAGGGCGCGTCGCTGCGCCCGCGTCGGGGGCCGCCGCTGGGACGGCCGCGGCAGCGGCTCGGTCAGAGCGCCTTGGCCACCGCGAGCAGGAGCTGGTCCCGGGTCGGGACGCCGGGTGAACGGAAGACCTCGGTGCCGTCGTCCTGCCGCACGATGATCGTGGGCGTGGACCGGACACCGAGGTCTTCCGCGTCGTCGGGGTGCGCCGCCACGTCGTGTTCCGTCACGGTGAGCCCGGGGACGAGCGCCGAGGCCTCGGCCGACACCCTGCGGGCGGCGGCGCACGGCGCACAGAAGGCGGACGTCCAGAGATCGAGCTGCATGTGGTCCTGCAACGCGGCGGGTGGGGGTTCTACTCCCGGTCGAACTCACCGCTGCGGTCGCCGCGGTCCTGCAGGTCGTCCACGGGGTCGGACTCGCTCGGCTCGTAGGTGAACTCGACCGAGATCTGGTCGAGCACCTGGCGGGACTTGGTGGCGCGGTAGGTGAAGGCCGTCTGCAGGCCCTCGACGTCGGCGAACACCGTGACCTCGTCGTCCAGCGCGTCGCTCGTGGCGGTGCGGGTGTCGGTCGTGCCGTCGAAGGGGCCGCCGTGGAAGATCGCGGTGTACTCGTCGCCTTCGTGGATGGTGATGTCGCTCATGCGTCCCTTCTACCAGGCGGCGGCTGGGGCAGTCTGTTCAGCCCGTCCTTGCGCGGCGGTCCTCGCCCGTTGCGCGGCGGTCTTCGCCGGTTGCGCTCCGGTCGCCGCCGTTGCGGAATGCATAGCATCGCTATATAGTTCCGCTATGGAAACACCGCGCGAGCAGACGATCGAGACCCTCCTCGTCTCCGTCAACCGCCTGATCCGCCGCGCCGTCCAGTCGACGGGCAACACGTCCTCCACCGCCGTCTGGCGCACACTCGGCATCCTCGAGACCGACGAGCCCCTGCGACTCGGCGAGCTGGCCACCGCGTCGCGCGTGGCGCAGCCCACGATGACCCGGCTCGTCGCCGGCATGCTCGCCGACGGTCTGGTCAGCCGCAGCGTCGACCCCGACGACTCCCGCGGGCAGCTCGTCGAACTCACCGACGCCGGCCGCGACCGGCTCGCGGCCTGGCGATCCACCCTCACCAGCACGGTCGGCCCGTTGTTCGCCGACCTGACCGACGACGACTGGGACGTCCTGCACCACGCGGCGGACCTGATCGCCCAGCGCACCCGGACAACCCCCAACGGAACGGAGATCCCCGCGTGAACGCCCACGCACCCGCCGGCCGGTCCGGCTCCATCCTCAAGCAGTCGTCCGCGGTCTGGGCGATCGCCTTCGCCTGCGTCGTCGCGTTCATGGGCATCGGCCTCGTCGACCCGATCCTCCCCGCGATCGCCGCGTCCCTGAAGGCGACCCCGGCGCAGACCGAGCTGCTCTTCACGAGCTACCTCGCCGTCACCGGTGTCGCGATGTTCTTCACGAGCTGGGTCTCGAGCCGCATCGGCGCGAAGCGCACCCTGCTCATCGGACTCGCCCTGATCGTGGTCTTCTCGGTCCTCGCCGCGACGTCGAACAGCGTGTGGAGCATCATCGACTTCCGCGCCGGGTGGGGCCTCGGCAACGCGCTCTTCATCTCCACCGCGCTCGCGACCATCGTCGGGGCAGCGTCGGGCGGCACCGCCTCGGCGATCATCCTGTACGAGGCAGCGCTCGGCCTCGGCATCGCCGTCGGCCCTCTCGTCGGCGGTCTGCTCGGCTCGGTGAGCTGGCGCGGCCCGTTCTTCGGCGTGACCACCTTGATGGCCGTCGCGTTCATCGCCATCGTCGCCCTGCTCAAGACCGGCAGTCTCGAGAAGCCCACACCCACCAAGCTCTCCGCACCGTTCCGCGCTCTCGGTCGTCCCGCGCTCGCCGCACTCGCCGCGACCGCGCTGTTCTACAACATCGGCTTCTTCGTCCTGCTGGCGTACACGCCGTTCCCGCTCGGCTTCGGCGCGCTCGGCATCGGGTTCACGTTCTTCGGCTGGGGTGTCGGTCTCGCCATCACGTCGGTGTGGGTCGCCCCGATGCTCACCGCCCGGCTCCGCAGGACGACCGTGCTGAAGATCGCGCTGCCCCTGCTCGCACTCGACCTGTTCGCCGCCGCGCTCGTCGTCCGGTCGCAGGTGGGCCTGATCGTCTGCGTCGTCATCGGCGGCCTCGTGCTCGGTGTCCTGAACACCGTGTTGACCGAGTGCGTCATGGAGGCCACCGACCTCCCCCGCTCGGTCGCCTCGAGCGCCTACTCCGCCGTCCGCTTCATCGGCGGTGCCATCGCCCCGCCCGTCGCGACCCTGCTCGCCGACGCGTACTCCCCCTCGGCGGCGTACGTCTTCGCGGGTGCGTCCGTCGCGGTCGCCTTCGTCGTGATCCTCTGCACCACGAGGGTCCTGCGCCGCGTCGATGACGGTGCCGAGCCCGAGCGCGTCGAGGCCGAGGCAATCACCGCCGGCGAGATGGTCTAGGGGCGGGGCGGGTCCACCGCCACGCGGACGCTCCCCGCTCGCCCCCGATTCTCCCGCCTGCCCCGCTTCTCCCGCTTCTCCGCGAGCGGGCGAAATGCCCGGGTGTCCCCCGTGGGCACTCCGGCCTTTCGTCCGTTCGTGCATCTGCGCGCCCGCTCGCCCGTGCACCCGCGTACCCGTTCCTCCTTCTCCTTCCCCCGAGCGGGTGAAATGCCCGGGTTCGTCCGCAGGGCGACCCGGGCATTCCGCCCGCTCGGGGAGGACTCGAGCGGCCGGCGGGAACGCGCGGCAGGCGGGGTGGAACGAACCGCCTGGAGGCGCGACGCAGCCCGCCGGGGTCGCCCGGGCCTCCAGGCGGTCGCCGGCAGCGCTGTCGGCTCGCGTCGCCGCCGAGCGGGCGGAACATCCGGGTGCGTCCGCCCAGTGGGCCCGGCATTTCGCCCGCTCGGCTGGACGCGAGCACGCGAGCGGGCGAAGGCGTGACGGAGCAACCGGAGCGCCGCCGCCGTCGGCGAGCGGGCGAAATGCCGTGCCCGCCCGAGGAGCGGCCGGGGCATTTCGCCCGCTCGTGGTGGGGACGCAAGTCCGAGCGCGTGCGCCGCGGCAGACGGGTGGAACGAGCTGACTGGAGGCGCGGGGCGGCCTGCCGGGGTCGTGACGGTCCTCCAGCCGGTCGCGTGTACCGCCTGCGCTTCGTGTCCCGGACGAGCGGGCGGAACATCAGGGTGCGTCCGGAGGGCGCCCGGGCATTTCTCCCGCTCGGGGATCGCACCCGCGGAACGCGCGGGCACGCACGGCCGGGGCCCGCGCCCGCGGCCCGTACGGGAGGCACGCAGGGCGGGAATAGGATCGAGGACATGGCAACCGCGAATGACCGCCTCGTCTGGATCGACTGCGAGATGACCGGCCTCGACCTCGAAGTCGACGAACTCGTCGAGGTGGCCGTGGTCATCACCGACTTCGACCTCGAGCCCGTGCACCCCGGGTTCGACATCGTCATCAAGCCGGACCAGTCGGCGCTCGACAACATGAACGAGTTCGTGACGAACATGCACGTCACCTCGGGCCTCATCGAGGAGATCCCGAACGGCGTGAGCCTGGCGGACGCCGAGTACCAGGTGCTCGAGTACATCCTCGAGCACGTCCCCGCCGAGGGCTCCGCGCCCCTGGCCGGCAACACGATCGGCACCGACCGGGCGTTCCTGTCGAAGTACATGCCGCGCGTCGACGGACACCTGCACTACCGCAGCGTCGACGTGTCCAGCATCAAGGAACTCTGCCGCCGCTGGTTCCCGCGCGTGTACTTCAACGCGCCGGAGAAGCACGGTGGGCACCGTGCCCTCGCGGACATCCTCGAGTCGATCCGCGAGCTCGAGTACTACCGCCGCGCCGGCTTCGTCGCCGAGCCCGGCCCGAGCACCGACGACGTGCGCGCCGTGCAGGCCGACGTCGTGGCGAAGTGGGAGTCGCGGCTGGCGCAGCCCACGGCCGAGTAGCGACACGGGTGGTCCGCACCCCGTCCCGCATGTACTACTATTGAGTGGTCGCGCCGGTCCGCCGGTTCGAACATGGTGGATATAGCTCAGTTGGTAGAGCGCCTGGTTGTGGTCTAGGAGGTCGCGGGTTCGAGACCCGTTATTCACCCCAGTACTGAAGAACAGACGAAGGCCCCGGTCCGTTGGACCGGGGCCTTCGTCGTTTCGCGAACATGTTCTGGTCTTGTGTAAAATATGTACTTCTGTATATTGTAGATCAGTGCAAACCCGATCCTTTCGACCAGACATCCAGGGCCTCCGTGGGATCGCCGTCGCCGTGGTCGTCCTCGACCATGCGTTCCGTTGGCCGAGCGGTGGGTTCCTCGGCGTCGACGTCTTCTTCGTGATCTCCGGGTTCGTCATCACCGCAGGGCTGCTGCGTGAACACGGGCGGACCGGACGGATCCGCCTCCGGGCCTTCGCCGCCCGCCGCGTGCGCAGGCTCGCGCCGGCATCCCTCCTCGTGATCCTCGTGACCACGGCTGCGGCCTGGGTCCTCCTGCCGACGAGCAGGTTCGCTTCGGTCGCCGCCGATGCCGTCGCCTCCGTGCTCGCCGTGCAGAACTGGCGGTTGGCAGCAGCGGGCACCGACTACTTCGCGGCGACGGCAGCCGCCTCACCGTTCCAGCACTTCTGGTCCCTCGCGGTCGAGGAACAGTTCTACCTGGTGCTCCCGGTCCTCCTGCTGCTCCTGCTCGGGCGTCGCGCACGCCGAGACGATCGAACCGTCGGGCGCTCGGCACGTGCAACCGTCGTGATCGGCGGCCTCACGGTGTGCTCTCTCGCGTGGGCCTTCGTCGCTGCTGCGGTCGACCCTGCCTCCGCGTACTTCTCGACGGCGACGCGTGCATGGGAGCTCGGCGTGGGTGTCCTCGCCGCGATCGCTGTGCACCGTGCCCGGTCGGTCCGCCCGTGGGTCGCGGAGTGCATGGTCGTCATCGGACTCGGCGCGATCGCCGCGTCCGTCCTGCTCGGGCCGGAGAGCTTCGGCATGCCGGCACCGCTCGCACTCGTCCCGACGCTCGGTACCGCGCTCATCCTGGTCGCCGGAGCCGGAACCGGAACCGGAACCGGAGCCGGAGCCGGAACCGAAGCCGGCGCCAGCTCCCGCTCCAGCTCTGGTCCCGCACCCACCCGCACGGCCTGGGCAGCGGCACCGCTGCGCTGGCGTCCCCTCGTCGGACTCGGGACGGTGAGCTACTCGCTCTACCTCTGGCACTGGCCGTTCATCGTCCTGCTGCCCCTCTTCACATCGCTTCCCGTCGGCATCGCGGTCGTCCTCGCACTGCTGACGTCGATCGCGAGCTACGCAACGGTGGAGACCGCCTTCCGGCACCGCGGCCTCCGCGCCACGCTGCAGGAACACCGTCTGCGGCTGCAGGTCGGCGCGCTGGCCGCGCTGACCGTGCTCACCCTCGTCACCGTCTCGGGAACCGCCGAGCGGCTCCGGCCGCTCCCACCGGTTCCCGCTGCAGCGCCCGCCGCCGGGGACGACACCGACATCGCCGCCGACGACTCGTTCCCGGCGCTGCAAGCCCGCGCCGACGCCATCGCAGCAGGGCTGGGCGCGCGATCGTGGCCGGACGACCTGACTCCGAGTGCCGAGGCGATCAGCGCCCCTGGCTACGCAGACTCCCTGACGAAGACCTCGAGTTGGGCGCCCACCCTCGGGTGCTCGGTGATCGGTGCCGATTGGCGCGCGGACTCGTGCACGTGGGGCGCCGCTCCGGGGACGTCCGTGATGCTCACTGGCGACTCCACCGGTGCGTTCTCGGCGCCGGGATGGAGAGCGCTCGCAGAAGACCCCGACGCCGATGTGCAGGTCCGGAACGGCGCACAGATCGGCTGCCCCTTCTCCACGACGGCGCTCACCTCGGACGTCGACACCTGCGCCACCCACAACGCGGAGGTGCTCGCCGAGCTCGAACGGACGACCCCGGACGTCCTGGTCGTGACGAACCGGTTCTGGGACAAGGAAGACCCGAGCCTCGAAGGGATCACGCGAGAGTCCTACGAATCCGGCGTCAAGGGGATCATCGAGGCTGCCCGACCGCACGTCGGCCGCGTCGTCGTCGTACCCGCCACCCCGCCGGGGTACGCGCCGACCGGCTGTGTCGCCGGCACCCGGGGGCCACAGGACTGCCGAGAAGACGATGCGACAGCCCGCGCCCAGATGCGTTCCCTGACCACCCTGCTCGACGACGTCGACGAGACCACGGTGCTCGACACGACCCCCCTCTGGTGCTCGTTCGGCACCTGCCCGCTGCTCATCGGGAACGTCCTCACCCGCTTCGATCCGGTCCACGTCACACCGGAGGCTTCACAGGCATCGGCGCCGGCGCTGCTCGACCTGCTCCGGAAGGAGGACATCCTGCCGGGTGTGCGACCATCGACCCCGTGATGGAGATGTCCGCCGAGGCCTTCGAGCAGCTCGTGACCGACGAACTCGACCTGCTCCCCGACGAGATGGTCGACGGGCTCGACAACGTGGTGTTCGTCGTCGAGGACGAACCGGAGAACGGCGAAGAGTTCTTCGGTGTCTACGACGGCATCGCAGCCACCGAGCGCGGGCAGTACGGCTTCGGCGAGCTGCCCGACCGCATCGTGGTGTTCCGGAAGCAGCACCTGGCCGAGTGCGACACCGTCGAGGAGCTCAAGGACGAGGTGCACACCACCCTCGTGCACGAGATCGGGCACTTCTACGGCATCGACGACGAGCGGCTGCACGAGCTCGGCTGGGCGTAGCGGCCAGCGACGCGCCCGCGCACCGCACCCGCACCGCACCCGCACCCGCGCCTCAGAACCGCGTCGGCCCCACCTCGTGGTACTTCTCCCACGCCCCCACCGGCCCCCGCCCGTGCAGCGCGTACTCCCCCACCATCCGCTCCTTGTAGGCCGCCGGGTTGTGCGACGCCACCACCCGCGCGTTCCGCCAGTGCCGGTCGGGCGCTCGCGTCCGGTCGGCGGCCGACGCCCCGCCGACCTCGAACAGCTCGGACGCCGACCGCAGCACCCGCGGCCCGATCTCGACCTGCGCCTGGTACACGGCGTTCTCGGCCGCGTCGAGCAGCACGCGGTCGACACCGGCCCCGGGTTCGTTCGTCGCGACGACCCCGTCGAGCAGCCCGGCGGCGGCGGCGACGAGCGACCGGGCGGTGAACGCGCCGGCCGACAGTCGCCCGAGCACCGCGAGCACCTGCGGGTCCTGGCCCGGCACGGCTGCGTTGGCGTGGATGTACGTGCGGGTCCGTGGTCGCACGAAGGCCACGGCGTCGTCGGACACCGCCTGCCCGATCCCGGCGAGGACCGCCAGCAGGTACAGCTGGTAGAAGGCCTGGATGTGCGACAGCGGGGCGTCCCGGTACGCCGACACCACCGACGGGTCGACCGACACCCCGTCGAACACGGTCGTGCCGGACGCGGTCAACCGCTGCCCGAAACCGTCCCAGTCGTCGATGCTCGTCACGCCCGGCGCGGAGGCGTCGACGGCGAACGTCACGCGCTCCCCGTCACGGTCCGCCGCCAGGTAGATCCAGTCCGCGTAGAGCGTGCCGGTCGAGTAGAACTTCCGCCCTTCGAGGCGGAGGAGATCACCAGCCGGCGTCACCGTGGTCGAGATGTCGGCCAGCGTCGTCCCGGTCCGCTCCGAGGTCGCGTTCCCGATGATCGCGCCGCCGACGATGCGCTGGAGCCACTCGTCGCGCGACGCGGAGTGCGGCCGCAACAGCACCAGTTCGGTGTACCCGAAGTGTCCCCGCCACAGGTGCGCGATGTTCGAGTCCGCCGCCGCCAGGTCCGCCACCAGGTGCGCGAGTTCCACCAGCGTCACGCCGAACCCACCGCGGTCCTCCGGCACGCGCAACCGCCCGAACCCCGCGTCGGCGAGCGCCCGGACCTCGGCGTGCGGCAGCGGCCGGTCGCCCGGCGTCCCGGACGCCAGCTCACGCTCGACCGCGCCGTCGCGGATCGTCGCGAACACGGGCGCGAAGCGTTCGCGCAGGGTCGACAGACGGTCGGCCGGGAGGCCCGGCGTGCGCCCGTCGGTCGTCGTCGCGTCCGTCATGTGGGCACCTCCACCGCACGGGCTGCGTCCGCGACGCCGCTCGCGCCACCGGAGAACGCCCCGCGCCACTGCCGGGCCGGGTGCGAGTCTGGCAGCTGTGCGTGGCCGGAGAGCTTCTCGCGCAGGGTCCCCTCGCGGTACTCGGACTGCATCAGTCCGCGCTCCTGCAGGGTCGGCGCGATGTGGTCGACGAACTCTTCATACGAGCCGGGCAGCGTCCAGTTGATGACGTTGACGCCGTCGACGCCCACCCGCTGCCAGTCGGCGAGCTCGTCGGCGATCTGCTCCGGCGTCCCGACGACCCGGGCGCGGAGCTTCGCGGACAACCGGGCGAGGTCCGCGATGGTGGGTTCGCGGTCCCCGGCGGCCTCGCGGAGCCACTGCAGGTGCGACTGCCCGGCGTGGGTGCGGACCTCGGACAGCGGCGTGTCCGGGTCGAGGGGCTCGCCGGTGTCCGCGTCGAAGCCGAGGTTCGAGTGCACCAGGAACCCGTCGGCGGCCAGGTACTCGTCGATCTCCGCTTCCTTGGCCTTCGCCTCGGCCTCGGTCGAGCCGGTGACGAAGGTCAGGCCGAGGAAGAACGCGATGTCGTCGCGCCGCCGGCCGGCGGCCGCGGCCAGGTCGCGGGTCTCCCGGATGAGCTGTTCGGTGGCGTCACGGTTCGAGGTCAGGATGAACTGGGCCTCGGCGTTCCGGGCCGCGAAGGCTCGGCCGGCGGGCGAGGACCCCGCCTGGAACAGCACCGGCGTCCGCTGCGGTGACGGTGCCGACAGGTGCGGACCCTGCACGTCGTAGCGGGCGCCGTGGTGGTCGATGCGGTGCACCCTGTCGGGGTCGGCGTAGCCGCGGACGGGGTCCTTCAGGACGGCGCCGTCGTCCCAGGATCCCTCCCAGAGCTTCGCGCAGACCTCGAGGTACTCCTCGGCCCAGACGTAGCGCTCGTCGTGCTCCTCGAGCCGGTCGGCGCCGAAGTTCCGGGCGGCGCTGTCGAGGGCGCTCGTGACGACGTTCCAGCCGATCCGGCCCCGGGTGATGTGGTCGAGCGTGGAGACCTTGCGGGCGAAGTCGAACGGGTGCGCCTGGATGACGCTCGAGGTGAACGCAAACCCGAGGTGCTCGGTCGACACGGCGAGCGCGGAGAGCAGCACCGAGGGGTCGTTCGAGGGGATCTGCAGCCCCTCGCGCAGGTTGGTCGAGTAGTCACCGCGACCCGGGCCGTAGGTGCCGACGACGTCGGCGAAGAACACCGCGTCGAACTTGCCGCGCTCGAGGGTCCTCGCCAGGTCGGTCCACAGCGTCACGTCGTCGAAGTCGGCCTGCCGAGCATCGGGGTGCCGCCACAGGCCGTGCTGGATGTGCGACGTCGTGTTCATGACGAAGGCCGCGAAGCGCAGCGGGCGGTTCGGTGCATCGCTCATGCGACCCATCGTGGTCGGCGGGCACCGCCCGCCGACAGCGACGTGACCTCACGTTACGCGTGGTGTTCCCCGGCGCAGTGGACGCGACCATGCTCCTGAGGCATGCCGAGCCAGACCACCGTCACCGCGCCTCCCGGCCGTCCCGCCGCACCGTCGACCAGCGCGACCCGTCGTCGGGTCGCGCTCGCGTCGTTCATCGGGACGACCGTCGAGTACTACGACTTCTACCTCTACGCGACGGCCTCGGCGCTGGTGTTCGCACCGACGTTCTTCCCGTCCGTCACACCCGCGGTCGGGGTGATCGCATCGTTCGCGACCTACGGCGTCGGGTTCGTGGCGCGGCCGCTCGGCGGGGTGGTCGCCGGGCACCTGGGCGACCGGATCGGGCGGAAGAAGCTGCTCGTCGCATCGCTGGTGCTGATGGGCATCGCGTCCACGCTGATCGGGGTGATCCCGTCCGCCGCGACCATCGGGGTCGGCGCCGTCGTGGCGCTCGTGTTCCTGCGGCTGCTGCAGGGTGTCGCTGCCGGAGCGGAGTGGGGCGGCTCGGCGCTGCTGTCCGTCGAGCACGCGCCCGAACGGCACCGCGGGCTGTTCGGGGCGTTCACGCAGATGGGCTCGGCCGGTGGGATGCTCCTGGCGACCGGGGTCTTCGCGCTCGTGCGGTCGCTGCTCGGCACCGAGGCGTTCCTGGCCTGGGGCTGGCGGCTGCCGTTCCTGTTCTCCGCCGTGATCGTCGCGGTCGGGCTCGTCATCCGGCTCGGCGTGCAGGACGCCCCGGTGTTCCAGGAGCTGCGTGCCTCGGGTGGGGTCGAACGGTTCCCGGTGTGGCAGGCGATCCGGCAGCACCCGCGGTCGATCCTGGTGACGGCGGGCCTGCGACTCGTGCAACCGGCGCTGTACTCGATCCTGACGACGTACTCACTGACCTACCTCGGCAACGTGCGGGGGCCGTCGGGCTCGGACGCGGGGCTGCAGGCCGTGCTCGTGATCTCGGCGGTGTCGCTCGTGTCGACGCCGTTCTGGGGGTGGCTGTCCGACCGGGTCGGGCGGCGGGTGCTCACGATCTGGTCGGCTGTGGGCATCGCGGTGCTCATCTGGCCGTTCTTCGCGTTCCTCGACGCCGGGCCCCTCGTGCTGCTGCCGCTCGTGGCGCTGATCGGGATGTGCGTGTTCCACGACAGCATCTACGGCCCGCAGGCGGCGTGGTTCGCGGAGCAGTTCCCGACCGGGCGGCGGTACTCGGGGATGTCGCTCGGCTACCAGATCGGGTCGATCTTCTCGGTGGGGCTGACGCCGCTGCTGGCCGCGGTGTTCGTGCAGTTGGGCGGTGGCTCGCCGTGGATCCTGTGCGGGTACCTCGGGGTGTACGCGGTGCTGACGATCGTGGCGGCGGTGTTCGCGGTGGATCCGCGCGCGGTGGCGCGGCGGGCGGGCGGGCGCGGGCGCGGGCGCGGGCCGAGCCTCGGCTTGACGGACAGTTCTCGCCTTCCGTAGCCCGAGAACTGTCCGAGGACGCGTGACTCGCGGCCGCCGCAGGGCGCTACGTCCGCAGGACCACGTCGGCCAGGGCGGCCGGGTCCTCGGCGGCGATGAAGGCCTGCTCCTGCGCGGCCCAGCGGTCCCACTCGCGTGCGAAGACCTCGCCGTCGCGTCCGATCGCCCGGTCCCAGCGCACGGCGTCGTCGGCCTCGAGCCACACACGCAGCGACGCCAGCGGTGCCGACGCCCGCGACAACGCCCCGCAGCCCTCCACCACGATCGGCAGGTCGGGGTCCACCGACGTCCACTCCGCGGGTCCGTCGGCGTCCCAGTCCCACCGTCGGTAGCCGCTCGGCGCTCCGAGCACGTCGGTCACCAGGGCGTCCGAAGCCGCTCGCAGGCCGTCCCAGCCCGGGTAGAGGTCGTCCAGGTGCACGAGCTGCGCTCCGAGCTGTTCCGCGACCTGCACGCCGAGGGTCGTCTTGCCCGTGCCGGACCGGCCGTCGATGAGCACGACGGCACGGTGGCCCGTGGCGGCGGCGACACCGGCGGCAGCAGCAGCGAGGCCCGGGGCGAGGTCCCCCGCGGTCGTGCCGGTCCCCGCGGTCCCGCCGGTCGTGCCGGCCCCGCCCGTCGTGCCGGTCCCGCCCGTCGTGCCGGTCCCGCCGGTCGTGCCCGTGGCACGTTCCGCGTCAGGCACGCCAGCTCCCCGTGCTCACCGCGACGGCGATCGACACCGCGCCGATGCCGACCAGCACCGCCACCGTCGCCCACTCCGGCCCGGCGAACCGCGCGACCCGCGCCCAGGTCCGCCGTCCGGGAGCGCCGAACCCCCGTGACTCCATCGCCACCGCCAACGTCGTCGCCCGGCGCAGCGCGAGCACGAGCAGCGCGAACGCCATGGTCGCTCCGCGGCGCAGCCTCCCGGAGTCCGCCAGCCCCCGGGCACGCCGGGCCATCGCGAGCTGTCGCCAGTCGTCGACGAGCAGCGTCATCATCCGGACGGCGGCGAGGGCCCCGAGCACGAAACGCGCGGGCAGCCGCAGCACCTGCGCGAGCCCATCCGCCAGGTCGGTCGGGTCGACCCGCACGAAGAGCGCGATGGCTGGCACCCCCACCGCGAGGACCCGGAGCGCAGTCGCCAGCGCGAGCGTCAGCGATCCGTCGGTGACGTGCGCGAACCCGAGGTCGAACCACTCCCGACCCGAGGGTCTGCCGTACAGCGCGATGCTCACCGCCGTCAGCGGCACCGCGACCAGCACCGGTGCGAGTCGGAGGAGCAGGGTCCGGACCGGCAGGCGCAGGAGCGGCAGGAGCGCGAGTTCGAGCGCCAGGGCGACGGCAGCCGAGACGACGTCGAGGCTCAGCACCAGGCAGACACCGAGTGCGAGCACGCCGATCAGGGAGGCGACGGGCTGGACGCCGGGGATGCCGGTCGCGCGCGCGGCCAGCGGTCGTCGCGTGGGGTCCGACGCGTCGGTCGCGGCGGTCCGGTCCGTGTCGGCGGTCCGGTGCGTCCCGGCGGTCCGGTCTGGAGGCCCGGGGCGGTTCCCGGCTGTCGGTCCCGTCTCCGGGATGGCCCCGTCCGACGGCCCCTGGTCGCGCCCGACGGATCGCGCGCCGTCCGGCCCGAGGACGACCTCGTCGGCGTCGAGTGCCCGGACGAGGTCGCGGTCGTGGGTGACCGCCACCACCGCGGTGCCGGCATCGGCGAGTGCTCCGAGGCGCCCCACGACGGCCTGCCACGTGGCACGGTCCTGCCCGGAGGTCGGTTCGTCGAGCACGACGACCGGCGGACGGGCCGCGATGGCCGAGGCGATCGCGAGTCGTCGCTGCTCGCCGCCGGACAGGGTGAACGGGTTGGCGTCGGCCAGGTGTGCGAGCCCGAACTCGTCGAGCAGCGCGGAAGCCCGTTCCGCTGCGTCGGGCGCACCGAGCACGCGGGGGCCGGCTTCGATCTCCTCGCGCACGGAACGGGCGACGAACTGGTGCTCCGGGTCCTGGAAGACCGTGCCGATCCGGGCCGCGAGTTCGCGGCTCGTCCAGGTGTGGGGCGTCGTGCCGATGCCGTCGGCCAGGAGGTCCGTGGCGTGGAGCTCACCGGCTGCCGGCGGGAGCAAGCCCGCGAGGGTCAGACCGAGCGTCGATTTGCCGACACCGTTCGGTCCGGTGACCGCGAGGACCTGCCCGGCTCGGAGCCCGAGGTCGATGCCGTTCCCGACCGGCTGCTTCCCCCGTGCCGTGCCGAGTCCCCGCGTCTCGAGCAGCACCGTGGTCCCCGCGCCGTGCTCCCCCGCGCCGCCCCCCGCGCCGAGCGCCCCTTCGCCGAGCGGGCGGAATGCCGCAGTCACCCCGCCGGGCGACCCGGGTATTTCGCCCGCTCGTCCCGCCGCACGCTGCCCTCGCGCAGAACCGCGCTCCGGCTCGGCACCGGGCACCCAGACCCCGGCCGCGGTGAGCGCCTCGCCGTGGGTCGCCAGCACCTGCGCCGGCGGACCGTCCGCGACGACGCCGCCCGCCGGTTCGAGCAGCACGAGCCGGTCGACCAGGTCGAGCCAGGTGCCGATCCGGTGCTCCACCACGAGCAGCGTCGCCCCGGTGTCGTCGAGCAGTGCCCGGACGGCGTCGTGCACCTGCGCCACACCCTCGGGGTCGAGGTTGGCGCAGGGCTCGTCGAGCACGAGCGCACCGGGCCGCATCGCGAGCACGCCGGCGAGCGCCAACCGCTGCCGCTGCCCGCCGGACAACTGCGCGGTGGAGCGGTCGAGCGGCAGGTCGAGGCCGACGACGTCGAGCGCGGACCGCACCCGGTCCCAGGTCTCGTCGCGGGGGACGCCGGCGTTCTCGCAGCCGAAGGCCACGTCGTCGCCGACGCGGGACATCACGGTGTGCGCCTCGGGGTCCTGCATGACGAGGCCGACACGCCCACGGACCGCGCGGGGGTCGGACTCGTCGACCAGGAGTGTCCCCTGCACCGACGCCGCGGTGTCGTCGGTGGCGTCGGGTTCGTCGGGCAGCACGCCGGCGACGGCTCGCAGGAGCGTCGACTTGCCGGCCCCGGACGGTCCGACGACGGCCACGCGCTCCCCGGGCCCGACGACCAGGTCGACTCCGCGGACGGCCCAGGCGTCCCGTTCCGCGTACCGCCAGCCCCAGCCAAGGAACACGATGCGCGCCCCGCGGACGCCGGCATCGCCACCGGCAGAGGAGGGCGTCACCGACGGAGCGGGCACGGTCACACCAGGGCGCGGGGTTCGCGACGGCTGTGCTCGCGGCCGGCGGCGAAGGACGACAGCACCCCCGTGCGGGCGAGTGCCCGCACGATCAGCCAGGAGCCCGCTCCCGCGATCACGGCACCGGAGATGACGGCACAGACCACGTAGACGACCTTGAAGGCGACGTCGAGTCCCGGGTACCAGAGGACGGTGTCGTTGATGCCGAGCGCGAGCCCGGCAGCGGCACCGGCGAGGACGACGACCGGCAGGCGGTAGACGCGGTACAGGAACAGCGCGAGGACGATCTCGGCGCCGAGGCCCTGGACCAGCCCGGCCTCGAGGGTGAGCCATCCCCACTGCGTGCCGAACAACGCCTCGACCGACGCGGCCACCATCTCGCCGTAGAGCGCGGCGCCGGGCTTCCGGACGACGATCGCGACGATCGGGCCGGCGAGCAGCCAGACCCCGCCGAACAGGGCCTTCGTGCCGGGGAGCACGAGGTCCATGACGGCGCTGATGGGTTCGTAGCCGAACTCCCAGACCCGGAAGACGACTCCGAGTGCCACCGCGAGCACACTCGCGACGACGATGTCGACGACCCGCCAGCGCAGCGATCGCCGCGGAGCGGTGGTGACGGTTGTTGACGTGCCTGAAGGCATGCTGCTGACTCCTCCCTGCGCCGGCATGATCCGGATCAGGTTCGACGGTCGGAGCGCCGATCGCTCCCTCTCAGCCCGGCGGTCCCGGACTCCCGTGTGTGTGCCAGCAGTCTAGACGCGGTCGCGACCGCGTGAAGGACGGGAGGCCCGTGGCGGCGTCGCCACGGGCCTCCCGTTGCGTCAGGTGGTCACTTCTTGAGCGCGCGCACCAGCTTGCGCAGGACACGCCCGGCCACCCACACGAAGGGGATGCCCACGACGATCAGTGAGATCGGGTTCGGCTCGAACACCAGGTCCCTGCCCGGGCGACGGACGTAGGCGCCGACGGGGGCCGACAGGCCGCCGCCACCGCCGCCACCGTTCTCGTCGTCCCCGCCGCCACCGAAGCCGAACCAGCTGACGGACACGGGGATGAGGGTCTGGTCGCCGACCTCGACGGGTTCTCCGTAGTTCGTGGAGACCCCGAGCGGGCGGACCTGGTCTGCGATCTTCGAGACGATGTTGGCCATGCGCGCGACGCTACTCGTCCGTTCCTCAACAGGCCGCGGGGCGCCTCACGCATCCACAGCTGGGGCTTGTCTGCGGACGCGGACGAGTGCCGCCGATATGTTGGCCGCACCCACACCTGGAGGACCGTTTGCACACCTGGCCCGGAAACCCGTACCCGCTCGGGGCGACCTACGACGGGAGCGGCACGAACTTCGCGCTGTTCTCCGAGGTCGCCGAGCGCGTCGAACTCTGTCTGTTCGATTCCGACGGCAACGAAGAATGCGTCCGCCTGCTCGAGGTGGACGCCTACGTCTGGCACGCGTACCTCCCCAACATCGGCCCCGGGCAGGAGTACGGCTTCCGCGTGCACGGCCCGTACGACCCGGACTCCGGCGCGCGCTGCAACCCGTCGAAGCTCCTGCTCGACCCGTACGCCAAGGCGACCAGCGGCGAGATCGACTGGGACCAGTCGCTCTTCTCGTACACGTTCGGCGACCCGGACTCGACCAACGACGAGGACTCCGCGTCGCACATGATGAAGGGCGTCGTGATCAACCCCTTCTTCGACTGGCAGGGGGACCGTCCACCACGCACGCCGTACGGCGAGACCGTCATCTACGAAGCACACGTCAAGGGCCTCACCGAGACCCACCCGGACGTGCCGGAAGAGCAGCGCGGCACCTACGCCGGCGTCGCCCACCCCGCGGTCATCGAGCACCTGCAGCGCCTCGGCATCACCACGCTCGAGCTCATGCCGGTGCACCAGTTCGTGAACGACTCCACCCTGCAGGACAAGGGGCTGTCGAACTACTGGGGCTACAACACGATCGGTTTCTTCGCGCCGCACTCGGCGTACTCGTCGTCGGGCGACCAGGGCCAGCAGGTCCAGGAGTTCAAGACGATGGTGCGCGAGCTGCACCGCGCCGGCATCGAGGTCGTCCTCGACGTCGTCTACAACCACACCGCCGAGGGCAACCACCTCGGCCCGACGCTGTCGTTCCGCGGCATCGACAACGCGGCCTACTACCGCCTGGTCGACGACGACAAGAAGTTCTACATGGACTACACGGGCACGGGGAACTCGCTCAACGTCGGGCACCCGCACTCGCTGCAGCTCATCCTCGACTCGCTCCGCTACTGGGTGACCGAGATGCACGTCGACGGGTTCCGCTTCGACCTCGCGTCGGCGCTGGCCCGTGAGTTCTACGAGGTCGACCGCCTGTCGGCCTTCTTCGAACTGGTCCAGCAGGACCCGATCGTGTCGCAGGTCAAGCTCATCGCCGAGCCGTGGGACGTCGGCCCCGGTGGCTACCAGGTCGGCAACTTCCCGCCCCAGTGGTCCGAGTGGAACGGCAAGTACCGCGACACCGTCCGTGACTTCTGGCGCGGTGAGTCGTCGACGCTCGGCGAGTTCGCGTCCCGGATCTCGGGCTCGGCCGACCTGTACGAGCACGACGGTCGCACGCCCAAGGCGAGCATCAACTTCATCACCGCACACGACGGCTTCACGCTGTACGACCTGGTGGCCTACAACGAGAAGCACAACGAGGCCAACGGCGAGGACAACAACGACGGCGAGAGCCACAACCGGTCGTGGAACTCCGGCGCCGAGGGCCCGACCGACGACGAGGCCGTGAACGCCCTGCGGCTGCAGCGCCGCCGGAACTTCCTGGCGACCCTGCTCCTGAGCCAGGGTGTGCCGATGCTCGCGCACGGCGACGAACTCGGTCGGTCGCAGTCGGGCAACAACAACGTCTACGCGCAGGACTCCGAGCTCAGCTGGATCGACTGGGACAGCGCGGACGAAGACCTCATCCAGTTCACCGCCGACGTGGTGAAGCTGCGGCACGACCACCCGACGTTCCGCCGGACCCGGTACTTCAACGGACGTCCGGTCCGTCGTGGCGAGGGCGAGCCGCTGCCCGACGTGGTGTGGCTGACCCCCTCGGGCGACGCGATGGACCCCGAGGACTGGGACTCCGGCTTCGGCAAGAGCGTCGGCATGTACCTGAACGGCGAGGGCATCCGCGGCCGCGATGCCCGCGGTGAGCGCGTCACCGACGTCGGCTTCATCACGTACTTCAACGCCCACGACGACGTCGTGACCTTCACGCTGCCGCCCGAGGAGTACTCCCCCGGCTGGACCGTCCGGATCGACACCGCGGACCCCGGCGCCCGTGACGAGGTGCTCGACGCGGGCACCCCGCTCGACGTCCCCGCACGGTCGATGATCGTGCTCCGCGCCGAGCCCGACCACGAGGTCACGAGCACCCCGGTCGACGCCGAACAGGACGGTGCCACCGAACCGGCAGCACCGCAGGACGCCGTCACCCCGGTCAACCCGGCCGGTTCCACCGCACCGAGCGGAACCGCCCGATGACCGCCGGAACGCCCGGCGCCGCGAACCGCGTGCCCGCGTCGACGTACCGCCTGCAGGTCTCCGCCGACTTCGACCTCGACGCCGCGCGCGACCTGGTCGGCTACGTGCACGACCTCGGCGCCGACTGGCTGTACCTGTCGCCGGTGCTGCAGGCCGAGTCCGGGTCGAACCACGGCTACGACGTGGTCGACCACACCCGCGTCGACACCGACCGCGGTGGCGACCAGGCGATGCGGGCGCTGGCCGAGGCCGCGCACGCCGTCGGCCTCGGGGTCATCGTCGACGTGGTGCCGAACCACGTCGGTGTCGCGACCCCCGAGTCGAACCCGTGGTGGTGGTCCCTGCTCGAACTCGGCCAGGGCTCGCCCGTGGCCTGGGCGTTCGACGTGGACTGGGAAGCCGGCGACGGCAAGCTCCGGGTCCCCGTGCTGGACGACCGGCTGCTCGACGCGATCACGCTGGACACGTCCGACGCCGAGCGTCCGGTGCTCCGCGTCGGTGAGACCGCCTACCCGACGGCGCCGGGCACGGTGCACGACGGCGACACCGTCGAGACCGTGCACGAGCGCCAGCACTACGCGTTCGTGCACTGGAAGCGTGCCGACCACGACCTGAACTACCGCCGGTTCTTCGCGGTGAACACCCTCGCGGCGATCCGCGTGGAGGAGCCCGAGGTCTTCGCGGCCTCGCACGCGGTCATCGGCGGCTGGTTCCGCGACGGGCTCGTCGACGGCCTGCGCATCGACCACCCGGACGGGCTGTACGACCCGGCGGGCTACCTGCAGGACCTGGCGGAGTTGACCGGCGGGGCCTACACCCTCGTCGAGAAGATCCTCGAGCCCGGCGAGCAGCTGCCGAGCTCGTGGCCGGTCGACGGCACCACCGGGTACGACGCCCTCGGGGTGCTCGACCGCGTGTTCGTCGACCCGGCGGGCGAACAGTCCCTGACCGCGGCGTCGGGCGCCGAACCGACCGACTGGCAGCAGCTCACGCACGACACCCGACGGGGCATCGCGGACGGCATCCTCGGCAGCGAGGTCGAGCGGCTCGCACGCCTGCTCGCACCGAGTGCCGTCACGGAGACGGTCACGCACGAGCGGATCGTCGACGCGGTCGCCGAGGTCGTTGCCTCGTTCGACGTGTACCGCACGTACCTGCCCGAGGGCGCCCACCACCTGATCACCGCGCTCGAGCGCGCCGCCGCAGCCCGACCGGACCTCGACGACGTCATCGACCGGATCGCACCGGCACTCGTCGACCCGACGAACGCCGCGGCCCTCCGACTGCAGCAGACCAGCGGCATGGTGATGGCGAAGGGCGTCGAGGACACCGCGTTCTACCGCACCTCGCGCCTGTCGTCCCTGAGCGAGGTCGGCGGCGACCCGAGCGTCTTCGCGGTCTCGGTGGCGGACTTCCACCAGGCACAGCGCGAACGGCTGGGCAGCTGGCCGCACACCATGACGACGCTCACCACGCACGACACGAAGCGCAGCGAGGACACCCGCGCCCGCATCGCCGTGCTGGCCGAGCTCGGCGACGAGTGGGCCGCCACGCTCGAACGGCTGCAGTCGCTCGTGCCGCTGCGGGACCGCGTGTTCGCCGACCTGCTCTGGCAGGCGATCGTCGGCGCGCGGCCCGCCAGCCGCGAACGTCTGCACGCCTACGCCGAGAAGGCCTCCCGCGAAGCCGGGGACAGCACCACGTGGACCGAGCCCGACGAGGCGTTCGAGCAGCAGATGCACGCGATCGTCGACGCCGCGTTCGACAACCCGGACGTGGTCGCCGTGCTCGACGCCCTCGACGGGCAGATCGACGCTGCCGGGTGGTCGAACGGTCTCGCCCAGAAGCTCGTCCAGCTCACCGCCCCCGGCGTCCCCGACGTCTACCAGGGCACCGAGTTCTGGGACCGCTCGCTGGTCGACCCCGACAACCGACGCCCGGTCGACTACGCCGAGCGGCGTCACGTGCTCGCCGAACTCGACGGCCCGGACGACGACGGCCCCGAGGACCTGCCGACCATCGGCATCGACGGAGCCGCGAAGCTCCTGGTCACGACCCGCGCACTGCGGATCCGACGGGACCACCCGGAGCTGTTCACCCGGTACCTGGAGCTCGAGGCCACCGGAAGCGCGGCCGACCACGTCATCGCGTTCGACCGCGGCGGTGCCGTGACGATCGCGACGCGGCTGCCGATCGGCCTCGGCCGGGTCGGCGGCTGGGGCGACACCCTGGTGCACGCCGTCCCGGTCGAGCGCATCGACCTGCTCACCGGCCGACACGTCCCCGCTGACCGCGGGATCGCGCTGGCCGACCTGCTCACCACCTACCCGGTCGCGCTGCTCGTGCCCGCCGACGCGGTCGGTGCAGCCGGCCACGCCGACGCGGTGACCGCCGTGTCCGACGCGAGCGGTGCCTCCCGGCCCGCCGCCGGCACGACGGACGCCACCGAGTCCGACGCGCAGGCCGAGATCGACATCCTGGAGGGTCACGCATGACCGCACCCGACCGTTACGCCGTCTGGGCGCCCGAGCCGGAGCGGGTCCGGCTCGTCGTCGACGACGTCGAGTACCCGCTCACCAGGGGCACCGACGACTGGTGGTCCACCGACGCCGTGATGCCGGTGGTCGGCGCCCGGTACGGGTTCCGCATCGGCGACGACGACGCGGTCCGACCGGACCCCCGGAGCCGGTACCAGCCCGAGGGCGTGCACGGCCCGTCCGAGGTCGTCGACCCCGCTCGGTTCGCGTGGACCGACGAGTCGTGGACCGGACGCCCGGCCCGCGGCGCCGTGATCTACGAGATGCACATCGGCACCTACACGCCCGAGGGCACGCTCGACGCCGCCGCCCAGAAGCTGGACCACCTGGTCGAGCTCGGGGTCGAGTTCGTCGAACTGCTCCCCGTCAACGCGGTGAACGGCGAGTGGAACTGGGGCTACGACGGGGTCGGCTGGTTCTCCGTGCACGCGCCGTACGGCGGCCCGGACGCCTACGACCGGTTCGTCGACACGGCGCACGCGCTGGGGCTCGGTGTCATCCAGGACGTCGTCTACAACCACCTCGGCCCGAGCGGGAACTACCTGCCGCTGTACGGCCCCTACCTGCTCGCCGGGCTCGGCAACACCTGGGGCGACTCGGTGAACGTCGAGCACCCCGAGGTCCGTCGGTACGTCCTCGACAACGTGCGCATGTGGTTCCGCGACCACCACGTCGACGGGCTCCGGCTCGACGCCGTGCACGCGATCCGCGACACCACCCGCCCGCACGTGCTGGCGTCGATGGCCGACGAGACCGACGCCTACTCGTCGTTCATCGGGCGTCCGCTGTCGCTCATCGCGGAGTCCGACCTCAACGACCCGGTGATGTTCCGGCCGCGCGAGGCCGCCGGGTACGGCCTCGCCGGACAGTGGTCCGACGACTTCCACCACGCCGTGCACGTGGCGCTCACCGGTGAGACGAACGGCTACTACGCCGACTTCGCTCCGCTCTCGGCGCTGGCGAAGGTCCTCCAGGACGGCTTCTTCCACGACGGCACCTGGTCGTCGTTCCGCGGTAAGCGGCACGGCCGACCGATCGACCGTGGGACCTCCCCCGCGACGGCCCTGGTCGTCGCGAACCAGAACCACGACCAGATCGGCAACCGGGCCGCCGGCGACCGGCTGGCCGCGACCCTCGACGACGAGGGGCTCGTGATCGCCGCAGCCCTGACGCTCCTCGGGCCGTTCACGCCGATGCTGTTCATGGGCGAGGAGTTCGCGGCCTCGACACCGTGGCAGTTCTTCACCTCGCACCCGGAGCCCGAGCTCGGCACGGCCACCGCCGAGGGGCGCATCGCCGAGTTCGCCGAGCACGGCTGGGACGAGTCCGCCGTGCCGGACCCGCAGGACCCGACGACGTTCACGAACTCGAAGCTCGACTGGGCCGACGTGAGCTCGGAGCGCGGTGCGGCGATCCTGCGCGCGTACCGGGTGCTGATCGCCCTGCGTCGCACCGACCAGGCGTTCGTCGACCACCGGTACGAGGCGAACGCCGTCCGCTTCAGCGAGGACCATCGCTGGCTCGTGCTCACACGCGGACTGCTCGGCCCCGACGTCACGCCGGTGCACGTCGTCGTGAACTTCGCCGATGACGCTGCCGAGGTCCCCGTCCCTGAGGCCGAGGGCGAGGAGCTCTACGGCTTCGGGGCGACCGAGGTCGATGCCGGCGTCGTCCGGTTCCGCGGCCGAGGCGTGGTCGTGCTGCGGTAGACGCGCGTCCGCGTGCTGCGCTTGACGCGCGTCCGCGTGCTGCGCGAGCCGCGCGTCCGCGTGCTGCGCGAGCCGCAGTCCCGCACACGCGAACGGCGACGAACCCCTTGGTTTCGTCGTCGTTCGTGCGTTGGTGTGTTCGTGTGTTCGTGGCCTCAGGCCGCGTGGTCAGCCACCGCGTGCGCGTTCTTCCGCACGGAGGGCAGCTTGCGGTGGTCCTTGACCAGGGAGCGGGTCTCACGGATGCGACGGTCGATGCCCCACTTCGTCACGAGCGCGAGGCTCTCGCGGACGATGTTGCCGCTCATCTTCGAGACACCGAACTCCCGCTCGGTGAACGTGATCGGGGTCTCCACGACCCGCAGGCCTGCCTCGAGGGCGCGCCAACAGAGGTCCACCTGGAAGCAGTACCCCTTCGACGCGACGCCGGCGAGGTCGATCCGCTCGAACGCCTTCGAGGTGAACACCCGGAAGCCGCCGGTGGCGTCGCGCACCGCGATGCCGAGTGCGAGGCGGGTGTACAGGTTGCCGCCGCGGGACAGCAGGAGCCGGTACCAGGGCCAGTTCTCGACCTTGCCGCCCTTGACCCAGCGGGAGCCGAGCACCAGGTCGTTGGAGTCCGCGAGCTCGAGCATCCACGGCAGGTACTCGGGGTGGTGGGAGCCGTCGGCGTCCATCTCGACGAGCTTGGCGTAGCCGTGTTCCAGGCCCCACGCGAAGCCGGACAGGTACGCCCCGCCCAGGCCGTCCTTGACGGTGCGGTGCAGCACGTGCACACGGTCGGTCTCGGTCGCGATGGCGTCCGCGATGTCGCCGGTGCCGTCGGGTGAGTTGTCGTCGACGACGAGCACGTGCACCGTGTCGTCCGTCGCGGCCAGCGTGCGTTCGACGATGGGCCGGACGTTCTCGGCTTCGTCGTAGGTCGGGATGATGACCAGGGTCTCGCTCATGGTGCTCCTCGTGCTCCACCCGAATGTACCGAACGGCGGCTGCGGTCCTCCGAAGAGCGCGCTGCGAACCTGATCAGCGAGACCGGTCCTCGTCTGGGTGACGGCGGGGTGCACCCGCACCGGGACGGACGGGAGGCCCGGTGCCAGCTGGCACCGGGCCTCCCGTCCGCCGGTCGGTCGCGTCTACGCGGGGCGCGAAGACGGGGACACGTTCTTGGACGCGTCGCGCTCCGGGATGTCGCCGAGTGCCTCGTCGATCGCCGCGAGGGCGTCCGCGTCGAGCTTGACGCCGGCGGCCTTGACGTTGTCGGTGACCTGCTGCGGACGCGAGGCACCGACGATCGCCGAGGCGACGTTCTCGTTCTGCAGGGTCCACGCGATCGCGAGCTGCGCGAGCGTGAGGCCGGCTTGGTCCGCGACGGGCTGCAGGCGCTGCACGGCTTCGAGGACCTCGTCGCGCATGAACCGCTTGATCATGTCGGCGCCGCCCTTCTCGTCCGTGGCCCGCGAGCCCTCGGGCAGGGGCTGACCGGGCTTGTACTTGCCGGTCAGGACGCCCTGCGCGATGGGCGACCAGACGATCTGCGACAGGCCGAGCTGCTTCGAGGCCGGGACGACCTCACCCTCGATGACCCGCCACAGCATCGAGTACTGCGGCTGGTTCGAGATGAGCTGGAAGCCGAGCTCCTTGGCGAGTGCGGCGCCGGCGCGGATCTGCTCGGCGGTCCACTCGCTGACGCCGATGTAGAGCGCCTTGCCCTGACGGACGACGTCGGCGAAGGCCTGCATCGTCTCCTCGAGGGGGGTCTCGTAGTCGTAGCGGTGCGCCTGGTAGAGGTCGACGTAGTCGGTCTGCAGCCGCTCGAGCGAGCCGTCGATCGACTCCATGATGTGCTTGCGGCTGAGGCCGACGTCGTTGTGCCCCTTCGGGCCCGTCGGCCAGTAGACCTTCGTGAAGACCTCGAGGGACTGGCGCCGCTCGCCCTTGAGCGCCTCGCCGAGGACGGTCTCGGCGGCGGTGTTGGCGTACGTGTCCGCAGTGTCGAACGTGGTGATGCCGGCGTCGAGCGCTGCCCGAACGCACTGGGTGGCGACGTCGTTCTCGACCTGCGAGCCGTGCGTCAGCCAGTTGCCGTAGGTGATCTCGGAGATCTTGAGTCCGGAGTTGCCCAGGTACCTGAATTCCATGGTCCCGACGCTACTGGAGTGAGCGCGCACGTGAGGGGTCCCGCGAGTGCCTGTCGGGCGCGGGTGGGGCGGGGGTGCGGGTGCGGGTGCGGCGCGGCGGCGCGGCCGGGCGGCGCGGCCGGGGCGGGGGTGCGGGTGCGGGTGCGGGTGCGGCCGAGCGGAGGGGCCTGGCGGCGCGGCCGGGCGGTGGGATCGGCGAGCAGGATCGGCGAGCGGGCGAAATGCCCAGGTGTCCTCGACGACGCACCGGGACATCTCGCCCGCTCGCCGTGAGAGCGCTTCGGGCGATCCCTCGGGAGCCAGTTCCCGAACCGTCCAACGGCCCCGCCGACGAGCCCCGCGAACCCCGCGAGCCCCGCGAACCCCGCGAACGGGCGAAACACCGGCGTGCGACGGCGGGATGCGCCCGGTGTTTCGCCCGTTCGACGGTGTCGCCATCCCTCCACAACCGCACGAGCGCGGTCACGATCCACAATGGAGGCGCTACTCCCGTCCGCACCGTCAGCTCGCGGCCACGATGTGGAGATGACCGCCAGACGCCGGCTCCCGATGGCACTCCGTGACGCTTCCTTCCGGGTGCGGGACGCGCTGCACCGCGGGGTCTCGCGTGGTCGCCTCGACGCACGCGACCTCGTCCGACCGTTCCACGGCATCCGGTCCGCGTTCCCCCCGGAATCCGTGGACGAACGTGCTCGGGCACTCGCTCCTCGACTCCGCCCCGATCAGGTGTTCAGTCACGTCACCGCCGCAGCGGTCATCGGCGTCCCCCTCCCCCGTCGCCTCGAACGTGATCAGCGGTTGCACGTCACGACGATCGGCACCGACCAAGCGCTCCGGGTTCGTGGCACGGTCGGCCATCGAGCGCGGTACGGGTCGGTCCGGGCGACGATCGCCCGAGGTGTGCCGCTCACCACACCTGCCGACACCTTCGTCGCGCTCGGCTCGATGTTGACGCTCGACGAACTCATCGTCGCCGGGGACGCGCTCGTCGGGTGGCTCGGCTGGGCAACGCTCGACGAACTCGCTCTGGCTGTCCGTCGGCGACGTGGCATCCGCGGGATCGTGAAGCTCCGCCTCGCGCTCGAAGAGATCCGGCAGGGTTCTCGGTCGCCGGGAGAGACCAGGACACGACTAGCGCTGCTCCGCCGCGGACTCCCGGAACCCGCGCTCAACCACGATGTCGTCGTCGACGGGGAGTGGATCGCGTGCGTGGATCTCGCGTACCCCGAGGCCAGGGTGGCGATCGAGTACGAGAGCGATCTGCACCGCACCGATCCAGCCAGCTTCCGCAAGGACCTCACGCGCGGTGAGCACCTCAAGGACGTCGATTGGTGGCTCGTCAGGGTGACGGCGGACGACCTTGCGCACGGAGTCGAGCGCTTCGTCAACCGCATCCGTCGGCTGCTCGACGTCGGTGCCCGAGGAGCCCACGACACGCGGTTTGCGACACTTGGGTGAACAATGGTTGACGCTTCAACCAAAACGGTGCACACTGTCGTAGTATCAACTCGATGCAGGCGCATGGAACGCGCCGCACCGCAGACTCTCGTTCGGAAGAAGGACCACCATGACGCTCACCGCTGACACCGTTCCCGGCTACCAGACCGGCACCTGGAAGATCGACCCGACCCACTCGGAGGTCACCTTCTCGGTCCGCCACCTCGCCATCAGCAAGGTCAAGGGCAAGTTCGAGACGTTCGACGCCACCGTCGTCACCGCCGAGAACCCGCTCGAGTCGACCGTCGAGGCCAGCATCGACGTCGCGTCGATCAACACCGGTCAGGAGCAGCGCGACCAGCACCTCAAGACGAGCGACTTCTTCCTCACCGAGGAGCACCCGCAGCTCACCTTCCGTTCCACGAGCATCGAGGCGAAGGGCGACGACCTGCACATCTCGGGCGACCTGACCCTGCGCGGCGTCACCAAGCCCGTCGTCCTCAAGGCTGAGCTCGGCGGATTCACCACCGACGGTTACGGACAGGTCAAGTTCGGCGCCGAGGCGACCACCAAGATCGACCGCACCGAGTTCGGTGTGAACTGGAACGCGGCGCTCGAGGCCGGTGGATTCACGCTCGGCAACGACGTCACGATCAACCTCGACGTCCAGTTCGTCCTCCAGGCGGCCTGAGCCTCCTCGTACTCGTCGCCCCACTGAGGGCACCGAACGGCACCACCCGAACCCGAGACGAACGCCCCGACTCCCGACGGAGTCGGGGCGTTCGTCGTTCCCGCGCTTCTTTGCCGACCACGAGCGGGCGAAATGCCCGGACCATCACCCTCATGAGCTTGGCATCTCGCCCGCTCGTCGGCCTGTGCACCCATGCCACGCCGCGCCACCAACGAGCGGGCGAAACACCCTGCCGATCCCCGTGGCGCTCCTGGTATTTCGCCCGCTCGCGGGACCGCGAGCGGCAGCGGGACCGGCGGGAGCGGGACCGGCGGGGGCACGCGCCGCGGCCGCGAGCCCGCGTACCGTGGGGCGCGCAGGGGCCGCCGGGGAATCCGCACGCCGAACCCCGAGTTGCACGAAAGGCACCACGAGCACCACGAGCACCACCACCACCCGCACCACCCCGCACGACGAACAGGAGCACCACCATGGCCACCGACTGGATCGCGATGCAGGCCCTCGCGGCAGCCGAGTTCGGCCGCCGCGTCGCCGCCGTCACCGACTGGGACGCCCCCACCCCCGACTCCGAGTGGTCCACCCGCGACCTCGTCGCCCACGTCGTCGACGAGCAGCGGTGGATCCCGAAGCTCCTGACCGGGTGCGACTACGCCCAGGCGCAGGCCGACCTCGAACCCATCGGCGACGACCTGGTCGCCGAGTGGCACCGGTTCGCCACCGCAGCCACCGACGCCTGGCGGAACGCCCCGCAGGACACCCCCGTGCACCTCAGCACCGACGTCGTGCCCGCCGCGCAGTACCTGACCGAGCAGACGAGCGACATCACGATCCACACGTGGGACCTCGCCCGGGCGACCGGCACCGAGGAGTCCCTGCCCGACGAGCTCGTCCGTGCCGTGTGGGAGTACTTCGAGCCGCAGATCGAAGACCTGGCGGCGACCGGCCTCTACGCGCCCCCGGTCGACGTCACCGAGGACACCCCGCTGCAGGTGCGCCTGCTGGCGGTCACAGGCCGCGATGCCAGAGTGGCAGCATGACCACCGACACGAGCGGCACCACCACGGAGACGAGCAGCATGACCACCGACACGAAGCGCCTCGGCAACTCGGGGCTCGAGATCAGCAGCGTCGTCCTCGGCATGATGTCGTACGGCGACCCGGACCGGGGCTCGCACGCCTGGAGCGTCGGCATCGACGAGGCCCGCCCGTTCGTCCGCCGTGCGTTCGAGGCCGGCATCACGACCTTCGACACCGCGAACGTGTACTCGGACGGCAGTAGCGAGGAGATCACCGGCACGCTCCTGGCCGAGCTGGCTCCGCGCGAGGACGTCCAGGTCTTCACGAAGGTCTTCAACCGGATGCGCCCTGGTCGGAACGGCGCCGGACTGTCCCGCGCGGCGATCATGCACGAGATCGACGCGTCCCTGACCCGCCTGGGTACGGACTACGTCGACCTGTACCAGATCCACCGCTTCGACCCGGAGACGCCGGTCGAGGAGACGATGGAGGCCCTGCACGACGTCGTCAAGGCCGGCAAGGCGCGCTACATCGGCGCGAGCAGCATGTGGGCGTGGCAGTTCGCCGAGATGCAGCACACCGCCGAACGCCACGGATGGACGAAGTTCGTCAGCATGCAGGACCAGTACAACCTGCTCGAGCGCGAGGAGGAGCGCGAGATGCTCCCCTTCTGCGAGCACACCGGCGTCGGCGTGATCCCGTGGAGCCCCCTGGCCCGCGGGCGCGTCACCCGCCCCTGGGACGCCTCCGGGTCGGGTTCGCGCGCGCAGACCGACGAGTTCGGCAAGACCCTCTACAAGCAGGACGAGGACGCCAACCGCGCGATCGTCGACACGGTCGAGGCCGTCGCCGCCGAGCGCGGCGTCCCGATGGCGCAGGTCGCCCTGGCCTGGGTCGCCGGCAAGCCCGCGGTCTCCGCGCCCATCGTCGGCGCGACGAAGGAGCACCACATCGACGACGCGGTGGCCGCAGCGTCGCTGACGCTCACCGACGACGAGGTCACGCGGCTCGAGTCCGCGTACACGCCCCGGGTGCCGTCCGGTTTCTGACGCACCACCAGACGGACGGGAGGCGCGGATCGGCCTGGCCCCGTTCCTCCCGTCCGTCCGTCGTCACCCCACGGCCCGCGACACGCCGTCGTGTCGGTACCACGCCTGCGTCCTCGCGCAACGCCGCCGGACAGGGCGGCGTCTCGACAAGACGACGGCGTCCTGCGCAGGCGATCCCTGGAAGCGGCTACGCGCCGCGCTCGAGTCGTGCGATGCGCACGAGCGCTGCGCGCTCCGTGCCGGTCTGGTTGCCGAGCACGCCCCCGATGCCGTCGAGCACCAGGCCGGCCGTGCGGCTGACGGGCAGCTCGACAGGACCGATCATCGGGGCCCGCAGGCCGAGCATCGAGCGGTGGCGTGGGTCCAGCGTCGACACGGCGCCCTGGAAGAGGGCCTGGTAGCCGGGCCGAAGCATCAGCGCGAGCGGTGGGTTCCGGATGAACTTGACGACGTCACGGGTGCGGGCCGTCACCGCCAGTTCGCCACGGTCGAGGTACCCGTTCATCTGGGCACGGAGCTCCGCCTCGGATTCCGGCGGGTCCTCGACGCGCATGAGCCGGCCGGCGGTCGCCCACTCGCGCACGTAGGCGTCGGCTCCTCCCGGGATCGGATCGCCCCAGCGCTGCGCGGCGCGGAGGAACGCGTCCGTGAAGGCCAGGTGGACCCAGCGCGCCATGAGCGGGTCGTTGGCGGAGTAGTCCCGCGTGGTGCCGTGTCCGTCGACGTACTCGCCGCGGACCCGCTCGTGCAGGCGCAGCACCCACTCGCTGGCCCCGCGGGCGGTGGCGGTGTCACCGTGCGAGACGGTGAAGATCCAGCGGATGGTGCCGGCGAGGCGGCCGAACGGGTCCTCGCGGTAGCGGGAGTGGTCGGCCACGCCGGCGAGGACCCCGGGGTGGAGGGCCTGGACGAGCAGCGCCCGGACCCCGGCGACGATCGTCTGCTTGCCACCGTGCACGGACCACGTCGCGGAGCCCGGGCCGAAGAACCCGGCGTCGGTGCCCTGCTCGAGCTCGTCGATCCACTCCGGCTTGCTCGTCGCGCCCCCGGTGAACGTGTCGTTGAGGCGAGACCGGAGGGCGTCGGAGACGGAGGGCATGGCGTCATCGTCCGTCCGCCCCCTGGGAACGCACTCGGCTTCGCGCGAGCCGACCGTTCCCAGGGTGCACGGGGGTCGCCCGCTACGTTGGTCGAGTGAGCATCGACACGCCTCGTCCCTGGCTTGCCTCGTACGCCCCGGGGGTCCCGCACGACATCGAGGAACAGAGCGGTTCCCTGTACGACCTGGTCGAGCAGTCGGCCCGGAAGTTCCCCAGGCAGGTCGCCCTCGAGTTCTTCAAGCGCACCACGAGCTACGCCGACCTCGAGGAGCAGATCCTCCGCGCGGCGAACGGCCTGCGGAAGCTCGGCGTGGGGGCGGGTGACCGCGTCGCCATCGTGCTGCCGAACTGCCCCCAGCACATCGTGGCGTTCTACGCGGTGCTGCGGCTCGGCGCGATCGTGGTCGAGCACAACCCGCTGTACACGCCGCGGGAGCTCCGCCACCAGTTCGAGGACCACGGCGCCAAGGTCGCCATCGCCTGGGACAAGTCCGTCGCGACGCTGCAGGACTTCCCGGCCGACGTGCACCTCGACGCGATCGTCTCGGTCGACATCACCCGTGCGATGCCCCGGAGCACCCGGCTCGCCCTGGCGCTGCCGGTCGCGAAGGCCCGCGAGTCCCGCGCGAAGCTGACGACGAAGGTCCGTGGCACGGTGAAGTGGGACGACGTCGCCGACACCCGCAAGCTGTCGAAGCGGCACCCGCGCCCGGCCACCGACGACGTCGCACTGATCCAGTACACCTCCGGCACCACCGGGACGCCGAAGGGTGCGGTCCTGAGTCACCGGAACCTGCTGGCGAACGCCGCCCAGGCCCGGGCGTGGGTGCCGCAGATCCGCCGCGGCGACAACGTCGTGTACGCGGTGCTGCCGATGTTCCACGCCTACGGTCTGACGCTCTGCCTGACCTTCGCGATGAGCATGGCCTCGCGGCTCGTGCTCTTCCCCGCGTTCGACCCCGCTCTGGTCCTGACGGCCATCAAGCGTCACCCGCCGACGTTCCTGCCGGCCGTGCCGCCGATCTACGCCCGACTGCAGCACGCCGCCGACTCGGCGAAGGTGTCGCTCAAGGGCATCGAGATCGGTATCTCCGGCGCCATGCCGCTGTCGCAGGACATCGTCGAACCGTGGGAGGCCCGGACCGACGGCTACCTGGTCGAGGGCTACGGCCTGTCCGAGTGCTCCCCCGTCCTGATGGCCAACCCGGTCTCCCCGGAGCGCCGTCTCGGGTCGATCGGCCTGCCGTTGTCCTCCACCGAGGCACGCGTGGTCGACCCGGACGACGACACCAAGGTGCTCGGTGTCGACGAGCCCGGCGAGCTGCAGGTCCGTGGCCCGCAGGTGTTCCGCGGCTACTGGGGCAAGGCGGAGGCCACCGACGAGGTCTTCACGCCCGACGGCTGGTTCCGCACCGGCGACATCGTGGCCATCGGTGCCGACGGGTACGTCCGGATCGTCGACCGCTTGAAGGAACTCATCATCACCGGCGGCTTCAACGTGTCGCCGTCCGAGGTCGAGGACACCCTGCTCAAGCACCCCAGCGTCAAGGAGGTCGCGGTCGTCGGCATCACGCAGGGTGGCAACGAGCAGGTCGTCGCCGCGGTCGTGCCGAAGGACCCGTCGACGTTCGACCCCGCGGCGCTGCGGGCCTGGTCTCGCGAACACCTGGCGGCGTACAAGGTGCCGCGCCGGGTCGTCGTGGTCGAGGACCTGCCGCGCTCGATGATCGGCAAGGTGCTGCGGCGGAAGGTGCGCGACCAGATCCTGGACGGCTGACGCGCGGCGGCGCGCAGACGCTGCTGCTCGTCAGCTGGGGCGTCGCGCGGGCAGCGCAAGCACGGACAGCCCGACCACCACGAGCACGATGCCGGTCCAGCCGCCGAGCCCCAGGTGCTCCCCCACCACGAGCACCGCCAGCACCGCGGCCACGACGGGCTCGAGCAGTGAAAGCAGCGTCGCGACCGATGCCGTCACCGACCGGAGTCCGACCGCGTACAGCGAGTGGCCGATGACCGTCGGCACCAGCGCCAGGTACAGGAACACCGGCCAGTCGTCGGCCTCGGCCAGGAACTGCCCGCCCGCCACCACGGCGAGCACGACGAGCGGCACCGCGGCCATGCCGAACACCGCTCCGACGAGCCCGCGCTCGTTCGGCCCGCGAGCTGCCCGTGCCGCAGCGACCCCGACGTCGCCGCCGACCCGCATGGTGTCGGCCTCGGCGCGACCGACGGCGATCGGCATCCGGCTCGTCGCCGCGTGCATCCCCCGCGCCACCGCCCACGAGTACAGCGCGTACGTCAGACCGGCGACCAGGGCGCTGCCGACGCCGACCGCGAGCGATCGCCCGCCGTCGCCGTGCCCGGAGCGGGCGAGGGTGACGACGACCATGCCGACCACGCTCACCAGGGTGGCCACGAGCCAGCGGCGCGTGACGGGCCTGCGGTCGACGACCCACTCGACCAGGCCGGCGAAGACGGGCGACGAGCCGATGGCCAGGGTCGTGCCGAGCGCGACACCCGCGTCGGCGAGGGCCGCGTAGAACGCGATCGCGTAGACCACGAGCGACACGGCACCGAGCAGGGCCCAGCCCCGGGTCCGGCGCTGGCCCACGGCTCGCAGGGTGCCCCGGCCCGCGGTCGCCGCGAGCACGAGCCCGCCCAGGCCGAAGGTCACCGCGCCGAACACGAACGCCGGCACACCGGGCGCGAAGTGCGTCGCGGTCCCGGTGGTGCCCCACACCGCCGCGGCGACCACGATCGCCGCCAGGCCGCCGACGGGCCTGGAGGCACGTCCTGCGCCCGGTCCGCGGCTCACGCGACGTGGACGTTGGGCCGTCGGTTGACCTCGGGTTCCGCTTCGCGCAGGACCTCGCGCGTCACGGGGGCGACGTCGCCGGCACCGGTGAACACGAAGCGCAGGGCGTTGCGGATCGGGCTGCCCTCGTTCCACTCGAAGTAGATGCTCGGCACCACACCGGCGAGGTCGCGGATGGCGAGGAGGGTCGACGCGATGGTGTTCGGGACGTTGCCGGAGCGGACCTTGAGCACGCGGAACCCGTGGATGACGTGCCCTTCGACCACCAGGTCCTCTTCGAAGTCGGACGAGTCGGCGGGCAGGACCTCGAGGAACATCGTCGGCACGCGCGCCGGGATGCCGGAATCACGACGTTCCTCGCGCCCCTTCGCCCGGTACGCCTCGGCCGTGCCGGCACCGGGCTCGTTGGCGATGATGCAGATCGAGCTGAACTGGTCGGCGTCGGCCTCGACGAACTGGCGGGCAGTCGCGTCCAGCTCGATCGACGACGCCCGGAGTTCGAACGAGCGGCGCACACGCGAGATGAGCGAGACCACGACGATCGCGATGATGAAGATCGCCGCGATCCGCACGCCGTCGGGCCGCTCGATGACGTTGGCGACCGTGGTGTAGACGAACACGACCGAGATCACGCCGAACGCGATGGTGCGCTTGCGCTGCTGCTTGCGGCGCGCGGACAGCGTCACGGCGACCGCGGCACTCGTGATGAGCACGAGGACGCCGGTGGCGTAGGCGCCGCCCTGGGCGTCGACGTCGGCCTGGAAGATGATCGTGATCACGAACGCGATGAGCGTGAAGATGATCACGAGGGGACGCACGGCGCGAGCCCACTGGGGTGCCATGCCGTAGCGGGGCAGGAACCGCGGCACGAGGTTCAGGAGCCCGGCCATCGCGCTCGCGCCGGCGAACCACAGGATGGCGACGGTGGAGAAGTCGTAGATCGACCCGAACACGCCGCCCATGTACTCGTGCGCCAGGTACGCCAGGGCACGACCGTTCGCACCACCGCCCGGCTGGAACTCGCGCTGTGGGATGAGGAACGTCGTCACGATCGACGAGGTGATGAGGAACGAGCTCATGATCAGCGCCGCGACCGTCAGCAGCCGCTTCGTGCCACGGATCCGGCCTTCGGGTCGGTCGCTGGTGCCGTCGGTGGCGTCGCCACGGACCTGCGGCATCACCGCGACGCCGGTCTCGAAGCCGGAGAGCCCGAGCGCGAGCTTCGGGAACACGATCAGGGCGATGCCGACCATGACGAGCGGGTTGCCGTGCTGCGCCGTCAGCCCGGACCACCAGTCGCTCGCGACCATCGGGTTCTCGAACACGTGCCAGAGCGCGACGATGATGACGACGGCGTTCAGGGCGAGGAACACGGCGACGAGCCCGACCGCGATGCCGATGGCTTCCTTGAATCCGCGCAGGAACACGATGCCGAGCAGGAGCAGCAGCGCCAGGGTGAGCGGCACCGGGATCTCGGTGAACCAGTGCGGCGTGTACGGGTTCTCGGCGATGTGCGCCGTGGCGTCGGCCGCCGACAGGGTCATCGTGATCATGAAGTCCGTCACGGCGAACCCGAGCAGCACCAGCACGAGCAGCTTGCCGGCCCACCATGGCAGGAGCTTCTCGAGCATCATGATCGACCCGGCGCCCCGGAAGCTGTCGTGGGCGATCCGGCGGTACACCGGCAGCGCGCCGAACAACGTGACGAGCACGAGGACGATCGTCGCGATCGGCGACAGCAGCCCCGCGGCGAGCGCGGCGATGGCGGGCTGGTACCCGAGGGTGGAGAAGTAGTCCACGCCGGTCAGGCACATGACCCGCCACCACGGGTGGGTCTTCTCGACCTCGACCTGGTGCGGGCCCTGGTGGGAGGCGCCCTGGTCGGCCCCGTGCAGCATCCACCGGCGCAGGCGGGTGCTGCGGTCGAGGGGCTGCTCGGTGGCGTCGCGCTGGGCGGCCCGCTCGGCGTCTGTCGCGGTCACGAGGATGATGCTAAGCCGTCCGGGTGACCCCCGCGCACACTGGGACGACCCTGTGCACGGGGCGCTCCCACTACCGCCGTGTGCGGGACAGGGTCGCCACGATCCCGGCGACGACCAGCAGGACGCCGGCGGCGATGCAGGCGGCCAGCAGCAGGGTCGTGGTGTCCACTGAGAACATCGGCAGCGCTCTCACGGCCATCGCCCCGGCGAACACGAGCATCAGCACGCCCCACAGGATCGTGCCGAACCGTGCACCGCGGCGTGCAGGCCGGTGGCCGCGCCCGTCGGGAACCTCCGGCGGAACCGTCGGCGCTGTCGTCTCGTCGTTCGTGGTGTCGTCGTTCGTCATGGTCCCGTTCCTCACTCGCCGACCGTGATCGCCCGCGGCACGTCGACGCCGCCGCCGAGGATCCACAGGTGCACGGTCGTGGTCTCGTCCGCATCGGCCGTGCGCGCCGCGCGGTTCTCCAGCGTCGTGGTCCGGAGCACCCCGCCGGTGTCCGCTCCGTCGTCGCCTCCGCCGGTGTCCACGCCGTACCCGACGCCGCTGACCTCGACCCGGACCGGCAGGTCGGTCGGCAGCAGCACGTCGGCTCCGCCGGCGCCCAGCCAGAGGGTCACGTCGCCCCCGCTGGCCGACGGTTCGAGGCCGCGGAGGTCCAGGGTGGGCCCACCGGCCAGCATCGCGAAGTTCCGGTCGGTCCCCGACGCGGCCCGTTCCACCTGCCACGTGGTGCCGCCGATCAGCGAGACCTGTGTGCCGGCGGGCAGGACCCCGGTGACCACGAGGGCCACCGCGGCGACCGTCGAGAACAGTCCGAGCACGTCGTCGTCGCGGCCGCGGACCCCGGCGACGATCGTGGCGATCGCCAGCACCGCGAGCGCGGCGGCGATCCCGAGGACCGGGACGGACCACCCGGCCTGCTGCGCCCAGAACGCGACCCCGGCTCCGGCGACGAGTGCGAGTCCGAGGGACACGGCGACGTACGCCGCTCCGGGGCGCCGCTGCTCCCGCTCGGCCCGCCGTTCGCCGGCCCGCTCGCGTTCCGCGCGCAACCGCTCCTCGTGCTGCAGTCGCCGGTCCTCGGGGCTCACCGGCACGTCCCACTGCCAGGAGGCCCGACCCGGCTCCGGCGCGCCGGTCGCCTCGGTGGTCCACGCGGTCCGGGCCGGGCGCGGCTCCTCGGGGCTGGTCCAGAAGTCGCCCCGCGGCGCGGCCGACGGGTCGGCTTCGGTGTGCGCGGTCCGGTCGCCCTCCACTCCGCGTCGGGCCAGGACCACGATGAGCCAGACGATCCCGCCGACCAGCACGATGCTCCACGCGGTGGCCAGGGTCGCCTCGAGCCAGCTGGGCATCCCCCAGGCATCGGGCACACCCTGCCACCACAGCCCCCGGGCGGCGGGCACGAAGGTCAGTGCCACGAAGGCGCCGATCGCGATGAGTGCGGGGTCGAGCACCCCGCGGATCATCCGGTCGACGTGGATGCGTCCGGCGGAGTCGGGCAGCAGCGCCCAGCCGACGGCGTACGCCAGGAAGACCGGCCCGCCCAGCAGTGCGACGACGATCGCCACGCCGCGGACCACGAGCGGGTCGAGCCCGGTGCGGCGGGCGACGGCGCCGCACACGCCGGCGAGCCAGCGGTCGTCGGTGCGCGTGATGCCGAGGCCGCGGACCCAGTCGAAGAACCGGGTCGTCGAGTCGGCGCTGCCGGCAGCGGTGCCGGGAGCGGAGTCGTGCTGGTGATCGGTCATGGCCACCAGCATCCCGGCAGGCGTGCGTCGGCACCATCGGGGTTCCCCCTGACCGGTCCCTGATCCCGGCCCCGGACCCTGCTGCGGGCGCCGTCCGGGTGCCAGGATTGGCCCATGGCCACCGCGACGATGACGCGCCCGACCCCGAGGGTCGTCGGCGGCGTCTGCAGCGGGTTCGCGGCGCACACCGGGCTGCCGGTCGGGGCCGTCCGGCTCGTCACCGCGGTCCTGGTGGTCTGCGGTGGCGCCGGCCTGCTGCTCTACGCCTGGCTCTGGGCGACCGTCCCGAGTGCGCCAGCCGGTTCCGCCTCGGGCCGCGCACCGCTCAAGTCCTTCCTGACGCCTGCGGTCGGCGTGGACGGAGACGACGACCCCGTGTCCGCCCGTCGCGCCCCGGTCGTCGAGATCCTGCTCGGCGTGGCCCTGCTCGCCGCCGCCGGCGCAGTGGTGGCAGCGCGGATGGGCATGGCGGTCCCCCTCGAGTTCGTCGTGCCCGGCGTCGTGGTCGTCACCGGCGCCGCACTCGCCTGGCGACAGTTCGACGCGCTCCGCAACGTCCGCACGGCCCGGTCCTCCGCCCTGGTCGTGCGCGCGCTCGGGGCCCTGGTGCTCGTCGTGCTCGGCATCCTGCTGTTCTTCACGACGAGCAGCCGCCCGAACGTCTGGACCGTGCTCACCGCCGCGGTCGCCGTCCTGGTCGGGGTCGCCGTCGTGGTCGCCCCGTGGGTGGTCCGGCTCGTCCGCGACCTCGCCGAGGAACGCGCCGCCCGCGTCCGCGACCTCGAGCGGGCCGAGTTCGCGGCACACCTGCACGACTCGGTGCTGCAGACCCTCGCCCTCATCCAGCAGAAGGCCGAGCCGGGTTCGGACGCGGCACGGCTGGCGCGGGCGCAGGAGCGCGAGCTGCGGTCCTGGCTCTTCACCGAGCGGGCGGAACCGGCGCGCGACCTCGGCACGCAGCTGCGCGACGCCGCCGCCGAGATCGAGTCCGAGTACCCCGCCCGCATCGACGTCATCGCGGTGGGCCCTGCCCGCACCGACCTGCCCGACGGGCTCGTCGCCGCCGCTCGCGAAGCGGTGCTCAACGCCGCCCGGCACGCCGGCGGGACCGTCAGCGTGTACGCCGAGACCGCCCGCGACCGGGTCGAGATCAGCATCCGCGACCGCGGACCGGGCTTCGACGTCGAGCAGGTGCCGGCGGGCCGGTACGGCGTCCGCGAGTCGATCATCGGCCGCATGCAGCGCCTCGGCGGCCTCGCGACGATCGCGCCCGGGCCGGGGCACACGGGCACCGAGGTCCGACTGACCCTGCCGCTCGCACCCGCGAGTCACGACGAGGAGCACGCATGACCGAACCCGCCCCGTTGACGGTCGCGATCGTCGACGACCACTCCATCTTCCGAGCCGGCGTGCGCGCCGGGCTGCCACCGGGCCTCCAGGTCGTTGGTGAGGCGGCGACCGTCGACGAGGCCGTGACGCTCGTCGCGGCCACGCGCCCGCGCGTCGTCCTGCTCGACGTGCACCTGCCGGGTGGCGGCGGGGGTGGTGGTGCCGAGGTGATCACGCGGTCCGCACCGGGGAACCCGGACACCCGGTTCCTCGCGCTGAGCGTGTCGGACGCCGCCGACGACGTCGTCCGGGTCATCCGGGCCGGCGCCCGCGGGTACATCACGAAGAGCTCGTCGAGTGCCGAGGTCGCCGAGGCCGTGACCCGTGTGGCGGACGGCGACGCGGTGTTCTCGCCGCGCCTGGCCGGCTTCGTGCTCGACGCGTTCGGGGCGGTCAGCGGCGAGACGGCGCAGCACGACACCGAGCTGGACCGCCTGTCCGCCCGCGAGCAGGAGGTCATGCGGCTCATCGCCCGCGGGTACGCCTACAAGGAGGTCGCGACGGAGCTGTTCATCTCGGTGAAGACCGTCGAGACCCACGTGTCGAAGGTCCTGCGGAAGCTGCAGCTGTCGAACCGGCACGAGCTGACCGCGTGGGCGCTGCAGCGCAAGCTGCTCTGAGCGCCCACACCGGCGTCACTTCGCGCTGATCCTGGGGGTGAATGGCACAGCCTTGTTGACCGCCCACGGCGTCACTTCGCGCTGATCCTGGGGGCGAATGGCACAGCCTTGTTGACCGCCCATGGCGTCACTTCGCGCTGATCCTGGGGGTGAATGGCACAGCCTTGTTGACCGCCCATGGCGTCACTTCGCGCTGATCCTGGGGGTGAATGGCACAGCCTTGTTGACCGCCCATGGCGTCACTTCGCGCTGATCCTGGTGTACTTGTTCACCGACCACGGCACGAACACCACGAGCATCACGGCGATCCCGATCAGGACGGTCAGCACGGGGTGCTGCATCGTCCAGATGTCCGGCACCGGCGCGGACCCGACGTTGCCGAACAGTTCGCGCGCGGCCTGCACGAGCGACGACACCGGGTTCCACTCCGCGAACACGCGCAGCACCAGCGGCAGGGTGTCGCTCGGCACGAACGCGTTCGAGATGAACGTCAGCGGGAACAGGATCATGAACGACGCGTTGTTGATGACCTCGGGTGTCTTGACGCTCATGCCGAGCAACGCCATCACCCAGCTGAACGCGTAGCTGAAGAGCAGCAGCAGGGCGATGCCGGCCAGGAACTCGAGCGGGGACGAGTTGACGCGCCACCCGACCGCCAGGCCGGTGAGCATCATGATCGCCATCGAGATCGAGTTGAGCACGAGGTCGGAGTTGGTCCGTCCGACGAGCACGGCGGACGCCGACATCGGCAGCGTGCGGAACCGGTCGATCAGTCCTTCCTTCAGGTCCTGCGCCATCGCCGAGCCGGAGAACGTCGCGCCGAACACCACGGTCTGCGCGAAGATCCCCGCCATCAGGAACTGCGTGTAGTCGGTGCCCTGCACCTGGATGGCGCCGCCGTAGACCTGGCTGAACAGCAGGACGAACATGATGGGCTGCAGCACGGCGAAGACGAGCATGTCCGGCGACCGCTTGAGCTTGATGAGGTTGCGCTTGGTGACGGTCCAGCCGTCCTCGACCCAGACGGCGAGCGGCGAGGTGACGACGACGGGCAGCTGACGGCCCGGAGCCAGGGAGGTGGCGGTCATCGTGCCGCCTCCTTCTGCTTGGTCTTCTGCTTGGTCTTCTGCTTGGTCTTCTGCGTGGTCGCCGCGGGGTCATCGGCGTCGTCGTCCGTCGCGGCGTGGCCGGTCAGGCGGAGGAAGACGTCGTCGAGGGTCGGGCGCCGCATGCCGGCGTCGTGCAGGTCGATGCCGGCCGCACCGAGGTCGGCGAGCACGCGCTGCAGGGCGGCCGGTCCAGCCTCGACCGCGATGGCACGGGTGCGGCCGTCGCCCGAGGTCTCGACCTCGCCGACCCCGTAGCGGCGGAGGACGGTGGTCGCCGCGTCGCCGTCGGCCTCGTCCACCAGGGTCACGACGACCCGGTGCCCACCGACCTGCGCCTTCAGGTGGTCGGAGGTCCCCTCGGCGATGACCGTCCCGTCGTCGATGACCGCGATGTCGTCGGCGAGCCGGTCGGCCTCTTCCAGGTACTGGGTGGTGAGGAGCACCGTCGCGCCCTCGGCCACGAGGTCCTCGATGACGCCCCAGAGCGCCAGCCGACTGCGGGGGTCGAGGCCCGTCGTCGGCTCGTCGAGGAACAGCACCCGCGGGTTCATCACGAGGGCCCCGGCCAGGTCGATCCGTCGTCGCATGCCGCCCGAGAAGCCCTTGACCGGGCGGTCCCCCGCCTCGGACAGGTCGAAGACGTCGATGAGCTCACGAGCACGGTCGCGCGAGGTCCGACGACCCAGGTGGTACAGCCGCCCGATCATCTCGAGGTTCTCGAACCCGGTCAGGTTCTCGTCGACCGCCGCGTACTGCCCGGACACCCCGATCGAGCGCCGGGTGGCCTGCGGATCGGCGATCACGTCGATGCCGTCGATCGTCGCGGTGCCGGAGTCGGGCGTGATGAGGGTGGTCAGCACCTTCACGGTGGTCGTCTTGCCCGCACCGTTCGGCCCGAGCAGTGCCTTCACGGTGCCCTGTGGTACCGACAGGTCGAGTCCGGCCAGTGCGTGCACCGGCCCGGACTTCGACTTGTACGTCTTGGTCAGCCCGGAGGCTTCGATGATGGCCATGTCGCTCCTTCGTCGGACACGGTGGGTACCCGGGGTCCGGTGGAGCGACGGACGTCACTCAGACGTCGAAGTCGCCACCACCGAAGTCGCTGAAGCCACCGCCGAAGTCGGATCCGCTGTCGCCCCAGCCCGCATTGTCGAAGCCGCCGCCGTCGGATGCGCCACCGTCGGACGCCCCGGCATCACCGGATTCAGAACCAGTGTCCTCCGAACCGCCGTCACCCGCAGCGTCGGTACCGCCATCGAACGAACCGGGGTCGGGCAGGAAGGCGCTCATGATCGCGGAACCGATGACGTAGCCGGCCACCGTCCCGAGGATCGAGGCACCGATCATGCTGCCGAACGAGGGTCCACCGCGCTGCCCGCCGAAGCGGCCGCCGCCCCCACCGACACCGCCGAGCGAGCGCTCCATGAAGCCCGGCTGGCGGATCTCGGACCGGGTCGCCGACTGGGCCAGCGAGCGTGGGTCGTCCCCACGGGGCGCCTCACCAGGAGGGGCCGTTCGGGTGAACTCGTCGTAGACCATCCGGCGCTGCTCGTCGGTCAGCTTGGCGAAGGCCTCGGCGTGGACCTCTTCGATGCGCTCCGGCGGCGCGGTGCGGAGCAGGTAGCGGTAGCGCTCGACCGCACGCTCGTCGTCGGTGGTCGCACCCTGCTGCTGCGTCGGTGCACCGCCCCACTGCGGGACGCCGTACTGGCTGCCCTGCGGTGCGGACGGTGCCGGCTGCTGGTAGGACTGCTGGCCGTACCGGTAGCCCTGCTGCTGCGGCTGCCCCCACTGGTTCTGCTGTGCGTCAGCGGATCGGTCTCGCTCCGGACGTCCGAGCAGGCGGTCGAGGAATCCCATGGTCGATGCTCCTTCGGGTGCACGGTCGGTCCGGACGGACCGGTCGTGGACTGCAACCCTACGAACCCGCGGCGTCCGATGACTGAGCGCCCGCTCAGAGTCGGCCGGGAGGCGCGTACCGGGCCGGCACCGCGCCTCCAGTCCGCACCGTGCGCACTTCCGCACCCCGTGCGCGGTTCACCGCCCCGTGCGCGGATGCAGCACCGCACCCGGCAGCCAACCCCGCACCGCATCGCAGACCCCGCACCGTGCACCACCCACCGGCCGGGAGGCGCGTGCCAGGCTGGCACCGTGCCTCCAGCCCGCACCGTGCGCACCTGCGCACCCCGTGCGCGCTTCCCAGCCCCGTGCGCGCTTGAAACACCGCACCCGGCAGCCAACCCCGCACCAGATCGCAGACCCCGCACCGTGCGCACCACCCACCGGCCGGGAGGCGCGTACCGGACCGGCACCGCGCCTCCAGTCCGCACCGTGCGCACCCGCGCACCCCGTGCGCGCTTCCCAGCCCCGTGCGCGGATGCAGCACCGCACCCGGCAGCCAACCCCGCACCAGATCGCAGACCCCGCACCGTGCGCACCTGCGCACCCCGTGCGCGCTTCCCAGCCCCGTGCGCGCTTGCAGCACCGCACCCCGCAGCCAACCCCGCACCGCATCGCAGACCCCGCACCGTGCGCCGCGCGGCTCACCCCGCGGCGAGCGCCGCCGTCCACACCGCGTGCAGTTCGTCCGCGGCCCCCGGGTGCGCCACGAGGAAGGGGTCCCCCACGGGCGGGAAGCCCTCGACGGGACCGGATCGCGTCAGCACGACGCCCCCGGCCTCGTGCACGAGCAGTACCGCGGCGCCGTGGTCGATGGGGTTGAACGCCGACACACAGCCGCCGATCCCCCGCCCGGCCGCGACCTGCGCGATGGTCAGCGTCCCCGATCCCTGCACCCGGAGCGTGCACGACCGGTCGGCCAGCGCGTCGAGGAACGCCCCGAAGCCCGCCCACGGTCGGTGCCCGTCGAGCTCGGTGCCGACGACGGCGCCGGCGAGCGGCCGGGGTGCGTCGTCGAGTCGGAGCTGCCGGTCGCGCAGGGTGGCACCGCGCCCGCGTCGCGCCTCGAGCACCTCACCGCGCCAGGGGTCCGCGACGACGCCGACGAGTGGGCGTCCGCCACGGGTCAGGCAGAGTGACATCGAGGTCCAGGGCACACCGTTCGCCAGGTTCGTGGTGCCGTCGACGGGGTCGAGGAACCAGCGGTGCCGGTCGCCGGGGGCCTCGCCGTACTCCTCGCCGGTGAACCCGTGCGTCGGGAACACCATCCGGACACGGGAGCGGACGTGCTGCTCCACCAGGCGGTCGACGTCGGTGACCAGGTCGGCGGGGTTGGCCTTCGTGTGGACCTCGCTGACGGGGTGTTCCCGCGTGTAGGCGATGACCTCGTGGGCGATGCGGTGGGCCAGGGCCTGGGCGCGCGAGGCGACCTCGGTCTCGGTGGCCTCGCGGTCACGCTCGGGCCAGCCGTCGCGTTCCGCCGCCGACAACGCGGCGCCGATGGCCCCGACGTCGTTCGTGGTGATCGAGTCGACGCCGAGCCGGGCCGCCCAGATCGCGGGTTCGACGTCGTCGATGGTCCAGACCGCGACGCGCAGGCCCAGGGCGTGCGCGACCTCGACGGTGTGCGGGGTGAGGAAGGCGACGTCGAGGTTGAGCGTCGACGGGTGGAGCGCGTCGAGGTCCGTGGGGACGGGCGGGTCGAGCGACTCCCACGCCAGCCAGACGTCGGCGTCGGGCAGCACCGAGCGGACGGCTGCCATCGCCGCGGGCGCCCCGCACCAGGCCACCGCGGTGGAACCGGTGAAGCCCGCGACGGTGCGGGCGGCGACCAGGGCGTCCTCGGCGTCGGTCAGGTCGACGAGCAGGGTCGACCGGCAGCCGTCGAGGCGTTCGAGCGCACCGTCGAGCCGCGGGATCCGGTCGAGGCCGTTGCCGAGCCGCGCGACGTCGCACCAGTCGACGTCGGCCACGCGGCGGGCGTCGCCCCACATCCGGCCGAGGGTCTCGTCGTGCAGCAGGACGGCGACGCCGTCGGCGGTGCGACGGACGTCGACCTCGATCACCTCGGCGCCGAGCGCCTCGGCGACCGCGAGGGCGGGCAGCGTGTTCTCGCGCCGGACGCGCGGCGCACCACGGTGAGCGACGAGGCGTGGCGGACGCACGCCGGGCCTCCCATCCAGGCTGGTCGAGACCACACGGTCGACCGCAGCGACAGACACAGACGCAACCGAGGCTGACGCAGCCGACGCAGACGACACGGCCGCAACCGGCGTCGGGACCCCCGCGCTCATCGTGCGACCTCGAGCAGCACGCCGTCGCGGTGCACGAGCACTTCGCCCAGGCGCACCCCGGTCTCGGTGCCGACCGCCGGCGGTGGCCCGGTGACGTAGGCGCGGAGCTCCGCGCCGTCGGTGCTGAGCACGACCTCGGCGAAGTGGCCGCGCATGAGCACCCGTGCGACGGTCGCACGGATCGGCGAGTCGTCCGTGAGCACGACCTGCTCCGGGCGGACCAGCACCGTGTCGGCCGCGGTCGGGCTGACGGACGTGCCGGCGAGGAACCGGCCGGTGACGACGCTCGTCGAGCCGATGAACGACGCGACGAACCCGGTGGCGGGGCGGGCGTAGAGCTCGGTCGGTGTGGCGATCTGCTCGATCCGGCCGTCGTGCATGACGGCGATCCGGTCGGAGATGCTGAGCGCTTCGTCCTGGTCGTGCGTCACGATCACGGTCGTGATGCCGAGGCGCTGCTGGATGCGCCGGATCTCGTCGCGGACACTGACGCGGAGCTTCGCGTCGAGGTTCGACAGCGGCTCGTCGAGGAGCAGCACGTCCGGCTCCTGCACGATCGCACGGGCGAGGGCGACGCGCTGCTGCTCACCGCCCGAGATCGCGGTCGGCTTCGAGCCGGCGTGGTGGCTCAGCCCGACGAGCTCGAGCGCATCGCGCACCCGCTCGGCGACCCGCTGCTTCGGCACCCGTCGGGTCCGCAGCGGGAACGCGACGTTCTGCGTCACCGTCATGTGCGGCCACAGCGCGTAGTTCTGGAACACCATCGCGCTCGGTCGGCGCTCCGGACCGAGCGACGTGACGTCGCGGTCCCCCATCGTCACGACGCCGCCGTCGGCGGGCAGGAACCCCGCCACCATGCGGAGCGTCGTGGTCTTGCCGCAGCCCGACGGCCCGAGGAGCGAGACGAGCTCGCCCTTCGCGACGTCGAGGTCGATGCCCGCGACGACGTCGCGTCCGCCGAGCGTCTTGCGCAGTCCCCGGATGGTGAGTCCGCCGGTCCGGTCCGTCGTGCTGCCGTCGGCCTGGAGGCCCGGTGTGCGTTCCGCGACGAGCGCCTTGTCCGTCATCTGGTCGCCTTTCGTGCTGGTGGTGGTCATCGGATCTGGAAGCCGTCCGCCAGACGGCCGCCCATGATGTGCTTCCGGGCGAGCAGCAGCAGGACCACGGACGGGATGCTCAGCGCGATCGCGAACACCGCCGAGACCTGACGCGGGGAGTTGAGGACGAGCGAGTACATCGCCGTCGGCATCGTCATGTACGTCGGGGCGCCGACCAGGTACGTGCCCTGTGCCTCGTCGAAGGACGCCAGGAACGACATCACCATCGCGACGAGGATCCCCGGCCAGGCGATCGGGAACGTCACCTTCCAGAAGGTGCGCCAGCGGCTGGCCCCGGCGTCGCGGGCGGCTTCCTCGAGGGACCGTGGCACGGCCGAGAACGCCGCGGCGGGCAGCCACGTCATGAAGACGACGCAGCCCAGGACGTGCACGATCAGGATCCCGGTCACCGTGTTCATGAGGTTCAGCGCGGTGAACATCGCCGACATCGTGACGAAGAGGCCCATCTTCGGGAACGCGTTCGTGGCGAACAGTCCGACGAGAAGGAGCCGCCGCCCGGGGAACTCGATGCGGCTGATCGCCCAGGCAGCGGGCAGGCACACGACCGCGGCGATGAGGACCGTGAGCGGCGCGAGGACGAGCGAGTTCTGCACCGCGACGGCCAGGCTGCGGTCCTCGAACACGGTGCCCCACCACTGCAGGGTCCAGCCGTCGGGCAGCAGGTTCGGGTAGGTCCACGTCGTGGCGAAGGCACGGGCGGCCAGCCAGACGAGCGGACCGAGGATGAACACCGCCAGCACGATCGCGGTCGCCCAGACGAGGGCGTTGCCGGTCAGACGCTTGATCACTGCTGCTCCTGACGCTTCTTGTCGAGCTCGCCCGCGTTCGAGCGGACCGTCGAGCGGAGGTAGAAGACGCTCGCGGCCGCGGCGAACGCGAACACGATGAACGCCATCGCCGTCGACTGCTGCGGACGGTTGTAGGCCTGGAAGTACTTCGAGATGTCGACGCCGAGCATCGTCGGGGCGTTCGGGCCGGTGAAGTACGGCACGGTGAACGACCCGAGGACGCCGATGACGGTGAACGTCGTCGCGATGACGAGCGGGGTCGCGGCCATCGGCAGGAGCACCTGCCAGACGACGCGCCAGGTGCTCGCCCCGGCGTCCTTCGCGGCCTCGACCAGGGCATCCGGGGTGCCCTGGAGCGCCCCGGCGATCATCAGCACCGCGAACGGCAGGCTGGTCCAGACGCTGCCGAACACCACGGCGACGAGGGTGTAGCCCCACACCGGGACGTCGAGGCCGAACTGCGCCCCGAGGCTGCGGAGGAAGCCCTGCGCGTCGGTGAAGGTCAGGATCGACCAGCTCGCGATGACCACCGGCACGAAGATCGGCACCACGGCCAGGACGCTGAGGGTCTTGCCGAGGAAGCCTCCGCGGAGCCGCAGGATCACCGCGACGACGACCGCCAGCCCCACGGTCAGACCGGTCGACAGCGCCGTGACCCCGAGCGTCGCGACCAGGTCACGCAGGAACGTGGGGTTGCCGAGCAGGGTGGTGTAGACCGCGAACGAGAAGCCGCGCACGGTGTCGCCGCCGATGTCGGCGAGCGCCTGGTTCAGGCCGCCGGTGAACCCGAGGCTGAACAGGGCGGCGTTCACCACCGGGACGCCGACGAACAGGATGACGACGAGCACCGGGGCGGTGACGAGGGCGAGGCCCTGCCACCGCCGGCGGCGGGCCAGCCGTTCCTGCGTCGTGCGCCCGCCGGCGGGGTGCGCCGGGCCCTGGGCGTGGGGCGGGACGGGCGGGAGGCCAGTGGCGGAGTCGCCACGGGCCTCCCGGCCGGTTGCTGGGCCGTCCTGGACGGTCTGGGTCACTGCGGGACCTTCGCGTCCCACGCCGCGTTCATGTCAGCGGCGAAGTCGCTCTGGAACCCGAGGCGGAGCTGCGAGGGGTTCGCGTCGGTGAACTGCTCGGCGACCGACTTCGGCAGGCTGTCGAGCGGGATCACCGGGTAGCCGGAGACGGCGCTCGCGACGAGCTGCTGCCCCTTCGCGCTGAGCACGAAGTCGGCGAGCTTCTCGGCTGCCGCCTTCTTCTCCTTGGGCTCGGTCTTCGGGATGCCGAGGAAGCTCGCGCTGCCGGTGAACGACGGGTCGTCGATCTGCACGGCCTTGGTGGTCTTCGGGATGATGCCGGTCTTCTGCGAGGTGATGAACTGGTCGCTCCAGACCGGGGCCATCGCGATCTGACCGCTGCCGAGCAGCTGCACGACCTGGTCGTTGCCGTTCGGGTAGACGCCCTTCTGGTACGTCGACGGGCCGAGGTCCTTCAGGGCCGCGAAGCCCTTGTCCCACTTCGACTCGAGCGACTTGTCGTACTTCGTCTGCATCGTCTCCTGCTCGGCGGGCGTCAGGTACTTCGCGAGCACCGTGGCCACGAACGAGCCACCCGAACCGCCGGACGACGGGGAGTTGTAGGCGAACTCGCCCGGGTTGGCCTTGATCCAGGCGAGCAGGTCGTCGAGGGTCTTCGGCGGGTCCGTGACCTTCTTCGCGTCGTACGCCAGCAGCACGCTCGAGGCGCGGTACGGGATGGCGCTGTCGCCGCCCTGCTGCTTCGTGGCGTCGGGGACGTCCTTGAGGTTCGGGATGGTGCTGTCGCTGACCGTGCTGAGCAGCCCGGCCTTGCCGGCGGTGGTGACGAAGCCGGCGTCGACGAGGTCGTACGCGACGGACTTGCCGGCCTTGACCGCGGTCGCGAGGTTCGCCTGCGTCTGGGCGTCGTGCTCGCCGTGCAGGTCGATGCTCGTGCTGACCTTGATCTTCGGGTTCGCCTTCTCGAAGGCGGGGATGAGCGACTTGTCCCAGAGGTCCTGGACGTTGGTGTCGCCGCTGATGAACACGGTGAGGCTGGTGGTGCCGTTGCCGTCGGCAGCGTTCGAGGCGTTGGCGCTCTGGACGCAGCCGGAGAGTGCGACGGTCGCGGCTGCCGCGATGGCGAGGCCGGCGAGGGCTCGGGTCTTCACGTGGGTACTCCCTGTTCCGTGGGTGATGCGGTGGGGGTCGTGCGGGGTGGGGGTGGTGCGGGGTGCGTGCGGTGGTGCGGGGTGCTGGTCGGGCGGGCCGTGTGGGAACGTTCCCGCGCCGGGGTCGAGTGTGGCGCTGCCGGGTGAACTCCGGGTGCCTCCGGCGTCGCCGCCGGGTGAACTCCGGGTGCGGGGCGCGGGCGGCGGGCGCGGGCGGGCGGTGGGCGCGGGCGGCGGGCGCGGTGAGGGCGCCCGGTGCGAGTTCCGACGCCCCGTGCGGGGTTGACGGCTTCGTGCCCGGCTACAACCCGGCACGGAGCGGGCTGCTCGCCCCCGACCGGCGAACGATGCACGGTGCGCGGCCCCGTTCGCTGCCGACGACCCCGCACCGAGCGGCCAGGTCCGCGGTGGGCGACGAACCGCGCACCGTGCGCACCGGCAAGATGCCGAACAATCTCGCACGGTGCGTGACTGATGGCCCTCAGCGCGACATGCGGACTCCGGCCTTGCGGAGCTTCGCGCGGAGGACCCACTCGTTGCGCAGGTCCGACCAGGTGAGCCGCACCACGGTTCGCACCTCGGGGAACGCGCGGAGCCGGTCTTCCCGGATCTTCTCGTCGAACAGCGCTTCCTCCGGTGTCCGTCCCCGCAGGTACGCACTGCTCCGGTACTTCACGGCTCCGTCGAACTCGACCACGACCCCGGCATCCGGGAACCAGAAGTCCACCACGATGTCCGGCTCGCCGAGTGCCCGGAAGCGGTGCTGGAGGACCGGCGGTGGTGTCCCGAACTGGTCGAACCGCGCTCGTGCGTACGACTCCCCCGGTGAGTCCGATGCGGCATCGGCGAACCCGATCGCCCGGAGTGCCCGACGTCGTCCCTTCTGCCCGCGCCGCTCGATCGCCGATAGGACGTCCTCGCGCTCGACCTCGCGACGCAGGAGCGCATCGAGGGACACGACTGCGTCGGTGAACGGCAGTGTGAGTGCGAGGTCGGTCGCCAGCCGATCGAGTCCGCACAACAGCAGCCCGTCGGGCGTGGCGACCGGACGCTCGTTCCGTTCGGCGTCGAGGTCGGCGTGCACCACGAAGGTCGCGTTCGTGGTGCGCCGGTCGGCACCGCGTGAGGTCACGTGGATCCGGGTCGGTGGCGGGGTGAGCAGGGGCACACCGAACACGACGGCGGCGGAGACGTGTGAGATCAGGTCTCCTGGCCGGATCCGGTCGGCGAACGAGCGCAGCCGGAGGTGGTGCTGTTCGGTGGGGCGGAGTGCGGCCCATCCCGCAGACTCCGCGTAGAGTCCGCGTGCTACCCGTGTGAGCTCCCCCGCAGCGGCCCGACGCCTGATGACATCGGACTCATCGGGGCGCTGGGCTGAGGTTCGGAACGTGAGGACTTCGGGGACCGGTGCGAGCTTGAGGTTCATCGACATACTCGTGATGCTCCGGATCCTCCGCCTTCGGAGCGGCACCGCGTGGGCGTGCTGTGGAGGAGCAGCCGCGCCGAGCACCTTGTGGAGGAATGAGCGAGCAGCCCGAGGCCTGCGAGAATGAGCGGGTGAACGCACGCATCTGGGGTTGGCTCGCAGCCGTCATCGACGTCGTCCTCATCGTTGTCTTCGCGCTCATCGGGCGCTCGTCCCACGGTGAGGCGAACACGGCGCTGGCGCTGTGGACGACCGCCTACCCGTTCCTGGCCGGTTGGGCGATCGGGTACGTGGCGAGCGGAGCCTGGGCACGACCACTGCGTTTGTGGCCGACCGGCGTCGTGGTCTGGGTGCTGACGGTCTTCGTCGGTCTGGCGATCCGTGTCGTCACCGGCCAGGGCGACGTCGACGGCATCCCGCTGCCGATCTCGTTCGTCATCGTCGCCACGATCGTGCTCGGGATGTTCCTGCTCGGTTGGCGGGCGATCGTCCGCGGTGTGCTCCGGTTCACCTCGTCGCGGTCGCGGCAGGATGCTGCAGCGACCGACGCGTGAACGGCAGCCGCGGTTCCCAGCCGACCATCCTCGACGTCGCCGCACGTGCGGGTGTCTCGAAGTCGGCGGTGAGCCGGGTCCTCTCCGGAACAGGTCGGTTCTCCGACGAGACGCGTGAGCGAGTCGAGCGCGCCGCGACCGAGCTCGGGTACGTCGCGAACGCGATGGCCCGCGGGCTGGTCAGCGGGCGCACGAACACGATCGGGATGCTCGTCCGTGATGCCTCGTCGATGGTCTACACGGCACTGCACGCCGTGATGGAGCGCCGCGCATCGGAGCTCGGCTACCGCGTCGTCACCACGACGGGCGTCGGCCGGGTCGAGGACGAGAAGTCCGCCCTCGCCGCCCTCGTGTCGATGCGCGTCGACGGCCTGGTCGTGTGCAGCGGCCTGATGCCGTCCGCCGACATCGCCGAGTTCGCGCCCCGCATCGCCACCGTCGTCGCCGGTCGGCCCGAGCTGCACCCGGCGCTCTCGAGCGTCTACTGCGACGAGGTCGACGGTGGGGCTTCCATCGCGGACGCCGTCGCCGATGCCGGCCACACCACGGCCGTGGTGTTCACGGTCCCGCTCGACGACGCCATCACGCAGCACGCGCGATCATCGGCGATGGTCGAGCGGCTCCGAGCACGTGGCGTCCGGGTGCTCGACATCGACGCGAGCTTCGTGCGGCCACCCGACGACCTCGCCGCCGACCTGGTGGACGCCGTGCAGGAGTCGGGCGTGACCGCGGTGATGTGTCCGACCGACCGGCTCATGCTCGACGTGTGCGAGGCGCTCGCCCGCCGCGGTGTCGAGGTCCCGCGCGACCTCTCCGTCACCGGGTTCGACGGCGTCTACCCGCTGGCGAGCGACTGGATCGGCTTCACGACACTCGAGCAACCGATCGAGCGCATCGGCCGCGAGGCCATCGACCTGGTCATCGGCCGCATCGACGACCCTACGCGCCCGGTCGAGCACCGGTCACTGCGCGGCACCGTGATCCCCGGCCGCACCCTGCTCCCCCGCTGACGCCGGCCCGCTGACCTCGCACGGTGCGCGTCGACTCACCCCGTGCAGGCTCCGGGCACCGCGCACGGTGCGAGGTCGCGCAAACCCGCGCACGATTCGTGATGCGGTGCGAGGTTCGAGAAGCGCGCACGGTGCGAGGTTCGTCAAGCGGTGCCACCGTGGTGGCTCGGTGCGGCGCTACAAGCGCGCACGGAGCGGTCAACCTCGCACGGGCCGACACAGACAGCACCGTGCGGCTTCCGCCCACGGCGACGCCCGCACCCGCCCCCGCACCCGCCCCCGCCTAGAACAAGCCCGAGCGCGGCCCGTCCTCCGGACCGTCGAACCCGCGGAACATGTCGGACACGAGCGCCTCGATCTGCGGCTCGACCAGGCGTTCGACGGCTTCGGCGATCCGCGGGCGGTGGTCGATGAGCGCCAGGCACACCGCCGTACCGGTCGACCGAGCGCACTCGTCGGACAGCGCGATCTCGTGCCGGAGCGCAGCCTTCGCCTCGTCGGACAACGGCTCGCGCGGCGTCTGCTCCCCCGCGCCGGTGCCGGCCAGCTCGCCGAGCGTGAACAGGAACGGCGACCCCGGCGACGGCTCGGGGTCCACGTCGAGGCCCTGGAACTCCGGCGACAACCCCTCGGCCGGCTGGTACCCCGCGTGCCGCTTCCGGGCCGCCGCGCGCTCGAGCTCACGCTGCAGCAACGGCAGGTTCTTCGCCGTGTAGTCGTCGACGGCGTCCTCGACGATGGTCGAGATCCGCCCGATCAGCGCGTGCTGGACGGCGTGCGGCACGTCGGGTCCGAACCCCGCGGCCGCGGCGATCGGGGATCCGGTGCACTTCCGGCAGATGCGCGTGCGCGGGCGGGCGGTCCCGATCTGCCAGCGCGGCAGCCAGCGCAGCCACAGGTCGACCGCGCCCCGCACGCGCCCGTCGATGCCGTCCATCCCCCAACAGTAGGCCTGGAGGCGCGGATCACCCCCGGCGCACCGCGCCGGTCGGGCAATCCGCCGGTCCTCAGGCCTGTGGTTCCGTCACGAAGTCGATCAGCTCCTCGACACGGCCGAGGAGCTCCGGCTCGAGGTCGGCGAAGGTACGCACCTGCCCGAGGATCCGCTGCCATGCCCGAGCGATGTCGGCCTGCTCGGCGTGCGGCCACCCGAGCGCCTGGCAGATGCCCGCCTTCCACTCGATCGAGCGCGGGATCGTCGGCCACGCCCGCAGCCCGACCCGCGCCGGCTTGACCGACTGCCAGACGTCGACGAACGGGTGCCCGACGACGAGCACGTGCGCGCCCCACTTGCCGCGCATCACGGCGTCGGCGAAGCGGGACTCCTTCGACCCGGGCACCAGGTGGTCGACGAGCACCCCGACCCGCCGCTCCCGCGTCGGCTGGAACTCGTCGAGCACCGCGGCCAGGTTGTCGACGCCGGAGAGTTCCTCGACCACGACGCCCTCGACGCGCAGGTCGGCGCCCCAGACCTTCTCGACGAGTTCGGCGTCGTGCTTGCCCTCGACCATGATGCGGCTGGGGAGCGCCACCCGAGCACGCTGCGACTCCACGGCGAACGATCCGGACGCGGTGCGGAGGCGACCACCGTCGGACGCCTGCCGCACGGCGGGCGCGGCCCCGGGCCTCCAGTCCGCGTGCACGGCACCGACGGAACCAGCAGCACCAGCCCGGCCAGCGGCACCCCCGGCAGAACGACCGACCGGCGCCGACGGCCGCCCCAGCGTCACCAACTCACCCTCGAGCAGGAACTGCCCGGTGAAGGGGAAGGAGCGCGTGCGGCCCTTCCAGTCCTCGAGCGCGATGTTGCCCGCCTCGAGCCCCACCACGGCACCGGCCCACCCGGAGTCCGGGTCCTCGAGCACCATGTCCCGTTCGAGCGGCACCTGCCGCACCTTCTTCACCCCGCGCGAGCGCCAGTCCCCCGAGAGCACATCGCCGCCGTACCGGTCGTCGTCCACCCGCACGAGGGTACTGTCGACGACGGCCCGGACGACGTCGACCGCGCCGGTTCCCCATCATCTCGACGGAAGGCCCGCCCGTGCGCGCAGCGATCATCCACGCCCCGAACGACATCCGCGTCGAGGAGCGCGACCG
>Ga0308170_10000089_pt1 | contig 192333 bp, 162 predicted proteins | sample PhyBR2_2_FD_202136 | JGI IMG/M metagenome (GOLD analysis project Ga0308170, IMG submission 202136) | Phyllosphere microbial communities from UC Gill Tract Community Farm, Albany, California, United States - DLSLSB.R2 | ecosystem: Host-associated > Plants > Phyllosphere > Unclassified | place... | reverse complement strand
GATCAAACTCTTCAATTAAAAGTTCGATTTGCTTCAACTCGTGAAGCGATGCTCAAGGAAAACGTCGTAATGAATTTCAATACGTGTTCACTCTTAAGACTTGATATTTTTTTGCGTCCGGAGACGCGTGATATCAATCCTGCGAGTGCCCACACAGATTGTCTGATAAATTGTTAAAGAGCGGCGCAACCGGCGGGTTAACCGTCCGTTGCGAGGTGGCGTATATTACGCTTTCCTCCTTCGGAGTCAATCCTTTTTCTCAGGATTTTTTCCGGCGGTTCAGCTTCCCGAACCTCCTGACGCGCCGCTGTGTAAGCCGTTGTTCCGTGTCAGTGGAGGCGCATTATAGGGAATTTCTGCAGGCTGACAAGGGCTAATTTTAAAATAAATTCTGACTGCTTTTTTTTCATTCAAAGCGATGCTTTTCACTTCGATTTGACCGGAAAACAGGCAAATTCACGGGCAAAACTGGCAACCTGCTGCCAGTCTGTATACTCCACTTCTTTTGTTTTATCCGTTTCACCGCCGGTCATCTTCATAATCAACTGAATCATCACGCGATCCAGCCAGCCATAACGCGGATAACGCAGCGCACCGGCAAACACCGCACAGCAATCGGGCTGCCACGGCGACGTAAGTAGAAACTTCCGCATATAGGCATTGGTCTGCGGCGTGCGTTTTTCTGGTTTACGCGCGGTAAGGTTAACGCAGAAGAAACCTGATGGCCTTTGCTGCAAAGCTTCCAGGTTCTGCTTCACAAAATTCGCTACTGCCGAATGAAAACGTCCATAACGAATAGAAGCACCGATAAGCACGCGATCGTATTGCGCCCAGTCGACCGTACCGACATGCAGGATATCCATCACGTCACATTCCTGCTGCTCTGATATGCATTTGCCTGCATAAGAAGCAATTTCACGCGTTTGCCCATCACGGCTGGAAAAAAGAATAAGGGCTTTCATTACTGTCCTTCTTTATCTATTCACGCCAGAACGTTGGCGTAAAGAGCACCAACAGCGTGAAAACTTCGAGGCGGCCGAAAAGCATAGTTGAAATCAATATCCATTTTGCGACATCGTTCATGGAGGTGAAGTTATCCGCTACTACGCCTAAACCCGGACCGAGATTGTTTAATGTGGCTGCGACCGCAGCAAACGCGGAGAAGTCATCCACGCCGGTGGCGATGATGGCCAGCATACTGACCAGAAAAACCAGCGCATAGGCTGAAAAGAATCCCCATACCGCTTCGAGGATGCGTTCCGGCAGCGCGCGATTGCCCAGCTTAATAGAGTAGACCGCGTTCGGGTGAACCAGGCGTTTCAGTTCACGCGAGCCCTGTTTACAGAGCAGCAAAATGCGAATCACTTTTAAACCGCCGCCGGTAGAACCCGCGCAGCCGCCAATAAAGGCGGAGCATAAGAGCAGTACCGGCAGGAAAAGTGGCCAGCGTGCAATGCTATCGGTGGTGAAACCCGCCGTAGTGGCCATCGAGACCACCTGAAAAAAGGCCTGATTCAGCGTCTGCAACGTAGTGGGATAAACGTTGTGGAACCACAGTACAATGGTGCAGATCAACACCAGCGTCAGCTGGACACCGATAAAAGTACGAAATTCCGGATCGCGCCAGTAAACGCGCAGGTTACGTCCGCTGAGCAAAGAGAAATGCAGGCCGTAGTTACAGCCTGAAATCAGCAGGAATATGGCAATAATGGTGTTGATCGTTGGGCTGTTAAAATAGCCGATGCTGGCATCGTGAGTGGAAAAGCCACCAATGGCGATAGTGGAGAAGCTGTGACCAATCGCATCGAATAACGGCATACCAGCCAGCCATAACGCCAGGGCACAGGCGATGGTCAGCAATACATAGATCAGCCACAAAGTTTTAGCCGTTTCAGCAATGCGCGGCCGCATCTTATTATCTTTCAGCGGACCGGGCATTTCCGCACGGTAGAGCTGCATGCCGCCGACGCCAAGAATAGGCAGGATCGCCACAGCGAGCACAATAATTCCCATGCCGCCAAACCATTGCAGCATCTGGCGATAGAAGAGGATGGCTTTGGGCAATGAGTCGAGCCCGACCAGCGTGGTCGCGCCGGTTGTGGTTAAGCCAGAGAACGACTCAAAGAAGGCGTCGGTGACCGACAGATTCGGGTGCTCTGAAAAGATAAAAGGCATTGCACCGACGCTGCCCAACACCGTCCAGAACAGCACTACAATCAAAAACCCTTCTCGCGGTTTCAGCTCTTTCTTCTGCTTACGGTTGGGCCACCATAATAATGCACCAATAATCAGCGCCATGATAAAGGTCTGACTGAAGGCGCGTCCGGCACCGTCGCGATAAAGCAACGCCACCAGCCCGGGCACAATCATCGTGCCTGAGAACAAAATGACCAGCAAACCGACGATGCGGGTAATGGCACGAAAATGCATTAAGCCGTTTCCTTAACCTGATAGAGAATGTTCGCTCGCCGTCAGCACCAACGCACCGCGGCTAAAATCGGACAAATTTTGTCGGCACCCTGCCACCTGTGCATAGGGCAAAGCAAGCCAGAGGGTAATTTCCGCCTGGAACTCACTGTGCAACACGTTGCCGGCAAAGCGTTTGATGATTCTTTCTACTTCAGCAAGCTGAGCATATTCACACCGCAGCTGAAAAGTCGCCATCGGCGTTTTAGTCTGCCGTACCAACAGCTTCAGCCCCTGTTGTACGCCGCCGCCATAGGCTTTTACCAGACCGCCCGTGCCCAGCATGATACCGCCGTAATAGCGCACAACCACCGCGGTGATCTCACCGAGCTGGCTGCCCATCAGCTGAGCAAGCATCGGCTTGCCAGCCGTGCCAGAGGGCTCACCATCATCGGAAAAACCCAACTGCTGTGAATCCTGCGGCGCGCCCGCTACCCATGCCCAGCAATGATGGCGCGCGGCCGGGTGCTCCGCCTTAACGCGCTGGACAAAAGCCCGCGCGTTTTCAACGCCATCAGTATGCGCTAACAGCGTAATAAAGCGGCTCTTCTTGATGGTTTCCTCGCTGACACTGACTGGCTCAGCAGGAATTTCATAAGCATCCATCAGGGCAGGTGCAGATCGCGCGTCATGTTTTCTAAACGATTCGCGTGAATCACCACGTTATCTTCAATGCGGATGCCGCCATAAGGCCTGAGCGCATCGATAGCCGACCAGTCAATATGCTGGCTAAATGCACCGTTGCGCAGCGGCTCCAGCAGGGAATCGATCACATAGAATCCCGGCTCGATGGTCAGCACCATGCGTGGTTCGAGCATACGTGTGCAGCGCAGGAACGGATATTGCGCAGGTGCCGCCAGCGACGTGCCCTGCTCATCCTGCATAAAGCCACCGACATCATGTACCTGCAAACCTAATGGATGACCCAACCCGTGCGGCATAAACGGCCCGGTAAGGTTTTCCGTTACCATCGCCTCTGCGCTGATGCCTTTTACCAACTCAAACTTCAGCAGCATCCTGGCAATGCGCTCATGCATCTGCTGATGATATTCGGTGTAGCGCACGCCCGCTTTCAGGGTGTCGATCAGCGCCAGCTCCTGGTGGTTCATCTCCTGCACCAGCTGGCCATACAGCGAGTTTTTCTGGGCGGCATAGCTACGGGTGAGATCGGCCGCGTAGCCGTTATATTCCGCACCGGCGTCGATCAAAAAGCTGCGCATCTCTTCCGGCGCACGCGCATCGAGCTTGGTGTAATGCAGCACAGCGGCATGTTCGTTAAGCGCGATGATATTGCCGTAAGGCACATCGGTGTCGCGATGGCCGGTAGCCGATAAATAAGCGAGGTTGATATCAAACTCGCTCATGCCGGAAAGGAAGGCTTCTTTTGCCGCCAGATGCCCCGCCACCGCCAGCTTTTGCGCCTCGCGCATACAGGCCAGCTCATAGTCGGTTTTGTAAGCGCGATGGTAATCAAGGTAATTCAGCACTACGGCCGGATTGATGGCATCGGCGCGGATGCCCAGCTGCGTTGCGCGTGCCGGAACCGGGCCAATATAGGCAACATTTTCACGATGTGCTGGCAGCAAACTGCCAATGTCCGCACTGTTTCGCAGCGCAACGATCTCAATCTCATCGGTCCAGAAGCTATGCGGCAGCGGTTCCACGTTGTGCCAGTAGTCTACCGGTGAGTAAAACCACAGTTTGGGTTTATTCACGCCATCGACCCACAGCCAACAGTTGGCGACCTGCGTGACCGGCACCCAGGCTTTGAACTGCGGATTAACCTTGAACGGATAATGATGATCGTCCAGATGCACGGTTAACAGCTCGCCAGAGTGAATCAGCAAAGCGTCATGCTGGCTGTGTGCCAGCGCCTGCTGCGCCCGTTGCTGCAACGTCGAGAGATGATCTTTATACAGGGTGTTCAGTGCGTCCATCTACTTTCCTCCGGTGTATGCGAAATGCCCGCATCTTATCACAGCCGCTGAAAGGATAGCGCACGGCAGCAGCTGTGATCGCCTTAGCAAATCAGTACAGCTGCGTTTGCAAATAATTAACATCAATCTCACACTCTCGATCATCTGGTATGACCAGATCCCTTTTGTGGTCTCAGGAGACAGACATGCTTTATCAAAGCGATACCCTTTCTCTCGACTGGCTTACCGATGGCATCGCCGAGCTGGTTTTCAATGCGCCAGGCTCGGTGAATAAACTCGATACCGCCACGGTAGCTAATCTGGGCGAAGCCCTTACCCTGCTGGAAAATGAACCCGCGCTGCGTGGCCTGCTGGTGAGTTCACGCAAGCCCGCCTTTATTGTTGGCGCCGATATCACCGAGTTTTTGACGCTGTTTTCCGCTCCGGCCAACCAGCTGACTGACTGGCTGAATGACGCCAATGCGATTTTCAACCGACTGGAAGATCTGCCGGTGCCTACGCTGACCGCCGTTAATGGTTATGCGCTGGGCGGCGGTTGCGAATGTGTACTGGCCACCGACTTTCGCGTTGCCACTCCGGATACACGCATCGGCCTGCCAGAAACCAAGCTTGGCATCATGCCCGGCTTTGGTGGCTCCGTCCGCCTGCCGCGTTTGATCGGTGCGGATAACGCACTGGAAATCATCGCAGCGGGCAAAGAGGTGGATGCCGCCAACGCGCTGTCGCTGGGTCTGGTCGATGCCATTGTCGCGCCGGAGAAGCTGGCTGCGGCGGCGCTGCGCATGCTGCAGGCAGCGATCGAGGAGCAAAGCTGGCGGGCACGCCGTGCGCCCAAACTGCAGCCATTAAAGCTCTCAGCAGTTGAAGCGAAAATGAGCTTTACCACTGCTAAAGCGCTGGTGATGCAGACGGCCGGTAAGCACTACCCTGCGCCCTTGACTGCGGTCAAAACCATTGAAGCAGCGGCGCATCTGGGACGCGACGGCGCGTTGAAGCTGGAAACGGCTGCCTTTGTTCCGCTGGCGCAGTCAAACGAAGCACGCGCGCTGGTCGGCATTTTCCTCAACGATCAGTGGGTCAAAAGCAAAGCCAAAAAGCTCGCACAGTCGGCACGTTCGCCACAACAGGCGGCGGTGCTGGGTGCCGGAATTATGGGCGGCGGCATCGCTTATCAGTCTGCCGCCAAAGGTGTGCCGGTGCGCATGAAAGATATTCGCGAAAATGCGCTGACGCTGGGGATGCAGGAAGCGGGCAAGCTGCTGAACAAGCAGTTGGAACGCGGCAAAATTACTGGCGCACAGCTCACCCGTATCATTGCCAGCATTCAACCAACGCTCAGCTTCGCCGACTTCGATCGGGTTGATATCGTGGTGGAAGCGGTGGTGGAAAATCCAACGGTAAAACGTGCGGTGTTGCAGGAGACCGAAGGTCAGGTACGCAGCGATACCATCATTGCCAGCAATACCTCGACCATTCCAATTGGCGATCTTGCTCAGGCGTTGAAGCGGCCGGAAAATTTTTGCGGCATGCACTTTTTCAACCCGGTGCACCGTATGCCGCTGGTAGAAATTATTCGTGGCGAGAAAACTGCCGACAGCACGCTGGCGCAGGTGATTGGCTGGGCGTTGAAAATGGGTAAAACGCCGGTGGTGGTTAACGACTGTCCCGGATTTTTCGTCAACCGCGTGCTCTTTCCCTATTTTGCTGCCTTTAATCTGCTGTTACGCGACGGCGCTGATTTCCGTCAGATAGATAAGGTGATGGAAAAAACTTTTGGCTGGCCAATGGGGCCATCATGGCTGCTGGACGTAGTAGGCATCGACACCGCTCATCATGCCCAGCAGGTGATGGCCGATGGTTTCCCGACGCGCATGAAGACGCCAGAGCAGAATGCCATCGATCTGCTGTTTGCCGCCCAGCGTTACGGTCAGAAAAACGGCAGCGGATTCTGGCGCTGGGAAACAGACAAAAAAGGCAAGGCGGTCAGGCAGCCCGATGCCGAAATCGCTGCGTTGCTACAGCCGATATGTCAGCCGGAGCGTTCCTTCAGCGACGAGGAGATCATCGCCCGCATGATGATTCCTATGCTGAATGAAGTGGTGCGTTGCCTGGAAGAAAATATCATCGCCTCGCCAGCGGAAGCGGATATGGCGCTGGTTTATGGTCTTGGCTTCCCGCCGTTTCATGGCGGCGCACTGCGCTATCTCGATACGCTCGGCAACGCGCGGTTTATTGAGATGGCGCAGCACTATGCCGCGCTTGGCCCGCTCTATACGCCGCCCGCTCTGCTACTGCAAAAAGCGGAGCAGCACGAGAGCTGGTATCCGGCCACGCCCGCGCGTGCTCATCAGCCGCTGAAAAGCGTGTAAGGAGAAATTATGGAACATGTAGTGATCGTAGATGCGGTACGTACGCCTATGGGCCGCTCGAAAGGCGGCGCGTTTCGCCAGGTACGAGCAGAAGACCTCTCTGCTCATCTGATGCGCGCCCTGTTAAGCCGCAACCCGGCGCTGGAAGCGGCGCAGCTGGATGATATTTATTGGGGCTGCGTACAACAAACGCTGGAACAAGGATTTAATATTGCCCGCAACGCGGCGCTGCTGGCGGAAATTCCGCATCGCGTACCGGCAACCACCGTTAACCGGCTGTGTGGCTCCTCAATGCAGGCGCTACACGATGGCGCACGGGCTATTATGGTTGGCGATGCGCACAGCTGCCTGATCGGCGGCGTTGAGCATATGGGCCACGTGCCGATGAGCCACGGCGTCGATTTCCATCCAGGCCTGAGCAAAACCGTGGCGAAGGCAGCTGGCATGATGGGACTGACTGCTGAAATGCTGGCGCAGGTGCACCATATCAGCCGTGAAATGCAGGATGCTTTCGCGGTACGTTCACATCAGCGCGCCTGGCAGGCAACACAGTCCAGGCAGTTTGCTCATGAGATCGTGCCAACATATGGCCATGATGCCGATGGTGCGCTGCAACGCTTTGATTATGATGAGGTGATTCGTCCCGATACGCACATTGAGGCGCTTGCCGCGCTGAAACCGGCGTTTGATCCCCGCAACGGTACGGTCACCGCAGCCAGCTCTTCCGCGCTCTCCGATGGTGCCGCCGCCATGCTGATCATGAGCGAATCGCGGGCTGCCGCGCTGGGATTAAAACCGCGTGCGCGCATCCGGGCCATGGCAGTAACCGGCTGCGATCCATCATTAATGGGGTTTGGACCGGTGCCCGCCACGGAATTAGCGCTCAAGCGCGCCGGACTCAGTGTGCAGGATATCGATCTGTTTGAATTTAACGAGGCGTTTGCTGCGCAGACGTTACCTTGTCTGAAAGCGCTGCATCTGCTCGATAAGCTGGATGAGAAAGTAAACCTTAACGGTGGAGCGATTGCGCTGGGTCATCCACTGGGCTGCTCTGGTGCGCGTATCAGCACCACGCTGCTTAACCTGATGGAACAGCGTAACGCTGAGTTCGGTCTTGCTACCATGTGCATCGGTTTAGGACAGGGCATCGCTACGGTATTCGAACGCGTGTAGGCAACAATCATCCCGCCGGTCATCGCACGGCGGGATGATTATTCAGACATCAGATAAAGGCAAACGCATCGCCAAACATGTGCGCTTCCAGCGCGCCGCGCTCGGCACAAAAACGTTCACGGGCGATTTTGGCCATTTCAAAGCGGCCAGCGATGTAAATATCGTGTTCGCTGAGCGTACCAAAATCCTGCATCACCGCGGTAAGCACGGTGCCACTGCGCCCTTGCCATCCCGCTTCAGGCTGTTCCACCACCGGAATAACCTGCAGTTGCGGATGCTTCACCGCCAGCGCGTTCAGCTCATCCAAATCGTACAGGTGCTTTAACTCACGGCCGCCCCAGTAAATAGCGATGTCGCGGTCAGGCTGCTGCGCCAGCGCCGTCAGCAAAATAGAACGGGCATAGGAGAAGCCGGTACCGCCCGCGATCAGGATCAACGGACGATCGCCCTCTTCACGCAGCCAGGCGTCGCCATGTGGCAGATCGACGGTGATCTGACGCTCCTGCTGAATACGATCCATTACCGCCATCGCATAAAGATTGTGGTCAGAAGCCCCGATATGCAGCTCAATGATATCCTTTTCCATCGGCGTTGAAGCCAGTGAGAACGGGCGTTTGTCGCGCTCATCCATCACCACCATCAGATACTGCCCCGCCCGAAAGCTAAAATCAGCTTCCGGAATCAGACGTACCCGGAAAACGGTATCGGTGATGGCTTCAACTGAAGTCACTTTACAGCTTAAAGTTGTCATGCGTTCCCTCTGTCGGGTCGTCATTATCGTAGTGGCCGCCATTAACGCTGCGGCGGCTGAGTAAAGATGCCTAACTCATCCCATATCGCGTCAATACGCGCCGTTACCGCCGGATCTTTTTCGATAGGCCGTCCCCATTCTCGCTGCGTCTCTCCCGGCCATTTGTTGGTGGCATCAAGCCCCATTTTGGAGCCGAGACCGGAAACCGGTGAGGCGAAGTCGAGATAGTCAATCGGCGTATTTTCAATCAGCACGGTGTCGCGTGCCGGATCCATGCGTGTCGTAATCGCCCAAATCACGTCGTTCCAGTCGCGCGCATTCACGTCGTCGTCACATACGATAACAAATTTGGTGTACATAAACTGCCGCAGAAATGACCAGACGCCCATCATTACCCGCTTGGCATGGCCGGCGTACTGTTTCTTCATCGTTACCACAGCCAGCCGGTAAGAACAGCCCTCTGGCGGCAGATAGAAATCGACAATTTCCGGAAACTGTTTAATCAGGATGGGCACCAGCACTTCGTTGAGCGCTACGCCCAATACCGCAGGCTCATCCGGCGGCCGACCGGTATAGGTTGAGTGATAGATGGCGTCATGGCGCTGCGTCACATGCGTCACGGTGAACACCGGGAAATCATCTATCTCATTATAGTAGCCGGTATGATCGCCATAGGGGCCTTCCGGCGCCATATCGCCTGGCTCGATATACCCTTCCAGCACAATTTCCGCACTGGCGGGCACGTCCAGATCGTTGGAGATACACTTCACCACTTCGGTTTTGTTGCCGCGCAGCAGACCAGCAAAGGCATATTCTGACAGCGTATCCGGCACCGGCGTGACCGCGCCAAGGATGGTGGCGGGATCGGCGCCCAGCGCCACGGCGACCGGGAAGCGTTCGCCCGGATGCGCTTTGCACCATTCCTGGAAATCCAGCGCGCCGCCGCGATGTGACAACCAGCGCATAATCAGGCGGTTTTTGCCAATCACCTGTTGGCGATAGATACCAAGATTCTGCCGCTCTTTGTGCGGACCGCGCGTTACGGTCAAGCCCCAGGTGATCAGCGGAGCCGCATCTTCCGGCCAGCACTTCATCACCGGAATCTTGCTCAGATCGACCTCATCGCCCTGCATCACCTTTTGCTGACAAGGCGCATTACGCAATCGCTTGGTCGGCATATGCAGAACCTGCTTGAACTGCGGCATCTTATCGAACAGATCGCGGAAGCCTTTCGGCGGTTCAGGCTCTTTCAGAAATGCCAACAGTTTGCCCACTTCGCGCAGCGCGCTAACCTCTTCCTGTCCCATGCCCATCGCCACGCGTTTCGGCGTGCCAAACAGGTTGCACAGCACCGGCATGTCATAGCCTTTGGGGTTTTCAAACAGCAAAGCGGGTCCGCCCGCGCGCAAGGTGCGATCGGCAATTTCAGTCATCTCCAGAATCGGATCGATTGACTGGGTAATGCGTTTTAGCTCTCCGCGCTGCTCAAGCAACGCCATGAAGTCGCGTAAGTCCTGATATTTCATGCTGCTTATTGTTCCGGCAAGTGAAGCGGCCATTATAGGATTGATTAGCGCGCTGTGTTGAATTTTGTGTGGCAATCCGCTGCGAATAATTGCCTGCGCTGGCGCTGTTTTTCGCTTATCGCCGCACGTCGACTCGTGGATGCGCTATAACTCTCAGCACAGTTTTGATATTCTTAACATCCGAAAATTGGAATGTGACGTTATGGAATCCTGGTATCTGCTCTACTGCAAAAGAGGTCAATTGTTACGCGCCAGGGAGCACCTGGAGCGGCAGGCAGTGCATTGTCTCAGCCCCATGATCGCCATGGAAAAGGTGGTCCGCGGTAAACGCACCACGGTCAGCGAACCGCTGTTTCCAAATTATCTGTTTATCGAATTCGATCCAGAAGATATTCATACCACAACCATCAGCTCCACGCGCGGCGTGAGCCACTTTGTCCGCTTTGGCAATCAGCCTGCTACGGTGCCACACACGGTTATTGCAGCGCTGCAAACCGACACGCCCGTTTCGATGGTCGATCCGGAAACGCCACAGGCCGGCGATGAAGTGCTGATCACCGAAGGCACCTTTGAAGGTCTCAAGGCAATTTTTACCGAACCCGATGGCGAAGCGCGCTCGATGCTGCTGCTCAATATGCTCAACAAGCAGATTATTCGCAGCGTGGAAAATAAGCAGTTTCAAAAGCTCTGACCGGGTGTGCAAACCCGGTCATGACCCTCACGGCAGACGGAACAGACGTCGGCTGTTGCTCTCCAGCTGTGCAGCCAGCACGTCCAGCTCTTCATTTCGCCAGTGCGCGACCTGCTGAACAATATGCGGCAGATAGCAAGGTTCATTGCGGCGTGAGGTAGGACGCGGCCGCATATCCCGCGGCAGCAAATAGGGTGCGTCAGTTTCCAACAGCAGCCGATCTGCCGGTATCAGCGGTAACAGCTCACGCAGCGCCAGACCGCGTCGTTCATCGCACACCCAGCCAGTAATGCCAATCATCAGTCCCATCGCCAGACACGCCTCCAGCTCTTGCTGATTGCCGGTAAAGCAGTGCACCACCGCGCCCGTTAGCTTATCCGCCCAGGGTGCCAGCAACGCTTCAAAGCGTGTATGTGCATCGCGGCAATGCAGAAAAACCGGCATCTCCAGTTCTGCCGCCAGCGTCAGCTGGGCGGTGAACGCATATTCCTGCTGCTCATGGGCGCTGAAATTGCGGTTAAAATCGAGCCCACACTCACCAATTGCCACGACTTCATCACTTTCGGCCAGACGGCGCAGCGTAGCGGCCGTTTCCCCTGACCACTCGCTGGCATGGTGCGGATGTATGCCCGCCGTGGACCAGCAGTAGCCCGGGTGACGCCGTGCCAGGCTTTGCGCCTGCTGACTCTCCAGCGCGTTGGTGCCGGTCAACAGCATGCCGGTGACGCCCGCTGCGCGCGCACGGGCAACCACCTGTTCGCGATCTTTTGCAAACTGCGTGCTGGTCAGGTTTACACCGATATCAAACATCTTTTATCCCGATAGAAAAAAACCGCCCATTGGGCGGTTGAGTGAATGAGTTCTCCGCCAGTGTGCGGAAATGCGCGTAACCGATCAGGATTCTGACTCTTGCTCGTCAGCCATATCCTGTCGCCTTTTCCCCACATAGAAACGGGAAAAGAATACGCCGACTTCAAACAGACAGTACATCGGAATAGCGAGCAAAGTTTGCGAAAAAACGTCCGGCGGCGTTAATAACATGCCGATGACAAACGCGCCGACCAACATATAGGGCCGTTTCTTTTTCAAGTCTTCCGGGCTGGTTACGCCAGTCCAGCACAGCAGTACAATCGCAATTGGCACTTCAAAGGCCACGCCAAATGCCATAAACAGCGACATGACGAAATCGAGATAGTTACTGATATCTGTGGCTATCTGCACGCCTTCCGGCGCGGTTTTGGCAAAAAAGCCAAAGGCCAGCGGAAAGACAACAAAGTAGGCAAACGCCACGCCAACGTAAAAGAGTACCGAGCTGGAAAACAGCAGCGGCATCACCAGTTTACGTTCATGCCGATAGAGCGCTGGCGCAATAAACGCCCAAACCTGATAGAGAATGACCGGCACCGACAGAAAAATCGAAACGATGATAGTCAGTTTGATCGGCGTAAAAAATGGCGACGCCACGTCGGTGGCGATCATGCTGGCGCCAACCGGCATTTGCGCAATCAGCGGTGAGGCAACGATATGGTAGATATCATTGGCAAACCAGATCAAGACCAGGAAAACGGCCAGGATGGCGCCAATGCAGTAGAGCAGACGCTTACGCAGCTCAATAAGATGGCTGATAAGCGGTTGGGTATCTTCAACGGCCATGAGGAGTGTTTATCGCTTCGTGAGAGGTGGCTGAATCAGCAGGTTTTGTCTCAGTCGCCGCCGCTTTTGGCTCGACTTCCGCGTCTGTCTCAGCGGGTGCCTGAGCAGGCGCGCTGGCCTGCATATCGGCTTCAGCTGGCGTCGCATGCGACATCTCTTCGTTTTTCTTCAGCGGGTTATGAATGGTGTAGGCTTCATCGTCAGCCTTTTCATTATCGCCGGTATAGGAGCGCTTCATCGACTCGGCGCTTTTACGCAGCTCATCCATCGACTCCTTCAGCTCCGGCGATAACGAGTCGCGGCTGGCCTGCTCCACTTTCTTCAGGCTGTCCTGCAGCTCCTGCAGTTTCAGCTCCTGCGCCAGCTCGTTCTGCACGTTAGCCGCCAGCGAGCGCATCGCGCGGATCCAGCCAACCACCGTTTTCACCGCAACCGGTAAACGCTGCGGGCCGAGCACAATCAGCCCGATGATGAAGACCAATGCCAGTTCACTAAAACCAATGTCGAACACGGTTTACACCTGCTCTTTGTCTTTCTTGGCTTCGTCTTTCGTCGCCTCAGTATGCTGCTTGTCCGCCAGCGTTTTAGCGGTGAAATCAGCGTCCTGATGATCGGTTTCTTTCTTGTCGTCGTCGCTCATCGCCTTTTTGAAGCCTTTGATCGACGATCCTAAATCCGAACCGAGATTACGGAGCTTGTTCGTTCCAAAAAGCAGCACCACAATCACTGCAATAATCAATAAATTCCAGACACTTATACCGCCCATGACATAAACCTCTACTCAATACGTATAATCTGACTAATGACGCCGTACAGACAGGCTGCGGCCCGATCCAGCGACATTAGCGCCTTTAAGATAACCTGACAATCAGTTTGTCTTGCGCCAACCAACCAGCCAGGTAACGATGCCCGCCGCAATCATAATAGCGGGGAGAAAATCGAGTTCCGGCCGTTTTAACACGATGGCCGTTCCACTTAACAACAGCGTGGCGCCGATACCAAACAGAAAACGTGACTGATGGTGGCGAGTGCGCTGCGCCTGCATATCGGTTGCCAGTCTATCGACGCTTTGTTGCAAACGTTTGTGCTGACGCAGGCTGTCGTAAACCAGTTCCGGCAACTCAGGCAGCTTCTCTGCCCAGTAAGGAGCTTTCTCTTTGACGGCACGAATGATGGCCGGAATACCGACCTGATCCTTGATCCAGTCTTCCAGAAACGGCTTGGCGGTCTTCCACAGATCAAGCTGCGGATAGAGCTGGCGCCCTACTCCTTCAATATAGAGCAAGGTTTTTTGCAACAGCACCAGCTGCGGCTGGACTTCCATGTTGAAACGACGCGCGGTATTAAACAGGTTCAGCAGCACGTGACCAAAGGAGATCTCCGCCAGCGGCTTTTCAAAAATCGGCTCGCACACCGTACGAATAGCGAACTCAAAGTCTTCAACGTTGGTATCCGCGGGCACCCAGCCTGAATCAACATGCAGTTCGGCTACCTTGCGATAATCGCGATTAAAAAAGGCGATGAAATTCTCCGCCAGATAGCGCTTATCTTCTTTGTTCAGCGAGCCGACAATCCCGCAGTCAATCGCGATATATTGCGGATCTTCCGGGTGGTCATAGCTGACAAAGATATTCCCGGGATGCATATCGGCGTGGAAGAAACTGTCGCGAAACACCTGCGTGAAGAAAACCTGCACGCCGCGTTCGGCCAGCAGCTTCATGTTTACGCCATGTTGCTCCAGCGCCACCACGTCCGAAATCGGAATACCGTAAATCCGCTCCATCACCATCATGGTTTCACTGCAGTAGTCGGAGAAAACTTCCGGTACGTACAGCAGCGTATTGTTTTCAAAATTACGGCGCAGCTGAATGGCATTGGCCGATTCGCGCAGCAGATTCAGCTCATCAAGCAGCGTTTTTTCATAATCGCGCACCACTTCTGCAGGACGCAAACGACGTCCGTCCGGCAGCAGGCGCGGCAGCCAGCTCGCCAGGCGATAGATCAGACGCATATCCGCCTTGATCACCGGCAGAATATCGGGACGAATCACCTTGATGACCACCTTGCGGCCATTCTCTTTCATCGTCGCGGTATGTACCTGAGCAATCGAAGCTGAAGCCAGTGGCGTGATATCAAAATCATCGAACCAGGTTTCAATCGGGCCGCCCAGTGATTTTTCCATCTGCGCTTTGGCCTTCACGCCGTCAAACGGTGCCACGCGATCCTGCAGCATGGCCAGCTGATCGGCAATGTGCGGCGGAAACAGATCGCGACGGGTCGACATCATCTGACCCAGCTTGATCCATACCGGCCCCAGATGCTCCATTGCCAGGCGCAAACGGGCACCGGCAGCGGCTTCTTTATGTTGATTCGGCACCCAAAACAGCGTGCGTCGCCACAGACGAATCGGCAACGTGATCCGCGTTTGCGGTATAAATTCATCCAGTCCGTAAGTGAGAAAGGTTTTTACGATAAACCAGGCTCGACGTATTTCTCCCAGCGTCATTTCGCCTCCAGCTGTGCGATTCGTGCGCTTAGCGCGTCAAGCGAACGCGTCATCGCGTCAACTTCTTCTGCAAACCAGGCGAGCTCCAGCGCGCCCGGCGTCACACGCCACTCTTCGGTGAGCGTCTCCGCCAGGTAAACCTGTTTGCGTTGCAGATCGGTACGGAAAAAAGCGAATGCGCGCCGCGCGGACTGACTCATGCCCTGCGCAACGATGTCACCGACCCACGGGGCCAGATATTCAGCGGGATCGAGTTCAGCCATATCCAGCAGCGCGGAAAAGTTCTGCACGACCTGCAAATCGCCTTCGACGTCCAGCGCGCCGCTACGCAGTAGACGGGTAAGCTGTTGACGATCCCGCAGTTCAGGCAAGGTGCGCAGGGACGTTTTAACCGTGCAGTCGCTGCTGCCCTGCCATTCGCCCAGCACATCAAGCTGCTGCTCACTGAACACCAGCGTCATCGGCTGAGAAAATTCCTGCAGAGAAAGCGACAACACTTTGCCACTCAGGCGCTGCCGCGCGGCTTTCATACTGCGATCGCGGTACAGAATGTGGTTAAGCGCGGTCTCCAGACCTGCGGTTAACAGTGGCGTGAGGATCATGCATTATCCTGATTCAGAACTTAAATCCACGGTGCAAGGCAACAATGCCGCCCGTTAAATTGTAGTACGACGTGTTTTCAAAACCGGCGTCATTCATCATCGCCTTCAGCGTTTCCTGATCGGGATGCATACGGATCGATTCGGCCAGATAGCGATAGCTTTCTGCATCTTTCGCTACCAGCTCACCGATGCGCGGCAGAATGTGAAACGAGTAGGTGTCGTAGGCTTTGTTCAGCGGCTCAAGCAGCGGTTTTGAAAACTCCAGCACCAGCAAACGGCCGCCCGGCTTCAGCACGCGGAACATCGATGCCAGCGCCTTCTCTTTTTCGGTCACGTTACGCAGGCCAAAAGAGATGGTAATACAGTCAAAATAGTTATCGGGGAACGGCAGCGCTTCGGCATTCGCCTGCACATAGCTGACGTTGCCCACTACGCCGGTATTGCGCAGCTTTTCACGGCCCATCTTCAGCATGGAGCTGTTGATATCTGCCAGCACAACCTGGCCGGTTTCACCCACCAGACGAGAAAATTTCGCGGTTAAATCACCGGTACCACCGGCCAGATCGAGCACCCGCTGACCGCGACGCACGCCGCTGCAGTCGATGGTAAAACGCTTCCAGATGCGATGAATACCAAACGACATCAGGTCGTTCATCAGATCATATTTGGCCGCAACGGAATGAAAAACATCAGCCACTTTTGCCGCTTTTTCTTCTTTAGCGACGGTCTGAAAACCAAAGTGGGTAGTTTCCTGAGATTCATCTGCCATGTTTTGCCTGCTCCACAATCAAATATCCTCGAAGTGTATCAGAGTCCCGGAAGTCAGGCACGTTAACGCCCGTTTATTCATTGATGCGCTGAAGGGTTTCACTGACTTCCGACAGCGGTGCCAGATCGTCCTCGTCGTCGGCTAACGACTGGGCCACCAGCTGCGGATTCAGTGGCCGTTTGATCTCTACGCCGAGATGGCGAAAGCTCTCGGTTTGGGCGATCAAATTGCCGCGTCCTTCCGCCAGTTTTTTCATCGCCTGACGATAGCTGTCGTGCGCCTTATCGAGGTTTTGGCCGATGCTGCTCATGTCATCCACAAACAGCCGCATTTTGTCATAAAGCCGCGCGGCCCGATCGGCAATACGCTGCGCGTTACGGCTCTGATGTTCGTAACGCCACAGGTTGCTGATGGTACGCAACGCCACCAGTAAGGTGGTCGGGCTGACCAGCATGACGTTCTGCTGCAACGCTTCGCTGATTAGCTCCGGCTGACGATCGATCGCCAGGAGAAACGCCGGCTCAATCGGGATAAACATCAACACATAATCCAGCGATCGTAAACCCGGCAATTGTTGATAATCTTTTCGACTCAGCAGACGCAGATGCCCGCGCACGGCGGCGATATGCTCAGTCAGCGCCAGTTCGCGCGTCGCTTCATCGTCGGCGTTAAAGTAGCGCTCATAGGCCACCAGCGTCATTTTGGCATCAATCACCACATCCTTGCCCTGCGGCAGATGCACCACCACATCGGGCTGCATACGTTTCTGCTGATCCAGCTGGATATTGACCTGGGTTTCATACTCGTGGCCTTCGCGCAGGCCGGACGCTTCCAGCACGCGACTGAGCACTACTTCACCCCAGTTGCCCTGGGTTTTATTGTCGCCTTTCAGCGCTTTAGTGAGGTTAATCGCTTCCTGCGCCATTTGGGCATTCAGCTGTTGTAAACTGCGGATTTCATGGGAAAGGGTGTGTCTTTCGCGCGCTTCCTGGCCAAAGCTTTCCTGCACCTGGCGACGGAAGCCATCAAGCTGCTCCCGCAGCGGCGTAATCAGGGTATTCAGGCTCTGGCGATTTTGCTCATCGACGCGGCGGCCGCTGTTTTCAAAGATGCGGTTGGCAAGGTTTTCGAACTGGGCGCTCAGGCGCTGTTCACTGTTAATCAGCAGACGCTGCTTCTCTTCTGCGGTTAACCGCGACTCTTCAAGACGAATGGTAACTTCACGCAGCTCCGCCTCCTGCGCACTGTTGATCTCCAGCTGGTTGCGCAGCTCACGGCTCAGCTGCTCACACTCGGCTTTCCAGTAGTCAAAATGCTGCAGTTTTTCCTGTGAGGCTGAGAGCGCGCCATGCAGCTGGCGAAGCGTCTGTGCGTCCTGCTGTTGCAGCTGGCGCTGCTCCGTCAGCTGCTGCTCCAGCTTTTGCTGGGCCTGGTGAGACTGCGCCAGCGACTGTTCTAACAGCCGCTGCTGCGTCAGGGCAGCAGCCTGCTGCTGGCCGGTCCGTAAATGCGCCACCAACCAGCCAAAAAGGATGCCCGCCAGGCCAAGACAGCCCGCTAACAGATAACCCTGCTCCATTGCTTTTTCTCCCCATTACCGCGTGGGGGAAAAGGTAGAGGCGCCCTGTATGAATGTCCACACAAATCGGTGGCGCTGGAGGTTACGCGTCAGTCAGTACGAAACGCAGCTTGCCATTTTGGTAGTCCGTCACCAGGAAGAAAGGCACCGCCAGCGACCATTCACCGTTTTTAACCAGTGCCGGATAAGCGAACTCACCGGCATCGCTGCACAGTTTCACCCATTGCGGCTGGTTGTCTGATACGGAAGCCGGGCCGCCAACACGCGTGTAACCGGCGTTGCTGCCGACATGAAACTCAGCGCCCTGCCAGCGCACCGGCGGATGCGGCGGGAAAGCGTGGGCATCGTGGAAATCAAAGATATCATCATGGCTGAGCAGGCTTTCGCGCACGGTGGCCCACAGCGCAGTCTTCAGAAATACCTGATCGGTAAAACGCGCGCTGCCGCTGTACTGCGTCATGAAGTCACGAATCTGCTGTTCAATATTGTGAAATACGCCGTGACAGCCGCCCCACATGCCGGCCAGCAGCAGTTCCGTGTGCGAGCAATAATCCCGCATATGATGAAACCAAAAAGGAGAAGCCACCCAGGCTTCAACCGCCACCACTTCGCGTTCAGAGAGCAAGGAGTCAGCGTCACGTACGATAAATCGTTCTACGCTGCTGTCATCCATCACCAGAAAACGCCACAGAGTTGGCATAATGGTTTTTTCATGTGACATATCCACCAGCTGCACGTTTGGCTGCTGCAGCCGGTGCCAGACATGCTGCGGCACGCTGTCATCAAGATAGATACGGCAGGTCCATGCCGGATAAAGCTCTCGTGCAACCTCAACGTTTTTGATCAGCGTTTCGCAATAGCGCGGATGATGGCCATAGAGGCTGAAAGCGATGATATTTTTTTGCGGGTTGTCGAGGTCCAGCGGTTCAGGACCACGCGCCGGAAAGGGATAGCGAACATTCTGCTTATAGATCGCATCGGCTTTGCTCAGCGATTCGTGGCCGTAACGCTTGACCTCCAGCGGCTTGTTCATTAGCCCGCTTAGCTCCGCCAGGCCATCCAGCCAGGTATCGGATGCTCTGTGTCGATGCGGCGACTGATAAATACGCTGGTAAATTTTCCACGCTTTCTGATGCTCACCGAGGCGCATCAGCACCAGCGCGTAATCACTCAGTACCTGCATCTGCTGGGGGATCACTTTCAGCACTTGCTCACAGCAGAGACGCGCCTGCGCAAAATCGAGCTGATCCATTGCCTGACGAAACCGCGCTGCCTGTTGTTCAAAGCGGTCCTGCATCGCAGGCGTGATGACAACCTGGGTACGACGGGGAGAAGGAATAGTTTTACGCATCGGAAACGGCTTAAGGTCATTGAGAATGCGCAGAGTATAAAGAGGCTAAAAAGCCGATCCCTATAAGCCCTGTCTCGAAATTCCCGCTGCCGTTTCCGAAATGCGGCGTTAGTCCAGCAGCAGACGCGCCGCTTCAACCACAATTTTCACCGCATCGCTTTCTGTCTGCTTCATCGCGGCCGCATCCGGAATCTCTTTTTGGGTGCGATTGACGATAACGCCCGCCACCATACCGGCGCGTAAGCCCTGGCTGGCGCACATGGTTAACAGCGTGGCCGATTCCATTTCGTAGTTCAGCACGCCCATCTGCTGCCACTCTTTCATTGAGCCCTGGAACTGGCTCACCACACGGCCTGAGAAGGTGTCGTAGCGTTCCTGGCCCGGATAAAAGGTGTCGGAAGAGGCGGTTACGCCGATATGCGTTTTCGCACCGGCAGCTTTTGCAGCGGCAACCAGCGCAGTGGTACAGGCGAAATCGGCTACCGCCGGAAACGCCATCGGGGCGAAATGCAGGCTGGCACCATCAAGGCGAACGGCGCCGGTGGTCACCAGGACGTCGCCAACGTTGATATCGGGCTGAATCGCACCGGTGGTGCCGACGCGCAGGAAAGTGCGCACGCCCAGCTGTGCCAGCTCTTCTACCGCAATGGAGGTCGACGGGCCGCCAATGCCGGTTGAGCAAACTACAACCGGCTTGCCGTTGAGCTCGGCACGCCAGCTGGTGAATTCGCGATGTGAGGCGAGATGCACAGGATTGTCCATCAACGCCGCGATTTTTTTCACTCGTTCTGGATCGCCAGGCACAATGGCCAGCGTGGCGCCCTGCAGATCAGCGCGGGTGATACCTAAATGAAAAACATCGGACTGGGCCATAACGGACTCCTGAAGTAAATAGTAACAGCCGCGTACTTTACGCCAGCGGTCAGGGAAAAGGTGTGAACGCAATCGTTCAACATTATGAAAGTTGCAGAGATTAATCAAAACAATGTGACTAATCTCACACCTTGCAAGCGTGCTTTCACGTAGTGCTACAGGCTGCTGTGCACGCTGCCACGGTGTAGTGATAAAGAGAGATAACCCGCACTGCCGGGAGTGAAGAAATAATCCTGGCTATAGTTACCTCACTGCGCGAATCGTCTGTACGGAGAGAACAATGAAAACCGAAGAGAATATGGCACAAAAAGCGCGCGGCTTCGCGCCTGCGGTCGGCCCCACCGCAACCACCACCATCATTACCGGAGATCACGCCATTCACAGCGGCGAAACCTCCGTGGCCACCCAGGGCGAAAACATGCCCGCGTTCTTTGCCCGGCCTGAAAATAAAACCGAGGGTTTGCCGGTTGTGCTGGTGGTGCAGGAGATTTTTGGCGTACACGAGCATATTCGTGACATCTGCCGTCGGCTGGCGGCAGAGGGCTATCTGGCCGTTGCGCCGGAACTCTATTTCCGCGAAGGCGATCCTTCAGAATACAGCGATATCCCCACGCTGTTTAAAGAGCTGGTCAACAAGGTGCCGGATGCGCAGGTGCTGGCCGATCTCGATCACGTTGCCAACTGGGCAGCTAAACATGGCGGCGATATGCGCAACATGGCCATTACCGGCTTCTGCTGGGGCGGTCGCATCACCTGGCTTTATGCCGCACACAATCCGCAGCTAAAAGCGGCGGTAGCCTGGTATGGCAAGGTGGTCGGCGAGAAAACCATTAAGCAGCCAACCCAGCCGGTGGATGTAGCCACCGAACTGAGCGCGCCGGTTTTAGGCCTCTATGGCGGCAAGGATGAGAGCATTCCGCAAGAGAGCATTGAGCTGATGCGAAAAGCGGTGCGTGCGGCTAATGCCAACGCGGAGATTGTCGTGTATCCCGAAGCGGGCCACGCCTTTAATGCCGACTATCGTGAAAGCTATCATGAAGCGTCGGCGAAAGATGGCTGGCAGCGCATGCTCGCCTGGTTTACACAGTATGGTGTTGCCCCGGCAAAATAAGTTACAAGGGGCGCCACAAGCGCCCCTGAGTTTAGATCGTCATCGTCATATCCGGGCGCGCAGGTTCTGCGCCGCTGTCACCATATTTGCCAGCGCCTGACGCGTCTCCGTCCAGCCGCGCGTTTTCAGTCCGCAATCGGGATTGACCCACAAACGCTCAACCGGAATACGCCTGGCCGCTTTCAGCAACAGCGCCTCTATCCACTCCACACTCGGCACGTTAGGCGAGTGAATGTCATACACGCCCGGACCAATCTCATTCGGATAAGCAAACTCCTCGAACGACTCCAGCAGTTCCATATCCGAGCGCGAGGTTTCGATGGTAATCACATCGGCATCCAGTGCGGCGATTGACGCCATGATGTCGTTGAATTCGCAATAACACATATGGGTATGAATCTGCGTGTCATCCTGCGCCACTGCGGCATTCAGGCGGAAGGCATCTACTGCCCATTCAAGGTAGGCCGCCCACTCTGACTGGCGCAACGGCAGCCCTTCGCGCAGTGCCGGTTCATCAATCTGAATGATGCCAATGCCCGCTTTCTCCAGGTCGGCAACCTCATCGCGCAGCGCCAGCGCAATCTGTCGGGCAATGGTTTCGCGGGTCACATCTTCACGCGGGAATGACCAGCAGAGGATCGTAACCGGCCCGGTCAGCATGCCTTTCACCGGCTTGTCGGTCAGCGACTGAGCATATTTCGCCCACTCCACGGTGATCGGCTGCGGACGGCTTACGTCGCCAATAATCACCGGCGGTTTCACACAGCGCGAACCGTAGCTCTGTACCCAACCATTTTGCGTAAAGACAAAGCCCTCGAGATGCTCGCCAAAATATTCCACCATGTCATTGCGCTCGGCCTCGCCGTGCACCAGCACATCCAGCCCCAATTGCTCCTGCTCATTCACCGCCTGCTTAATGTGTTCGGCAATGCCAGTGCGGTAATGATTTCCATCGATGGTGCCTTTTTTAAAATCGAGGCGCAGGCTGCGAATATCGTGGGTTTGCGGGAAAGAACCGATGGTGGTGGTCGGCCATGCCGGTAAATTGAAGCGCTGCCGCTGTGCGGCGGCTCGCGTTTGATAATCGCTGTGACGCTGGCTCTCTTTTGCGGTGATGCCAGCAAGACGTTCGCCAACCGCGGCATTGTGTACCCGGCCTGAATGGCGACGAGCACGTACGGGCGCGCTCCAGGTTTCCAGCGCTGTACCGTTGTTGTTATTCAGCGCGTTGCTCAGCAGCGCGAGCTCGGCGCATTTTTGCAGGGCGAAGGCGAACCAGCTTTTCACCTCTTCATCCAGACGTGTTTCCACGCTGAGGTCGATCGGACTGTGCAGCAGCGAGCAGGAAGAGCCAATCCACAACTGTTTGCGCTGCGCCTGCAGCGGTTGCAGCCTTTCAAACCACTGTGTCAGATCGGCGCGCCAGACGTTACGGCCATTGATCACGCCCAGCGACAGCAGCCAGTCAGCGGGCAACTGCTGGTTCAGCGCGACGATATCATCTCTGCCGTGTATCAGATCGACATGCAGCCCCTGCACCGGCAGCTGACGCACGGTATCAAGGTTATGGCTCACGCTGTCAAAGTAGGTGGTCAGCAGCAGCTTGCATCGCCCGTTCAGCGCGGCATAAGCGGGTTTAAACGCCTCGAGCCACGCCTGCGGCAGTTCCAGCACCAGCGCAGGCTCATCAATCTGTACCCACTCTACGCCGCGCTGCGCCAGTGCATCCAGTACCTGCTGATAGACCGGCAGAATATCCTGCAGCAGGCTCAAGCGGTCAAAGGATTCACCTTTGACTTTGCCCAGCCAGAGATAGGTCACCGGTCCCAGCAGCACCGGCTTTATCTTGTGTCCGAGCGCCAGCGCCTCATCAACCTCGTCCAGCAGCTGATGCCAGCTCAGACTGAACTGCTGTCCGCGGGTAAATTCCGGCACCATGTAGTGATAGTTAGTGTTGAACCATTTAGTCATTTCAGCGGCCGCGGCGGGTTCGCCGGTTGGCGCCCGGCCACGTGCAATGCGGAACAGCGTGTCCAGATCCACGTTGCCCGCTTTATTCTGATGACGTGCCGGCACGTTGCCCAGCATCAGGCTGGTGGTCAGCACATGATCGTACCAGGCAAAATCACCTACCGGCAGCAGATCGACACCCGCTGCTTGCTGCTGCTGCCAGTGACGGGCGCGCAGCTCACGACCGGTTGCCAGTAGCGCTTCCTGCGTGCTGTTGCCCGCCCAATAGCTCTCCTGCGCCTTTTTCAGTTCGCGACGCAGGCCAATACGGGGAAAACCAAGCGTGTGATTCAGAATCGTCATCAGTGTTGCCTCATAGTGTTAGACGTCGATGCCGGGCGGTGCCGTTTTCGCATCCCTGCTGGCGCAGACGTCAGGATCAGGTTGGGCGGGCCAGTGATGTTTGGCCGTCCAGATGTTTACACCGCTATATTGTGCAGGTAAGGTATGTTCCTCAAGCGCAAATTGTTCACTGTCGATGTGAAGGACTCTCATGATCGAACTCAAACACCTCCGGACACTGCAGGCTCTCAGGAACACTGGCTCGCTGGCCGCCGCCGCCGCACAGCTGCACCAAACGCAATCGGCGCTGTCGCATCAGTTCAGCGATCTGGAGCAGCGGCTGGGGTTCCGGTTGTTTGTGCGTAAAAGCCAGCCGCTGCGTTTTACGCCGCAGGGCACTATTCTGCTGCAGCTGGCCGAGCAGGTGCTGCCGCAAATTCAGCAGGCGTTACAGGCGTGTCATGAGCCGCATCAGGCCACGCTGCGCATCGCTATTGAATGCCACAGCTGCATTCAGTGGCTGACACCTGCGCTGGATAATTTCCGCCTGAGCTGGCCGCAGGTGATGATGGATTTCAAATCAGGCGTCACCTTTGATCCGCAGCCGGCCTTGCAGCAGGGCGAACTGGATGTGGTGCTGACCTCCGATATCCTGCCGCGCAGCGGTCTGCACTATTCGCCAATGTTCGATTTTGAAGTGCGCCTGGTGCTGGCCACGGATCATCCGCTGGCGCAGGCAGCGATCATTACGCCTGAAGATTTAGCCAGCGAAGTGCTGATGATCTACCCGGTGCAGCGACAACGGCTTGATATCTGGCGCCACTTTTTACAGCCAGCGGGCGTCAGCCCGGCGCTGAAAAGCGTTGATAACACCCTGCTGCTGATTCAGATGGTTTCGGCGCGCATGGGCATTGCCGCACTGCCGCACTGGGTGGTGGAGAGTTTTGAACGTCAGGGGCTGGTGGTCACCAAAACGCTGGGCGAAGGATTATGGAGCCGCCTCTATGCGGCGGTGCGCGACGGCGAGCAGCGTCAGCCGGTAGTTGATGCCTTTATCCGCTCCACGCGGCAGCACGCCTGTGAGCACCTGCCGCTGGTGCGTGATGCGTCAAAACCGGGCGTGCTGCAACCGGGATAATGCACGGCGATATAATTACCGGCCGCTCTGCTCTATAATGCGCCGCATTGCCGTAACCATGAGAAAACTAATGACCAATAATGACGTCCTGCGCAGCATCCGCTACATGCTTAAACTGAACGATGAAGCGATGGTCAACATCGCCGCTCTCGCCGACAGCGAAGTTCCGCTGGCGATGATGCAGGCGTACCTGAAAAAGGAAGAAGAAGCGGGCTTTCAGCCTTGCCCGGATGTGCTGATGGGCTATTTCCTGAACGGACTGATCTTCCATCGTCGTGGCAAAAGCGAAGAGCTGCCAGCACCGTCGATTGAGCGCAAGATGAATAACAACATCATCCTGAAAAAACTGCGCATCGCCTTTGATCTGAAAACCACAGATATTCCGCAGGTGTTGGCAAAAGCTGATTTTGCGGTAGGCCAGTCAGAAATCGGTGCGATCTTCCGCAAGCCCGATCACAAAAACTATCGCGAATGTGGCGATCAGCTACTGCGTAACTTCCTGAAGGGATTATCGCTGACCGTGCGTCCACCGATCGTGCCAAAAGCGCCCGCCGAGAAAAAACCGGCCGCTGAGCACAAACCTGCTGGACAGGCCAAATCGGCAACCCCCGGTAAGCCGGCTGGCGGCAAGAGCTGGAGTGGCAACAAGCCCGCCAGCGCGAGTCGTCCTGCTGCTGGCGGCAAACCTGCCGCAGGCAAAAAATCCTGGCCAGGCAAATCCTGATCGACTGAGCCAGGTTCGCCTGGCTCTTCCCTCTATTTTCCGCGACCGATAATCCAGCGCTTGTGCACCCACAATGACGCGCAAATCACCGCAGCACCAATAATGAAGCTTGGCCAGTGCGGCTGTTCCTGCCAAATTGCCAGATTAACCAGCAATCCCGCTGGCACATGCATATTGTTCATGATCCCCAGCGTACCCGCATCAACCTGCGTAGCGCCGTAGTTCCACATAAAATAACCCAGCCCGGAAGCGGCAACGCCCAGCCAGACCAGAATGCCCCACTGCAGGCCGGTTGTCGGCAGCTTGTGCGGATTACCCCACAAACCCCAGGCGACGATCGCCACCAGCACCGCACCGATATAGAACCAGGCAAAAGCGACATGCTGCGGCATCGGCCGCGTCTCCTGCAGGCGCTTATAACCCACCATTCCCGCCGCAAAGCAAAGGTTAGCCAGCTGCACCAGCAGCAGCCCGAACCAGAAATGCTCGCTGACTTTGTCGTAGCGAATAATCGCCGCACCAGCCACCGCCAGCAGGGCGCTGAAGAGATAGCCGATACGCACGCCGCGCCCGCTGATGATGTCGTAAATCAGCGTAACGTAGAGCGGCGTCATCACGGTAAACAGCAGAAACTCTGACACGCTGAGGTAGAGATAGGCCTGAAAGCTGATGAGATACATGATGCCCAGCTGCAGCGTGCCGACCAGCATGTAGAGCGCCAGCGTCGAGGCGCGATAGCCACGCCAGCGCAAAAACGGCAAAAACACCAGCGCTGCCAGCGACAGTCGCATCAGCACTGAAAACCAGCTGTCAACGTGACCGGCAAGATAGACGCCGATCAGGCTAAAAGAAAATGCCCATAAAATGGTGGTAACGATCAGTAAAAACACAATCCTGCCCCTGAAATGAAGAAGCATGCATTGTAACCGCCGTATTTCACAAAGCGTGAAATATCTGGTTTACATATGATCAATAAACCACCGCTCGCCCTCTTGGCTGGTAATGCCAGCAGGCGCACATTTTTCACGCCTGACGCAGCAGAAAACGTGCCACCTGTCATAAAAATGTAACATTACCGTCACAGACGCTCCGCATTCATCGGGCTGGACGCTATCCTTTGCGCGAACCTTATCAGAAGGCGTATAGCCTCTTTCACCTGCTGCAAAGCATTTCAATACACCACTGGAGTCTGGAATCATGCTGAATATCTTCCGTCCCGCCGCGCATCGCCCGCGTGTGGACGATGCTCATGTCGATCCCCTTTATCGCCGCCTGCGCTGGCAAATCTTTTTGGGGATCTTTTTTGGTTATGCCGCCTACTATCTGGTGCGAAAAAACTTCGCACTGGCGATGCCTTATCTGGTGGAACAGGGCTTTTCGCGCGGCGATCTCGGTTTCGCCCTGTCCGGTATTTCAATCGCCTACGGCTTTTCAAAATTCATCATGGGTTCGGTATCAGATCGATCTAATCCACGCGTGTTTTTACCTGCGGGCCTGATTCTCGCCGCGGTGGTGATGCTGATCATGGGCTTTGTGCCCTGGGCCACCTCCAGCATCATGATCATGTTTGTGCTGCTGTTTGTCTGCGGCTGGTTTCAGGGCATGGGCTGGCCGCCCTGTGGCCGCACCATGGTGCACTGGTGGTCGCACAAAGAACGTGGCTCGATTGTGTCGGTGTGGAACTGCGCCCACAACGTCGGGGGCGGTTTGCCGCCTTTGCTGTTCCTGCTGGGCATGGCGTGGTTTAACGACTGGAAAGCGGCGCTTTATATGCCGGCGTTTGGCGCGATTCTGGTTGCGGTGATTGCCTTTATGCTGATGCGCGATACGCCGCAGTCATGCGGCCTGCCGCCGATCGAAGCGTACAAAAATGACTATCCGCCAGACTACAACGAACAGTATGAAGAGGAATTAACCGCCAAACAGATCTTCATGCAGTACATTTTGCCTAACAAGCTGCTGTGGTATATCGCGCTGGCCAACGTCTTTGTTTACCTGCTGCGTTACGGCATTCTCGACTGGTCGCCGACCTATCTGAAAGAGGTGAAACACTTCACGCTCGATAAATCGTCGTGGGCCTACTTCCTCTATGAATATGCCGGTATCCCGGGCACGCTGCTGTGCGGCTGGATGTCGGACAAGGTGTTCAAAGGCAACCGCGGCGCAACCGGCGTGTTCTTTATGGTGCTGGTGACCATCGCAACGGTAGTGTACTGGTTGAATCCGGTGGGCAATCCGGGCGTGGATATGGCCTGTATGATTGTGATTGGCTTCCTGATTTATGGTCCGGTAATGCTGATTGGCTTGCATGCGCTGGAACTGGCACCGAAAAAGGCAGCCGGCACCGCAGCAGGCTTTACCGGCCTGTTTGGTTATCTCGGCGGCTCGGTTGCGGCCAGCGCTATCGTGGGTTACACCGTGGATTACTTCGGCTGGAACGGCGGTTTTGCCATCATGATTGGCGGCGGCGTACTGGCGGTATTCCTGCTGATTTTAACCATGCTGAGTGAGAACAAACACAAGCGTCAGTTAAAAGCGTAACGACCTGCGGGCAGGGTGAACGCCCTGCCCGCAGCGCATTACTCCAGAAACAGCTTACGCAGATAACGTGGCACCGCATCCTGCGTATTGCTGCCAATCACTTCCAGTTCCGGCAACAAATCCTTCAGACGCTGGTGGGCATTGCTCATGATGCAGCCCTTACCCGCCATGATCAGCATCTCTTTGTCATTCAAGCCGTCACCAAACGCCACGCACTCTTTTAACGAGTAACCGAGCAATTTGGACACCTCTTCCAGCGCATGCCCTTTGGATACGCCGCCCGCCATCACTTCCAGACAGGTTGGAAACGAGAAGCTGACATTGACCCGATCGCCCCAGCGTGCAATCAGCGCCTGCTCCAGCGGAATAAGCAGCTCTGCATCCTCGCAGGTGAAAAAGACCTTGCTGATGCCGTCGGTGGGCAGCAAACCAGGCTGATAGACCTGATAGTTAAACACCGATTCGCGAAAGTACTTCTGCTCTTCCGGGCGATGACGGCACATATACCACTCATCGTCGCGATAGACGTTGGTCATGATCGCCGGATCGTCATATTTCAGCGCGAACAGATCCTGGGCGATATCCTCGTCAAGGTTATGGCTGAAGATCAGCTCACCGGCGGTGTTGTGCACGCGCGCGCCGTTGGAGGTGATCATGTAGGCGTCGATCTCCAGGTTATCGCGCATCTGACCCACATCAATATGATGACGACCGGTGGCAAAGACAAAATGGATATCCCGCGTGGTGAGCAGCTTCAGCGTCTCTTTGGTGTAGGGCGTCAGTAGATGATCGGGGGAAAGCAGGGTACCGTCGAGATCGGACGCGACAATGTGATACATAAAAACCTCTGATTAGAAAACGTTAACCGGCGTGACTCGCCAGCACAAATCTGAGCGGTGCAGCTAAAGCGAATGCCGTTGAAAAAAGTCGAGGATGGCATCCAGTGCGTCGGCACGCATTTCGTCCTTTTCAAACAGGATCTCATGGCGCGCGCCAGCGATGACGTACGGGCCGCCGCCATCACAAGGATGACCGGCGGCGCTCATGGCGTCACAGAACAGCTGATGCGAGCGGTTATCGACAATTTTGTCTTCACCGGCCTGCAGCAGCAGCAGCGGCGTGGAGATAGACGCCGCCTGATTAATAATATTGTTACCCGCCTGCACACCTTCACGTACCCAGTGCCAGGTCGGTCCGCCGACGCGAATCGCAGGATCGTCGGCATAAAAACGCAGGCTGCGCTTGTAGCGTTCGCGGCTGTGCGTCAGGCGGTTCAGCCCAAACGGATGCGCCCGCCATTTGCCGGTGCCCGGCGCGTAACCGTCGCGAATCAGCGGCCTTTTTTCTGCCCAGTCGAGCAGGCGATTTGCCATCCAGCCAGGCATTGGCAGATAGATGCCGAACATCGGTGCGGCCAGCGCTGCGGCATGAAACGCCCGCGGCTGCTGCGCCAGAAACAGCGCCAGAATCGCGCCGCCCATCGAATGTGCCAGCGCAAAGCGATGACGATAATGGTGCGGCACAATCTCCTTCAGGTAGAGCGTTTCCAGATCTTCGACGTAGTGCTCAAAGCGCGCAACGTGGCCACGATGACGATCGTCCAGCAGACGATCGGAACGTCCCTGACCACGATGATCGATAATGATCACATCGTAGCCGCACTGAAAAAGATCGTAAGCCAGTTCGGGATATTTGACATAGCTTTCTATTCGCCCCGGCACCAGCAACACCACTTTATCGTGGCTGGCATCCCGAAAGCGCACGTAGCGAATAGTGAGGTTTTCCACGCCGACAAACTCGCACTCTTCCCGCTGCCGCCAGAAGTTCAGTAACGGCCCGGTAGCAAAAGCGGCGAATGCTTTTTCGCGGTTTAACCAGAGGGTTTTGTGACTGTTCATCGTGGCTTTTCCTGCTTGCTGACGGCGCTCCCGTGACGCGTAGCGCAACGCGGGATAATGTCGTATTGTGTCATATTCCGCCGCTCGCAGGGAGCCTTACGCTATGACTATCGAATGGTGGTTGACCTATTTGTTGACCACATCTGTACTGAGCCTGTCGCCTGGTTCCGGCGCCATTAATACCATGAGTACCGGGATCAGCCACGGCTATCGCGGCGCGGCGGCCTCAATATGTGGTCTGCAGGTTGGCCTGTCGTTGCATATCATGCTGGTGGGTATCGGACTGGGCGCGCTGTTTTCACAGTCGCTGCTGGCATTTGAAATCGTGAAATGGGCAGGTGCAGCTTATCTGGTCTGGCTCGGGATTCAGCAGTGGCGCTCGGCTGGCTCTCTCGATCTGCAGGCGATTGCTAAAGCGATGCCGCGTCGTCGGCTGTTCAAACGCGCGGTGCTGGTGAATCTCACCAATCCCAAAAGCATTGTTTTCCTCGCCGCCCTGTTCCCGCAGTTTATTCTGCCGCACCAGCCGCAGGCCGCGCAGTATCTGATCCTTGGTGTCACCACCGTCGTCGTCGATATTATCGTGATGATTGGCTACGCCATGCTGGCTACGCGCATCGCCGGCTGGATCAAAGGCCCAAAGCAGATGAAGCTGCTGAACCGCATCTTCGGCGGCCTGTTTATGGCCGTCGGCGCCCTGCTCGCCTCCGCCCGCAAAATGGCCTGAACACCACTCGCACAACGCAACAATATGCAGTTTTTTTGAATTTTGAAGGAATTGAAGGTCTTTGACCTTGCAGCGCACGCGCTGCAAGGCCGTCGGCGTCGCAGCGAGTTTGCCGTCGGCCAGCGCGGAAAAACCGGAGCGTACTGAAGTACGTGAGGATTTTGAGCACTGCCCGGCGGCTAAATCGCCAGTAAGCCAGGCCGCTTATGATCATTACGTGAGGATGTTGAGCACCGTTCGGCGGCTAAATCACCAGTAAGCCAGGCCGAACATTCACGATAAGCTCTTACCAGAGCTTATCGTGAAATAATGAGATGAATGCCAAACCCGGCAAAGAGCACCCCCGCCATACCATCCACCCATTTAGCCACGCGCTGATATTTCTGACGCATCCACGGCATCGCAAAGATCGCCGCTACCAGCGCGAACCAGGCAAAGGTCTCACCAATAATCAGCAGGAAAAGTCCCCAGCGTTCACCGGCACCGACATCATCACCGACAAAGAGTGAAAAGACGCTGCCAAAGTAGATCACCGCTTTGGGATTGGAAAGGTTGGTCAGAAAGCCTTTCAGGAAGCTGCGCCCTTTTTTCGGCAACTCAACCGTCACCTCCTCCTGCTGCGGATTTTTATGCTGATGGCGCGCCGAACGTAGAAGCTGCCAACCCATCCACAGCAGATACAGCCCACCGCCGACCATAATGATCTGATGCAGCCAGGCCATTTTTTGCAGGATCAGATGCAGCCCCATCAGCGCCACGCCCGCCCACACCACAATACCCAGCGTGATGCCCAGCACGCCCATCATTGCCTCTTTGCGCGAGCGGCTGGCCGCAGTTTGCGAGACAAAGAAGAAGTCCGGTCCCGGACTCATTAACGCCACCAGATGGACAACCGCGACGGTTAAAAACAAGGCGAGCATGGTAGTTCCTTTTAAGTAAGGAAGACGATCAGGCGTCTTCGTCGTCAATATGATCTTTAATCATCAGCAAAAACGGTTTGCCGAAGCGCTCGAGCTTGCGATGACCCACGCCGTTGACGCTCAACATTTCCGATGCGGTGATCGGCAGCTGCTCCGACATCTCAATCAAGGTGGCATCGTTAAACACTACGTATGGCGGCACGTTGGCCTCATCTGCAATCGCCTTGCGCAGTTTACGCAGCTTGGCGAACAGCTTGCGGTCGTAGTTGCCGCCAAAGGTTTTCTGGCTGTAACTTTTGGCTTTTACCGTGACCAGACGCGGCACCGCCAGCATTAGTGGCACTTCACCGCGCAACAGCGGACGCGCCGCTTCGGTGAGTTGCAGCGCAGAATGCAGCGCAATGTTTTGTGTCACGAAACCGAGATGGATCAGCTGGCGCAGCACGCTCACCCAGTGCTCATGACTCTGATCTTTGCCGATGCCATACACCGGCAGTTTATCGTGCTGCAGCTCACGAATGCGCTGATTGTTGGCGCCGCGCAGCACATCGACCACATAACCCATACCGAAGCGCTGCCCGACGCGATAGATGCCAGAAAGCGCTTTTTGCGCCTCCACCAGCCCGTCATAACGTTTCGGTGGATCAAGGCAAATGTCGCAGTTGCCGCACGGCTGCTGGCGACCTTCACCAAAATAGTTGAGTAATACCAGGCGACGACAGGTTTGCGCCTCAGCAAACGCGCCCATCGCGTTGAGCTTATGGCGTTCTATATCCTGCAGCTGACCCGGCGCCTTCTCTTCCAGGCACTTACGCAGCCAGGCCATATCAGCCGGATCGTACAGCAGCATCGCTTCGGCAGGCAGGCCGTCACGGCCAGCGCGTCCGGTTTCCTGATAGTAGGATTCGATGTTGCGCGGAATATCGAAGTGCACCACAAAGCGAACGTTGGGTTTATTAATCCCCATGCCAAACGCCACGGTGGCGACCACGATTTGCAGATCATCACGCTGAAAAGCTTCCTGCACGTGGGCGCGCTGTGTCAGCTCCAGCCCGGCGTGATAGGCACCGGCGCTGATGCCGCGGCTCTGCAATCGGGCAGCGGTGTCTTCCACTTTGGCCCGGCTGTTACAGTAGATAATGCCGCTTTTGCCGCGCTGATCCTGCACATAGCGCAGCAGTTGCTCGGTGGGCTTGAACTTTTCCAGCAGGGTATAACGAATGTTAGGACGGTCAAAGCTGCTGATTTGAATCAGCGGATCTTCAAGCCGCAGCAGCTGAACGATGTCGTTCCGTGTGGTTTCATCCGCAGTCGCGGTCAGCGCCATTACCGGCAGCTGGGGAAAACGTTGGCGCAGCTGGCCAAGTGCGCCATATTCTGGCCGGAAATCGTGGCCCCATTGTGAGATACAGTGCGCTTCATCCACCGCCAGCATCGCTGGCTGCCACGCCGACAGCTTCTCCAGGAAGTTGTCCATCATCAGCCGTTCTGGTGCAATGTAGAGCAGCTTAATCTCGCCACTGCGGCAACCCGCCATCACTTCCTGCTGCGCCTCACGACTTTGTGTAGAGTTCAGGCAGGCCGCAGCCACGCCGTTGGCTAACAGCTGATCGACCTGATCTTTCATCAGAGAGATCAGCGGAGAAACCACCAGCGTCAGTCCCTCGCGCACCAGCGCCGGGATTTGGTAACAGAGCGATTTGCCGCCGCCGGTTGGCATGATGACCAGGCAGTCGCGATCCGCCAGCGAAGCCTGAATAATGCTTTGCTGACCCGGACGAAACTGCTGATAACCGAAGATGTCGCGCAGGTACTGTTCTGCCAGCGCGTCCTGATTCATTACTGCCGTTGTTGCCACCGTATTCCCGTTTTACGTCTTTACCAATTTTAGAACAAATCGTTAAGGGTCACGCCCACGCCAAGGCGGGTTTGACGATGATTGTAATCAATCAGCGATTCACCGTAGCCGCTGTAAACCTGCGTGTAGAAACGAACGTGTTCGCTGATCGGATAGCTCCACCCCAGCTCCGCGCCGCCGTAGCCGCTGTTCCAGTTATAGGTGCTTTGCAGGCTAAAGATATTGTCGCCCAGCATATACCCCAATTTCAGGCGGTAATAACCCATATATTTAGTGATATCGGGGTTATCGTCGTCGTTCTCACCTTCCGGCAGACGATACCAGGGTTTCACCTCAACCATAAAGTTGCCGTTCTGCGCCATCAGGCGAGCATACAGGCGATTCCAGCTGCGTGATGTAGGATCGGAACGGCCGTTTGACTGGTGATCGAAGCCGGTTTCAACATCGCGTAACGTCCAGCCGCCCAGGCTGTAATCCGTGGCCCATCCCAGAAAGATTTGCGGTTCGTAATTGGTTTCACGAAACGGCGAAGAGGCACCGCGGTTGGAGAGCTGCCACCAGGAACCTTGCGTATAGGACGCCGCCAGCACCGAGTTATCACCCAGAATGCCGCGCCATAATGGAAACGCCAGGCTGAGCTGGAACTTCACCTCATCTTTCTTCACCTTATCAGACCAGTTATAGCTGGAAATCGCTTCGCGATTCATGTCACTGGTGTAGGTATAAAGCAGATAGTTTTTTTCGTAGGGATAGAGCACGAACGGATTATCGTGCTTCTCCAGTAGGTTAGCGATGATACTGCCACGTACAGCCGGAGCGTCGTGAACTTCTTTAATTGTGGCTTCCTGAGCCTGAACAATAGCAGGAAGGATCATTGCCGCAGCCAGCAAAGCGCGAAGCATACGCATAAAAGTCTCCAGAGAAAGCACTGAGCGAAGGGGTTGTGTAAAAAGCAGGCCATTCTACACGCAAAAATCAGCAAAATCTGCGCTGTTTTTGGAAAGCAGATAGCCCTTTTTGAACAGCACAAACGCGCTGCCCTGGCTATGCTCAGCCGCACTTTTATCGCTTCAGGAAGGGAAACGATGTCACTGCTGCTCTCTCAAAACGATGCGCGCCAGCTGATTGGTGAAATCTTTGTTTATCACATGCCGTTTAATCAGGCGCTGGGCCTGTCGCTGAAGACGCTGGAGGCGGATTATGCGGAGCTGAGCTTCAGTAATCAGGCGATGCTGGTAGGCAACGCGGCGCAGCGTATTCTGCATGGTGGCGTTATTGCATCCGTGCTGGACGTGGCGGCTGGGCTGGTGTGCGTGAGCAGTTCACTGACGCGCCAGGAAACCATCACGGAAGAAGAGCTGCGGCAGAAGCTGGCGAAAATGGGCACCATCGATTTGCGTGTGGATTATCTGCGCCCTGGCCGCGGCGAGCACTTTATCGCCTCCAGTCGGCTGCTACGGGCGGGCAATAAAGTCGCCGTGGCGCGTGTCGAACTGCATAACGACAGCGGCCTGTATATTGCCACCGCGACTGCGACCTATCTTATTGGCTAACGGTTGCTGTTCAGAGCGGCAGAATTCTTTACAATAGCGCTCTTTTTCCACGGGTTACACATCATGGATGCGCAACAAACGCGACAGGGCATCTTCTTTGCCCTTGGTGCCTACTTTATCTGGGGCATCGCGCCGATCTATTTCAAGCTCTTACAGCAGGTGCCGCCTGCCGAGATCATGACCCACCGCGTAATCTGGTCAGCGCTGTTTATGCTGCTGCTGATCAGCGCCAGCCGAAGCTGGCCGCAGGTGCGCGCTATCGTTCGTCAGCCGACAAAAGTCCTGCTGCTGGCGGTTTCAGCGGTGACCATCGGCGGCAACTGGCTGCTGTTTATCTGGTCGGTCAATAACCATCATATGCTGGAAGCGAGTCTCGGTTACTTTATTAATCCGCTGCTGAATGTGGTGGTGGGCATGCTGTTTCTCGGCGAGCGTTTTCGCCGTTTGCAATGGCTGGCGGTGGTGTTGGCCGCCTGCGGCGTGATGGTGCAGCTGTGGAAGTTTGGTTCGGTGCCGATCATCGCGCTGGGCCTGGCGCTGAGCTTTTCGTTTTATGGTTTGCTGCGCAAGAAGATAGCGGTGGATGCGCAAACCGGCATGCTGATTGAGACGTTATGGTTGCTGCCAATGGCATCGCTTTATCTGTTTGGCATCGCTGACAGCAGTACCAGCCATCTGGGCGATAATGCGGCCAGCCTGAATCTGCTGCTGATTGCCGCGGGCATCATCACCACCATTCCGCTGATGCTGTTTGCGGCGGCCTGTACCCGACTGCGTCTCTCAACGGTAGGCTTCTTTCAGTATCTTGGCCCAACGCTGATGTTCCTGCTGGCGGTGCTGTTCTACGGCGAGCAGCTGACGCAGGACAAAGTCGTCACCTTCGGCTTTATCTGGCTGGCGCTGGCGCTGTTTATCTTTGACGCGCTGCGTAACCTACGTCGCGCGCGCAAAGCGTGAGATAAAACGCGCGATAGCCGGTCCGGTAAAAAGGATGGTGAACAGCCGTAAGGTTTGCATCGCCATTACAAAAGCCATATCCACCTTGCTGCCCGCCGCGATGATCGCCACGGTATCCAGCCCGCCAGGGCTGGTTGCCAGATAGGCGGTCAGCAAATCCACTTTGAGCACCCGCGTTAACATCCACGCCATACCCGCACACAACAGCATCAGGCCAAGAATCGACAACAGCATCTGCGGCAGCGTACGCAGCGCCAGCTGGAAAATCGGTCGGGTGAAACGCAGACCCACGCTCCAGCCAATCAGGGCGTAAGCCAGCGCCAGCAGCCATTCCGGCACCTGCAAAGTTAAGGTGCCGCTGGAGTGAAAGGTGGCGCCAATCAGCGCCGGTACCAGCAGCGCGCCGGCAGGAATGCGAAACCGCTGTCCCAGCCAGGCCCCCACCAGCATGACACCCAGCGTGGCGGCAAAACCGCCGTGCAGCGCCGGAAACCACACTGGCGAAGTGGCCTGCTGTGCCGCATCACCCAAACCGATGCGCGCCACAACCGCGGCGGCGGTCGCCACAAACAGCACGCGCAGATATTGCATAAAGGCTACCAGCCGAACATCGGCGCCGTAATCGGCCGCCATGACCACCATGGCTGAAGCACCGCCGGGAGAGGATCCCCATGCGCCGGTCGCACCGGGCATATCGCTGAAACGCACCAGCAAAAAGCCAGAAAATGCGCTGGCCGCCAGCGTCATTAGCAGCACCGCCAGCACGATCGGCCAGTCCTGCAGCAGCGGAGTCAGAATGGATGGCGACAAGCTTTGCGCAATCATGCAGCCCAGAATCGCCTGCGCAATGACAAAGAAGTGTTTATGAATGCGCAGCGTCGCCCCGCTCAGTCCCATGATCACGCCAACAATCATTGGGCCGAGCAGCAGCGCTGCCGGAACATGAAACAGTTGCAGGATTACGCCAAGCGTAAGCGAGGCTGCGAGCAGCAGCACCCACTGTAACGGAACAGAAAGCCGTTGCATAAGGTGAAGTATTCAGTGAGAAAATAAGAGGTTAAAGGTTACGCCGATTGTGGAGGGTATGCCAGAAACAATTCGGGCCGCCCGCAGGCAGCCCGAAAAATCATAACCAGTTCTTACGTTTAAAGTAGAGATAAGGCGCCAGACCCGCGAGGATCATCAGGCAGATCGCCGCTGGATAGCCAAAGCTCCACTTCAGCTCCGGCATAAACTCAAAGTTCATTCCGTAGCTGGACGCGACCAGCGTAGGCGGCAGGAACACCACCGACACCACCGAGAAGATTTTGATGATGCGGTTCTGTTCGATATTGATGAAGCCCATCGCCGCCTGCATCAGAAAGTTCACCTTCTGAAACAGCGATTCGTTGTGCGGCAGCAGGGATTCGATATCGCGCAGGATTTCACGCGCCTGCTCCAGCTGATTGCCCGGCAGGCGCGCTTTACGCACGAGGAAATTCAGCGCACGCTGGGTATCCATCAGGCACAAACGCACTTTCCAGCCGATATCTTCCAGCTCCGCCAGCGTTGACAGCGCACGATCGAAATCGTCGCCCTGCTGGCCTTCCATGATCACCCGGCTCAGCTTTTCCAGATCGCTGTAGATGTTCTCAATCTCATCCGCCAGCTGCTCAATTTTGGTTTCAAACAGATCGAGCAGCAGTTCGTAGGCGTTGCCGTCAATCATCGTCTGACTGCGCGCACGCATGCGGTAAAGCCGGAAAGCGGGCAGTTCACGTTCGCGCAGCGTATAGAGGCGGCCATCGCGGATGGTAAACGCCACGGTGGCGTTACCGGCGTGATCTTTGGCGTCTTCATAGAAGAAAAATGAGTGAATGTGCAGGCCATCTTCATCTTCAAAGAAACGGGCGGATGCTTCGATGTCCTCAAGTTCCGGCCGCGTTGCCAGATTCTGTCCCAGCTCGGTATGAACGCGGTCACGCTCGCTCTCTTCGGGCTCGATCAGATCGACCCAGACAGACGAGGTCAGCCGGTCTTCGGTCTCTTCCAGCTCAAGACGAGTGAGGCGGCTTTCATCCAGTTTAAATGCGCTCAGCATAGCAGTATGACTCCCAATTGCGGTCTTTTATGGGACATGGCAATGTTGCCCGCTGGCGCACTGTTATGCGCGCAAACAGGAACAAAACGAATACCTGGACACGGAAATACCGTATAAAAAAGAGTGGGTACTAGCTCAAGCGACGGGAATGGAGCGGTCGCTGACAACCACGAAGGCTATCAGCAAAAGAGGATAGCCTTAGGCGTTGCACCTGCGTAACAGGTTAATGAGCCAGTATCGACTGGGTGCGTCCAAGGCGTATGTCCTCTCAGGATTGTAGTGGGCGCATGTTACGCTGAGACGAAAAAGGCGTCAAGTTACCGTTAGGCTACCATTCAGACCGCTTCCAGTCGGGCATAAGCGGCTACTAACCATTTGATTCCCTGACCGTTAAAGGCGACCTGAACACGACTATGATCGCCGCTGCCTTCAAGATTCACCACGGTACCTTCACCAAACTTGGCGTGCCGCACGCGCTGGCCCAGCGTAAAGCCGCTGCTGTTTTGCGTGACTGGCGCACCGGAGCGGGCATGGCTTACCGGGCGGCTGACGCTGGCGCGCAGACGGACTTCTTCGATGCAGGATTCCGGCAGCTCGGAAATAAACCGCGACGGCCGGTGATACACTTCCTTACCATAAAGGCGTCGGGTTTCTGCGTAGGTCAGTGTCAGTTTCTGCATGGCACGCGTCACGCCAACGTAGGCAAGACGACGCTCCTCTTCAAGACGCCCGCTCTCATCCAGCGACATCTGGCTGGGGAACATGCCCTCTTCCATGCCGACAATAAATACCTGACTGAACTCCAGCCCTTTCGCCGAGTGCATGGTCATCAGCTGCGCAGCGTCCTGCCATTTGTCCGCCTGACCTTCGCCCGCTTCCAGGGCGGCATGCGACAAAAATGCCTGCAGCGGCATCAGATCTTCATCTTCGTCCTGATAGCTGTACTGACGCGTGGCGTTAACCAGCTCTTCCATGTTCTCAATGCGCGTCTGCCCTTTCTCGCCTTTTTCCTGCTCATACATCTGCCACAGGCCAGAATCTTTCATTACCCGATCGGTTTGCACATGCAGCGGCATTTCGGCCGTCTCCTGCGCCAGCGAGTCGATCAGTTCGGTAAAGCGTTGCAGTGCTGAAGCGGCGCGACCGGCCAGCGCTTTTTCCTGCAGCAGTTCGCGCGCGGCTTGCCACAGCGTGAGCTGCCGTTCGCGTGATGTCTGTCGCACCACGTCCAGCGTACGATCGCCGATGCCGCGCGTAGGCGTGTTCACCACGCGTTCAAATGCCGCATCATCATTGCGGTTGGCGATCAGGCGCAGATAAGCCAGCGCATCTTTGATCTCCTGACGTTCGAAGAAGCGCATACCGCCATAAATGCGATACGGCAGGCTGGTTTGCAGCAGCGCTTCTTCCAGCACGCGTGACTGGGCGTTGCTGCGGTAAAGAATGGCGCAGTCGCTGAGCGCACCGCCCTGTTCATTCCAGGCTTTGATGCGATTGACGACAAAGCGCGCCTCATCCAGTTCATTGAAGGCGCAATAGATGGAGATCTTTTCGCCGTCGCCATCTTCGGTCCACAGCTCTTTACCCAAACGACCGTTGTTGTTGGCGATCAGGGTGTTAGCCGCGCGTAGAATGTTATTGGTTGAGCGATAGTTCTGTTCCAGGCGGATGGTTTCCGCACCGGGAAAATCATTGAGGAAACGCTGGATATTCTCAACCTGCGCGCCACGCCAGCCATAAATTGACTGATCGTCATCGCCTACGATGATCACCTTGTTGGTTTCGCCCGCCAGCATGCGAATCCACGCATACTGAATGTTGTTGGTATCCTGAAACTCATCCACCAGAATATTAGTGAAACGCTCGCGATAGTGATTGAGAATGTGCGGCTTGTTCAGCCACAGTTCATGCGCGCGCAGCAGCAGTTCGGCGAAATCGACCAGGCCCGCGCGATCGCACGCTTCCTGATAGGCCTGATACACCTTCAGCCAGGTTTGTTCAACCGGATTGCCGTAACTTTCAATGTGTGCAGGCCGTAGGCCCTCATCTTTTTTGCCGTTGATGTACCACATCGCCTGACGCGCTGGCCACTGTTTATCATCCAGGTTCATCGCTTTGATCAGTCGCTTCAGCAGCCGCAGTTGATCTTCGCTGTCGAGGATCTGAAAATCCTGCGGCAGGCGGGCATCAAGGTGATGTGCGCGCAGCAGCCGGTGCGCCAGACCGTGAAAGGTGCCGATCCACATGCCGCCCTGGCTGGTGCCAATCAGCTGTTCAATACGGTGGCGCATCTCCGCCGCGGCTTTGTTGGTAAAGGTCACTGCCATAATGGAATAAGGCGAGCAGTTCTCTACCGCCAGAAGCCAGGCGATGCGGTGAACCAACACGCGCGTTTTGCCGCTGCCCGCGCCCGCCAGCACCAGCAGGTTGCTGCGTGGCGCCGCGACGGCGTCGCGTTGTTTGTCATTCAAACTGTCGAGCAGGTCAGAAACGTCCATAAGCACCGTTGATTCACTGGATATTTAAACAGGATATTACATTAAGGCGGTCAGCGATGCCAGGCGGGTAATTTCCAGATGAGGAAGCAGCCGTGCATCAGCGATGTGCATCAGGTCGCCGCCGCGCAGGTTGATCCAGCAGGCTTGCAGCCCGCAACGCAGCGAACCGGCAACGTCGGTGGTGAGATCATCGCCGACGTGCAGAATATTTTCCGGCGCAATCGCCAGCCGCTCTGCGGCCAGATGATACATATCCTCGAACGGTTTCGCACGGCCATCGGGACCGGCGCGCAGTGTAAACTGAAAATAGCGATCGAGCCCGAACAGGTGCGGCTCGGCGTTGCCGTTGGTGATGGCCACCAGCGGCATGCGTTCAGCCAGCGCCGCCAGCGTACTGTGCGTCTCCGCCGGCACCTCGATTTTGCTGCGCCAGTGGGCAAACACCGCCATGGTCTGCGTGGCACCTTCGCGCGCCTGCTCGGCGGTCAATCCCGCCTCCAGCATCGCTAACTCCACCGAGCGACGGCGCCATTCGGTCACATCGTGCCAGATATCGGGCTCTTGCTCACACAGCCGATCGCGCACCTGTTGATAGGCATCAACGCTGAAGTCGCGCAGGCTGGGATGGAACCCCTGCAAAAACGCATGGGATTCCAGTGCGGTTTTGCGGATCACCGGCAGGTTGTCATAGAGCGTATCGTCAAGATCGAAGGTCATGGCTTTAACGGGACGCAGCGGGCGATAAAAATGCATTACGATTTTCCTCGTTTCGCACGGGGATGAGCAGCATCGTAGACCGACGCCAAATGTTGAAAGTCGAGATGGGTATAAATTTGCGTGGTGGAGAGATTCGCGTGTCCCAGCAGCTCCTGCACCGCGCGCAGATCGCCGCTGGATTCCAGCATGTGCGTGGCAAACGAGTGGCGCAGCTTGTGCGGATGAATATGACTGGTGACTCCCTGTTTGACGCCCCACTCGGCAAAACGCTTCTGCACGTTGCGTACCGAAATCCGTTTTCCCTGGCTCGACAAAAACACCGCGTCGTCCTGTGGCGCAAACACGTCGCGCAGCACCAGCCAGTGTTCAATCCACTGCACTGCCATTCTGCCAATCGGCAGCCGCCGCTCCTTGCTGCCTTTACCCACCACCCAAACTTCGCCCGTGGTGAGATCGAGATGGCGGCAATCCATGTTGACCAGTTCGGACAGGCGCAGTCCGGCACCGTACATCACTTCCAGCATGGCGCGATCGCGTACCGCCAGCGGATCGTTAAGGTCAATATCCAGCAGTTGGTTGACCTCATCGACATCGATATTTTTTGGCAAATGGCGCGGCGCGCGCGGCGTGGCGATGCCTTTCGCCGGGTTCGCTTTCAGTGCGCCCTGGCTCACCTGCCAGTCAAGAAAACTGCGGAGCGCCGACAGTCGCAACGCCAGGCTGGCCGGTTGCAGATCGGCACGGCGGCTGCGCGCCGCCAGTGAACGCACCTGCGCCGGTTCCAGCGTCGCCCAGTCGCGGATCTGCATCTCATCGGCGAGCACAATCAGCGCACTCAGCTGATGCGTATAGCTTTTCAGCGTCAGCGGACTGAGCTGCCGCTCCACCTTCAGATAACGCAGAAAGGCATCAACGGCGGGTTGCAGAGGGGAGATCATGCGCGTTCAATCCAGCGTTCCACCAGGCCTGGCAGCATGGTAGCCAGATGCTGCAATAACAGCGTGCCCATGCCGGGCTGATAATGCTGCGTGTCACGGCTGCTGAAGATCACCACGCCAAGGTTGCCCGATTCGCCCATCATTGACATCGCGACCGAGCCAATCGCTTTGGCCTGCGGCAACAGCAGCAGCAGTTCCGGGCCATTCAGGCTGCCGAGATAGTGCTGCTCTTTGCCAAGGCGCTGAATACGCACTGGTTCGAAGGCGGGCCGCGACAGCGCCAGCTGAGTGAAATCAGACGGTGCGCCAATGCGCCATTTATCGCTGAACAAGCGAATATTCGCGCCCGCCAGGCCAAGTTCGCGCGCCCAGCGCTGCAGACGGTTTAACATGTCCATCAGCGACGACGCGGCGGCCAGGTGATTTTGCAGCGCCAGCAGACGATCAAACAGTTGATGGTTGGCGGTGGCCTGCTCCATCAACAGGGTAATTTCCTCTTCCAGGCGGGCGATGTGATTGCGCTGGCGGGACATATGCCACTCAACCAGCGACACGCTACCGCGCACCGCATGCGGCACCGCCATCTGCTCAACCTGACGAGCGTTACGAATAAAGAAATCGGGGTTCTGGCGCAAGAAATCACTGACGCTGTCATCATCAAGCAGCGTGTCGCCTGCAGCCTGTTCGCCAACCTGTTTCATAAGTGAATCAATCCATCATAAACGTGCGTTGCCGGGCCGGTCATATAGAGCGGCGTGCCCGGCCCTTTCCAGGCGATATTCAGGCTGCCGCCGGGTAAATCGACGCGCACCTGTTCGGCCAGCAGCAGTTGCTGAATGCCAACCGCCACCGCCGCACAGGCACCGCTGCCGCACGCCTGGGTTTCACCAGCGCCGCGCTCATAAACGCGCAGGCGAATGTGCTCGCGGTTGACCACTTCCATAAAGCCGACATTCACCCGTTCAGGAAAACGATCGTGGCTTTCCAGCACCGGACCGAGGCTCTCCACCGCGGCGGTGATAACACTCTCTACCTGAATCACGCAATGCGGATTGCCCATTGATACCACACCGCACATCACGGTCTGTTCCGCGGCGCGCATCAGGTAAATGCTTTCTGCTTTGTTGGCGCGGAACGGCACCAGCGACGGCTCAAAATTGGGCTCGCCCATGTTGACGCGCACCAGCTCATCCTGCGTGACGCTCAGCACCATGCGGCCGGTTTGCGTGCTGACACGAATTTCGTTTTTATTGGTCAGCCCTTTCAGGCGGACAAAGCGGGCAAAGCAGCGCGCGCCGTTGCCGCACTGCGCCACTTCGCTGCCATCGGCGTTGAAAATACGGTAATGAAAGTCGAGATCCGGATCGTAAGGTGGCTCAACGATCAGAAGCTGATCGAATCCCACGCCATGATGACGATCCGCCAGGCGGCGAATCAGCTCCGGCGAGAAATAGACGTTTTGCGTCACGGCATCAACGACCATAAAGTCGTTTCCGAGGCCGTGCATTTTTGAGAACTGCATTTTCTGCTCCGCCGGATGCGCCATGATCGATTAGTTTGCCTGGGTGCCTGAGGTGGAGGATTTCAGGCTGTCGGCATCGTTATTTTTCTGCACGGTGCTGCCTGGCGTGGTCTGTTTCGTTAAGGGTGGCTGCGGCGCTTTGGGCTGTTCTGATGGCGGAAAGTAGAGCGGACCTTTTAATCCACAGCCTGTCAGGCTCACTAATGCCAGCGCCAGAACCAGCTGGCCTATCACTTTGTTCATTCTGCGTTTGCTCATATTCAGGCGGTTTATGTTGCTTATCATCGCAGGTGAAAAGGAGAAAGCAACAGGAAATCGTTACCGATGCTGACCGGTCAGGGCGACAGGCCAGTGCGTACAGCGCCGCTGCCGAAGCAGCAGCACTTAGTGCATATGATAACGCGGCTGATGGTAATCGTTGCTGCTGTTGTCGGGCGTTGTCGCGCAGATCTGGGTCAGGGTTTGGCTACGAAACGGAATCACCTGCAGACGATCGTCAATGTGCACAATTTGATAGAACTGCGGCAGGTTAAAATTGATGAAGCTGGAGCCGTAGGTAAAGCGATCGTGCGAAGAGGAGTAGAAACGGCTGACGTCGCGCACCAGTTCCTCTTTGCTGCCTTCGCAATGATGATAAATTTCTACGCGGTTGCTCTCATCCAGAATGTAGATATTGAAGCCGCGATCATTCTGCGTGTCTTCAAAGAAGAACTGAATGATGCCTTCGCTGGCGTAGCCATTGACCACAGCAGGCAGGCGCGTCTGATCGGCATCCACCTTAATCGACAAACCGTGCAGCTTGTTATTCGAAATCGCGCCGTAAAACTCTACCGCATTTTCCAGCTTCTGCACCGACACGCTCAGCCGCTCGAAGAACAGGCCCCAGGTCTGGCCGGCTACGCGCAGCGCTTTGAAACGTCCCGGCTCCTGTCGCGTGCTCGAGAGACGCAGGTCGATACATTCTGAAACCAGCTGCTGCACGCGCGTTTTGATCAGGCCACGCAGATGCTGGCTGTAGCAGAACACATCCACTTCGTCAGGCGGCGCCGCATCCTGATGCATTTTGCCGAGAATGGTTTTCAGCGCTTCGATCATCGCCTGCTCGCCGTTGAAATGCAGCGTGCGCACCTCATTCCACGAGTTGCGATAGAGCAAATCGATGCTGCCAATCAGGCACTGTTGCTGCTGGCCAAAGCTAAAGACATCCAGCTTGCGGAAGTCAAAATGCACTACCTGATTACGAAACGCCGAGGTTGGATCGTATTCAAGGTTGACGATAATCGCCAGATGACGAATTTCGCACGGGCTGTAGAGCGCTTTTGGTGTCGGTGATGGCAAGCGCAGCGGGAAATGGTGTGACACATCGGCCACCAGTTCCTGCAGTCGCGGCAGATCGCACACGTCGTTGCCTTTGATATGGATGCGCGTCTGCGCGGTCAACAACCCGTTGAACCACGCCCAGGCCACCAGCTTGTTCAGGTAACGGTTAAATTCCAGTGGCTGATGGCTGATGATCGAATCCATGTCCGGTGCCTGGTTATAAAGATACCAGCCAGAACGATTGGCGCGGCCAACCGGCACATGAATAAAGGTCAGATGCGGCTCGGAGAGATCCGGCGAAATCTGCGGGTTTAGCAGTGTCACCTTGCCCGGCAGCGCCTCAAAGGCGGCGTACAGCTTACGCGTCAGCACGCCGATATCCTGCGGGCTGGCGCTGACGCTTAAGTTGTTACGGCGGGCAAAGCGAATCAGGTTGCGATAGCTTTGCATCATCGCATCCAACAGTTCGTTATGGGCTTCGCGTACCTGCTCAATTTTCCACTCGGCGCGGTTGTCCAGCATCTGCAGACGCGCGTCGTCCCAGCCCCACTCTTTGATCAGTTGGGTCAGAATTTCGCGGCGCCAGCCGTTGCGACCTGGCTGCGCTTCGGTGAGCTTTTCACACACTTTCAGATAGAAACAGCGACGCACCAGATCCAGCCGCGCATGATCGTCAATGCTGGTGAGATAATGGGTCACGCGCTCCAGCATCATGCAATAGGCATCAAGGCCGAAGGAGACGATTTCGCCGTCATGCAGCCGCTGTTTGATATCCATCGCCAGCAGCTGAGTATTGGGATATTCCCAGGAATAGGCTTCCAGCAGCAGCGTTTTCAGCACGGCTTTATAAGGCGAATCGATGCTTTTATAGAGCTGCCACAGGCTGGCACCAAAATACTCTTCCGCCGAGAGCGTGCCGAGGCCGCCAAGATCGAGCCATTCATTAGGTGTCAGCACGCCCTGAGAATAGAGCGTCATCACATAGTCGTCGTAATGCGACTCTTCTTCACCCGGCACCATATTCCACAGAATACGTTTGCCCGCCATGCGCACCGCGGTGCGATAGAACTCATCCAGCAGCAGGATATGTTGCGTGGAACCGCAATCTTCACTGCCTAAGCTGCCACTTTCATTATGGCGGAACCGGTTTTCATCAATCAGGAAAAAGCTCGCTTCCACACCCATGGAAACGCACCACTTTTGTAGCTGGTTGCACTTTTTCTGCAGAGCAAGCCGTTCATTGTTATCCAGCCAGGATTGATGGCAGACCCAGATATCGAGATCGGAGGTGCCATTCTGACCAACAGACGAAGTACTGCCCATGGAATACACGCCGGTAATTGGCATTTCGCCCGGCTTGTTGGCATCTTGCGCGTCTGGCGTCAGCTCGCGCAGCCATTTTTGTTGATTTTCATCAGGCGTGTAGAAACTGATGCCGTGTGGAACGTTACCTTCAAGGTAACCGGGCATCAAAGGGTGATGATAATGTAATAAGGTTGGCAGCAGACTGTATACCTGCTGGAAAGCAGGGCCCATCGCAGCCAGAGCGCGGTCAACACGCAGCTGGTTAATGGCATCCAATCTCTGTTTCAGTGTCTCAATGTAGAGGTACAAGACGATTCGCCTGATTATAACAGTGCTTACAAAAAACCCCGTTTCCGAAATTTGCTGCTTGATTTAAACATTGTTGAGCAAATTATTGCTGGAAACGTGATCAATCTAACACCAGTCAGATTGACCGTAAAGAAAGTTGCACTACACAACAGTTGACTCTCTTTTGCGGTCCGCCCTTTTTTCACATCGCTTTCAGCCGTTTCGCGAGGCTTTTTGACCGCGTGGAAACTGTCAGCAATGCTGTATCAATGATAGGATAATCGGTGAACGATCAAAACGGTAACCAGCATGTTAGACAAAATTTTAAGAATTGCTACCAGACAAAGTCCTCTGGCTTTATGGCAAGCACAGTATGTGCAACAACGGCTCATGGCGTGCCATCCCGGCCTGCGCGTGGAGCTTGTACCGATGGTGACGCGCGGTGACATTATTCTTGATACGCCACTGGCAAAAGTGGGCGGCAAAGGCTTGTTCGTAAAAGAACTGGAACTGGCGATGCTGGAGAACCGCGCCGATATCGCGGTGCATTCCATGAAAGATGTGCCGGTGGGCTTTCCGCCTGGCCTTGGTTTAGTGACGATTTGCGAGCGTGAAGATCCGCTTGATGCTTTTGTTTCTCTCAATTATGACACCGTCGACGCGTTACCAGCCGGTGCCGTGGTTGGCACCTCCAGCTTACGCCGTCAGTGCCAGCTCAGCGCCCGTCGTCCCGATTTGGTGATTCGCTCACTGCGTGGCAACGTCGGCACGCGGCTCTCCAAACTCGATGCTGGCGAATATGATGCAATTATTCTTGCCTGCGCCGGTTTAAAACGCCTCGGGCTGGAAAGCCGCATTCGCCACGCGATGCCGGCAGAAGAGTCCCTGCCTGCGGTTGGGCAAGGCGCGGTGGGAATTGAATGCCGTCTCGATGACAGCGAAACCATTATGCTGCTGGCGGCGCTGAATCATGACGATACCGCGACACGTATAAAAGCAGAGCGCGCAATGAATACCCGTCTCGAAGGCGGCTGTCAGGTGCCGATTGGCAGCTATGCCGTGCTGGAAGGCGATCAGCTCTGGCTGCGCGGACTGGTCGGTTCGCCTGATGGCAAAGTCACGGTGCGCGGCGAACGTCGTGGACCACGCGAAGATGCCGAGAGCATGGGCATTTCACTGGCAGAAGAGCTATTAAGCAACGGCGCGCGGGAAATCCTGCACGAGGTCTATCAGGGGCAGCCGCCGAGATGACTATTCTGGTGACGCGCCCTTCCCCCGCCGCCGAAGCGCTGGTTGAGCGGCTTCAACGTGCCGGACGCGTCGCCTGGAGCCTGCCGCTGATCGAATTCACGCCCGGGCAGGATCTTGCGCTGCTGCCACAGCAGCTTGCTGCACTGCATCCCGGCGATCTGGTGTTTATCGTGTCGCAGCATGCCATTCACTATGCGGCAGCGCATTTGCGTCAGGCCGGTTTCACATGGCCCGCTACAGTAAACTACTATGCTATAGGCCGGAGCAGCGCGCTGGCACTGCACGCCGCCAGCGGCCACGCCGCAGCCTATCCGCGCGAGCGGGAAACCAGCGAAACGCTGCTGCAGTTCCGCGATCTGCATCGGCTCACCGGCAAACGCGCGCTTATTTTACGCGGCAACGGTGGCCGCGAACTGCTGGCGGATACGCTGGCGCAGCGCGGTGCGACGGTCACGCTCAGCGAATGTTATCAGCGCTGCGCTAAATATTACGAAGGTGCCCTTGAGGGCCGACGCTGGCGCGATCGCGGCATCAATACGATCGTGGTTACCAGCGGTGAAATGCTGCAACAACTTTACAGCCTGTTCCCCGTCATCGATCGCGAGGAATGGCTGTTGCACTGTCGGCTCATCGTCGTCAGTGAACGTTTGGCTACTTTAGCCAGGGAATGCGGCTGGCGGGAAATCACCGTCGCCGATGGAGCCGATAACGACGCGCTGATGCGGGCGTTACAACAAACTTAATAGATGGGATGTGCCACAATGACGGAACAAAAAAACTCCTCCGCCATGGTTGAAGAGACCACCCCAGCGGTTGAAACAGCGAATAACAGCTCGCCAACGCCACCGCAGAAAGGAAGAAACGGTGCCATGGCGCTGGGTGCAGTGGCAATTGTCATTGCGCTGGCGATCGGCGCGGGACTCTACCTCAATGCTAAACATCAGTCTGAACAGCAGGCAGCGGCGACGCAGAGCCTGAACGATCAGCTAATCGCGCTGCAACAGCAGGCGAAGCAGGATAAACAGCAGCTGAGCCAACAGCTCACCGCCACTACTGCCGCGCTGGATAATGCTCAGCAACAACAGGCCACGACTGCAAAACAGCTGGACGAGCTGCGTGGAAAAGTGGCTGCTATCTCTGGTAACGATGCGCGCACCTGGTTGCTGGCGCAGGCGGATTATCTGGTGAAGCTCGCCGGTCGTAAACTGTGGAGCGATCAGGATGTCACCACCGCTGCTGCGCTGCTGAAAAGCGCCGACGCCAGCCTGGCTGATATGAATGATCCCAGCCTGATCGACGTTCGTCGCGCACTCACTGAAGATATCAGCAGCCTTTCTGAGGTTAGCCAGGTCGATTATGACGGGGTGATTCTCAAACTGAATCAGCTCTCTAACGGCGTGGACAATTTGCGTCTTGCCGATAACGACAGCGACGATGCACCGATGGACAGCGACAGCAATGAGCTATCCACCTCGCTGCGCGAATGGCGGCAAAACTTGGTTAAAAGCTGGCACAACTTCATGGATGATTTCATCACCATCCGTCGCCGCGATAACACCGCACAGCCGCTGCTGGCGCCCAATCAGGACGTTTATCTGCGTGAGAACATTCGTTCCCGTCTGCTGATTGCCGCTCAGGCCGTGCCGCGCCATCAGGATGAGATTTTCAAACAGTCTATCGATACGGTCTCCACCTGGGTGCGCGCCTGGTTCGACACCAACGATGCGGCGACCAAAGCGTTTCTCGCGCAGCTTGATGAGCTAAGCCAGCAGAGCGTATCAATGGACGTGCCGGAATCGCTGGAAAGCCAGCCGATGCTGGATAAACTGATGCAGACGCGCGTGCGCAACCTGTTGGCGCAGCCTTCCATGCCAGCGAACGCTCAGCCGCAGCAGGGAGAATAAGCATGCTTAAAGTATTAGTGCTGTTCCTGCTGCTGATCGCGGGCATTGTGGTCGGTCCGATGATCGCCGGCCATCAGGGCTATGTGTTGATTCAAACCGACAACTGGAATGTTGAAACCAGCGTCACCGGTCTTGCCATTATCCTGATCGTTGCGCTGCTGGTTATTCTGGCACTTGAATGGCTGCTGCGTCGTCTGTTCCGTACCGGCGCTAAAACCCGTGGCTGGTTTGTGGGCCGTAAGCGCCGTCGCGCGCATCGTCAGACGCAGTCTGCGCTGATGAAGCTGGCGGAAGGCGACCATAAACAGGTTGAGAAACTGCTTTCGCGCAATGCCGATCACGCCGAGCAGCCGGTAGTGAACTACCTGCTAGCGGCAGAAGCGGCACAGCAGCGCGGCGATGAAGCACGTGCCAATCAGCATCTTGAACGTGCCGCCGAGCTAACTGAAAACGACCCCATTCCACTGGAAATTACCCGCGCGCGCATTCAGCTGGCTCGCAATGAGGATCATGCGGCACGTCATACCATCGATCGTCTGTTGGAAGTGGCGCCGCGTCATCCTGAAGTGCTGCGTCTGGCGGAGCAGGCTTATGTGCGCACCGGCGCATGGGCCGCACTGCTGGATATTCTGCCCGCCATGGAGAAATCGCAGGTCAGTGATGAAAATCATCGCGCCGCATTGCAGCTACAAGGCTGGCTGGGCCTGATGAATCAGGCCATGGCTGAGCAAGGCAGCGACGGGCTCAAGCGCTGGTGGCAGAACCTGAGCCGTAAAACGCGTCAGGAACCGGCTCTGCAGGTGGCGATGGCTGACCATCTGATCGAGTGTAACGATCCCGATACCGCTCAGCAAATCGTGCTCGACGGCCTGAAACGCCAGTATGATGAGCGGCTGGTGCTGTTGATGCCACGCCTGAAGAGCGGCAATCCGGAGCAGCTGGAGAAAGCACTGCGCCAGCAGATTAAGCAGCACGGCGCGACGCCGCTGCTGCACAGCACGCTCGGTCAGCTGTTAATGCAGCATGGTGAATGGCAGCAGGCCAGCGAGGCATTTCGTGAAGCGCTGAAGCAGCGCCCGGATGCCTATGATTATGCCTGGCTGGCTGACGCGCTGGATCGTTTGCACCATCCTGAAGAAGCGGCAAAAATGCGCCGTGATGGCTTGCTGCTGACGCTTAAAAACAACAAATAGCGCCAGCTAGCGTGACAATATACAAAGCCGGGCTAGCGCCCGGCTTTTTTATGACCGCAAAAAAAAACACCTGCATAAGCAGGTGTAAAGTTCAGATCGATAAAACAACTGGACGGTATCAGACTCAACGTAATGTCCGGTAAGCCCCATCGCGGGCTTGTGGACAACAGATACCAGAATGGCTTTGCGTCATTCCCGGGATTATGTCGTTAAACGTACATAACAAATGGAATGAGCATCTACGCATTTACCTTTGCATAGCCCGTGCCAAAGCACGACCTTTTTCAAAAATAATCGCCATCCCACGGTAAATTAAAGACTTATTTAATGAGCAAAAGCGGATTACTGCTCTGCGCTCAGCGCCAACGCGTATGCAACCTGTCGCAATATCGCGACAACCTGACTTAAAGATAAGAATCTGCTTACTTTTCAGCAGGATAAATGTCACCGCATAGCGACAGCCCGGTGGAAAAAGGCGACAGTGATCAAAAGCGCCTGTCTGACGGCAAACATGATGCATTTAGCAGGAGAAAGGAAAGTGAGCGGGCCGAGTTTCGTCAAGCCGTTAAAGCAGATTTGTTTACGGCTGCGCTCTGATTCGGCAGCGTGGATTTACCCAGGCAACAGACGTAAAAAAGCCCGCTTTTTCAAGCGGGCTTCTTAAATGTGGTCGGCGAGAGAGGATTCGAACCTCCGACCCACTGGTCCCAAACCAGTTGCGCTACCAAGCTGCGCTACTCGCCGATATACTGCTTTTTCTTGATTCTGCCTGGTGCGAAGAGAGGGACTTGAACCCTCACGTCCGTTAAGACACTAACACCTGAAGCTAGCGCGTCTACCAATTCCGCCACCTTCGCATATGTCCAGCAAAATCTGGGGTGGCTAATGGGACTCGAACCCACGACAACTGGAATCACAATCCAGGGCTCTACCAACTGAGCTATAGCCACCACTGTACAACGTTGGATGACATCTTGCGATGCTCTCCGACTCTTTCGAGCCAATTCTTAACGCGGCAAGTTAACTTCACCACCGCAGCTCTCGCACGTAACCTAATGGTGCGCCCGACAGGATTCGAACCTGAGACCTCTGCCTCCGGAGGGCAGCGCTCTATCCAGCTGAGCTACGGGCGCTTAGCGCCGTTGCGGATGTGCATACTACGTATTTGGTGCCATGCTGTCTAGTGCTTATTTAATAAAAAAGTGCGTTTGCTTACGCTTTGTGCGTTTCGTCGATTAAAGCGGCATTTTCACACCATAAGCCGTTGAAAACCGCCGGTGCGCCGCCTCTTTAGCTATTTTTTATAGCTCGCCGCGGAAGTGATACCCGAGATATTTCATCAGCCTGAGCTGACGCCGCCAGCGGGAGGGCTGAACAATCAGCCGATAAAGCCATTCCAGCCCCATGCGCTGCCAGATCGCCGGTGCCCGCTTTACATGCCCGGTAAACACATCATAGGTGCCGCCCACGCCCATATAGAGCGCCTGAGGATAGTGTGCCTTGCAGTCGCGCATCAGCTTCTCCTGCTTCGGCGAGCCAAGCGCCACGGTAACAATTTTCGCGCCGCTGGCAGCCACACGGGCAAACAGCGCCTCGCGATCGGCAGGCGCAAAATAGCCATCCTGCACGCCGACAATATTGACGTTCCACTGACGGCGCAGCTTCTCTTCCGTTTGTCCCAGCACCGATTGTTTGCCACCGATCAGAAACACCGGCGTGCCTTCCCGTCCGGCACGCTCCATCATCGCTTCCCACAGGTCAGCGCCAGCGATACGGTTCAGGCGTGCCTGCGGATATTTTTTGCGAACAGAGCGCACAATACTGATGCCATCGGGGTATTTATACTCTGCGGCATCCAGCAGCGAGCGCAGTTCGCTGTCCTGCTCAGCTGTTAACACTTTTTCCGCATTGATCGCGATCAGCGTGCCCTGCCGAACAGCGCCATCGGCAAACAAAAAATCGAGAAACTCTGCCTTATGACCAAAGCCATACAGCGAAATACCGCGGATTTCATAACGCGGCGCCTGCTCGCTCACTGCCATCTCCTTTTTAACTCCGGATTATTATCATTGTGATGCGGTCTGGACAGGTCCGCGCGGCGATCGGGAACGGATAAGTCCTGCCCGATCAAAAAACAGAAATAGCAGCTTTGCCACCAGCAAGCAGAGGCCGAAAATCAGGCAGAAGAAGACCACTCTGGAGACAAACGCATCGAGGCCTTCACGTGCCAGCACAATCATGTTAAATACCGCGCCAAAGCAGAATGCCTGTAGTACGGCGGCGCGATAGCGACTGCTGGCATCGCGTCCCAGCCGGTAGAGCCAGTCGAACCATTTCATAATCAGTCCTACTGCAATGGCACCGAGCGGAATAAAGGCTGCGCCACCCATCACCAGCAGCGATCCAATTAACGTCGGCGAAATGGCTAGCCCGGAATGGTTATTCAGCACTTCCCAGGTAAAATAATTGGCGCTGTTAAGCACTATGGCGGGCTTGTCCGGCCACAGCCAGTGCGGAATAAACACATAGAAATCACGCACTATTGGCGCCAGCCCCTGAAATTCAATCTTGTCGTAATTTTGCAGCAGCAACGCGAGGTTTTCCCACGGAGAGAAAGTGTCGCGCGTTAAATAGAGGAAAGTGTAGAAGGCTTCGTCACCGCTGACGTCGAGATTATAACGTCGCAGCGCCAGACCAAACATGCCAACAATCGCCAGCACGCCCGCTGCGGCCAGCATCCATAACGATATCCAGCCACGAATAATGCCAATAAACAGAAACAGCGCAAAGGCGATGATGATATTAGCGCGTGTGCCGCCGACAATAGCGTAGGTCAACAGACCAAACCCCACCGTGGCCGCCAGAAACAGGAACCAGTTACGTACGCCAGGCCGTAAAAAATAGACCAGCAGCATCGCCGGGATGAAAAAATAGAAGAAGCGTTTGAGCGCCACGCCGGAGACATCCGCCGAGAAAATCTGGTTGTACGCCTTTAATTTGAACAGCAAAAAGCCGTTATGCATAAAGAAGATGGAGACGGTGATTAGCGCTGTCAGCGCCAGCAGCCAGCCGAAAAGATGCGTTTCCACGCGGTTCATCTGGAGAAACTCGCGCGGCGGCGCGGCGCTGACCGCCCGCAGGCGGGTTTTGTAGCTGACATAATAAATGGCGTAAAAGCAGCTGGCGGCGAGCAGCGCCTGCAGCAGATAGCTCGGAGGCACCACAGTCACATCAAAGCGGAACACCAGCAGGCTGGTCAGCGGGAAACCAAAATAGAAGGTCAGAACGAACAGCAGCGAAAAGAAGATGTTGAAGTTGAAGCGCTCACGGCGAAACTCCCGCCATGTCAGGCCGGACACCAGCATCACCGACAGCAACCAGACCACAAACAGCCCACCAAATTGCGCAAGATTCATTGGCCCTCTCCTTCTGCCAGCGCTAATGCCTGCTGCCAGCCGTGCAGATACGCGGGATCGAGAAAATCGACGCTGCATTTGTCCAGCTGCACCAGCTGCTGGCGGGCATTCGCGATAGCGTCTCTGTCCAGAGGTTCGTCACTGAACAGCACCGGCACGCGCTGCTCCTGCAGATCGCGCCAGAACGGGTTTTCACGCGCCAGCACAAAGGGAATACTTGCCTGAATCAGCAGGCAAAGCGTCCCAATGCCCTGCTGCCGTTTAAAACTGAACCAGCCTAGCTGACAGCGGGCAATCAGCTGCAAATACGCGGAAAATTCGAGCTTTTCGGTAAGCAGTTCCACGTTGCCTGCCGGGAACAGACGATTTGCCACCTGGCGCACGTCGTCGATATAACGCTCGTTGTGGGCCGGATAACCGAGCGGCACCATGATTTTCACCCGATCGTCAAACTGCTGACGCAACGCGACCAGGGCTTCGCGGTGACGGTTGCTGGGGTCGCCAGAATTGCCCAACAGCACGGTAAAAGGTTCTGCCGGTTGTCCTGGCGGAACCGTTGCGGTCATCCGCGTGGGAAAATAGAGCAACGAGGTCGGCACATCGCGATGACGCTGCTGATAATGTTCAATATCGCCGCGGGTGGCAAACAGGTGGGCGATACGGCCCTGCGCGCGACGCCGCAGCAGATAGAAAAGGCGAAACTTCAGGCTGCGGGAATCTTCATACAGATCTGCACCCCAGACGTGCCAGTAAAGCTGATGCGGCTTAAGCGCGCCGCGCAGCAGCGCCAGCCAAAGTAGCGCGTTAAACTGGCCGTGACAGAAAAAGCGCTGCTGGCGATCGGCACCGCGAGCAATCACCGCCTGCGCCAGCTGTTTCTTGCTGGCAAAACACTCAACGCGTAGCGCGCTGAACGTGGCCATGGCGGCCGTATCGTCGCTGACTACCATAAAATGACGCGGCGCGGCGACAGGCTGAACCTTGCTCAACACATCGTTGAAATAGCGCAAAATGGTCAGATTATGGTGGGGAACAGGCGATCCCAGCAGATGAATCAAGGTTGTCATACTTTCCGGCAGTAAATAATGAAGGCGCCACAGCAGAGCGCGAAATAGAGCATGTAGGTGGCCATGTAAGCCTGCGCAGCGCCGGTTGCGCCATAAAGCGGAATCAGCCAGTGCGAGAATATAAGCAGCAACAGGAACTGGCTGACTTCGGTAAGAATATAGAAGCGCAGTGACGCTTTGGCGATCACCAGATATCCGAAAACGTAGGCGCCGACTTTACAGACGTCGCCGATCAGCTGCCAAACAAACAGATCACGCATCGCTGCAAACTGGCTGGAGAACAGCAGCGAAATCGCAACATCGCGCAGTAGCCAGACGCAGAAGCTGGCGGCGGCAACGGCGGGCAGCACAAAGCGCAGCGCGCGGCTAATCTCGCGACGAATCTGCTGTTTATGTTCCAGGCGCGCCAGTGTCGGCAACAACCAGACGCTGAAGGTGGCAGTAATAAACTGCAGGTAGGCGTCGGAAATGCTGCTTACCGCCTGCCATAATCCCACCTGTTCCCAGCCGCTGTGGGCAGCCAGCAGATTACGCATCATGACCCACGCCACCGGAATAGTTACCGCTGTGATCATCGCCATCAGCGTGTAAGTCGCCAGCTGACGCGCACGCGCACTGTGCCACTGTGGCAGCAGATAATGCAAAGGCAGGTGCTCGCGACTAGCCAGCAGCCACAGCGCTGGCAGAGCCACCAGCGCCGGCACCAGCGCCAGCCCGACCAGTGCGCCACTGTAGCCGCCCAACCGCCAGCAGGCAGCGTAAGCAATGACGCCCGCCACGCTGCCACCGATCAACGCCAGCGCGTTGCCTTTGGCATCCCGAAATCCCTTGATGACAGAAAGAATCAAGTTGGCCCAGGCGATGCCAATCTGTAAAAACGCCACGATGCGCACTACGTTTTGATAGCGATCGTGACCAAACAGCGCCTGGCTTATTGGCGCGGCAGCGAGCAGAAACACCACCGCCAGCAGCAGGGAAAAACCCAGAACTATCGCCGATGCGGTGCCGGTTACCGCGCGCAGATCCGCTGGTCGCTGGCGGTTTTCCGCCACATATTTGGTAACGCCGTTGAAAATCCCGGCACCGGCCAGCACGCCCAGTACGGTAATCAATTGACGAAAGTTGCCCGCCTGCCCTACGCCAGCTGGGCCATAACTTACCGCCAATAATTTTACGATCAGCAAACCTGCCGCAATTTTAACCAGCGTGGACGTGGCGGTCCACACCGAGGCTTTTGCCAGCGACATATCAGGAAAAATAGCTCAGCAGCGAGTTGATTACCGTGCCCTGATTGTTATCAGAGAGGTTATAAAACAGCGGCAGGCGCAACAGCCGCTCGCTTTCGCGGGTGGTAAAGCGATCTTCGCCGCTAAACCGGCCAAAGCGCAGGCCCGCGGGCGAACTGTGTAGCGGAATGTAGTGAAACACGGCAAGAATGTCGGCTTCTTTGAGCCAACCGATTAGTTCGCTGCGCGCATCACTGTCGTGAAGTTTGATGTAGAACATATGGGCATTATGCTCTGCTGATGCGGGCAGAGCCGGCAGTTCGATACGGCCACTCGCCGCTATCGGTTGCAGCGCATCGTAATAGCGCTGCCACAGCTTCAGTCGTTGTGCATTAATCTGGTTTGCCTGCTCCAGCTGCGCCCATAAATAGGCCGCCTGCAAATCGGCCATCAGATAACTTGAGCCGATATCGCGCCAGGTGTATTTATCCACCTGGCCGCGGAAGAACTGGCTGCGATTGGTGCCTTTTTCACGAATGATTTCTGCCCGATCCACCAGTGCCTTATCGTTAATCAGGGTGGCACCGCCTTCGCCGCCCGCGGTATAGTTTTTCGTTTCGTGAAAACTAAAGCAGCCAATGTGGCCGATCGATCCCGCCGCGCGGCCTTTGTAGGTCGACATCACCGCCTGCGCCGCATCTTCAATCACGTAAAGCTGATATTTCTCCGCCAGCGCCATGATGGCATCCATCTCGCATACCACGCCCGCGTAATGCACCGGCACAATGGCGCGCGTCTGCGGTGTGATCGCTGCCTCGATCAGGCGCTCATCCATGTTCATTGTGTCCGGGCGAACATCGACAAAGACGATAGTGGCGCCGCGCAGCACAAAGGCGTTGGCGGTGGAAACAAAGGTGTAGCTCGGCATGATCACTTCATCGCCAGGCTGTATATCGATCAGCAAGGCGGCCATTTCCAGCGATGCGGTGCAGGACGGCGTTAATAACGCACGACTGCAGCCAAAACGCTGCTCCATCCATTGCTGACAGCGGCGGGTAAAACCGCCATCGCCGCACAGCTTGCCGCTGCTCATAGCTGAGCGCATATAGTCGATTTCGGTGCCAACCACCGGCGGAGCATTAAATGGAATCATGACATTACCTGTATAGCCAATATGCGGTGCTTTCCAGCTGCGCACCGCTACGAAAATAGAGCCGCATCGCGGCAAGATTGCTTAATTGTGTGGCCACGCGCAGACGTTTCAGGCCGCGCACACGCGTCCAGTCGGCTGCAGCCGCCATCAGACGTCGCCCGACGCCGCTGCGCTGCGCCGTTGGCAGCACGGCCAACAGGCCCACGCGCGCGTCATCGGACAGCTCGCGCAGAGTGACAAAGCCCTGGAGTTCGCCTTGCTCATCCACCGCCAGCAGACACTGATGATCAAACGTGCCGCGCACCGCATTTTCCAGCCATCGGGCATAAAAGCGGGCGCTGGCGTCGGCAGGGAACCAGGGTTCACGGAAGCGGCTGAAGGTAAAAGCGGCGGCGGCGGCATCGCGCAGCAGCGGAATCTGGCTTTCACGCGCGATGCGCATGCCAGGCTGGCGGGTGGTCCGTTCCACGCTCAGAACAAAATCGGCTTCGCCTTCAACCACGCGAAAACCCGCCAGCTGCAGCGCATCCAGCCGATCGATATCTTCAGCGCTGACCTTAGCCTGTAACAGCGAAAATGGGCTCGATGCCGAAGCATCCAGCGGGGTGGGCGTGCTGAAATCAAGCAGGCCGGTTGAGAGCGAAAAGAAGTCACTCTCCCACTGCAACGGCTTAATACTGGCGAGGACGGGTTTCATATTTTCTGCCTGAAGTGCATGATCGGCACTGTGCAACAAATGCTCATTAATATCAGTGGAAAAAAGTCATACCACCGCCAGGAAACTGGCTCATTGCCAGACGCCTCGCGTATCCACCCGCCATGGCTGAGCGATAGCGGTGCTGTCGATATCGCGAAAGGCCTGATGATCAACCAGCATCACCAGCACATCCGCCTCGGCCAGTGCCTGCTCCAGCGAAACCAGCGTTGCCAGCCCAGTCAGTTTCTGCGGCAGGGATTTTACGTGCGGTTCAACCACCCAGTTGGTGCCACTGTGCCAGCGCGCAATGAGCTGGGCGACTTCCATTGCCGGGCTTTCGCGCAGATCGTCAATATTGGGTTTAAACGCCAGCCCGAAGCAGGCGATGGTGATGTCGCTGGCACGCTTACCGCTGGCTATCAGGCAATCTGCCAGCGTCTGCTTGACCTGATCCAATACCCAGTGCGGCTTGGCATCGTTCACTTCGCGCGCCGTACGAATCAAACGCGCCTGCTGTGGATTCTGCGCGACGATAAACCAGGGATCGACCGCAATACAGTGTCCGCCTACGCCAGGTCCCGGCTGCAGAATATTGACGCGCGGATGACGATTCGCCAGGCGAATCAGCTCCCACACATTGATCTGCTGCTCGGCGCAAATCAGCGAAAGCTCGTTGGCAAAAGCGATATTGACGTCGCGGAAGCTGTTTTCAGTGAGCTTGCACATTTCGGCGGTGCGCGCGTTGGTTTCCACGCAGGCCCCCTCAAGGAAAATACGATAAAGCTCGCTGGCACGTGCCGAACAGGCGGGCGTCATGCCACCAATCACCCGATCGTTTTTAATCAGCTCGGCCATAATATGGCCAGGCAAGACGCGCTCGGGACAGTAGGCGATAAAGATATCGGGCTGTTCAGCCTCGTGCTGAGGGAAACGCAAATCGGGCCGGGCATCAGCCAGCCAATCGGCCATCTGCTCGGTGGTGCCGACCGGTGAGGTCGATTCAAGAATCACCAAATCACCTTTTTTCAGCACCGGGGCAATCGACAATGCCGCGGCTTTGACGTAGCTCAAATCGGGCTGATGATCACCCATAAACGGCGTTGGCACAGCGATCAAAAAGGCATCCGCGGCGACCGGCGTGGTGCGGGCAGAAAAGTTGCCCTGCTGCACCGCCGTTTGCACTACGTGATCCAAATCGGGTTCCACAATATGGATTTCACCACGATTGATGGTAGCAACCGCCTGCGGATTCACATCGACGCCGATAACCTGCTTGCCCCGGGAGGCAAAAATCGCGGCGGTGGGCAGGCCGATGTAACCGAGGCCAATAACCGAAAGGATGTTAAAACTCATAACGTTACTCTGTTCTCTTTTAGTGCCTGTAAAATTCGGCCACAGGCCTGACCATCACCATAAGGATTATGCGCGCGGCTCATCTCCTGCCAGGCGTTATCGTCGTTGAGTAAGTGGGTGATGCCAGCAACGATCTTTTGCGTATCGGTACCCACCAGGCGCACCGTACCGGCGGCGATCGCTTCCGGCCTTTCAGTGGTATCGCGCATCACCAGCACCGGTTTACCCAGCGACGGTGCCTCTTCCTGAATACCACCGGAATCGGTGAGAATCAGCCAGGCATGATTCATCAACCAGACAAACGGCAGGTACTCCTGCGGCTCGATCAGGATGATGTTGTCGATGCCGCTCAAAATGCGGTTGACCGGCTCCAGCACGTTGGGATTGAGGTGCACGGGATAAACAATCTGCACCTCAGGATGCTGACGGGCAATCTGCGCCAGCGCGCTGCAGATGCGCTCAAAACCACCGCCAAAGCTTTCCCGACGATGGCCGGTAACCAGAATCAGCTTTTTATCGGCGCGCAGGAAAGGATACCGTGCCGCCAGCTGTTGATTAAGTGCAGCGTCGCCGACGACCCGATCGCGCACCCACAGCAACGCATCAATCACCGTATTCCCGGTAACGAAGATGCGTCGATCGTCGAGGTTCTCACGCAGCAGATTCTGCCGTGCCTGTTCGGTCGGGGTAAAGTGCAGACGTGCAAGATGTCCGGTTAAGGTGCGATTGGCCTCTTCCGGCCACGGCGATGACAGATCGCCGGTACGCAATCCAGCCTCCACATGCCCCACTGGAATACGATGATAGAAAGCCGCCAGGCTGGCCGCTAACGTTGTGGTGGTATCACCATGCACTAGCACCACGTCGGGCTGAAAATCGGTAAGCACCGCCTTCATGCCTTCCAGAATGCGGCTGGTGATTTCCGTCAGCCCCTGCTCGGGGCGCATGATATTGAGATCATAATCGGGCGTGAGGGCAAACAGATTCAGCACCTGATCGAGCATCTCGCGATGTTGGGCCGTCACGCAGAGGCGCGATTCGAAGGCGTCATCCTGCGCCAGTGCTTTCACCAGCGGGGCCATCTTAATGGCTTCCGGACGCGTACCAAAAACTGTCAACACTTTCACACGGATACTCTTAATTTAAAGGCTGAATGGCATGGCGAGGACGGCGCAACAGAGCAATACCCGCACCGATAAGCGCACCCACTGCGCCCCACATAATCATCAGGAACAGGCGACGCGGGCTGTCGCGTTTCACCGGCTCTTCAGGCGTGCGCAGATAACGGTAGCTCTGGAACTGTTTATCGGGATGTGGCCCGGCCTGCAACGTGGTCAACATCGCCCTGTTCTGATCATAGTCGATATCATAAGCCGGGCCGTTTACCTGCAGGCTCTCCAGCCGCGCCTGCAACAGAGGTCGGCCTAACATAAAGAGTTCTGAATCGGGCAACTGCTCAGAGGGCGTAGTGGTTTTGGCTTCATTAATGCCCTGCTCGCTGGCAATTTTTAACGCCTGCGTCACACTGCGCAGCTGACGTTGATAAACCGTATTAGCCACGCTTTCCTGGCGAGCAATTTGTGCCTGCAGTTGTCCTGCACGAACCTGCCAGGCACCATCCAGTTCATCATTTAAATGGCGGGCGGCGCGCTCGCTGGCGAAAGCAACATACTGCCGTAGCAGATTATTGGCATCCGCCGCGGTTTCTGCCGTTAACCTGACGCTGTCATGCGGATTGCGGGCCGCATCGGCCGGTGCCAGCTCAATATGGCTAATCAGTTCATCAAGCAGAGCAGCATCGTTATGCGCATTGCCGCTTTTTCGCTGCTTGTAATAGTCCGTTTGCTGCCAGAAATCGCGACGTGTATCCCACGACGCGAGCTGCATCACAAACTCCTGATACGCCTCATCCATTGCCGTCGGCAAGGGCGCGGTGACACTCACCGGCGCATTACGCATATCAAGATAATGCAGGAACTGTTGCTGCGAATAGTAGCTGCCCAACATGTTAACCGTTGGGCGATCGGTAATGGCGGTGGTGCTCCACGCCTGCTTCACCAGCAATGAATAGACATACGCCAACAGCATCAGCAGAACAGCACAGCCGATAATCCAGTGCTTACCACGCCAGAGTTTGCAGCACAGGCCACGAATATCCAGTTCGTTATCTACGTGGGAGGAGGTCATACAGCGCATTCCTTTTTCACAGAGTCAAAAGTGCTATCTGGCTTCATTGTTTTTGCCGCCGTGGCGCAGACGTCGTTTGATACGTTTGACCTTACGCGCCACACGCCATGCGTGCTTCAGGCAGTAACCGTAGAGGAAAAACGCCAGCAGAAAGAGCGCCAGCATGACCCACTCCGGAATAAACGCGAGGTATTCTCCCAGCACACCGATGGCGGCCAGCAGCGCGGCGGCCAGCGTAATCAGCATAAATGCCTGACGCGACGTGAAGCCTGCACGCATGATCAGATGATGAATGTGCTGCCTGTCGGCGGAAAAAGGACTCATGCCTTTGCGCAGGCGGCGGTACATAATGGCGACCATGTCCATCAGAGGAATGGCGATCAACCACAGCGCGGTGACAGGGGTAATGGGATGACTTAAACCCTGGGTAGTTTCCAGCAGGATCCAGATAATGGTGAAACCAATCAGCGTGCTGCCCGCATCGCCCATGAAGACTTTATAGCGACGGCCAAACACGCCAAGGTTGAGCAGAATGTAAGGTAGCGTGGCGGCAATCATGGCAAAGCACCACATCGCCAGGCTCAGCTGGCCATCAAAGTAGAGAATAATGCCCATTGCGCCGAAAGTGACGCAGGAGAGACCACCCAGCAGGCCATCAATACCATCGACCATATTAAAGGCGTTAATGGCAGCCCAGACGGCAAACAGCGTCAGGACGTAGCCGAAAGGGCCAACGATCAGCTCCATTGGACCTACAATGAACCCGAGGCTTAGCAGATATAATTTGGCGCCAACCATCATCACCACGGCAATGGCAGCTTGCACCACCGCCCTGATTTTGACGCTGATATCAAAACGATCGTCCAACGCACCGACCAGAACCAGTACGCCAGCACAGGCGAGATAGAGCAACGCGTGAGGCAAATAGTAATTGGTTATCGCGAAGGTAAAACAGATTCCGGCAAAAACCGAAATGCCGCCCACCAACGGGATCATGCCTTGATGACGCTTACGATAATTAGGTTGATCCACCAGACCAATTTTTTTAGCCGCTTTACGAGCAAAAAACAGGAAAGCTAAGGAAAAGACAAAAATTAACGCAAGCTCAGTACTCATATCGAGTAAATTCACATTCACAGCTCTCAGCTAAAAGACTGGAATACTATAAGCAATTATTATGCCCGATTAAGCATCCCGATTCCGAATTCTGCTTTTTGCCACGAATTTTCCAGCCTGTGAGCCAGAGCATTCCGTGCCATTGTCCGCAGTAAGTATAAGACTCCATCAACCTGATAATCGTATAGCCCATAAAAGAAAAACGCCACGTGTTAACGTGGCGTTCCTGCGTTTTTATCCGCTTTTGGCGCAGAAAAAAATCAGGATGTCATAACCTTCTCTTTTTCGGCGCTTTACGTACGGTTGTCCGCGCGTTTTATGAACGCTTCATCATATCGAAGAATTCATCATTGGTTTTGGTCATCGCCAGCTTATTAATGAGGAATTCCATCGCATCAATTTCACCCATTGGATGGATGATTTTGCGCAGAATCCACATTTTTTGCAGCTCTTCCTGCGTAGTGAGCAGCTCTTCTTTACGCGTACCAGAACGGTTGTAATCGATCGCCGGGAACACACGTTTTTCAGCGATTTTACGCGCCAGGTGAAGTTCCATGTTACCGGTGCCTTTAAATTCTTCGTAGATAACTTCATCCATTTTAGAACCGGTATCGACCAGCGCAGTCGCGATGATGGTCAGGCTTCCGCCCTCTTCCACGTTACGTGCAGCACCAAAGAAACGTTTTGGACGATGCAGGGCGTTAGCATCCACACCACCCGTCAACACTTTACCGGAGGCCGGTACGACGGTGTTGTAGGCACGCGCCAGACGCGTGATGGAATCGAGCAGGATAATGACATCTTTTTTATGCTCAACCAGGCGTTTCGCCTTCTCGATAACCATTTCGGCTACCTGCACGTGGCGCGATGCTGGCTCATCAAAGGTGGACGCGATAACTTCGCCTTTCACCAGACGCTGCATCTCGGTCACTTCTTCCGGGCGCTCGTCGATCAGCAGCACCATCAGCACGCAATCCGGGTGGTTATACGCGATGCTCTGCGCAATGTTCTGCAGCAGCATGGTTTTACCGGCTTTCGGCGGTGCCACGATCAGGCCACGCTGACCGCGACCGATTGGCGATGCTAAATCCAGCACGCGAGCGGTCAGATCTTCAGTTGAACCGTTGCCACGCTCCATGCGCAAACGTGAGTTCGCGTGCAGCGGCGTTAAGTTTTCAAACAGAATCTTATTACGCGCGTTTTCCGGCTTATCGTAGTTAACCTCGTTCACCTTCAACAGGGCAAAATAACGCTCACCCTCTTTCGGTGGACGGATTTTACCGGAAATGGTGTCACCAGTGCGGAGGTTGAAGCGGCGGATTTGGCTGGGGGAAACGTAGATATCATCGGGACCGGCGAGGTAGGAGCTGTCACCAGAACGGAGAAAACCGAAACCGTCCTGCAATATCTCCAGCACACCATCGCCGAAAATATCCTCGCCGCTTTTCGCGTGCTGTTTAAGGATAGCGAAGATGATGTCCTGTTTACGCATGCGCGCCAGGTTTTCCAGCCCCATATTTTCGCCGAGAGTAATTAACTCAGATACAGGCGTATTTTTTAATTCGGTAAGATTCATAATGGTGGGTTCTTAAACTCGGGGTAAATCTCGAAGTGATTGTCGTAAGTGGTATGGCAAAAGATCCATGCCTGTTAATGGCGTTACTTTCTGTCTGCTCGACGATCATTTAAGGAAAAGCGATCTGACACGAGGAGACGGTTTAAAAGCGTTGCCGGAAATTTGGTGCTGACCGTCAGATTGCTGAACGATGGAAACTGGAAAGGAAATCATTCAACAAGGGAAAAACTTGGAATCAAACTACAGGTAAGTTCGTATTGCAGTTAAATCAACATAGCATGGCTGAAGCCGGGCGTCCAGCGGTCAGCGTAAAATCGTTGACCGCCAGCGCCGGCAGAGGATCAGCTCAGATTCGCGTTCAGAAACTCTTTCAGCTGACCTTTGGAGAGTGCGCCCACTTTGGTAGCGGCGACTTCACCGTTTTTGAACAGCAGCAGCGTTGGAATACCGCGAATACCGTATTTAGGCGCAGTGCCCGGGTTTTCATCGATATTCAGCTTAGCAACGGTCAGCTTACCATCATACTCAGTGGCAATTTCGTCAAGAATCGGGGCGATCATTTTGCAAGGACCGCACCACTCAGCCCAGAAATCGACCAGTGTTAAACCTTCAGCTTTCAATACATCGGTTTCGAAGCTGTCATCGGTCAGATGAACAATTTTATCGCTCATGTTCTACTCCAAAGGATTATCTTTACCTTGATGATGTAGCATTAAGCAGCATCAGGTTAACTTAATTTCTCCGCTTTTATTTCAGCGGATATGCTTTCGTAAAGCAACAGGAAGCTGATATTCTACCACACTATGAGCAAAACACACTTAACCGAAAAGAAGTTTTCCGACTTCGCCCTGCACCCTCAGGTCGTTGAAGCCCTTGAAAAGAAAGGGTTTCACAATTGCACGCCTATTCAGGCGTTAGCATTACCTTTTACGCTCTCCGGACGTGATTTAGCAGGTCAGGCGCAAACCGGTACCGGCAAAACGATGGCGTTTTTAACGTCAACGTTTCATCATCTGCTTACTCACCCGGCCCCTGAAGGTCGTCAGGTGAATCAACCCCGTGCCTTAATTATGGCACCGACCCGCGAACTGGCGGTACAAATTCACGCAGACGCTGAGCCACTGGCTGAAAGCACCGGCCTGAAACTGGGTCTCGCTTACGGCGGCGACGGTTACGACAAACAGCTGAAAGTGCTGGAAAGTGGCGTCGATATCATTATTGGTACCACCGGTCGTTTGATCGATTACACCAAGCAAAACCATATCAACCTCGGCGCGATTCAGGTGGTTGTGCTGGATGAAGCCGATCGCATGTTCGATCTCGGCTTTATTAAAGATATCCGCTGGATGTTCCGTCGTATGCCGCCGGCTACCCAGCGTCTGAGCATGCTGTTCTCAGCAACGCTGTCGTGGCGCGTACGCGAGCTGGCGTTTGAGCACATGAATAACGTGGAGTCGGTTGAAGTTGAACCAGACCAGAAAACCGGCCATCGCATTAAAGAAGAGCTCTTCTATCCGTCTAACGAGGAGAAGATGCGTCTGCTGCAGACACTGATCGAAGAAGAGTGGCCCGATCGCGCCATTGTGTTTGCCAATACCAAACACCGTTGTGAAGATGTCTGGGGCCATCTGGCTGCCGACGGTCACCGTGTCGGCCTGCTCACCGGCGACGTGGCGCAGAAAAAACGCCTGCGGATTCTGGATGATTTCACCAAGGGTGACATCGATATTCTGGTGGCAACCGACGTGGCAGCACGCGGCCTGCACATTCCGGCGGTAACACACGTCTTTAACTACGATCTGCCTGACGATCGCGAAGATTACGTGCACCGCATTGGCCGTACCGGCCGTGCTGGCGCCAGCGGTCACTCAATCAGTCTTGCCTGTGAAGAGTACGCGCTGAACCTGCCGGGCATTGAAGAGTATATCGGCCACGGTATTCCGGTCAGCAAGTACAACAGCGACGCGCTGTTAACGGATTTGCCACCGGCCAAACGCCTGGCGCGCCGTACTGGTAGCGCACCGCGTCGTGGTGGAAACAACAATCGCCGTGGCAGTGCGCCACGTAACAACAACCGTAAACGTTCGGGTTAGCCATCTATGCCAGGCGCATCGACACTGTATGCAGCAATTGATCTCGGTTCAAACAGTTTTCATATGTTGGTGGTGCGCGAGGTGGCAGGCAGTATTCAGACTGTCGCCCGAATCAAACGAAAAGTGCGCCTGGCTGCAGGATTAGATGCCGACAGCCAGCTTTCGCATGAAGCGATGGAACGCGGCTGGCAATGCCTGCGGCTCTTTTCAGAGCAGCTTCAGGATATTCCAGCCGATCAAATTCAGGTCGTCGCCACCGCGACGTTACGCCTGGCCAAAAACGCCTCCCTGTTTATCGATCACGCGCAACAGCTGCTCGGCTGTACCATCAACGTCATCAGCGGTGAAGATGAAGCACGCCTGATTTATCAAGGCGTGGCGCACACCACCGGCGGCTCCGATCGCCGTCTGGTGGTGGATATTGGTGGCGGCAGCACCGAGCTGGTTACCGGCGAAGGGGCAAAAACCACCGCGCTGTTCAGCCTGTCGATGGGCTGTGTGACCTGGCTCGAACGCTTTTTTGGCAACCGTAATCTCGGTAAGCACAACTTCGAGCAGGCCGAACTGGCTGCCAGAGCGATCATCGCGCCGGTAGCGGAACGGTTGCGCGTCCATCACTGGGATGTCTGTGTCGGCGCATCGGGCACGGTGCAGGCGCTGCAGGAGATCATGGTGGCACAGGGCATGGATGAGCGCATCACCCTGAACAAGCTGCAACAGCTCAAACAGCGCGCCATTCAGTGCGGTAAACTGGAAGAGCTGGAGATTGAAGGCCTGACGCTTGAGCGCGCACTGGTTTTCCCCAGCGGGCTCTCTATCCTGATCGCCATTTTTCAGGAACTGCAGATCGAAAGCATGACGCTGGCCGGCGGCGCACTACGCGAAGGTCTGGTTTACGGCATGCTGCATTTGCCGATCGATCGCGATGTTCGCAGCCGAACGCTACAAAACGTGCAGCGCCGTTTCAATATTGATGTGGAACAGGCTGAGCGGGTCAGTCAACTGGCGGTGCTGTTTTGCGATCAGTTAAATGACTCATGGCACCTCGATCGCCGCTGTCGCGATCTGCTGGAAAGTGCCTGCCTGATTCATGAGATTGGCCTCAGCGTCGATTTCCGGCGTGCGCCACAGCACGCCGCCTACCTTGTTCGCCATCTTGATCTGCCGGGTTTTACGCCAGCGCAGAAGAATTTACTGGCGACGCTGTTGAAAAACCAGAGTCAGAACATCGATCTTGCCCTGCTCACCCAACAGAATGCCGTTCCGCCGCGCATGGCCGAGCGGATGTGCCGTCTGCTGCGCCTGGCCATCGTGTTCTCCAGCCGTCGTCGTAATCACACGCTGCCTGACGTGCGCCTGCAGGCTGACGACGATGCGTTAAGCGTTACGCTGCCCGCTGGCTGGCTGGACGCGCATCCGTTGAGGGCTGAGCTGCTGCAACAGGAATGCGATTACCAATCCTACGTACACTGGCCGTTGAGGGTTAATTAGCCAGCCGGTTTTATCCGCCGCGAGAATCAGTTGCAGGCGCCGTACTGCTGATTAGCCCAGCTTCCTGCGCCGACAGCGCATTTCTGCCGCGACAGGCGGATTTCATTCGCTTTTCTTCGATTTTTCCAGCATGGCACGCAGCCCGGCAACGCGGCTCTGACCGGTTTTCATGCGCTCTTCGGCGCTGACCACCTTACGCTCGGTTTCCCATTCCACATCATCCTGCGGCAGTTCCAACAGAAAACGACTCGGCTCGGGACGCACCAGCTCGCCATACTGACGGCGTTCGCGGCATAGCGTGAAGGTCAGTTCCTTTTGCGCACGCGTAATGCCGACGTAGGCCAGCCGCCGCTCTTCCTCAACGTTATCTTCATCGATGCTGCTTTGGTGCGGCAGTAATCCCTCTTCCATACCCACCAGGTAGACGTAGGGAAATTCCAGCCCTTTTGAGGCGTGCAACGTCATCAGCTGCACCTGATCCAGCTCTTCATTACTTTCTCCGCGCTCCATCATGTCGCGCAGCGTAAAGCGCGTGACCACCTGCGTCAGCGACATCGGCTCATCAATATCGCTGCCTTCCAGCATTTCGGTCATCCACTGAAACAGCATATTGACGTTTTTCATGCGCATCTCAGCCGCTTTTGGGCTGGTTGAGGTCTCGAACAGCCAGCTCTCATAATCGATGCCGCGAATCAGATCGCGCACGGCGTTGATCGGCTCGCGCTCCGCCAGCTGCGCCACTTCGCGCAGCCAGCCGGTAAAGCGCTGCAGATGCTCAAGGCCGCGCCCGGTCAGCGTCTGTCCCAGACCCATATCGAAGCTGGCGTTCAGCAGGCTTTTATTGCGCTGGTTCGCCCATTCGCCCAGCTTTTGCAGCGTTGCCGGGCCGATCTCACGCCGCGGCGTATTAACGATGCGCAGAAAAGCGCTGTCATCATCGGGGTTAGTCAGCACACGCAGATAGGCGAGCAGATCCTTGATTTCGGGGCGCGAGAAAAATGACGTGCCGCCAGAAATACGGTAAGGAATGCGGTTCTGCATCAGGAACTTTTCAAACACCCGCGACTGATGATTGCCGCGATAAAGAATGGCGTAATCTTTGTACTGCGTTTTATTAATGAAGTGGTGCGCAATCAGTTCGCCGGTGACCCGCTCCGCCTCATGTTCTTCATGATTGGCGCTTAACACTTTTAACGCGCTGCCGTATCCCAGCTCGGAAAAAAGCCGTTTCTCGAACACGTGCGGGTTATTGGCAATCAGGATATTGGCCGATTTCAGGATACGTCCGGTGGAACGGTAATTCTGCTCCAGCTTGATCACCTGCAGCGCCGGAAAATCTTCGCTGAGCAGCACAAGGTTTTGTGGCCGCGCGCCGCGCCATGAATAGATCGATTGATCGTCATCGCCGACAACGGTAAAACGCGCCCGCGCGCCTACCAGCAGTTTAACCATTTCATACTGGCTGGTGTTGGTGTCCTGATACTCATCCACCAGCAGATAGCGAATGCGCTGCTGCCAGCGTTCACGCACCGTTTCGTTGCGCTGTAGCAGCAGCGTCGGCAGTAAAATAAGATCATCAAAATCAAGTACGTTGCAGGATTTCAGGTGCGTATCGTAAAGCCCGTAGCAGTGGGCAAACAGCTGGTCGCGTTCCGATCGCGCGGCGGCGGCGGCCCGCGGCGGATCGATCAGATCGTTTTTCCAGTTGGAGATCGTTGATACCAGCAGCTGCAGCAGGTTTTTATCACCCTCCAGCCACTGCTCGGTTAAATCTTTTAACAGCGCCAGCTGATCCTGATCGTCGAACAGGGAAAAGTTCGATTTCATGCCCAGCGCGGCGTACTCCTTTTTGATGATCTCCAGTCCCAGCGTATGAAAGGTGGAGATCAGCAGGCCGCGCGCTTCTTTGCGTCCGAGCGTTTGCGCCACGCGCTCTTTCATTTCACGCGACGCTTTGTTGGTAAAGGTGACGGCGGCAATATGGCGCGCCTGATAGCCGCATTCGCGGATCAGATGGGCGATTTTGTTGGTGATCACGCGCGTTTTACCGGAACCGGCCCCCGCCAGCACCAGGCAAGGCCCGGTGACAAATTCGACCGCATGTTGTTGGCTGGGATTAAGACGCATAAGAAAATAACTCGTGAAATGGCGCAGGAATAGAAATAATGGCGCAGTATACGGCGGCTTGCTGCCAGGCAGCAACCGCAGCTCCCACAGATAAAAGGTCACGTCATGGCAAAAACCGCATCAGCGCTGCACATTCTGGTAAAGGAAGAGAAACAGGCACTGGCCCTGCTGGCGCAGCTGGAAAAGGGCGCCAACTTTCAGCAGCTGGCGAAAAAACATTCCACCTGTCCGTCGGGTCGCAACGGCGGCGATTTGGGTGAGTTCCGCAAAGGGCAGATGGTACCGGCGTTTGATAAAGTGGTTTTCACCTGCCCGCTGCTACAACCTGTCGGGCCGGTGAAAACCAGCTTTGGTTACCACATCATTAAAGTGCTTTACCGCAGCTAACTCATTTCTGTTTCATTTGCTGCAGTACGTTGGCGCACTGATTGTCGTCATTGTCACTCGGCGAGATCAGCGCCAGCAGGGCCGCAGCCGGTCCCACCACGGCACCAAGCGCCACCGCTGCCGCACCGCGTGCCAGCAGCGGGCCCGCTTTCACACCCGCATCCGGATTTTTGAAGGTGCCGCGCACGTAAAGCGGCGAGCGCAGCGTGATCACGCGTGCGCCTTTGCTCTCAGGATTGATGGTTAAGTTCAGCCGCTCGCTGGCGAAATTGGTATCGCCGGTAATATTGATAATGGCGTTTTCGGTATCAAACACAAACAGTCGCGAAGCCGCCACGCCGTCACGCACGTCGAGATTGGCCGCCGCGCAGTTGATGCGCACCTGGTCGTCACCAAACAGCTTGCCGACCACGTAGTTACCGACGTTAAGGCCAACGATTTCCATCAAACCGCGGCTAATCAGGCCGTTGTTCATCAGTAGTTTGAGATTGCCATCGCTGGTCGCCAGCAGATCGGCCACCGAGTTGCCACGGCCGGTCAGGGTGGCATCGCCATTCAGTTGGCCCATACTGTTTTGCATCGCCTGCACATCCGGGAAAAGCTGCTTCAGCTGCAGTTTACGCGCGTGCATATCGATGCGACCGCGCATCGGCGACTGACTGCCTTCCAGGCGCAGTGTGGCATTCAGGTTGCCGCCCGCCATCCCGAAGCGCAGCGGATCGAGCAGCAAATCGCCTTTTTTCAGCGTCAGATGGGTATACAGATCGCTTAACGGCAGCGATGAGCTGTGCTCGATACGGCGACCACTGAACTTGATATCAGCATCCATCGTGCCCCAGCTTTTGGTATCGAACTTGTCGTGCGGCAATACGCGATCGGCAGGCTGCGTTTTTGACGCGGCTTTTTTACCTCTGCCTTTACCAGAATCGACACCAATCAGCGGACCAAGATCGGCCATGCGTAACTGGCGGGATTCCAGCTCACCGGTGAGCTGCGGGCGCGGTTTGCTCTGAATATAGGTCACCGTACCGTGAATATCGCTGTCGCCAATATGGCCGTTGAAATCCTGATAGCGATAACGCGCGCCGCCTTTCTCCTGAAAACGCGCCTGTAACCGACCATCGGTTTCATAAGGCGGTGTGTCAGGCAACAGCACGCCGGTCAGGCCGTAAAGGTTGGCCAGCGTGTCGCCCGAGAAACGCAGTCGCAAATCCAGGCCGCCAAGGTTCATCGGATCCTGCAGGCTGCCGGTCAGGCGGACGCGCGTGGTGCCGTTGCGAATATCAGCCTGCAACGGGAAAGGCGTGTTTTTACTGCGCAGCGACAGCATGCCGCCCAGCTTACCTTCGCCCGTGAGCTGCTCGTCGTTGTACGTGCCCTTCGCCTGCCAGCCGAAAACAAAATCAGCGGCACCTTTCTGCCGATCGTCGCCGCCCGCCAGTTGGCCATAAGGCACCGGCTTGCCGAGCGGATCGACGGTAATCTGCACATCGGCTTTATTCACTGCGTCACGATAGAGGATATGGGCCCGATCGAACTTCACGTTATCCAGTTGAAATGACCAGCTGGAAGGCGTTGCCGGCGTGGCGTTATCGCCGTCGTCTGCCAGCTCGAAAGTCCAGTTGTTCTTTTTATTGGCGGTCTGAATCAGCCGCGCATCGGCCTGCTTCAGGCTGATCCACGGAATATAGATTTGCTTGTGCAGCAGAGCCAGCGGCGAAAGCGTCGCGTCGGCCCGCTCCAGGTGCACCATGGTTAAATCGGCGATATCCGGCGGGTTGCCCAGCATGACATCTTCGGCATGGATATACGGCCACGGCACCCAGCTGCGCCAGCCAGCCTCATCGCGATTGCGTGCCCAGGCCACACCGAGGTCGCCGCGAATAGCAAAAGGACGCTGCAGCTCAGCAGAGACTTTTTCATTAATGGTGGGTTTGAGGCGATTCCAGTCAAAGGTGGCGATAATCACCACAATGACCACAATCAATAACGCTACAATACCGCCGATCCAGCTTATAATTTTTCCCGGGCGTGACATCGCCAATTCTCCTTGCCAGTGCTATCTCCCTTAAAGATAGTCGAGGCGCGGCAGTTCGGCATTACGCTAGCTGTCGGGGAAGATCTTTTAGATGCTCAAAGCTCAGTGGACGCGAAAAATAGTAGCCCTGCGCGGCGAACGCCGGCGAATTACGCACCATTGCCCACTCTTCGGCAGTTTCCACGCCTTCCACAATCACGCCATTACAGTAACGATTTATTAATGCCAACAGCATAGCGAACAAATTACGTCCTTCTTCACTTTTACGCAGCAGCAGGAAAAGCTCGCGTGAAAGCTTGATAACATCATATTTCAGTTCGGTCAGGGCAGAAAAGTTCGCCATCCCTGAACCGAAATCATCCAGCCACAGCGCATTCAGTTCCGGCATCTGCGCCACAATCTCTTCCTGCGGCAGCGCATAATGCTCAACCAGCTCAAAACGTACACAGGGCAAGCGGGCAATCAGCGCACGGATTTCTGCTTCATGGCGAATAGCCAACAGGGTGGGACCGTCGATATTGACTGAAGCAACCAGGTCGTCATGGATAAAGTGATCCTGCCATTGTGCCAGCTGAACGAGCTGTTCTTTAATGATATCAAGCCGCTGCGGGACGGTTAAGGCAGCAAAATAGTCTTCCGGCGATACCCTGGTTTGCGGCGCGGAGGGATGCGTCACCGCGGTAAGCAATTCAATTGCCACTAATCTTCCGGTGACCCGATAGATTGGTTGAAACGTATAGTGTCGCTGGCACTGCTGCCAGAAAAGATGCGTATCAACCGGTTGAGCGTCAAGTGAACAAGGTCGCCGATGAGTGAAATCCTTCATCATCTGGTGGTGTTCCTGGTTATTGAAGAGTGCCTTCAACTGGCATCCCGTTCGGCAAGTATCGGCCAGCACAGGGATAACTTTATCCAGCGCGCTGATTTCGCCACGTTATTTATTTTATCCACCGTGATGATTTCAATCCGGTTAAACAAGCGTGACGTTTTGGCCTCCTTAGATAACTAAAACAGCGTTTTAAATCATTGACGATCGCCAGTTGAACGCAGAAACTGAAGGCAAACATCAACGCACGGGTGAAGGTTATGACACACAAGAAAATCGCCGTTATCGGCGAATGTATGATTGAACTCTCCGAAAAGGGCGAACATCTTAAGCGCGGATTTGGCGGCGATACGCTGAACACCGCGGTCTATCTTGCACGCCTGACCGCCGCATCGGCGCTGCGCGTCGATTACGTTACTGCACTCGGTGACGATATCTTCAGTGAGCAGATGATCAGCGCCTGGCAGCAGGAAAATGTGCATACCGATCTGATTCAGCGGCTCGAAAACAAAATGCCCGGGCTCTACTTCATCCAGACGGACCAGCACGGCGAACGCACCTTCTATTACTGGCGCAACGATGCGGCGGCACGTTACTGGCTTGATGGCCCGCGGGCAGAGGCGATCTGCGAGCAGCTGGCGTACTACGATTATCTTTATCTTAGCGGCATCAGCCTGGCTATTCTCAACGACAACAGCCGTGAAAGGCTGATGCAGCTGCTTCAGCGCTGCCGCGCGAACGGCGGCAAGGTGATTTTCGACAACAATTATCGTCCGCGCCTGTGGCAAAGCCGCGAAGCGAGCCAGCACGCCTATCGCGCCATGCTCGCCTGCACCGATATCGCTTTTTTGACGCTGGATGATGAAGACGCGCTATGGGGCGAGCAGCCGGTTGAAACGGTGATCGCGCGTACGCGTGATGCGGGCGTCAGTGAGATTGTGATCAAACGCGGCGCCGATTCCTGTCTGGTGGCGACTGACGACGCACCGCTGCAGGAAGTGGCGGCGGTTAAGCTGGCGAAAGAACAGGTGGTGGATACTACCGCGGCCGGCGATTCGTTCAGTGCGGGTTATCTGGCGCAACGACTGTGCGGCGGCAATGCCCAACAGGCAGCAGCGCAGGGCCATCGCACGGCCAGCACGGTGATCCAGCATCGCGGCGCGATCATTCCACTCAGCGCCATGCCGCACTAATTATTCGCCCACACAGCGGTCGCTCTGGCCGCTGTGCTATTTACGCTGAACAGGTTATTTCGGCACTGGTGCTACGCAATCAGAAATATATTTTTTGGCCTGGTTCACATTTATTCCAACTTCTGAAAAATTAACGTCAATTATCTGACGACTTTTCTTAATGACATCAATTTGCGTTAAGTCGATAAAATAATGCTTACATTTGACTTAGGGCATTAAAAACCCAATCCACTGAATTTAAACCATTAAAAATAAAACAATTTACTTAACGCATTGCCTTTGCGGTTTTTTCTTAAAATTAAGTCTAACGTCCTGATTAAATATAAAAAGATAAAGCCAGGCATATTCTGAAACCCTTATTTCGTCCCGTTAATTACTGGACGAAAGAATAAAAAAGCGCCATCTTTTATCTATTCGCAGCGTACATTTTTTCAGCTGCCGCAAACAATAATAACGGACAGCCTGTCATGATAACTGAAATCATTAATATTTGGCCAAACGGCGATGCGCCGGGTGCCAGCGATTCACGCGCTCAGCCGCAAATTGTCGATTTAGCGAAAGAGTATGAGCCTTTCGATCGTGCCGCCAGCGGCGTGCGCTGCCCGGAACTCGCCTTCTGGTTCCCGGAAGAGTCCAACGGAATCACCCTGCTGGTGGCGCCAGGCGGTGGCTATCAGCGCGTCATGATCGACCGCGAAGGCAGCGCGCTGGCGACCTTTTTCACCGCCATGGGCTATACGCTGGCGGTCATGACTTATCGGCTGCCTTACGACGGCCATCATGAAGGCGCAGATGCGCCACTGGCCGATGCACAGCGTGCGGTGCGCCTGTTGAGAGACCGGGCGCAGCGTGGGCTGAACGGCAAGTACATTGTCATGATGGGTTTTTCAGCGGGCGGCCATCTGGCCGCCAGTCTGGGAACGCGCTTTGCCGAGAAGCTTTATCCGGTGCAGGACCAGATCGACAGTCAGTCGCCGCGTCCTGACGCGATGGTGCTGGTCTATCCGTTGATCAGCATGCGCGACGGCCTGGCGCATGAAGGCGCCCGTACCCGACTGCTCGGCGCGTGGCCCGATCAGAAAAGCATCGACGCTTATTCCATGGAAACCCGCGTTCATGCACAGACGCCGCCAACACTGTTAATTCACTCAGCGGATGATGATTCGGTGCCCGTTAACAACAGCATGGTGTTCTTCAGCGCGCTGCGCGAGCACAACGTGCCGGCAGAGCTGCATTTCTATCAGAAAGGCGGTCACGGCTTTGGCATTCGCGGTGTGGCTGACCTGCCACTGGCAAGCTGGCCGATGCTGGTGACCGAGTGGCTGCGGGCGAAATAAGCATCGGGCTCAAGAGTGAGCCCGATCGGGAGTTATGACTGCGGCTGTACGGGAATATCTGACGCTTCCGGCTGGGTTTCATCAACCGGCGCGCTGACTGCAGCGGGCGGTGTCATCACCTTTTCCCAGCTGTCGAACAGCCGTTTGACGTTGGTTTCCGCTTCGCCTTCTGGCTGCATCAGCATCATGGTCAACGACTGCGTCAACTGCTGGCGCAGTTCCTGATTCAGCATAGGCAGCGTCAGCGAGCTGAGAAACTGCTGACGCAACTTCTGATACTGTTCCGGCGCGATATCCACCACCGCATTTTGCTGCGAGCGCAGACGCTGGCTCATCAGCACATCGGTATTGGTGCGCGCATAGGTGGTAAACAGTTTGCCCAGTTCGGCGGTTTTCTGCGCCATCAGCGCATCAAACTCCTGCTGTGACAGGCCCTGATCGCGAATAGTTGCCAGTTCGCGAGCCACCAGATGCATATTCGCCTCCAGCGTGGCGTTATCGCTATCCATGTTAATGCCGCACTGCGCATGCTGGTAAATCACCCGGCAATCGAAGCCCACCTGCACACCTTGCGCTTTGTTTTCGCTCAACACTTTCTGCAGATGCCAGAACAGCGCTTCACGAGCCAGATCGCTCTGCCAGTAGCGGTTGAGGTTCTGCGAATCGCGTATCGGCTGCCACGGTGTATCCCACACCAGCGACAATCGATCCTGCTTCGCATTGCCGCTGACCAGGTTGATCGGCTGCTGCGGCAGAGGCGCCAGCGTCGCAATCGGTGCAGGCGTCTGGCGTTTGCCCTCCAGCGTCGAGAAGGCCTTGTTGATCTGCTCGGCAAGCGTGCGACTGTCAACGTTGCCGACGACAAATAGCGTCATCGCATCCGGCGTGTACCACTGTTTGTAAAAGCTGTTCAGCTGGTTGCTATCAATCGGTGCGCGCGGCTGCTCGGCAGGATCGTGCGCCAGCAGCGCCGACCCTTTCAGCCGGTAGCGCCACCATGCGCTCTGCGTATTCGGCGGCCAGGTAGCAACGCTGTCGTCCGCGCTGATTGCGGTGTTCACCACCTGATCGGTAATGCTCATTTTGCCTGCGGTCGCGGCCAGCCAGTTAAGCGCTGATTTCAGCAGCTCAGGGCGATTGTAAGGCAGGCTGATATTGTATTGCGTAAAGTCGTACGACACGATGGCCGGTGGCAGTGGATGATCGGGATTAATTCCCTGCTGCCATAATGCGCGCTGCTGAGCCGGATCAAGCGTGGCGTTATGCACCATCGCCAGGCGCGGCAGTAAGTGGCTGTAACCGGTCTGCTGGGCACTTTCTACCAGCGAACCGGTATTCACCAGCAGACGCAGCTCAATGCGATCGCTTGGGCGTTGCGGCGTAGTCAGCAACTGCCAGTTAAAACCGTTATCCAGCTTTCCCTGCTGCCAGGCGGGATCGGGCTGCAGTGTTTCAGCCTGCACTATGCTGCTGGCCGCAGCCAGAATGACGCCACCAACGAGTAATCTTATTCTGGTGCCCTGCATGTGAACCCCTACTCAGTCCCAAACCAAAAATCATCACCCCGTCTTGCGGCCCGCTTCAATGCCAGAAGCCACGACGTCGGAAGAACAGGTTCTTAGACCGCGTAAAAAAGCAGATGTCGCGCAGTGGAGTGAAAAATCTTAAAAAACAGGGGGGATCATATGCAAATGCCCGCAGCGAGGGCAAGCGGCTGCGGGCATTTAACGGTGAAAAGCGCGGATTTTATGATTAAAGCGGGGTCTCAGACAGCTTTTTTGCCTTTTTTCCCGCTGCCAGCGTCTCCGTCATCTGCTTCTCATCCAGCTGGCCTACCCACTTCGCCACCACCAGTGTGGCAACGCCGTTACCGACCAGGTTGGTCAAAGCACGCGCTTCAGACATAAAGCGGTCAATGCCGAGAATCAGCGCCAGGCCCGCGACCGGCAGATGACCGACCGCCGACAGGGTTGCCGCCAGCACGATGAAGCCGCTACCGGTGACGCCCGCTGCGCCTTTGGAAGAGAGTAACAGCACCACCAGCAGTGTAATCTGATGGAAAATATCCATGTGCGCGTTGGTGGCCTGCGCAATAAATACCGCTGCCATGGTCAGGTAAATCGAGGTGCCATCGAGGTTAAAGGAGTAGCCGGTTGGAATCACCAGGCCCACCACCGATTTTTTACAGCCGAGCTTTTCCATCTTATCCAGCATGCGCGGCAGCGCCGATTCCGAAGAGGAGGTGCCCAATACAATCAGCAGTTCTTCTTTGATATAGGCGATAAACTTGAAGATATTGAAGCCGACCACACGGGCAATCAGCCCCAACACCACCACCACAAACAGCACGCAGGTAATATAGAAGCAGACGATCAACTGACCCAGTTGCACCAGCGAACCGACGCCATATTTACCGATGGTAAAGGCCATGGCCCCAAATGCGCCAATCGGTGCCAGACGCATGATCATGTTGATGATGCCGAAAATCACCTTCGAGAAGTTATCGATGAAGTTAAAAATCAGCGTGCCGCGATCGCCAAGGCGATGCAGGGCGAAACCAAACAGAATGGCAAACAGCAGCACCTGCAGAATGTTGCCGCTGGCAAATGCGCCGATGACGCTGCCGGGAATGATATCCAGCAGGAACGGAATAATGCCCTGCTGCTCGGCCTGCTGTGCATAGACCGCCACCGCTTTGGCATCCAGCGTGGCGGGATCGACGTTCATACCCGCGCCTGGCTGAATCACGTTCACGACGACCAAACCGATAATCAGCGCAATGGTGCTGACAATTTCGAAATAGAGCAGCGCCACGGCGCCGGTACGGCCTACGGCCTTCATGCTTTCCATGCCGGCAATGCCGGTGACCACGGTACAGAAAATCACCGGTGCAATAATCATTTTAATCAGTTTAACGAAGGCGTCGCCCAGCGGTTTCATCTGCGCGCCCAGTTCTGGATAGAAATGGCCGAGCAGCACGCCCGCGGCGATGGCTGTCAAAACTTGAAAATAAAGGCTTTTGAACAGAGAAGTTTTCATAAAAGCGATTCCGTTAACGGCATGGAAGGCGACAGGCGTCACTGTAATTATTCCTGCGGCTGTTTTGCCCGATAAGCATCGGCGAACCGCAGTTTTCTACGACAGCGCGAAAATAACACCCCGATAACAGAATTGATATATCCTGACACAGCCTGACATTGGCATAGTTAACAACTATGAACTGAAACGCTTCAGCGATGAAATTAATAACTTGTGGGACAATTACGTGAGTGATACTGCTCAGAATTTCCGGTGTTGCAGCCAGGGTTCAAATTTATCCAGCGGCAGCGGTTCCGCATAGAAATAGCCCTGAGCAATGGTGATGCCACGCGACAGTAGCCAGTCGCGCTGCTCGGCGGTTTCTACCCCTTCCGCCACTACATCCAGCTCAATAATCTCCGCGATGGCCGCCACAATTTTGACCATGGTGTCATCATCGGGCAAAGCAGACACAAAGCTGCGATCCATCTTTAGCTTGCTGATCGGCAAGGATTTGAACTGATGCAGGTAGTTAAGGTTGGCATAACCCATGCCAAAATCGTCCAGCGCCACGGCCACGCCCACCGCCTGCAACTGACGCAGCAGCGCCTTTGCCTGCTCGGTATCGCCAATGTTCGCCGTTTCGGTAATCTCCAGCACAAAGCTGCCTGGCGCAATGCGGTGTCGCTGAATGAGATCCTGCAGGTGCGTCACCATCGTCGGATCGCGCAGCTGGTTGGCCGAGATATTCACGCTCAGCGGCAACATAATGCCGCGTTTTTGCCAGCCCGCCAGTAAACGACACGCTTCTTCAAACACCCAACGACCGATGGCATCGATCACGCCGATCTCTTCGGCGCTGACGATAAATTCTTCGGTTAATCCCCAGCTGCCGTCGGGCTGACGCATGCGCAACAGCGCTTCTGCGCCGACCATCTCGCCGCTCTGCATATTGACCTGCGGCTGCAGATAGATGGCAAACTGCTCCTCCTGCAACCCCTGCAAAATGTCATGCTCCTGAGTCAGGCGCTTCTGCGCGCGTTCAGTCAGGGCGGGATCGAAAAACAGAATCTGGTTTTTGCCCTGATGCCGCGCCGACATCATGGCAGAGTTCGCGCGGTTAAGGATTTCAACGGCATCGAGCAGCGTATCCGTTTCGCCCAGGCTCATGCCGATACTGACGTGCGGGCGCAGCTGAATTTGTTGCAGGTTTACCGGTTGATTCAGGCGGATCATCAGGTTGCGCGCCAGGCGAATCGCGCGGAAAGGGTTATTGGCCCGTTTGGCCAGCAGCACGAAATCGCTGGTACCGAGCTGCCCCAGCACCATGCGATAGTCGATCACGCTGCGTATTTTTTCCACCAGCGTCAGGATCAACGTGTCGCGCTGCGTATCGGTCAGCACGCCATTGCCATCCAGCAGGGTTTCAATGCGAATCACCATCACGGTGAACGGCGATTTGCGCCCCGGATGATTAATAAACTGTTCCAGCAGCGCGATGAATAACGTGCGGTTCGGCAGGTCGGTCAGCGTGAAGTGCGTGGTCAGGCGGCTCATTTCATCATGCACCGACTCCAGCACCTGCATGTTGCGATTATAGCTGCGCACCAGCATGCCAAATTCATCGTCGCGATGCCGACTTTGCAGCGACAGCTTATGGGTCAAAATAGACTGCGGCGGCAGATCCTGCAGCTCGTGAGCAATATTACGCAGCGGATGCACGATCAGGCGATTTATGCACCAGCTGATCGCCACCGACAGCACCAGCGCCAGCAGCAAATAGGTGGTCAGCATGGTGGAGATGGTACTGAGAATAAACTGGTAGACGCGCCAGGAATCGGCTTGCAGCACCAGATAAGCCAGCGGCTTAGGCAGCGCCGTTCGCTCCACTGAATAGAGCGGCACGGTGATCTGCACCGGCAGTTCAAACAGCCGGGCAATCAGCCGCGGAACCGGTCGCTCAGCCTCAAAATCGGTATGCAGCGCCTGAAACGCGTTGGGTAATACCACATCAGCGCGGGTTAAAATCCCGGCAGGTTTCAGCGAGTTAAGAATGCGCTCCGCCTGCGGAATATCGGCCCGCAGCACCGCTTCTGACAGCGGCTGACGCACGGTATGCGCGATATTCTCCATCTGCTGGGCATAGTCAACCCTGCGCTGCTGCACAAAATGGAAAAGCTGTACCACGATAAATATACAGATGGTCACCACAGCAACCGCTGAAATCGTGGCCATCTGCTTAATCGTAAGTGATCGACTAACGCGCAAAATTCTCTCCCGGCCCGCTATCCGGAACGTAACGGCCGCCCAGAGTATATCCTAAGGCACCCTTTTTTTAAGCAAGGTTAATGGCACGACAAAAAGGCTTTAAGGGTTTTCCGATGACGAGCGGCGAATTTTCCCGTTTCAACGCTACTTAAAATTGGCGTACGGCGTCAGCGGCTGCGGAGGAATATTCAGATCGCCTTCCCACCCGGCCAGAGTGTAACGGACATAAAGCAAGCCGTGGCTCGGCGTATAATCTTTTGCCTGTTGAATATCGACGCTGGCGCCCAGCGTCCAGTGCGCGGTTAGTCGACGTTCAATCGCAGCCTGTAATGTGTAGCCAAATCCGCTGCTGGAACTGGCAGTGGATGCAGGATTGCTTGCGGGCGTAAAACCAGGATTAACCGGATAGCGTGTCTGGCTGGCGCTGTGCGATCGCGACCAACTCAGTGCACCGCCAATGTCTACCGACCAGTTTGTGGTACGTTGACGCCAGCTTAGCGGTAACGAAAGCGAAAAATATTGCTGCGGGCTGTAATAACCACCCTGACCAAAAGCGTAGTCGCTGAGATCCTTCTGGTAATGCCACAGCATACTGTTCAGGCCAATCGTGGCGCGACGGTTATCCTCATTGATCCACTTATAGTAATAACCTCCCATTAACCGCTGCCGGCTGTTATCTGTTACGTTTTCGCCGCTGAGTTGATGGGCGCTGAGATCGGCCCACACGCCGTTGGCTTCGCCACGATCGTAACTGATGCTGATATTCCCGCCGCTCGCTACCACGCCGCCCCAGGTTTTGCCACCGTTGGCACTGGGATCGCGCGCGCCAGCATAGGCGAGCAGCGAGCTTGAAATGGGTCGACGTGAGGCACCAAAAGTCAGGCCGAACGGTCCGGCATCGGTTTGCCAGCTGGCTCCGCCAACCCAGTTAACAACCTGAAAACCCAGCGGCGTGGTGCCAATATCAGCTGACCATCGATCGTTATTCCAGCCCGCGCCCAGCGCGACGCCTTCGGCCTGCTGATTAAAATCGCGGTCGCAGCCACCGCTATTGGCATCTGCACAGCTACCAAAATTCTCACTGTGGCTGCCAGCAAACGTCCCTGCGGACACGGCAACGTGATCAAAACGGACAAAAGCGTTGCCCGCTGCCAACGGCGTTTCCGCCTGCAACATAGTGGTATGCGCCGTGAAATCAGAAATTCCCGGCGTGCCTTTGTTGCGCGAATAATCTTCTGCCAGCGTTAACGTTGTTTGCTGTTGCTGATAGCGGTCAGCCGCATCCCGGCGAATACTGCGCTTTAGCCAGTCATCACCTTCTGTGGTACGCATCAGCTGCGTAAAATGGACGTTATCTTTCGGCTCTTCGGTGGTGATACCGCTGGCTACCATCGCCTGACGATAATCCGCCAGCGCCTGTTGCGGCTGTTGCTGCTGAGCGGCAAATCTCGCCGCGTCACGGAACAACAACGCGCTGCTTTGTGAAGGTGGTTGCCGCTGCGCCAGCATCTTGCCCTGCGTAAAGTGCGCCGCGGCGCGGTCAGGTTCGCCGACGCGCTGCCAGGCGTTGGCAATGCGCCGCTCGCGGTTCAGATTCGGCTCAACCGGGACGGGTGGCAGGCCTTGCAGCGCACGTCGCGCCTTATCCTGCTGGTTCAATGCGATCAGCGCCTCAATGCGGCCCAGCTGTGCATCACTGTTTGTGGTATCGCGATCGAGCACCTGTTGATAGCTTGCCAGCGCCCGGGCGGCATCACCCCGCTCCAGTGCCCAATCGGCCAGCGTTAAATCGCGGCGTGGTGAGGAAGGTAACTGGCGCAGCAGCGCTTCAGCCTGTGGCTCACGTCCACTGTTGCGCAGCGCGTCGGCATGTTGATAAATCTGATCCTGTTGCAGCCGCGTCGCCAGATCGCGTATATCCTGGTTCCAGGCCACCTGCGGCAGGCTGTTGAGTGTTGCCAGCGCGGCGGCGGTTCTGCCGCTACCGGAGAACCAGAGCGCACTGGCATACACCTGCGTGGCATCGCCAAGTCGTTGCCTGGACATGTTGGCTATCTGTTCGTCAGCTTGCTGCGGTTGGCCGCTCTGGCGTAACGCGCCAGCCAGCCGATAGTTAAGCCAGACATCATCGGGCGCGTCCTGTTGCGCCTGCCGATATTTCTCTACCGCTTGCGGCCAGGCGCCCCGCTCTGCCAGCGCGTCCGCCTCTGCGCGGACAATCTCACTGCGCAATGTGGTCAGGTTACCTGCCAGCGCCCGCTGCTGATCGGGAGGTAATTGATTGATGAATGCCAGCGCACGCTGCGGTGACTGTTGTTGATAATAGGCGACCAGGCGACGTATGGCGGTGGTATTGGTGGCATCCAGCCGTAACGCCCGCTTCCAGGCCTGCTCCGCCGCATCATTTTGCTGGCGCGTAGCGGCCACGTCGCCCAGGCCAATCAGGGCATAGCTGTCGCTCTTATCCAGCAATTGTGCCTGCTGATAATACGTCTGCGCCCCATTCACATCGCCTGCAGCCAACGCCTTATCGCCGTTTTCAATCGCCAGCCAGTAGCGGTTGGTCTGTACCAATGACTGCCACTTACCAATTTGCGTGCTGTCTGGCCCAGCGGCTATCGCCTTTTCCAGCCAACGAATGGCAACGGCTCGCTGATTGTTGCGCGCCTGTGCCTGACCCATCGCACCCAGCAAATCAGCATCGTCAGGATTGGATCGCAGTGCGGCTTCCAGTGCCGGAATGGCATTGCCGCCTCGTTCAACCAGCGCCAGTGCCCGTGAACGCTGCTGAAAAGCGGGGTCGGCCAGCTGCTGCTGCCGTTTCGCCAGTTCTGCCTGCCCCTGCTTTTGCGCATCGCCGGTGGTAAAGAGGTCCAGGTACTGTTTCAGTGCCGTGATGCTCTCCGCCGTGACTGGCTGTGCCTGGATGTTTTGCAACCAGAGCTCGGCTGCCGCGTTTCGTCCAGCCGCATTGCCTGCCAGCTGACGGATTTTTTCCTGCGCCCCGACGGCATTATTTTGGGCAAACTGGGCGCGCGCAATCTGCAGCCTGACGCCAACGTTGCCGGGATAACGCCGATCCAGCGCCTCCAGTTCCGTTAGGGCTCGCGTTTCCTGCCCGGGAAGGCGCAGCACCAGCCGCCAATATTCCAGCGCCACATTGACGTCAGGAAAAGTTCCATGGAACAGTGCATCCCAGGCGGCACGCGCTTCAACCAGACGACCAGACGTTGCCAGAAGCCGTGCCTCCTGCAATTTTTGCCTGCCTTCCGGCGAGCTCAGCAGCATGCCCGCTTGCGCCTCGCGCATTGCAGCAGAATCGGGTGCCACACGCCGCAACGCGGTTAACAGCGTTTCGGCTGTAGCGCGATCGCCCTGACGCAATGCCATGCGCAACCGGGCCGCAATGACCTGGGGATTGTCCGGATCGATCTTCTCGAGTCGATAGAGTGACTGCTGTACCAGATCATATTTATTGGTCGCTTCACCGGCCAGCACCTGTTCCAGCAGAAAATCAACCGGTGCCACGCTTGATGGTGCTGCCAGCGCCAGCGGTAACGGCGCAAAAAACAGCGCCCCCAGTGCCGCACCGGACCAGTTAATCACGCACTTAGTCATCGTGATCGTCTTCGCCAAGTCGGCGACGCGTTACCATACGCATCACTCGCCACATCAGCAGAGCAAAAATCACCACCACCAGCACGGCAAACGCGCCCAGCAGCAGCGGATGGGTCGCCAGCGCATGCCATACCCGCTCCCACCAGGGCAGATAACCGACATACCAGGTATCGCCAACGCGCAAGCTGTTTACGCCCGATTCACGAATGATGGAGGCGGAACCATAAATTGCGTTGCGCTTACCGGGATCCTGCAGCGCGTTATCCAGCATTTGCCAGGCCTGTGGGCTATCCGCCATCAGTGCTACCACGCTTCGCTGCGCATCAAAAGGTGACTGAAAGCCGATTACCGCGGCCATTGGACCCTGCGCTGAAATCACGGTATGACCACCGACGCTACGCTCGTCCGCAGAGACACTGACATCATCAAGCAACGACTGACGTTTAGGCGTATTCAACGCCGTACGGGTTGCATCAATTAGCACGTTAATCTGGCGCTCGTCGCGCAGGCCCGGTGGCAACGTACCAATAACCAGCAAGTCATGAGCGCTATTTTTTACCTTGCTGCCATCATCGGTGAGTTCAACGCGCAGCGCCGGATAGCCCGTCTGAGCGCCGGTATTGCCCATCACGGTCAACAGCGTGCTCATCTGCTCAGGCGAGGGTTTAGCGCTGACCAATATTTGCGTCTGTGATAAATCCGCAAAGCGGCTAAACGGGAAGCCCGCGTTGGCAAAAGAGCGCAGCGATGGCATTTCGATGTAGTGACGGTAACCGGAAAAATCGATAGTGGAATTGGGATCGATCACCACGTGATTCGTGACTGGCGTGACGGTCTGGCAGTGACCATCGGCGGTACCGCCGCTAAAAGTATTGGCATAGTCGAAATTAAAGCGCAGCTGGTTTACTGCACCCAGCCGCAGCGCCGGAATCGTCAGTTGTCGATTACTGTCCTGCAAGCCCTGAATCAGTGGGATATGCAGCAGTTGCTTGCTGTCATCCGTTTTCGCACTCAGCGGATAATCCTGCATAAACTGGTTATTCAGGTGGACGGCGAGCCGCGAGCCTTCATTTTGCAGCGGCGAGGTGTAGCGCCAGCCAACGTCCATCGTGATACCGCGTGCGCGAACCAGAAACAGATCCGGCGGCAGGTTTAGCGTCAGCGTAACAGGCGCAGGTTGCATGCCCTCTGACTGCAACTGGTTTTCATACTGCGTCAGCTCAGCAAAGGTAGTGGGACGATCGGTATGCACCCAGTTAGGGGCGTCATAAGCCTGGCGGGGTGCCAGCAGGTCTACGCTTTCAATGATGGCACTGTCGCCACGCAGCAGCAGATTACCCTGAACCAGGCCCGCTACGGCGGTGCTCAGGTCATTGTCATCACGTCCCAGAATCAGCAACATTTTTTGCCAGGGATTGCCCGGCTGGCTCACCATACGCACGGTGGGTTTATCCACCGACGGCAGATCGCGCAGAAAATCGGGCCGCTGTGCGTTAGTGGCAAAGACAATGGCATGCTGCCCGGCCGGCAACTGGTTATACAACACCGGGAATGACTGACCGCGCCACTGTGCCTTTACACCAAACCAGGAGGCAAGGACGGCAGCAGCGCGCTGCTGACCGATAGCGGGTTGACCGGCAAACACCATTGGCAGGCTCAACTTTTGCGTATCACGCGGGTCAAGAAAGGGCTCAGGGAAATGCGAAAGATCGTTTTTCAGCGCCAGTTTTTGCAGCGTCAGATGAAGCTGGCTCGCCTTACTGATATCGAGCCAGATGGTGCTGTTGGCCGGGTTTTCACAGACAGAGGTGTAATGCCCTACCAGCTCGAAACGCAGACGGTTAAAGTCACTGATGAATCGCGGATCAAGATCAAGATCCAGCGTATTTTCCTGGCCAGACTGGTCAGGGGTCACGGTAACCAGATTAACCAGCTCATCGTTAAGGTAGATCTTCAGCTGGGACAGCGTGGGCGTCAGCGCGGGTGAAGGCCGGTAATGTAGCGTTAGCCGTGCCTGCGTAACCAGTTCATCACTGCGCACGCCGAACTCAATCTGTCCATCCGGACGCGTGCCGCTAAGCGTCATGCTGCCAGGTGGTGGTGCAATCTGCGTAAAAGCGCGCACAACATCGTGCACCGGTGCCGTTCCGCTATCTGCGAGATCGGCTGTCGGCAACGTGCTTTGCGGCGCGGCGCACAGCGGGTTGGTCATGCCTAACATCACGGCTAACACTGCGCTTAATCGTTTATTCATCAGGTTTCATCACTATCAGGATTGTTCTGTCACGACGCGACCCGCAGGCGTCCTGCCGGTACCGTGCGGCATAAAAGAAGCCAGCCAACGCACCAGCTGCGTCAGGGCACGAAATAATTTGCGCAGCGGCACAGGCCCATATTCGGCCAGCCGCACATAGCCTTTGAACCCAAGCACCATGATATCGGCGAGGCTTTGTACCGGACGATCTTCCGGGAACCCGTCCTGCCATAGCGCCCAGGTATCCGCACGGGCAAAAGTACATTGAATAAAATCGATATGCTGTTCGGTGGTCAGTTCATGCAGCCGGATACCCGCACGATGTCCGAAGACGCGCTGCACATAACAGGGAAACGTGAACTCCTGCTGACCCCGGCGTAGCAGCAGCGTCACTTTTTCCCCTTCACGCAGGCTGTTCGCCTCTCGTAGCTCAACGCCAACACCCCCATCGGAGTAATCACGCAGCGTACAGGGCACCATATGCCCATCGCTGCGACCCAACGCCGCTGGCATCGCAATCTCAACGCGATGCGCCTCACGAATCTGCCTGGCCTCAACGGAAACGGCGACGGCTCCGCCCAGAATCACCATGTTATAGAGCACCCAGACCAGGCTAACCCAAACGGTTAGTACCTCATTTGCCGGACCGTATTTCATCCGCCAGAAGGCGAACAGCACACCCGCCAGGTTAATCAGCACCAGAAAAATATAGGGTTTAGTGATAACCCAATCGAGATGTTGCTCCTCTACCAGGCCGCCTTTAGCGGTGACATTGAACTTCCCTTTGTGCGGATTAAACAGCGCGACCGTGGTGGGACGGGCGATATACCAGGCGAGCACGGTTTCATAGACTTCACTCCAGAAAGAGTGACGCCAGCGCCCCTGAATACGCGAGTTGGTTAAGCTGGTATGCAGCATGTGTGGCAGTACATAGATAGCGATCGCCAGCGCCGGTGCGTAGATGATATAGGCATGGAACAGCAGGAAGGCCAGCGGCGACAGCAGGAAGATCAATCGCGGAATGCCCGAAAGGAAATGCAGCATGGCATTGGCGTAACAGAGGCGCTGCACCAGCTTCAGCCCTTTGCCAAACAGCGGGTTATCGAGCCGAAAAATTTGCACCATGCCGCGAGCCCAGCGAATACGCTGGCCGATGTGCGCTGACAAGCTTTCCGTTGCCAATCCTGCAGCCTGGGGAATGCGGATATAGGCGGAGGTATGTCCTTTGCGGTGCAGGCGCAGAGAGGTATGTGCATCTTCGGTAACCGTTTCTACGGCGATGCCGCCAATCTCATCCAACGCGTCACGGCGCAGTAGCGCACAGGAGCCGCAAAAAAACGTGGCATCCCAGGTATCGTTACCATCCTGCACCAGCCCATAAAACAGCGAGCCTTCATTGGGTGTCCGGCGGAAACGGCCCAGGTTACGTTCAAAGGGATCGGGCGAAAAGAAGTGATGCGGTGTTTGCAGCATCGCCAGCTTTTTGTCCTTCATGAACCAGCCCATGGTCATCTGCAGAAACGATCGCGTTGGCACATGGTCGCAGTCAAAAATAGAGACATAGTCACTGCGACAATGGTGGCGCAGTGCATTATTAATGTTGCCCGCCTTAGCGTGTTCGTGGGTAGCACGTGCCACATAACCGATGCCGACAGCTTCAGCAAACTCGCGAAACGCTGGCCGGTTGCCGTCGTCCAGCAGCCAGATGTTAAGTTTGTCGCGTGGCCAGTCGATACCCAACGCGGCGTAAATGGTCGGCTTAACCACGCTCATCGGCTCATTGTAAGTGGGTATCAGTAGATCCACCGTCGGCCAGCTTTCAGGTGGGCCGGGCATGCTAACCGGCTGACGATTAAGCGGCCAGATGGTTTGAAAATAGCCCAGAACCAGCACTACCCAGGCGTAGGTTTCTGCCGCAATCAGCAACAGACCAAAGGTAAGGCTTAGCGGGTCGTCCCAGTTCAGCGTTGAGGTATAGCGCCACCACAGATAGCGGCATGAAACGGTTAACGAGAGCACGATCAGCATCAACGTAGGCAGGCGGCCAGGAACCCGCTTTACCACCATCGCCATACTCCACAACAGCAGCACAAAAATAAACTGTGTCAGCAGATCGAAAGGCTGGGAGATACAGAGCAGCGCCAGCAAACCGGCCAACAGCGATGCGGTTAAAAATAACAGGCGGCGCGTCAAGGGCGACAATTGCCGCAGTCGCCGCTCAACGCGTGCATGCGTGCCCTGCGATTCCACCCGTTGTGGCAGTGTATCGAGCCAGAGATAAAAACGCTGTCGCCAGCGAAACAGCGGTTGAAAGGCATTCACGTGCAGGCGTTGGCTACGCGGACTGCTGTCCTGCGGCAGCGTAATGATCAACCACAGGCTTTGTACCAGATAGCGCAACAGATCGAGTGGCTGCGGGCGCTCGGGAGAAATATGCGGCCATAGCTGGCGACGTCGGGCAATAATCTGCTGCCAGCCAGGCGATTCAAAGCGCAGCAACGCCCAGCCAAGTGCGCACCACAGGCAGTGCAGCCACGACGCCAGTGACGAAGCACCGTGCATCTGCGCCAGGTCATAACGCTTTTTAAGCGCCTGCCAGGCAGGCGGAACCAGCAGCCAGCGCAGCGGATTCATGCCACTTTTTCCTGTACATGCAGCAGCAGCCAGTTCGCCAGCGTCACCACTTCCTCAGCGATTAACGACCCAGGACGATACTCGCCAACCGGCTGTTTGTTGAGCAAGGCTTCGGCCATCGCCTCATCGCGATGCAGGATCAACGGGATCAAATTGCGCAGCGAGTCGATCCACAGTTGGTGCAGATCCTGTTGTAGCAAGCTGCCTGCGTTGAAATGATTAATCAGAAACCGGGAGTTATCGGCAAAATTTGACTGGTGCAGTCGCAGATGGCAGTTAGCGTCGGCGGTGAGAATACGCAACTGACAATCGCACTGCGCCAATAGCGGCGCAAAGGTCGCATCCGCTTCTGCCGGTACATCGAACAATATCCAGCGGTAGCGTGCCTTCAGGGCCACCAGGTCATCAATCATTGGTTGCTGCCATGCTGACTTATTGAGCAGATAACGTTGATGTTGTTTATCATTCAGCAGACCAAAGGGCACAAAATCGAGGCCGGGATGATAGCGCATTGCGCCCTGCCGCCAGTTCTCATCGACGGCCGCGGATAAGGCCCAGCCGCGTGTATGCTGAACCGGCATATTGAAATGAATGCGCAGCTGATTCACCGGTGACAGATCGACGGCGAGCACGCTTTCGCCCAGCGCATGCAGCGCCCAACTCAATGCCGCCGTTATCGCTGTTGCGCCGGTGCCACCGCGTAACCCTTGTAGGGCAATAATCGACATCAGTGATTATTCTCAGAATGAAGATGTGTTAATTCCGCCAGCAAAGGCCAGCGTTCGTTCATTTTTTTCAACCGCTCATGACGTGCTATATCAACATAATGAAAAGCGTGCAGAGAAAATGCCTTGCTTAGCGTACTGATATCATCCTGTGCCTCACCCGAACCGGCAACCACCGTAAGTGTATTTTCTTTTTTCATTACCTTTCACCCATTGCGTTTCTTTCCAGCACTTTTTCTATTATTTTCATTCAGGGAAGAAACCGAGCATAGTGACACAGGTTGCCTGTGCCATAAGTAAAAATAACATTTACCAGGATGTGACTGTCTATAATAAACTAGCCTGGATCAATCGATTCGTGAAAAAAATATGAAAAAACCCTGGTCACTCGGTCTTAAACAGGTTCAGAGCGAATTTATCATGATGGATACGCCCGGTTGTTACTGGGTTACCGCCACGCGTGAAGAAGATGGCCGCACCTTTATTCGTCAGGTTATTGCCAGCCAGCAGGCATTAACGTTGATCAGCTCAGCTGAAAAACCACAACGGCTACTTCAGCCGGTGCCAGCGGAAGGCCCAGATCGCATCCCCATGTATTCGCTTAAAAAAAACCGAAAAAGCCTGCTGCAGCTTAGTGATGACCTGATGCGCATTCACAACAGCAAAAGTGGGTTGATGGTATTTTACTGTGATGTATCTCACTGGAACACATTATCCGGAAAGGAAATATCTGACTGGCTGAAAAAAACCAGACGACGGTTAATAACGCAAAAAATAACGCTATTAATCCTCACCACCGGTTTTGAAATTAGTCACTTACGCAATCATTTACAGCATTGCTTCCGACAGCTGGATGGGGCCGCACATATCGATCATCAACAGGATAGCTGGCAGTACCGTATTAGCTGGTGGAATTATAATAATGTTTTAATCGCTGACCGCGCGGTTCGTCTCACGCTAACGCAGGAGCGTTTTACCGCGCTACCACAAAGTGAGAAAAATCAGCCTTTATCGTTAAACGATGAAAATAATTATATTGCCGAGCAGCAGGTTCTGGAAGGGGCACCACCTTTATCAAAGCAGTGGTTATTATATGAAAGTAACGCACAGGTATTTTCTCGCGCGCAGCAAGCCAGCACGGCCACCGTTATTTTTAGCCTTGCACGCAATGAGCAAATCAACGAGCTGGCAGAGTATATTCATGGCCTGCGTTTGACCCGCGGCAGTGGATTGAAAATTGTGCTGCGCGAAATGCAAACCAGCCTGCGTTACAGCGATGAGCGTCTGCTGCTGGCCTGTGGCGTCAACGTCATTGTGCCGCACGGCGCCAGTTTGTCACGTTTTCTGAGCGCGCTGGAAGGCATTCAGGGACAGATCTGGAGCCGCCATATTCCCGGTGATCTGACCCTGCTGAAAAACGCGATGCAGCCGCTGCAGGAGCGCGGCTACCTGCCACTCGACGCCTTCTGCGATGCGGTGAGGCGACTGGTCAGTAACACCGTCTTGCCTGAGAACGGCAAAGGACTTTTGGTGGCGCTGCGTCCGGTGCCTGGCATGAAAGCAGAACAGCTGATCGCCTTATGCAAGCCGCGTCGCTATGGCGATTTGGCAACCCTGACGGGTCAACGCATCTGTCTCTTCCTCTCATCTTGTCGCTACAGCGATCTGGATACAGCGCTGCGTTCAATCTTTCGCCTGCCGCACGATGAGATATTTTCCAACCGGCTGGTGTGGTTCGAGGATGCTCAAATTCTTACAGAAATCAGTCAGATGAACGATGCGCCCGGAGCGTGGCATGACCTGCCGCTACCGACACTGGCACCGGTTATCAAACAGCCGGTCAGCCAGCAGCCACGTATTCATCCCCAGCCCGTCACGCTGTTGCAGAATGAGGTTGAAAGCGAATGAGCCTGATGGACGCCGTACAAATCCTTATCGTACTGCTGCTACTTCTTTTAGTTTTTCGACCGCTCTATGCCCGCTGGCTGCCTGCTGGCTGGCGCAACATTTCCTGGCGATTGTTAGCGCCGCGCGCGTTGAAATATGAGGGAACCTGGCAGCGAAAAACCACCAAAATGGATGAAGATGATTAATGAATGATGTGAACGCGCCTGACGCACACTCGCCTTCCCGATGGTCTCACTGGCGCGGTTTAGGCGGCTGGAATTTTTATTTTCTCCTGAAATTTGCGCTGCTCTGGTTTGGTTATCTTAATTTCCATGCGCTAACCAACTTGGTGTTTCTCGCCTGGCTGATTTTTCCGTTGCCCAGCTTGCGGCTGCATCGTCTGCGCCAGCTGATCTCCCTGCCCATAGGTTTTGCGCTGTTATGGCACGATACCTGGCTGCCGGGCTGGGAAAGCTTGCTCAGTCAGGGCAATCAGCTGGCTGGCTTCTCGCCAAACTACCTGCTCGATCTGCTTAACCGCTTTATCAATTGGCAGATGGTCGGCGCCATGTTCGTCATGCTGGTGATCTATCTGTTTGTCTCGCAATGGATCCGCATTACCGTGCTGGTTTCGCTGCTGCTACTCTGGTTAAACATTGTCAATCTGGCGGGCCCGGCCTTTTCGCTGCTGCCAGGCAGCAGCACAACGCCACCCGTGGTATTAAAAACCAGCACGCCGGCGGGTGCGGTACCTACCGCGCTGGATGATACTGCACCGCCCACCAGCGCCAACCTGACCGCCTGGCTGAACCGTTTTTATGAGCATGAACGACAGCGCAATACGCACTTTCCAACGACATTGCCTGTTGATTCGCAACCGTTTGATATTCTGGTGATCAACGTCTGCTCGCTGGCGTGGTCGGATATAGATTACGCTCAGCTGCGTTCGCATCCGCTGTGGAAGCACTTTGACATTCTGCTTAACAATTTCAATGGTGCCACCGGTTACAGTGGCCCGGCGGGAATCCGTCTGCTGCGCGCCAGCTGCGGTCAGACGTCGCACAGCGATCTCTATAAACCCACGCAGGAGAGCTGTTATCTGTTTGATAACCTGGCAAAACTCGGTTTCAAAGAGCAGTTGATGATGGATCACACCGGCGTGTTTGGTAACTACTTGCAGGAACTACGTGATTTTGGCGATATCCAGGCACCACTGATGTCACAGGCGGGTATCTCTCCGGAATTGACCTCATTTGATGGCTCACCGGTCTTCAATGATGGGCAATTGATGCAACGCTGGTTGGACGATCGTCTGAAAAGCAGCGAGCCGCGCACAGCGACTTTTTATAATTTGATTCCGCTGCATGACGGTACCCGTGAGCGCGGCTCAACGCAGACCGCGCCGTGGACACCGCGGGCGCAGGTGCTGTTCGATCAGCTGGATACGTTCCTGAACAATCTCGAAAAATCGGGTCGGCGGGTGATGGTGCTGGTGGTGCCGGAACACGGCGCCGCCCTGAAAGGCGACAAAATGCAGATGTCAGGCCTGCGCGATATTCCCAGCCCCGATATTACGCATGTGCCCGTGGGCATTAAGTTTGTCGGCATGAAAGCGCCGCATCAGGAACAGGCGCTGGCCGTTGAGACGCCCACCAGCCTGCTGGCGATTTCCGAGTTAGTCTCCCGCGTGGTTGACGGTCAGGTATTCAACGCGCCTAACATCAACATGTCCGTGTTAACGCAAAATCTGCCCCAAACGCCGGTCGTATCAGAAAACGATAACGCAGTGGTCATCATGTATCAGGGCAAACCCTGGATTCGCCTTAACGGTGGTGACTGGGTGCCCTATCCCAACTAATCCCCTTTCTCCCGCCTCGCAGGCGGGAGAAACGTCGGGTGGCTATCTTAATGAAGCATTAGCGCTATCAACGGTAAAACAGGTTCCAGGGCACGCTACCATCAAAGGCGCGCGTCCTGAGCCTTTACGCCTGCCAGCTCGTAAGGCGGAATATCACCGCGGTTACCGGCTCTCCTCATACGCCATATTGGTCAACAGCTGCAAACTGGCTGAGTAGTAATCGCTGTCAGCAGGCAACCGATCGTTAATATAGGTTGTTTCACCCATAGTTAAATCACGCACCGCCAGCAGACCACCGTTCATGTTATAGCCCGCTGGCGTGTTGCTGAGCACATCGATCCACGCGGGTGTCGCCTGACGCGGATAGTGTTGCCAGAACGCCTGGAACGGCACCAGACGCAGGCTTTGCGCATCATACCAGGCGATATAAAGCGGCACACGAATCGCATCGTAGCTGAAGCGCGGCGGCCAGCCGGTAGCCGGGGCCATTGAACCATCGGCGTTCATCGCCACCCAATCCAGCGGCAGCCCACTGGTGCCAAAACGCATATCGCTGAGCATCGCAAAGCTGTCGTTAATCAGCGTGGTCCACACTTGTAAATGGCTGCGCTTAGCAAACGCCTGAAACGCCGGAAACAGGAAGTAAGATGGATTCAGCACCACATAGCTGGTTTTATTGAATCCCTGCGCGCCCGGCAGCATGACCGTACGGCCCGCGTAGCGAATCACATCATGAGCAATAATCGCTTTCTGAATCGCATCAGACTGCTGCTGATATGCCGGGTTCTGCCATTTTTCCGCCGCCCGTTGCAGCGCCCACGCCACCAGAATATCGCCGTCGGAAGCGTTGTTTTTATCTCCCGTGGGATTCGCTGCGGCAGGGTTATAGCGCCAGATAAACAGCCCGTTCTGCTTGTCGCGCAGCGTGGTATTGGTCCACTGCCAGAGCTTATCGAAGGTGGCGCGATCGCTATAATGTACCGCCAGCAGCATCGCATAGCCCTGACCTTCGGTGTGGCTGACGTTCTTGTTAGCCGTATCGATAATGCGACCATCCGCCTGCAAAAAGCGGCTTTTATAGGTCTTCCAGCCTTCGCTGGCCGCGGCCTGCGCGCTACAGAGCATGATCATCATTAACGCTACCCACTTATGCCGGATCCATTTCTGCATGACGTAACAACCTTATTGATAGCGAAAAGTCAGTGTTGAATCCTGTGCGGTGCTCTCGCAGATCACAGGAACGGTTGCGCTGCCACCCTGCTCACGCAGCCAGCGCCCATAAAGCCCACAGAGCACGGCGCTCAGCGCCGCCTGAAACTGCGCCTGTTCCTGAGTGCCATCGCTGCCGGGCAGGCCGAGATGCTGAATCAGTATTGCGCCTTCCTGCGGCTGCAGGTCAGCGAATCCCCAGTTAAAGCGCGCCAGCACCAGGTTAATCTGGGTTTCCAGATCCTGCACGGTGCGCGCGGCAGGCAAGGGATAACGTCCCGCCAGCTGCTCGCCAATATTGTGTAAAAAGGCCTGGCTTTCCGCTTCTCCGGCATTGTCGATCATGCCGCTAATCATCAGGTTCAGCAGATCAAACCAACCCGGTTGCGGCCGTGCGCCATAATCCTGTGCCATCATTTATCTCCGAACATATAGCGGAACCACAGATTCGCGGTACTTTCGTTGTAATCACCAAAGGTGTCATAGCCGAGCTGACCGCCGACGGTAACATCTTTCGATATTTTATAATCCGCACCGGCGTGCAGGTTATAGCCGATGCCGTTTTTACTGCCGCCGGAGTAGTACGCCTCTTTGGCAAAGCCATTGGCCACGGCATTGTCCATTGCCGACTGCAGATCGGGATTATTCGGGAACAATGCGCTGCGATCCTGGGAATAGGATTGATAGCCCACCGCGCCGCCGACGTTCATCTTCAAATCATCATAGGTACGGGAATATTCCACCGGCAGTGAAACGCTGATGTAATCCTGCGGGCTGAAGTATCCGCCCTGACCGTAGCTGTAATAGCTGAGGTTCTTCGAGAAATCCATCCAGCTGAGATTAATGCCGGTTTTCAGCTCGCGATCGCTGGCGTGGAACGGACGCAGATAGACCCCGGCGCTGCCGTTGAGGCTGTTGTTGCTGGCAACGTTCTCGCCGAGATAGCTGTACGCACCGGCGCCGAGATAATAGCCCGCATCGCCGTTATCATAGCTGAGCAACGCGCTGGCACCATTTTTGGTGACCCGCCCCCAGGATTTACCGCTGGTTTTGTCGGTGGCTCCCACGTAAGAAAGCAGGCTATCGGTCATTGAGCGCCGCTCACCGGTGAGCACCAGCGTCAGGAAGTCGGTTAGCTTCGGCGACCACTGAATGCCACCCACCAGCGTATTGAGATCCTGACCAAGCGGCGTGGAACCGAGATCAATTTTATAATTGTCGCTCTTCAGTGCCACCGCCACTTCAACGCCGGATGCCTGCTGCGATTCGGTGGTGGCCGCGGGCACGTCATTCAGCGTAGCGCTGCCGTTGGCCACTACCTGCGACTGCGTCAGGGCATTGGTGCCAAAGCGCTGCCAGGCGTTACCCGCTGCGCTACCAGCATTCAGCGTCACTGGCGTAACGGTAAATTCGGCGCGTGAGTCGCCAAACGGCACGCTTGACCAGGTCAGCGGCGCTTTCGCTTCAGTGAGCTTGCTGAGGCCCGATTCGCCATCGCGGCCGCGCACCTGCACGCCCGCCTGCGCCCAGCTACCGGTGCGCGTTTGCAGTTCTTCCATCATGCTGTCGATTTGGTGCAGCGTGCGACCCTGCTGCGCCACGGCGCTGTTATCCACTACTGCTTCACCTTCACCGCCGGTGGCTAGCGGTGTCTGCTGCCACGGCAATACGCTGCCGTAGCTCGACGGCGAAGCCTTCGCTACTGGCGTGCTGCGGTTGATAAACGGATTGTCGCTCAGCGCCAGGCCACCGATGGTCGGCGTTGCGCCATTCTGTGTACCCTGCAGGCCAATCAGCTGACCGCGTGCGCTGCGCAAGTAGGCCAGCGCCTGACTGTGATTGCCCTGCGCCTCTTCCACCCGTGCCAGCAGCAGCAGGCGATCCGGCGTCTGCGTCGCGCGCAGGCCATTGCGCAGGCGGGCCACTTTATCCAGATCGTGATTAGCCAGCGCCACGTCGATAGCGCCTACGCGGGCATCCTGATTAGGCGTATCGCGCGTCATCAGATAGTCGTAGACCACGCCCGCTTCTTTATTCATTTTGCCCGCCTGATAGAGGCGTGCCATGGCGAACATCAGCTCCGGGTTCTGCGGATCGTGCTGCAGCGCACCCACCAGCTTATCGTAGGCCGCGGCATACTGTTTCTGCTCGCGCAGGCGGTCGGCTTCGTTGATCACATAGCCGTTACGCAAACTCGCCAGCTGAGACGGCGTACTGTTTGCCTGCAGTTCCGGGCTGCTGAGGAAAGATTGCGCCTCGCTACTTAAACCGGCCTGATTCAGCACCGCCATCTGTGCCGCATAATCACTCGCGTTACCCTGCACGCCGCGCTGCATGTTGTTATGTACCACCGCGACGGCAGAAGTGAGATCGCCCGCCTTCGCCAGCCGATCGGCCAGATTACCGGCATCGACCGGATTAGCCGGAGGTGACATCGCCAGCGCTTTCAACGTATTCGCCGCCGCGGCGTTGTCGCCCTGCGCCAGATAACGATCGGCGGTGCTCATCTGTAAATTAAAATTCACCCGTTCTGCCAGTGCCCGCATCTCGCCGGTGCGGCTGGCAGCGGGAATGCGTGACAGCAGCGTGCTCGCCTGCTGCCAGGCACCACTTTCGCTGGCGTTAATCGCTGCGGCGTACCGTTCGTTAACGCTGGCGTTGTCACGCAACGCAGGCTGCATCACGCTGGCCGCCATAGCGCTATCGCCCTGCTGGCGATAAATGCGTGCCAGATCAAGACGCAGCCAGCCGTCGGCAGGAAAGCGAGCAATGCCTTGCTGCAACAGGGCGATCGCCTGCGTTGGATTACCGGCGGCCAGCGCTTTTTTGGCCTGCTGACGCAGCGGATCGCTGCTGGGATTGTTGCCCCGCGGCGTCAGGCTTTGTCGTACGCTATCGGGCAGCGAAGCCAGCAGGCTGTTCGCCTCCTCGCCACGGTTCTGCTGGCGCAGCACATAGAACAGCCCCTCTTTGGCATTGCGGTTGTCACTGTCGCTCTGTAATACCGCGCGATAGGTCTGCTCCGCGTCCGCAAATGCACCGCTACGACGCTGCACATCAGCGCGGAACAGCTTCGCCGCCAGCCCTTTCTCTCCGCTGACCTGCGCCAGCGGTTCGCTCAGGGTCAGCGCCTGCGCGCTGTCGCCGTTTTTCAGCGCCTGTTGCGCCGCCGCCAGCTGCGCATAAAAACGCGCATCGCCCGCCTGCTGCTGACGTGACTCACCTTCCGTGCCGCCCAACTTCGCTGAGCGTTCCAGATAATCTGCCGCTTGTGAATAGTCGCCGCCGCGCTGCGCCACATAACCCATACCGGCTAACGCATCAGCATCTTCCGGGTTGGCCTGCAGCACGGTAGAAAATGACTTCTGTGCGCCCGCGACGTCGCCGCTGTTCAGAGCGGTAAAACCCTGGCCTTTTTCAGCGCCGCCGACATTTTTACGATAGTGCTCCATCACCGCATTATCCTGCGGGTGACGCTGCTGCCAGGTTTGATAGATCGCTGCGTCACCCGGCTGCGGTCCTAACCAGAGCAGCGCCTGACGCAGCGAACGATCGGCATCCTGATTACCGCTCGCCAGTTCGCCGAGCAGCTGTAATCCTTCACGTCGGGTCGACTCCTGATAGGTCAACGCCTTGCCCAGAGCCAGCTTCGCGCCGGTGTCCTGCGGATGCTGACTGGCAAACTGCCTTAATGCTTCCACCGCCTGTGGCAGCAAGGTGCGATCGCCCGCCATGGTCAAATAATATTCTGCCGCCACGCTGGCCGGTGGTTCATTGCCGGTGAAGGTATTGCGCCAGGTTTGCAGCGCGGCCGCAATATTGCCGCTGCGCGCCTGCTGACGCGCCAGGCTGAGCTGCGCCTGGGGAATCGACTGCATCTGGCGGGCATTATCCAGCTCGCTGAGATGAGGATCGTTTGGCGATACCGCTTTCAGGCGCGAGCGCCACTGGGCAGCGGCGGTGTTATCACCGCCCTGTTGCGCATACAGCGACAGCAAATAGAGCGCCTGCGTATTGCCCGGCTCCACCATCAGCACTTTTTGCAGCGACTGCATCGCCAGGTCGTCATGGGCTTTTTGATGCCAGTAAGATGCCTGATCAAACAGCGCCTGCAGCGCCGGATTGCTGCTGTCAGCTGCCAGCACCGGTTGCGCCAGCGCCAGCGCACCGCCGAACAGCAGCGCCTGTTTGATACCGGCATTGAGGAAAGTGATTTTCATAATTAGGGTTTCCTTACTTCTTACCGGTCTGCTGGTTGTCGTTTTGCGATGGCAAACGACGACGCGCATGATGTTTCAACATAACCCAGGTAGCGCTACCGGCAATCGCTGCCAACAGCAACGCGCTCAGCGCTAACAGCACGCTGTGCTGGTTGGCATACCAGAACACCATCATGTACCAGGGCATTTCGCCGCGCGGCGACTGGGGCCCAACGCGGAAGCTGCGAATGCCGTTTTCATCGGTGATGATCGCGGTATCGCCTCGAATCCCGGCGTTAATCCCTGGTGCGTTAAGATCGCTGTGCAAACGCAACAGTTGCGCATCGTTGGTGGCGATAGACATCACCACCAGCCGACCAGCGTTCCACGGCGAGGCGTAGCTGACAAAGCCGCGCCAGGCTTCGTTGGAAGAAAAATAGCGATCGGCATCGAGCTGCTGCCGCGACCAGTCGCCGGTGAGCCAGCTGCGCATCTTATCCAGCACGCCCGGCGCCTTGACGCCCAGCGTGGTGCCGCTGGCGTCATAATCGCTTTTAGCCAGCATGGCGCGGGTAAAGGCGCTTTGCTGCACGGTAGAGACCGCCAGCACATCGCTATTTTTCAGGCGCGTCAGCGAGGTGCCGCCCTGTGGAATGCCAAACAGCACATGGTTCTGATACAGCGCCACGCCGGTGGCGTTACCGGAACGGCTGGCCAGATCGAGCAGCGTGCTGATTTCGCTGTCGCTGGGTTTCTCCGGCAGCAGCAGCGTGGTCTGGGAATAGTCCGCCAGCTGGGAGAACGGGAAGGATGCGCCGACGAAATAGGCCAGGTTAGGCAACATCGCGAAGTGTCGCGTATGGCTCAGGTCGATAAACGAATCTTCCTCAATGCGGCTCTTGATATTGTTATTCAGCAGCACGCCGCACGGCGCGTCCGCTTTAGGCGCAATATTGAAGTACAGCGCCAGCTGGTTATCGCCGTAAATCAGATAGGGATCCAGCTCCAGACGATACGCTTCCTGTCGCGCGTCACCGCCCAGGCGGCGCCAGGCATCTTCCAGTAGCCCGAGTTTGTTAACCGACAGGTTGCGCAGGAACGTGCCGTTGAGCATGACATTAAGATACGAGTTATTTTCGTCAATCCAGGTTTCCGCGGGAAAGCGATAGTTGAGCTGCACCGGAATGGCGTCACCGTCCCACAGAAAGAGATCGGGCGCAGCGCGGAAGTTCACGCGCAGCGCATCGTGCCACAATCCGTTAGTGGTCATACTCTGATCGCTGCGCAGCAGTTCACTGAGGCGCACCGGTCGCGTGGTGTTGATCCAGCGCGGCGCATCATACGCCTGACGCTGCGGCACATTAGCGGTCACCACGGTCAGCGACGCGGCATCGGTGGTCAGCGGCTGGCTGACCAGACGATACGCCGCCTGACGCAGCTGCTCATCATCACTGCCGATCACCAGCATCAGCTTGTAAATCGGGTTGTTGGGGTTGTCGATCATCATCAGCCTGGCTACGTTGCCCGCAGGCACGGTGAGCACGCCAATTTTGTCGCCGGGATGCGCAAACACAATGCCATTTTTCTCCGGCAGGCGATCGCGCAATACCGGAAAACGGGCGCCGCGATAATCCGCCTGAATGCCCAGCCAGGAAGCGACCATCGCCGCCGCGCTGACCTGCGCCGGATCGACTGCCGCTGGAAACACCATCGGCACGCTGGCTTCGGTCATCTGCATCGGATCGATAAACGGCCGCGGAAAATTACGCAGGCGGGTGCCGGTGTTGAGCTGTTGCCCTTCCAGCAACAGACGCGTGGTCGGCATAATGGTGACGCGGTTCTGCGTGGCGCTGTCGCGCTCGCACAGCAGCTTATCGGCATCGTTGATTTTGAAGCTGAGATTATTGCTGGACACCACCATCGCCGCCGGAATATCGAGTTGATAATCACTGACGTCGCTGTCGGCAGCGCCCAGCGGCAGCGTACCCAACGGCTGGCCATTAAGCATCAATTGCAGCGAGGTGTTGCGGGCAGCCAGCGCGGTAGAGACGCGCAGTGACAGCATCAGCCGGGCGTTGGTGATGACCTGATCGGCGGGCAGCGTAAAGACAATGCCTGACTGCAACTGGCCGCCGGTCAGCGTGATACCACGCGGCTGGCCCATCTGCGCCACGCTGATTTCGCTGCTGGTCGGCTGAAACAGCATAGCGGGTGCCACAGGCGGCGTTTCAATTGCCGGTTGCACCGGCTCCACCGCGACGCTATCGGGGATGGCTGGCGTTGCTTCGGCGGCGGCATCAACGCTGGACGACGACGCCTCGGCAGCGGGCTGTTGCTCCACCTGCGGCGCGTCGTCAGTCAGCGGCGCAGCGCTGGCCTCCGTCTGCATCGCCGGTGGCTGCGAGGCATTGGTTGCTTCAGTAGCCGGATCGCTGGCAGCAGGATGGCTCTCAGTCGGGGACGGCTGCGTCACAGCGGGCGCGCTGGCTGAACCGTCATTCGCGGTGTCTGGCGCGGTTTGCGCCGCAGCCGCCGCGTTCGGCGCATAAGGATCGGCGGCCACGGCGGCGCGCAGTTGCTGCTCTTCCGCACCTACGCCCGGCGGCGGCGGCACCTGCGACAGCGCCTCGCTGTCCTGCGTGACGGCGGTGTTCTCCGCCCATGCGTGGCTCAGCAGCAGACTGCCCGCCAGCGAGGTCACCAGCAGACTTTTTATCAGACGTGGTTTCATGCTCCCTGATCCTCCTGCGCCTGACCGGCAACGGTTTTACGTTTGTCCCGTCGCCCTTTCCAGGTCAGCCAGAAGAGTTCAAACACGGTACGAATAATGGTTAACAGCGAGCGCAGCGGGCTGTCCGGCTTATATTGCGGCTGAATCCAGGCGTCGGCGCGCGCCAACACCACGCGTACCAGTTCACGGCGGCGCGACAGCGGCATCTGGCCGAACTTTAGGCGAATCACGTCGTCGTCGCTGGAGATGATGCTAACCGGAATAGTGATGGCACCCGATTGCAGAAGAATATCAATTTCTTCAATTTCATCATGCAGATGACGTTGATCGGGCGCGATGATTTGCGCGCCGCCCATCGACAAATCGGAGGTCACCGTGCGTGACGAGATGCCGCTGGCGTAATGAATAATGGCCGGAATTTCGACCTCGATACGGATGGTTTTACGTACCTGCTTGGTTTCGCGTGCCACGGCAATCGCCGCCATCAGAATCACCAGGCTGAAAATCGCCCAGCCAACGTTCAGCGCGATAACCCAGGGATCGACGCCAAAATAGTCATGCGCCACCGCGCGCACCACGCCCGCGGTAATGCCTGCGGTCAGCAGAAGTGCGGTGATGACATGCGGACGGACGATGTTGAAGTCAAAGAAACCCTGATCGAGCAGGCCACCTTTGTCGGTCACGTTGAACTTGCCATGCTTGGGTGAAATCAGCGTCAGCAACGTCGGAATAATCAGGTGAAATGCCATCACCGTTTCATAGATTTCACCCCAGAAGGTGTAACGGAAACGGCCGTTCATGCGTGAGTTAACGTACAGCGACATCACCAGATGCGGCAGCACGTAGGCGAAAATCAGCGATGCAGAAGAGTGAATAATATTCAGGTTAAACAGCAGGTAAGCCAGCGGTGCGGTCAGGAAGATCACGCGCGGAATACCAAACTGGAAATGCAGCATGGCGTTGAGATAACAGAGACGCTGTTGCCACTTCAGGCCGCGACCAAACAGTGGATTATCGACGCGGAAAATTTGCGTCATGCCGCGCGCCCAGCGGGTACGCTGCACCACGTGCAGGCCGAGACGTTCGGTTGCCAGACCCGCCGCCAGTGGGATCGCCAGAAAAGCCGAGCCCCAACCAAGGCGCTGCATTTTCAACGCGGTGTGCGCATCTTCAGTCACGGTTTCCACAGCAAAACCGCCAATCTCTTCCAGCGCAGCACGGCGGATCACCGCACAGGAGCCGCAGAAGAAGGTGGCATTCCAGTTGTCGTTGCCCTGCTGTACCGGGCCGTAGAACAGCGCACCTTCGTTAGGAATTGAGCGCGCCGCACGCAGGTTGCGTTCAAAGGGGTCGGGTGAATAGAAGTAGTGCGGTGTTTGCAGCAGCGCCAGTTTGGGATCCTTCAGGAAGGGCCCCACGGTGGCCTGCAAAAAGGTGCGCGTGGCAACGTGGTCGCAGTCAAAAATGCAGATCAGCTCGCCTTTAGTGATTTTCATCGCATGATTGAGGTTGCCCGCTTTGGCGTGACGGTTATCGTCGCGCGTGATGTAGCCGACGCCAACGTCGGCGGCAAATACCGCAAACTCACGACGCTTGCCATCATCAAGCAGATAGATTTTCACCTTATCGCGCGGATAATCGATGCACTGCGCTGCCAGCACGGTATCGCGCACTACGTCGAGGCTTTCGTTATAGCTCGGAATATAGATATCGACCGTCGGCCAGAGGCTAATATCATCCGGCAACGGCTCAATGGTGCGCTTCAGCGGCCAGGTAGTTTGCAGGAAGCCAAGAATTAAAATCACCCACACGTAAAGCTCGGCAATATAGAGCGCGATGCCGAACAGCGCCTCTATCTCCGAATTAAAATGCAGGGTTTCGGTGGTGCGCCACCAGATATAACGCGTCGACATTAATGCCGACAGAAATACCATCACCACGCTGACTTTTTGGCTTTTGCTGAAGCCCAATAAAAAGAGCAGACCAATACTGATTAAACCAAAAATATACTGCTTTTGGCTGTCCATGGGCGTAATGATGATCACCGCCGCAATTGGCGCTAATACCAATAGCAGCAGGTAGAACCAAATTTTTTTCATGAGGATCCTGGCAACGCTAAATGTTTATTATTATTTCGCTCGCTGGCGATAATGTTATCCGCAGGCCGCACAGCGGCCCGCTTTCCGGCTTACCGCGAGCGCAGCGAACCGTGCAATTCTCCGTTGCCAACCTGGATGTCCAATAGCGAAGCGACACGCCTTGCGATCAGCTCAATATCAAAAGCCGCCGCTGAAACCGGACTAAAATCAAAAATGGACTGCTGTGAAGCATTGGCTTCTGCCACGCTCTCGTCGCGGTGCACCACGCCCAATAATTTATCGTCGAGGCGCTGCTGCATAAAAGCCGTTACGTCCCGACTTATATTGCGACGTGTATCACTCTGGTTCAGGACGAAATAGTGTCCCGCTTTATTATTTAACGCTTTGCCGATCATTCGGTTATTTTCAATATGCGGTAACAGTGATACCGAGGCGGTATCCGCTAACATCACCACCAGATGTAAATCGGCTAATTCGGCCACCGCTTTCAGCGCCGGATTCGGGCCGGGCGGAAAGTCAGCCACAATCACCAGGCCGGGATAATTCAGCAACGTGCTCAGGCCGCGCGGTAAAAAATGCGCATCCTGCGTGAGATGATCTTCGAAGCGCACCCGCTCCTCTTCCGTTACGTCGCCGTAGGGCAAGACGAAGACGTTGCCGCCGGTGGTCAGCACCGCCTGGCTCCAGTCCGGATTTTCAGCGGATCGCGCCACAAAGCCGCGCCCGTCAGATAAGGGAACGCCGAAGTGCAGGCGCAGCGCATTTTGTACGTCAAAATCGATTGCCAGTACTTTGCTGCCGGAGCGCGCCAGCGCCCAGGCGAGATTAGCCGCCATCGTGGTTTTACCAACGCCACCTTTCGGTGAGCAAACACAAACTAACGGCATAGGGCGATCTTCTCCAGTAACGGTTTGAGTAGCGTCTCTTTCGACAGCATCACCGGCTCAGCGGGACGCGTACGGAATAATCCCCCAAAACGGCCAGGCGCAGCAGGCGGCGGCGTCGGCATGCCAACAGGCGGCAGTGCCGCAGCGGGTGCTGGCTGAGCCACCGGCGCAGGTGCAGCGGGCCGCGAAGGCACCGCGGTGGCTGAAATCTGCTGCAGCAGCGAACCGGTTGCGGGCGTAGTCTGCACCGCCGCCTGGGCACGCAGCGACGGCAGCGGTGTCACTGGTTTTGGACTGGCCGCCACGCTGTCGAGCAGCAGGCTGCCGGTGCTGACGGTGCGCGCGCTTAACAGCTGCGCCACCACCGGCGCCGTAAAGGCGTCGCTTTTCACCGGCTGTGGCTGAGCACGATCGATGCGCTGACCGGTTTCCAGCACGTCATCGTGATTTTTCTCTTCAGACAGCTGTTGAATAATCGCCCAGCGCTGCTGGTCGTTTTCTAATGACTGGCCTGACATATCCCTGAAGTTGATATCCTGCGTCTGCGTCTTTTCCTTAAAACGCTGCAAATCATCGTAATTTTTCATGCAAATACGTCTGGCCAGTAAGGGAGAGGGAATTTTCGGCGAATATAGCACATTCCGTGCAAACCGTGAGATTAATCTTATAAGTTATTCAGAAGAACGAGAATGAAGTCTTGGGCATTTCGCGGCATAAACGGGTGAAAAAGCGGCAATCGGGGGAATTTGGCAATGATATTAATAAGTCGATCTTAAGTAAAATAAGCGTTCTGTTGTACAGACTCGTCCATATAAAAAGAAAGAAAAGCGGGCCAGCCAGTGACCCGTTTTCTTGTTTAGCCTGCCTGCTGCTGTTCATCCTGATCAACAGCGAAACAGGCGATTTGCTGGTCGCCATATTGTTTCAGCTGCGGCTGCAACTGGGTGCAGGGACCAAAGCGGCGTACGCAGCGGGCGTTAAACGCACAGCCTGGCGGCGGATTCAACGGGCTCGGCAGCTCGCCGGTGAGTTTGATACGCTCACGGCGATCATCCGGATTGAGGCGCGGCGTGGCTGATAACAGCGCCTGCGTATAAGGATGGCGCGGGTTGCTGAAAATCGCTTCTTTGGTGCCGCGCTCCACGCAGCGACCGAGATACATCACCATCACCTCATCTGCAATGTGCTCAACCACCGACAGATCGTGCGAGATGAACACGTAAGACAAGCCCAGCTCCTGCTGCAGATCCATCATCAGGTTCAGCACCTGAGCACGCACCGATACATCCAGTGCGGAGACCGGTTCATCGGCAATCAGCACATCAGGATCGAGCATCAGGCCGCGGGCAATCGCGATACGCTGACGCTGGCCGCCGGAAAACATATGCGGATAGCGATCGTAATGTTCGGTTTTCAGGCCGACCTTCGCCATCATCGCCAGCGTTTTCTCTTTGCGCTCTGCCTTGCTCAGGCTGGTGTTGATCACCAGCGGCTCTTCCAGAATCTGGCTAATTTTTTTGCGCGGGTTCAGCGAGCCGTACGGGTTCTGAAACACGATTTGAATTTTCTGCCGACGCAATTTCTGCGCCTGCGGATCGTGCTTGAGCAGATCCTGGCCGTGCCAGTAAAGCTGCCCTTCGGTCGGCGTTTCAATCATGGTCAGCAGACGACCCAGCGTCGATTTACCACAGCCCGATTCGCCCACTACCGCCAGCGTCTTGCCGCGCTCAAGATTAAACGAAACGCCATCCAGCGCCTTCACCAGCCGCTCTTCACCAAACCACCCTTTTTTCACCGGGTAGTGTTTTTTCAGATCGATCGCCTGCAACAGATAATGTTGCTCAGTGGTTTCATGCTTCATAAGTTGGTCTCCCGGCATCATCCAGCGGATAGTGACATTTGGACTGACGCCCCGGAATATCACGTAATGGCGGCTCTTCCGCCCGGCAGCGATCGGTGGCATACGGGCAGCGCGGATTCAGCAGGCAGCCGTTTGGCCGATCGTATTTGCCCGGCACCACGCCTGGCAACGACGCCAGACGCGCTTTATCGACCGCAAACTCCGGCAGTGCCCGCAGCAGCGCCTGCGTATAAGGATGGCGCGGCGCACGGAAGATATCCACTGCCTTGCCGGTTTCCACCACCTGCCCGGCGTACATCACAATAATGTGCTGTGCCGCTTCGGCCACCAGCGCCAGATCGTGAGTAATCAGGATCAGCGCCATGTTCTCCTGTTTTTGCAGCTCCAGCAGCAGCTCGATGATCTGCGCCTGAATGGTCACATCCAGCGCGGTGGTTGGCTCATCGGCAATCAGCAGTTTTGGCCGACAGGCGATCGCCATGGCAATCATCACGCGCTGGCTCATGCCGCCGGAAAGCTGGTGCGGATAAACATCAAGACGCGATTCCGCATCAGGAATGCCAACCTGGTTCAGCAGATCGATGGCGCGCTGGCGACGGGTACGGCGATTGCCGCCCTGATGCACCTTGATCGCTTCCATAATCTGATAACCCACGGTGTAGCAGGGATTCAGGCTGGTCATCGGATCCTGGAAAATCATCGCCACTTCCGAACCCACCAGCTGGCGGCGCTCTTTCTCGGAGATTTTCATCAGATCGCGCTGATTAAACACCAGCTTCTCTGCTTTTACCTTACCGGGATAATCGATTAATCCCATGATCGCCAGCGAGCTAACCGATTTACCTGAACCCGATTCACCGACAATGCCGACGACCTGGCCCTGTTCAACCTCGTAGCTGATGCGGTCAACCGCCTTGAAAGGTGCCTTTTCGTCGCCGAAATGCACCGATAGTTGATCTACATGTAATAGTGCCATCTCGGAGCCTCTTACTGCTTGAGTTTCGGGTCGAGGGCATCACGCAAGCCGTCGCCCATCAGGTTAAATGCCAGTACGGTAAGCAGAATAATGACGCCAGGAAACGTCACCACCCACCAGGCACTTTGCGCATACTGCAGTACGTCGGAGAGCATGGTGCCCCACTCCGGCGTTGGCGGTTGCGCGCCCATTCCGAGAAAGCCCAACGCCGCCATATCGAGAATGGCGTTGGAGAAACCCAACGACGCCTGCACGATCAGCGGTGCCAGACAGTTAGGTAAGATATTGATGAACATCTGGCGGATCGGACCGGCACCGGCGACGTTCGACGCGGTAACGTAGTCGCGGTTAATCTCCACCAGCACCGCAGCACGCGTCAGACGAATGTAGTGCGGCAGCGCCACGAAAGTCAGCGCGATAGAGGCGTTAACGATCGACGGACCAAAAATTGCCACCAGCACCAGCGCCAGCAACAAGCTTGGCAGCGCCAGCATGATATCGACCAGACGCATGATGGCTGCATCAAGCGCACCGCCAACGTAACCCGCCAACAGGCCGAAGATCACGCCAAACACCAGCGAGAGCACCACCACCAGACAACCCACCAGCAGCGACAACCGCGCGCCGTACATCAGACGCGTTAATACGTCGCGACCGACATCGTCGGTGCCGAGAATAAACTTCCAGCTGCCACCTTCCTGCCAGACCGGCGGATGCAGCAGCGCATCACGGAACTGCTCCGCGGGCGCATGCGGTGCCAGCACGTTGGCAAAAATAGCGATTAACAGCATCAGAACCACGTAAACCAGGCCAATGACCGCGCCTTTATTACGCTTAAAGTAGTGCCAGAATTCCTGAATTGGGGTCATCGGCTTGGGTGCAGCGGTGACGCTGGCTGGATCAACAATTGACATGATGCCCCCTTATTTCTTGTGGCGAATGCGCGGATTGACCACGCCGTACAACAGATCAACCAACAGGTTAACCACGATAATCAACACCGCGACCAGCAACACGCCGCCCTGCACTACCGGGTAATCGCGGCGTTGCAGAGCTTCAATCAGCCAGCGACCAAGGCCCGGCCAGGAGAAGATGGTTTCGGTCAGAATGGCGCCTGCCAGCAGCGTGCCGACCTGCAAACCAATCACCGTGACCACCGGCAGCATCGCGTTACGTAGCGCATGCACAATGATGACGCGCATACGCGACAGCCCTTTGGCGCGCGCGGTGCGGATGTAATCCTCGCCCAGCACTTCCAGCATTGATGAGCGCGTCATGCGCACAATCACCGCCAGCGGGATGGTGCCCAGCACGATCGCCGGCAGAATCATGTGCATGACCGCGTCATGGAAGTCGCCTGGCTCACCCCAAATCAGCGTGTCGATCAGCATAAAGCCGGTAAGCGGTTGCGTATCATCAAGGAAAACGGTGTCGCCCACGCGGCCGGAAACCGGCGTCAGGTTGAGTTGCACCGAAACCAGCATGATCAGCATGATGCCCCACCAGAAAATCGGCATGGAGTAGCCGGTCAGTGAGATGCCTACCGCGGTGTGATCGAAGACAGAACCGCGTTTAACCGCGGCCAGTACGCCCACCGGAATACCCACGGCCACGGCGAAAATCATCGCGCAGAAGCCGAGTTCCAGCGTCGCCTGGAAGCGAGGCACAAATTCATCCCATACCGGGATGCGACTCTTCAGCGAAATCCCCAGGTCGCCATGCAGCACCCCGTTTATATAGCTGAAATATTGTTTCCATAGTGGTTGGTCGAGTCCCAGTTGGGCCATCAGTTGCGCGTGACGCTCGGGAGATATCCCGCGCTCACCCGCCATGATCAATACCGGATCGCCTGGGATCAAATGAACAAATGCAAAAGTGAGTAATGTGATACCGATAAACGTTGGGATAACAAGGCCCAAACGTCGGAGTATGAACTGCAACATAATCCGTTTCTCTCGTGACCAGGCAGCCGTAGCCGCAAGGTTAGTTATTGCTTACATCTGACGATCGGGTAGCCCCGACCGCGACGCAGATGGGCTGCGTCTCTACCGTTTCCAGTAAAACAGGGGATAAAACCGGGGCAACTCGCGCCGCCCCGGAAGCAGCAGGATTATTCCTTAATGTCTACCTGAGCAAAGTAGTGGCCGCCAAGCGGATCTACTTTATAGCCGGAGACTTTCTTGCTGACCGGTTCGTATACCGTTGAGTGCGCGATCATCAGCGCCGGGACCTGGTCATGCATCACAACCTGAGCCTGCTTATAAAACTCGATGCGCTTCGCCTGATCGGCGGTGGCGCGTGCTGGCTGAATCTGATCTTCAAACGATTTGTCACACCAGCGCGAGTAGTTCGAGCCATCTTTCGCGGCTGAACAGCTGAACAGCGTTGCCAGGAAGTTATCCGGATCACCGTTGTCGCCGGTCCAGCCCATCATAACGGTCTGATGCTCGCCCGCTTTCGCACGCTTGAGGTATTCGCCCCATTCGTAGGTCACGATTTTCGCCTTCACGCCGACTTTCGCCCAGTCAGACTGAATCATCTCAGCCATACGACGCGCGTTCGGGTTGTAAGGACGCTGTACCGGCATTGCCCACAGATCGATAGTGAAACCGTCCGCCATGCCCGCTTCTTTCAACAGTGCCTTCGCCTTTTCAGGATCGTAAGCATAATCCTGCACCGCGTCGTTGTAGCCCCACATAGTGGGTGGGATCAGGTTTTTCGCTGGCTGACCGGCGCCCTGATAAACCGCTTCAATGATCGCTTTTTTGTTGACCGCCATGGTCAACGCCTGGCGCACCTTCAGATTATCCAGCGGCTTTTTCTCAACGTTATAAGAGAGGTAACCGACGTTCAGGCCCGCCTGCTCATACAAATTGATGTTTTTATCCAGCTTCATGCGCGCGATGTCAGCCGGGTTCGGATATGGCATCACGTGACATTCGCCTTTTTGCAGCTTGGCGTAACGCACGGAAGCATCAGGTGTAATAGAGAACACCAGACGATCGATTTTTGGCTTGTTGCCCCAGTAGTCGGCGTTGGCTTTGTACAGGATGCGCGAATCTTTCTGGTACTGCAGCAGCTGGAACGGCCCGGTGCCGACCGGATTCAGGTCAACTTTTTCCGGCGTGCCGGCTTTCAGCATGTTGTCGGCGTACTCTTTTGACAGCAGGGATGCGAAGTCCATACCGAGGTCAGCCAGGAAAGGCGCTTCCGGACGCGTCAGCACGAAGCGCACGGTATTTTCATCGACCTTCTCGATTTTGCTGATCAGCTTCGGCATATCCATGCCTTCGAAATATTCGTAGCTGCCGCCAGAAACACCGTGATATTTGTTGTTTTTGTCGAGCTGGCGCTCAAAGGTAAACACGACGTCATCGGCATTAAAATCGCGCGTCGGTTTAAAATCTTTGGTGGTTTGCCATTTCACACCTTTACGCAGGTGGAAGGTATAGGTTTTGCCATCGTCACTAATATCCCACTTTTCCGCCAGCGCCGGATGCAGTTCGGTGGTACCCACCGTGAACTCCACCAAACGGTTATAGATCTGACGTGAGCTGGCATCATAGGTGGTGCCGGAGGTAAACAGTTGTGGGTTGAAGCCTTCAGGTGAACCTTCAGAACAATAAACCAGGGTTTTAGCCTGAACGCCTGCGGCTACGGTCATCGCAATCATGCTCAGACCGACCTTCAGCATCCTGGATTGAGCCAGGGATTTACTCATGCTTATGCTCCAATGTGTGATGTGTTGTTGTGTGCGTGTTGCATTTGCCCGACCTCTGGTTTTTTTATGCGGCCGGTGCAAGGAGAGGATGTGAGGTTGACGTGATGAAAAACTGACGCAATCGAATCCGTCAGATAAATCCGCTTTCGCACCCTTATTGACGCATCAATTTGTCAACAGTTGCAACTAACGTCAATACGGCGCAACGGTATTTACACAGAGTGTGAGAAAGTGCAAACAAACATAAAAAAAAGCGAAAAGATGATTTGCCAGTAAATTAATTCAATAAGTTGCCATTAAAGCAGCCATTAATCTGGTCAAACCAGCAATAAGCTAGTGGTTATCATTGCTAAAAAACAATTTCAAATTAAGGCTAAACGGCGATGTTATGACCGATTTCGTCTCTGTTTTGCACAACATTCAGCTAAATATGCTGCGCTTTTCGCATAAGAAACAGTCAAATCAGAGAGGAAGATCATAAGTTGGATGCGCTGCGAATTAAGCGTTCGAGGAAGAGCCGACAAGGCCTGCGGAGCATCAAGGCAATAAAAACCGTCTCAAAAATAACAGCGATGGTTGGCAGGGTTAAATATGGCGTATTGCTGTTCCCCTAACGGAATACACTAAAGAGCGCAAAAAGGATTTTCTTATAGTTCATCGGCGCGATATCAATAATGGCTTTACGTCGGTACAAAATAAAATCCTCTGGTAATAAGCACTATTTTCGGCAAATTATCGCGCTATATGGTTGTTTTATTGTCTTATTTATTTACATCAAAAACGATCCGCTCTCTTTCAACCAACCCTTTTGCCATTCCGGCATGACACAATCCGCAAACGGTCTTAATAGATTGTCATTACGCCCCCCTTTCATCTCTTTTCATCCCCTTTTTTTACCTGGCCTCACCTGAGCGAAGATCCCAATCTGCACTCAATTTCCCCCACCTTTCAACCCGGCACCTTACTTTCCAGATCTCGCCCTTTCTGGCTCTGGCTGTGGCTTTAGTTCTGGTTCTGGTTCTGGTTCTGGTTCTGGCTTTGGATTTGGCTTTGGCTTTGGCTTTGGCTTTGGCTTTGGCTTTGGCTTTGGCTGTAGTTTTTGATTTTGATTTTGATTTTTGTCGTTGTGTTTTTGACCTGGGTTTTGACCTTGAGGAGGCATCACCACCGCCGAGGCAAAAGCGTTTTCCAGGGCGAGCCGCAGGGATGCGGCGAGAAGGTGCGTTGAGCCGGGAGCGAATCGCGCCTGGTCCGTCAGGAAAAGGATTTTGCTGAGGGCACCCGCCTTTGGCGGGCGGTTGTGTTTGCCGGATAGCGTGGGTGCAGGGCCGGGGCGACTGCCGGCCCTGCTCGGGCAGGCTTTAGCCTGTACGAAAGAGCTTTTGACCTTAAGACGTTGACCTTAAGACGTTGACTTTAAAAGGCCGGCCGCCTACATCAGGCCAGACCAACCCCCACTCAAATTCCAGACGAAAAAAAGCCCGCTTTTTCAAGCGGGCTTCTTATTCTTAAATATGGTCGGCGAGAGAGGATTCGAACCTCCGACCCACTGGTCCCAAACCAGTTGCGCTACCAAGCTGCGCTACTCGCCGATGCGGGCGCATGTTACTGCGCCGCTATTTGAGCGTCAATGACTTTTTATACTTTGCCTGCCAATCGCCTGGAAAGCGTGCTGTTGCTGCTTCGGCGGCGATTGGCAGCAGAGTCATTAGCTACCGCTATGTGCGCTGGCAGGGGCCTGACACCAGTTGTTGGCGGCTTTAATGCCACCATCCGGTGAGGTATAGCCCAGGCAGCCAAGAATGGTATCAAACAACTCAACGTGACGGTGCGTAGCACCCACGCGCTGCTGCGCCTGTAACCGTTCGAACGCGCTCTTGTTATGGCTATCTTCCAGATACTTGTCAGATGCCCAAACAATCATCGGCACGCGGAACTGCTCTGGCGGTGCCATTTCACGCGGCGTACCGTGCAGGTGCATGTTTTCACTGATCGATTCACCGTGATCGGAGGCATAGAACACAATGGCTTTCTTATCGCGCAGCTGATCAAACACGCTATCGAGCACGGTATCGGTATAGAGCACCGAGTTATCAAAGGCATTGATCAGCTGCGCTTTGCTGCAGGTATCATCCACGCCCATACATTCCGGCTTATAACGCGCAAAGTCACGCGGATAGCGCTGCGAATAGAGATAGTGCGAGCCTTTGGTATGCAGGACCACCAGATGCTTGCCTTTCGGATAGCGCTGCAACGACGCCTGTAGCTCAGGAATCAGCAGCATATCATCAACGGCTTTGCCCTGATTACGCTTCTCTGAACCAATCTGCTCACGGAAAGAGAAGTTATTGGCGTTGGCATTATCGTAGAACCAGACTTCACTCTGCATGGCGAACAGCTCGGAGGTAAAGCCCAGCTCGCGCATCACTGCAAACACGTTCTGCTCTTTCAGCGTGCGGCCCGGGTTATCCATGGTGCCGTTTTCGCGTACAAACATGCAACGCAGCGAGAGCTTGGTTGCGGTATCGCATGACTGGCCGCGGAACGCTACCAGGTTCTTCTCTTTCGACAGCTTCGGCGTGGTATCGCGGTCATAGCCGAGAATACCCATGTGATCCCAGCGCGTGGTTTCACCAATCACAAACACCACGTAGGTGTCATCGATGCCTGGCGGCGCGACATAGGTGAATTTCTTCGCCGGATCGAGCAGTTCCTGGTCATCCAGCGTCTCGTGAACGCGCGTCCAGGTAAACAGGCCCACCGCAGCCAGCCAGTTAGAAGGCAGGTACGAGTGCGCCACGATGCCGCCGTAGCTCGGCAGATCGATATTGGTGATCTCTTCGTTGGTCTTTTGCAGCTTATCGAAGAAGCGAATCGGCAACCAGACCAGCGCAACCGACAGCGCCAAAATCACCAGCGGCTTCAGACGTTTGCCCGGCGTTTTCAGCTGTTCAAACAGCGTTTCGCGCAGGTTATTCATCCAAATCATCATCAGCGGTAGCGCGCTGACCAGCACCATCCACAGCACAAAGTGAAAGCCGATCACTTCTTTCGACAGATCGACGTCGGTGGTCATCACCGATGCGACAATCCCGTAGCCAATGACCACGTTGAAAAAGGCCATGTAATAGGCGGCAGCAACGGAAATCAGTACCACAACCGTTGCCAGTATGCGCCATACCAGCTTGCCGCCCAGCGACAACAGGCGCATCAGGAAGAAAGGTAACAGGACGCTGGCAAGGATTTCAGCCGCAGCGGAAAACCAATCTGTGGCGTTTGATTTACTAATAAAGGGATCAAATCGGCGGTAAAAGATCGGTAAATTCAACAGAATACCGATATAAAGTGACAGCAAAAGAGACAGCTTTTGCTGTGTTAACGTTTTTATATAATTCATCTGACCTTCTTTCCCCAACGTGGCCGCATAGCGTGTAAACGCTTATCAGACCCTGTCAGGGTGGCGGAGTTCGCACAAACCGTGGTTTAAACGAGGTTAATCATGTTACAGGAGGATTCTGAACGACTTAACAAGCGAAGCGCAGCCGTTGAGAGGGCACAGTAGAACATAATTACGCCAGCCGCGCAGCGAATTATAGTTATCGTAGCGAGTAAATTGTGTGATTTTTATACTAGATGCCGCTGAACCAGTTATAGCCCTGATCTTCCCAGTAACCGCCGGGATTCTGATCGGTGACAAAAATCGCCGCGATGTGCTTGGCATTTTTAAAGCCGAGCTTAGTCGGCACACGCAGTCGCAGCGGATAGCCGTAATCGGGCGGTAACGGTTTACCATCAAATTCCAGGGCCAGAATAGTCTGCGGATGTAGCGCAGTGGCCATATCCAGACTGGAGTAATAGCGGTCGTCGCATTTGAAGCCGACATAGCGCGCATGGGTATCGGCACCCACCTGCTGCAACAGCGTGCGCAGCGGCACCCCGCGCCAGTGGCCAATGGCGCTCCAGCCTTCAATGCAAATCAGGCGAGTGATCTGATCGTCCTGCGGCAGACGTTGCAGCTGTTCCAGCGTCCAGGAAGCGGGTTTCGCTACTTTGCCGCTGACTTCCAGCCGATAGTTAGGCACGTCAATCTCCGGCACGTTGTATTCCGGATAAAAAGCGTTGAAGCGAAAAGGCCGGGTAATCTGATCGGGGCGATAGGTTTGCGCCAGCTTGTCACCGCTGAACAGCCACGCCTGCACGCGATCGTTCCAGCGTGACATCGCCCACAGGGCGCGATCTACGCTGTCGCCATCCTGCAGATTACAGCCGGTAAGCATAGAAACCGCACCCAGCGTCAGGCCGCCGCGCAGCAGCATGCGGCGCTGTAAATTGATCAGCTGTTTGCGCTGATCGGGTTCCAGCGGCCGATTGTCAGCCATCCTGATGTTCCTCTTTTCGCCCACCGGTGATCATCGCCACCAGCGTTTTGGGGACCAACAGCACCATGATTGCGTGAATGAGCGCAAACAGCAGCACGGCGGCCATACAGTAAAAGTGCACGTAACGGGCGATGTCAAAGCCGCCCATCAGCGCCACCAGCCCGCTGAGCTGCACCGGCTTCCAGATCGCCAGCCCTGACAGCACCAGCAGAAATCCCACCACCAGCACGCCGACATACATCAGCTTTTGCACCGCATTATAACGGCCTGGCGTATGGTGTAATTTGCCGCGCAGCGCCTGCCAGCCATCAATAACCAGCTGGCGCGGCGTAAAGGAGAAGAAATCGCGCCGGAAATGCCCACTGCTCACACCCCAGATCAGGTAGAGCAGCGCGTTGCCTGCCAGCAGCCACATTACCGCAAGATGCCAGGCGATGTGCCCACCCAGCCAGCCGCCGAGAGTCAGCCAGGCTGGAAAGGAAAAATCAAACAGTGGCGAGGCGTTATAAATGCCCCACCCGCTCATGACCATAAGCACCATCACCAGCACGTTGAGCCAGTGGCACAGGCGAACAGGCCAGCTATGTTGGCGATCTCTCTTCACAGGCGCACTCTTTACATTGGCGGTGTTAAGCCATCTTTACCGGCAGAAATGCCACGCGCAACCAGCTTGCCATCGTCGCCTTTCTGACCAAACAGCACCACTTTAGTGCCTGGCTTGAGCAGCGAGGTGTTACCTGGCTCAATCAATACCACGGGCACATCGTCCGGCACGTTAACGGTTTTGGCTTTATCGCCATATTTGACCGTCAGAGTACGGCCCTGGCTGTTTACCAGTTTACCTACGGTGCCGTTGGTCATGGTATTGACCTTGCCATCGGCGGATTCAAACGGGTTGAAGCCTTCACCGCTGCCGCGCAGCGAGGGTGCAAAAACGTGAACTTCCAGCGCGCGCAGCGTGCCGTTAGGCTGTGGTACCGCGGCGGTGCCGATAAAGCTGTCGGGTTTGATGTCGCTCATCTGCGCTTTGCTGACGCTGTTAACGCGCGTTTTATCGGTCACGTCGACGCTGAGCTTTTCGCCCTGGCGAGTGGTCAGCTGCAACGTATGGCCGTTGAACTGGTCAATGGTGCCGCGAGTCGGCTTAATCACCTGATCGGCAGGCACGGCGGCAGCACCAAAGGTGGCGAACAGCGAGCCGAGTACCAGCGCACGGAAAGGATGCATCATAAAAAACTCCGGAAAGAGAAAGAGATGTGTGCGTTAAGCGTAGGCAAAGGCGGATAAAGCGGGGCGCAAAGAGTGTATTTAAACGTAACGATAAAACGGTAGCGGACCGGCGAACCGGCCCGCGTGATCATCAATTTTTGATATTGAGGGTCACATCGATGTTGCCACGGGTGGCGTTAGAGTAAGGGCAAACGATATGCGCTGCATCAACCAGCTTTTTCGCTTCCGCCTCGTCCATGCCCGGCAGGTGAATATCCAGCTCAACTTCAATACCGAAACCGGTTGGGATTGGGCCAATACCCACTTTGCCTTCAATAAACGCCTCTTTCGGCAGAGTGATTTTGTCGCGGCCAGCAACAAACTTCATGGCGCCAAGGAAACACGCAGAATAACCAGCAGCAAACAGCTGTTCCGGGTTAGTGGCTTCGCCGCCTGCGCCGCCCATCTCTTTTGGCACGCCGAGCTTCACGTCCAGCACGCCGTCAGAGGAGGTCGCGCGTCCGTCACGGCCGCCGGTGGCTTTTGCTTCTGCGGTATAAACAACTTTTTCTAATGACATGGTGAATCCTCTTTTATACGCGATTCAATCGCGAGCGATTTACATGATTAAGGAAGATGATGACGCGGCCACGCTGGCAGCGTTATCGATTTAAGTTATCGCGCAGCATATCAAGCTGCGCTTTCAGTGCGCTCATGGTGTCGATATCACAGGAGGATGCACACTGCACCGCCTGCGGAATCGCCTGCGCCTCTGTTTTCAGCGCCTGGCCTTTGGCGGTGAGTGTGACAACCACCTGCCGCTCATCGCGACGCGAACGCTGGCGATTCAACAGCCCGGCCGCTTCCAGTCTTTTCAGCAATGGCGTCAGCGTGGCGGAATCCAGAAACAGCCGTTCGCCAATTTCCGACACCGTAATATCATCCTGTTGCCACAGCACCAGCATCACCAGATATTGCGGATAGGTGATCTCCAGCGGCAGTAGCAGCTGACGGTACACTTTATGCATCGCCAGATTCGCGCTGTAAATCGCGAAACAGAGCTGCTGATCGAGCAGCAGTGGCGCGCCTTGTTCTTTTTTGTCATCTTGAGATGTCGTCATGAAAGAAAATATAGATAGCGCACTACATAATTGCAAACTATTTTTTACCGGGAAGGGTAATAATGAAAGATTCTCTGGAAGAGCAGGCGCGGCAATACGCCACTACCGTGCATGCTGAAGCGGGTCAGCGGCGGAAATATACCGATGAACCTTATATTGTGCATCCTGCTGCCGTGGTCGAGCTGGTGCGCAGCGTCACGGATAATGAGCATCAACTGGCCGCCGCGTGGCTGCACGACACGGTGGAAGATACCGGCAGTACGCTGGCCGACATTGAAAATTTCTTTGGTGCTGAGGTTGCCCAGCTGGTGGGCATGTTAACCGACACCACACAGCCAAAAGCGAAAAACCGCGCCGCGCGCAAGGTGGCACATTTCCGGCACACCGCGGAGGCATCGCCACAGGCGCAGACCATCAAGCTGGCAGACATCATCGACAATACGCGTGCCATCGTGCAGTTCGACCCGCATTTTGCGCGGATTTATCTGGTGGAAAAGCGCGTGCAGATCGATCTGCTGAAAGCGGGCGATGAAACGCTGTGGCAGCAGGCGTCAACGATAATTGAACGTGGCATTGCCCAGCTCAGAGAGCCGCCTTATAACGTGCCGGAGAGTTGGTTTGCAAAACAGGAAGGAAAGTATCGTTAATTCACGGGGCTGAGTTGGCGTGCGCCACAAAACAATAACCCGCCAGCGGCGGGTTACTTTGCTTTATTCCAGCAACTGCTGGCCGAGGCGCGGGTTGGCATGCAACAGCTGCATCAGTTTGCGTGCGGTAGCCGAAGGCTTCGACTGGCTGGTTTCCCACTTCTTCACTGAGGAAACCGTAACGCCCATCACACGAGCAAACTCGTCAATTTTCATGCCGGTCAGTTCACGCAAACGCTGTGGTTCAGGCACGATTTCAGGCTGGGCCTGGAGAGCAGGAGCCACTTTGATTGTGTCACGCGATAAAACTATCTGCTCAAGGCTGCTGAGCAGTTCACCCATTGGGTCTTTAAACTCCATAGAGAACTCCTTAAAACTCACTATGTACCACGCGAAAGAGACAGAGGTGGGGGCCTGAGGGCCAGGCCCAAAAGCCGGAATGGTGGAGCCCGTAAAAAAGAGAGGAGCATCACAACAACAAACCGGGATCCTAATTATTAGATGAAGAATTATTTTTTGCCTGAGCTTTTTTGACTATTTTTTGATCCTGCTTTCTGGCCTGCCAAACCCCCTTCACCCGACAGAACAGCTAGCAATTTCCATGCCTGAAAATATTCCCATTTACATCAAAGAGCTAGCGCTGAATCGCATCAGTTCTCTGCCTCTTTTTGCAGCAGCCTGCACCAGAAAAAGGCACCTTTTTCTCGCATTTTGCTGCGGAAAAATTACCGATGGTGACGCGATAAATTAAAAAGCCTTGTTAATCAATCCTTAACGAAAATTTCTCCGCTATTTTCCTGAACCACTTCCAGATTGGTTCGGATATTGCCTCTCTTATCCTCATCAACTCTGTGATGCGTGCCGTCGGATTGGCGGGCAAAGGTGAAAAAGTGAGCGAACCAATTCTGGGTGATTCTGCTGTAAGTTCCAGCTCTGCGCTGGAAAAGCTACGTCAGCTGATCCTGCAACATGAAAAGACGCCAGAAGTGGCGCTGCCAGGCGAACGCGAGCTTACCGAACGCTTTTGTGTCGGCCGTCGGGCGCTGCGTCGGGCGCTGGACGTACTGGAAGAAGAGGGTCGCATCTGGCGCAAACAGGGCAAGGGCACCTTTGTCGGCCCCGCTGCCCCGGTTCAGCCGCTGATTTTGCAGGGTTTGCCGCAGCAGTCGAACCTGCTGGAAGTGATGGAAGCGCGCCTGCAGCTGGAACCGGGCCTGGCGCGACTGGCGGCACTGCGCGCCACACGTGAGCAAATTGCCCTGCTGCAACGCCTGAAAGAGCGCATGCATGACATCAGCCTTAGCGATGGCGATCAGCATGAGCTGTGGGACAGCGCCTTTCACCGCGCCATTGCCGAAGCAGCAGGTAACCGACTGATGCTCAGCCTGTTTGACGCCATTGATGCCGTGCGTCGCGATCCGGGCTGGCAGCATTTGCGTATCCGCGCCCGCACGCCAGCGCGTCTCGACAACTACGACAATCATCATCATCAGCTGGTGACGCATATCGCCCGTCGTGAACCGGCCGCCGCCGCCACGGCGATGCGCGAGCATTTACTGGCGTTGCAGCAGGCGCTGATGGAAGCCATTCACCAGCAGGAGGATCTGACATGACGCTTTCCCCGCACGCTGCCCCGGTGCTGACCATCAACCAGCTACGCGTACAGTTTCGTGGCTCACCGGTTACCGTGCTCGACAACATTTCGCTTAGCGTGCAGGCCGGCGAAACCCTGGCGCTGGTTGGCGAATCGGGCTGCGGCAAAAGCATCACGTCTCTGGCGCTGATGGGTTTGCTACCGGCCAGCGCCACCATTCTTGAGGGTGAAATGCGCTTTGCTGGCGAGGATCTCCGCCACATTAGCCCGCGACGTTACGCCGATCTGCGCGGCAACCAGCTGGCGATGATTTTTCAGGAGCCGATGACCTCGCTCAATCCGGCGTTCACTCTTGGCGATCAGCTCAGCGAGGCGGTGATGCGTCATCGCCAGGTCAGTCGTCGTGAGGCGATGGCCGCGGCGCTGGAGATCCTGCACAAGGTGCAGATACCGGCAGCAGAGATGCGGCTGAAAGCCTATCCGCATCAGCTTTCCGGTGGCATGCGCCAGCGCATTATGATCGCCATGGCGCTGATTAACCGCCCGCAGCTGCTGATTGCTGATGAGCCAACTACCGCACTCGACGTCACCATTCAGGCGCAGATCCTGGCGTTATTAAACCGGTTGAAAGCTGAAACCGGCACCGCGGTGCTGATGATTACGCACGATCTCGGCGTGGTCGCCGAAGTGGCACAGCGCGTGGCGGTGATGTACGCCGGGCAGGTGGTGGAAACCGGCGATGTCACAGCCATTTTCAACGATCCCCAGCATCCTTACACCATCGGCCTGATGGCCTCAATTCCCGGCAACGGTGCGCGCCACGGCGATCTGGCCACCATTCCTGGCAGCGTGCCGTTACCGGAACAGATGCCTGCGGGCTGCCGTTTTGCCACCCGCTGTCCGTTTGCGGAAATGCATTGTCATCAGGCGCGACCGCCGCTGCAGGATATTGGCGTGGCGCATCAGGTCGCCTGTTTTCGCGCGCCGCTGGAACATCATCTGTCGCTGGAGGAGCGTGCATGAGCATCCCTATTCTGGAATGTCGCGATCTGAGCAAAACCTTTTCCGGCCCGACGCGGCTGTTTCACCGCACCAGCCAGGTTACGGCGGTGGATCGTATTTCATTGCAGGTGCGGGCAGGCGAAACGCTGGCGATAGTCGGAGAATCCGGCTCCGGCAAATCGACGCTGGGCCGCCTGCTGTTGCGCCTGCTCACCGCCAGTCAGGGCGACGTTTTTTATCAGGGCGAGGCGATCACCCAGGCCAGCGGCGCCCGTCTCAACCAGCTGCGGCGCGAACTGCAAATCATCTTTCAGGATCCCTTTGCCTCACTCAATCCACGCATGAACGTAGAGTCGATTGTCGGCGAGCCCATCTGGCTGCATGAATCGCTCTCCCGCGAGGCACGGCGTGAGCGAGTGCATGAATTACTCCGTACCGTTGGCCTGCCCGCCGCCTGGGCGCAGCGCTATCCGCATGAGTTTTCCGGCGGCCAGCGGCAGCGCATCGGCATTGCCCGGGCGCTCGCCTCCGGCCCCAAACTGCTGCTCGGCGATGAGCCGGTATCGGCGCTGGACGTCTCGGTGCAGGCGCAGGTGGTCAATCTGCTTGAAGGGCTCAAACAGCAGTTTGGCCTGACGTTAATCATCGTGGCGCACGGTCTGGCGGTGATTCGCCACATGAGCGATCGCGTGGCGGTGATGTATCTCGGGCAAATTGTCGAGCTGGCCAGCGTCGAAGAGATTTTTGATGCGCCGCTGCACCCTTATACCCAGGCACTGATCGCCTCAGCGCCGCAATTGCAGCCCGGTGCCAGCCGTACGGTGCCGATGCTGCAGGGCGATCTGCCCAATCCCGCCGCGCCGCCTTCCGGCTGCCGTTTTCATACTCGCTGTCCGTGGGCGACCGAAGAGTGTCGTCGGCTGGAGCCGATCAACCAGATTTTACCGGGCGGGCGCCAGGTGGCTTGCCATCGCTGGCAGGAGATTAACCGCGACCGCAGCGTCATTACGCTGGCGCCGCCTTCCGCCAATTTTTTGCGTCGCCGCGCCCTGTTTGAGCGGGCCGTTACCCTTAACTCTGTGGAGAAATAACCTGATGAAGCTTCGCCATTCTCTGTTAACCGCCCTCAGCGGCCTGATGTTGCTTGGTGCCAGTGCTCAGACGCAGGCGGAAAGCGTGATCCGCATTGGTCTCGGTGCCGATCCTGACATGCTCGATCCCCATCTGGCGCGCACCTATTACGGACGCTTTGTGTTTGCCGCGATGTGCGATCGTTTGGTTGATATCGATGAGAAGTTGCAGGTGGTTCCCGGTCTGGCCACCAGCTGGGCATGGAGCGATGAGGGGAAAACCCTGACCATGAATCTGCGCGAAGGCGTCACCTTTCACGACGGCGAGAAGTTCGATGCCAGCGCGGTGAAGTTCAACCTCGAACGCGCGCTGACGCTGCCTGGCTCGCTGCGTAAAAGCGAGCTTTCGTCGGTGGAAAGCGTTGAGGTCAGCGGCCCGTTGCAGGTGAAGATTCACCTGAAAACCCCCGATGCTGCGCTGCTCAGCCAGTTGACCGATCGTGCTGGCGCCATGCTGGCACCGCAGGCGGCGGGCAAAGCAGATTTTGTCACCCATCCGGTCTGTTCCGGCCCCTATCAGTTCGACAGCCGCGTACAGCAGGATCGTATCGTGCTGAAGCGCTATGAAGGCTACTGGAACAAGGCGGCCTATCATTTCGACAAGGTGATTTTCCTGCCAATTCCTGACGCCTCGGTACGCCTCGCCAACCTGCGCGCCGGCGATCTCGATCTCACCGAGGGCATCGCCGCCAGCGATGTCAAAACCCTGCAGGGCGATGCGCGTCTGAGCATGGCAAAAGTCACCGGCCTGGGGTATCAGGGCATTACCTTTAACATCGCCAACGGCAAAGTGGACGCCAACAGCCCGCTGAAAGATGCGCGCGTTCGTCAGGCATTCTCACTGGCTATCGATCGCGATGCGCTGAATCAGGTGGTGTTTGAAGGCTTATATACCCCGGCCAATCAGGCCTTCTCTCCGGTCAGCCCGTACCATGTCAAACTGCCGGTGGCACCGCGCGACGTTGAAAAAGCCAAAGCGCTGTTGCAGGCCGCAGGGGTGAAAACGCCACTCAACGTTACGCTGCTGGTCACCAATAATCCCACCGCGCAGCAGGTCGGCCAGGTGATTCAGGCGATGGCCAGCGAGGCGGGATTCAACGTCAATCTGGAGATGAGCGAATTCGCCAGCCTGCTCGATCGCCAGCAGCGTGGCGATTTTCAGCTCAGCCTGTCGGGTTGGTCAGGTCGTCCCGATCCTGACGGCAGTATTTACGCCTTTATTAACAGCAAGGGCACGCTCAATGACGGGCACTACAGCAATGCGCAGGTAGACAGCTGGCTCAGCGAAGCTCGCCGCACCAACGACACCGCGGCCCGTCAGACGCGCTACAACGACGTGGTGAATCAGCTGCAAACCGACATGCCGATCGCGTATCTCTATTTTGAGCCACGCATCTTCGGCATGAGCAAAAAGCTACAGGGCTTCAAGGCCTGGCCAGACGGCCTGGTGCGCCTTGCCGGTGTTACTCTGGCTCCCTGATAATGAGGTGCATTGATGCTTGAATTGATCGGTAAACGTCTGCTGCTGGCAATTCCTACGCTGCTGCTGGTTAGCATGATGGTTTTCGCTCTGCAAAAGCTCCTGCCGGGCGATCCGGTGCTGGCGATGGCGGGCGAAGAGCGCGATCCGGCGGTGATTGCCCAACTGCGGGCGGAATATCATCTGAACGACCCGATTCCGCTACAGTACCTGCACTGGATCGGTAACGCATTGCAGGGAGATTTAGGCATCTCGCTGCGCACCAAAGAGCCGGTGACCACGCTGATCGCCAGCAAGCTGCCGGTGACGCTGGAACTGTCGCTGCTGGCGATGCTGGTCGCGCTGCTGGTGGGCATTTCAATGGGTATTGTCGCGGCGGTGCGCAAAGACAGCTGGGTCGATCACACCACCAACTTTGTGGCGCTGTCCGGTATTTCAGTGCCGCATTTTTGGCTCGGCATTCTGCTTATTCTGCTGTTTTCGGTGCATCTGCAATGGCTACCCGCCTCTGGCTACGTGCCGCTCAGTGAAGGCGTACGACAAAACCTGACCACCCTGCTGCTGCCAGCGCTGGTGCTGGGTACCGGACTGGCCGCCACCCTGATGCGCCACACACGCGCCGCGATGATTGGCGTGTTGCAGGCTGACTATATCCGCACCGCACGCGCCAAAGGCTTGCTGCCAAAACGGGTGATTTTCAAGCATGCCTTTCGCAACGCTCTGGTGCCGGTGATCACGCTGACTACGCTGCTGTTCGGCGAGCTGCTGGGGGGAGCGGTGTTGACCGAGCAGGTTTTTACCCTGCCCGGCTTCGGCAAGATGATCGTTGATGCGGTATTCAACCGCGATTATGCCGTGGTGCAGGGCGTGGTGCTGGTGGTGGCGATCGGCTTTTTGCTGCTTAATCTGCTGGCCGACGTGCTCTATGTGTTGATTAACCCGAAAATGCGAGGCTGACAATGAGCGAAGTCTTAACCGCCGGTGAGGCCGCGCCGCTGCGAAAAGCGGAAAATCGGGTGCTGAAAAAATTTCTGCACAACAAAAGCGCGATGGCCGGTGCCATTATCGTGCTGCTGTTTGTCGCGCTGGCGCTGCTGGCGCCCTGGCTCGCGCCTTTTGATCCGATCAAAGCTAACTTTCTGGCGGTGCGCAAGCCGCCTTCGGAACTCTACTGGTTAGGCACCGATGAGCTGGGACGCGACATGTTATCGCGGCTGATTTGGGGAGCGCGCACCTCGCTGATGGCCGGTTGCGTCTCTGTGCTGATCGCTATCTTGATCGGCGTGCCGCTTGGGCTGATTGCTGGCTACTGGCAGGGAATCTGGGACGGCGTGATTTCACGCTTTATTGAAGCGCTGCTTGCCTGTCCTTTTTTGATTCTCGCCATCGCGCTGGGCGCGTTTCTCGGACCCAGCCTTGGCAACGCGATGATCGCTATCGGCCTGTCGGCGATGCCGATTTTTGCCCGTCTGACCCGCGGTCAGGTGATCGCTATTCGCAATGAAGAATATATTGAGGGTGCACGGGCCATCGGGCTGCCGGACCGCTGGATTGTGCTGCGTTACGTGCTGCCTAACGTGATGTCGCCAATTCTGGTGCAGGCCACGCTGGCCATCGCCTCTGCCATCATTACCGAAGCGAGCCTCTCTTTTCTCGGTCTTGGTCAGCAGCCGCCAAACCCCTCCTGGGGCGCCATGCTGAACACCGCCAAAGGCTATCTTGAACAGGCGCCGTGGATGTCGATTTTTCCGGGCGTCGCCATTTTTCTTGCCGTGCAGGGCTTCAACCTGCTGGGCGACGGATTACGTGATGCGCTTGATCCGCGCAATGACTGACTATTAAGGAACCGCGATGAGTGGAGAACTGGATTATCTGTCGGCTTACGCCTCCTGGCGCGCGCCAATGATGGGGCATAACGCCGTAGCGACCTCACAGCCGCTGGCGGCGCAGGCGGGCATACGCATGCTGCAACAGGGTGGCAATGCGGTAGATGCCGCGGTGGCGACCGCCATGGCGCTGACCGTTGTGGAACCCACCGGCAACGGCATCGGCAGCGACGCGTTTGCTATCGTCTGGGATGGCAAAAAGCTGCATGCACTCAACGCATCAGGCCGTGCTCCGGCGGCCTGGCAGCATCAAACCTTTGCCCATCTCGACGCCATGCCCGAGCTGGGTTGGGATGCGGTCACCGTGCCCGGCGCGGTATCGGCGTGGGTCGCATTGGCGGAAAAGTTTGGCACGCTGCCGCTGACCACGCTGGTGCAGCCCGCCGTTGAGTATGCGCGCAACGGTTTTCCGGTCTCGCCGCTGATTGGCCAGCTCTGGCAGCGCGGCTATCAGAAGCTGAAGGATCAGCCAGGCTTCAGCGCCTGCTTTGCGCCGCAGGGTCGCCCACCAGCGATTGGCGAGCTGTTCCGTAATCCCGATCAGGCTGCCACGCTGGAAAAAATTGCCGCCACCAACGGCGAGGCGTTTTATCGGGGTGAGCTGGCGGAAAAAATCGCCGCCTTCGCCCGTGAACACAACGCCGCGCTGACATTGGAAGACTTGAAAAACCATCGCGCCGACTGGGTCGATATGCTGTCACGGCCTTTTGCCGGTGGCTCGGTGCATGAGCTGCCGCCCAACGGTCAGGGCATCGCCACGCTGATTGCGCTGGGCATTCTTGAGCAGTGGGATATTGGCCGCTATACGCCCGATTCCGTGCCCTGGCTGCACCTTTCCATCGAGGCGATGAAGCTGGCGCTGGTCGATCTCGAACGTTACGTCGCCGATGAAGATCATCTGGAGTTTCCGGCAGCGCATCTGCTCAGCGATGAGTACCTTAAAAGCCGTGCGGCGCTGATCAATCCCGATCGGGCGGGCGATTTTACCTTTGGCGCTCCGACGCAAAGTGGCACCGTGTATCTGGCCACCGCGGATGCCAGCGGCATGATGGTGTCGTTTATTCAGTCCAACTACATGGGATTTGGCTCTGGCGTGGTGATTCCCGGCACCGGTATCAGCATGCAAAACCGCGGCGCAGGCTTCGCACTGGATCAGGGGCATCCCAACGTGGTGGCTGGCGGCAAGCGCGCTTTCCATACCATTATTCCCGCCTTTGCTCTCGACGCCGCCGGTCAGCCATTAATGTCATTCGGCGTGATGGGCGGGCCGATGCAGGCGCAGGGTCATCTGCAACTGGCGCTACGCATCATGCTGCACAAACAGAATCCGCAGGCGGCGATCGATGCTCCACGCTGGCGCGTCGTTGCCGGTCGTGAAGTGATCGTCGAGCCTTCCCTGGATCGCAATACGATCGCTGCCCTGCGCGCAATGGGCCATAACATTGTGCTGGAAGATCCGTTGCAGTCGTACAATTTCGGCGGCGCACAGGCGATAGTGCGCGATCCGCAGGGATTTTATATTGCGGCTACCGAGAGTCGCAAAGATGGGCAGGCACTGGTGTACTAAAGGGGGCGTTTTGCCTTGCAGGCGGGCTTTTAGGGTCAATGTCTTTAAGGTCAATGTCTTTAAGGTCAACGGCCATTTCGTTCTGCCTTGCAGGCAGCCCGCTTAAAGGCCAGGTCAACGGCCATTTCGTTCTGCCCTTCGGGCCGCCCGAGCAGGGGCGGCAGTCGCCCCGCCCCTGCACCCCGGCTATCCGGCAAACACAACCGCCCGCCGCAGGCGGGTACCTTCGTCGGTTCACATTTCTTCACGGACCGCTCGCGATTCGCTCCAAGCTCAACGCTCCCTTGTCCCGCCATCCATGGCGGGTCATCCTAAAATGTTTACCTCCTCAGCGGTGGTGATGCCTCCTCAAGGTCAAAACCCAGGTCAAAACCCAGGTCAAAACCCAAAAGACTAAGACAGGAATTCAAAATAAAAACCCAACCAAACCCAACCCAACCCAAAATCTAAAGCCAATGCTCAATGCTCAATGCTCAATGCCTGAAGCTTAAAAGGTCGGAACAAGGGGAGGGATTAAGTTTGGGGTTTGGGGTTTGATTCTATTGGTGTCTTTATCTTTTCGCTTTTGACCTGGGTTTTGACCTTTAGAGGCATCACAAACGCCGAGGGAAAAGCGTTTTCCAGGGTGAGCCGCAGGGATGCGGCGAAAGGGCGCGCTGAGCCGGGAGCGAATCGCGTCCGGTCCGTCAGGAAAACGCTTTTGCTGAGGGCACCCACGAAGTGGGCGGTTGTGTTTGCCGGATAGCGCGGGTGCAGGGCCGGGGCGACTGCCGGCCATGCTCGGGCAGGCTTTAGCCTGTACGAAATCGCCGTTGACCTTGACCTGGGTTTTGCCCTTTAGAGGCATCACAAACGCCGAGGGAAAAGCGTTTTCCAGGGCGAGCCGCAGGGATGCGGCGAGAGGACGCGCTGAGCCGGGAGCGAATCGCGTCCGGTCCGTCAGGAAAACGCTTTTGCTGAGGGTACCCACGAAGTGGGCGGTTGTGTTTGCCGGATAGCGCGGGTGCAGGGCCGGGGCGACTGCCGGCCCTGCTCGGGCAGGCTTTAGCCTGTACGAAATCGCCGTTGACCTTGACCTGGGTTTTGACCTTTAAGAGGCATCACAAACGCCGAGGGAAAAGCGTATTCCAGGGCGAGCCGCAGGGATGCGGCGAGAATAAGCGCCGCGCCGGGAGCGCGTCGCGCATGGTCCGTCAGGAAAACGCTTTTGCTGAGGGTACCCACGAAGTGGGCGATTGTGTTTGCCGGATAGCGCGGGTGCAGGGCCGGGGCGACTGCCGGCCCTGCTCGGGCTGCCTTCAGGCAGAACGAAATGGCCGTTGACCTTAAAGACGTTGACCTTAAAGACGTTGACCTTAAAGACGTTGACCTTAAAGACGTTGACCTTAAAAGCCCGTCTGCAAGACAAAAAGGCTGCCCACCGCGCACCGACTCCGCTTGCACAAACCTCTCCCGTCCCTCTATGCTTTAGTACCACTAATCAAAAGCAGTAAAATTCCCTTTCACTGACAGGAGTTGCAGCTATGACGTCAGGAATTTCCCGCGTCTGGACCCGTTTTTTTATGCCGTTGGCCGTACTTTTTTTCGCCCTACAACTGGTGGGTTGCGGCGATAAAGAAGGCGATCAACGGAAAGCCTTTATCGATTTTCTACAAAATACCGTGATGCGCAGCGGTGAACATCTGCCCGGTCTGAGCGAAGACCAAAAACAGCGTTTTGGCCCTTATGCGGGTGATTACGCCATCATTTATGGTTTTGCTCAGGAAGTGAATAAGGCCGTTGATAACGGCATGAAGCCGGTTGTCGATGAGCTGGCGGCAATCCGCGTACCGCAGGATTACCTGACTCGTCGTGATGCGCTGCGTCAGGCAAGCGGTTCGCTGAACGTGCTGACCCAGCAGATTCAAAGCGCCAAAATGCAGGCCGACAGCAGCAAAGCCGCACTGAAGCAGCCAGACGATCTCAAAACGGTCTACAACAACGTCTATAACAACGTGGTGACTCAGCCCGCTAACGCGCTGATTCCTTTACTGCCTTCGCTGCAGGATTTGAGCCAACAGGCAGTGCAAACCGGTGACTTCCTGCAGCAGCAGGGCGCGCGCGTTTCCTTTGATAACAATGGCGTGCAGTTCCCGACGCAGGATCAGGCCACGCAGTACAACACCTTAATGAGCAACCTGGCGGCCAAAGCTCAGGCGCTGCCGCAGGCGCAAGCCGCCGTGCAGGGTACCTGGCAGTAATGCCTTTCGGGGATGACGTTCGTCATCCCCTGTTTTCTCTGGTCCGAACTTTCATCCTGTGTTGCTTTACGTCTCTTCCACAAAAGAAGTGTGATCTGCCGCATTTTTGACCAAAAAAAGATTGTGATCAATATCACATTTATGCAACAAGTGCTGCTTTTGATGGTGTGATAAAGATCACATAAAAGGCTATTCACTGATTAATTTACAGACAAAACATTAGACAGCCGCCTATTTTTTGTGATCCAAGTCACTAAAAATACCCCCATCCCCCGTCTAACTGAGTGATCTGGATCACACATAGCCACCTCACTACGCAGTAACAATTTGGCGTGCTAGAGTCCGCCTGCATACAGCTGAACGGCTCTTTGCCGTCATGTCTCAACAAAAATAGCGCGCTCCCTGACTGGTCAGCGCGTACCAATTAAGGGGTGAGTTCTATGTCCTCATCAGTGAAGGTCAAAGTACAAAGCTTTGGTCGCTTTCTGAGTAATATGGTGATGCCAAATATCGGTGCGTTTATCGCATGGGGCATCATCACCGCGCTGTTTATTCCAACCGGCTGGATTCCAAACGAAACGCTGGCGAAGCTGGTGGGTCCGATGATCACCTACCTGCTGCCGCTGCTGATCGGCTTCACCGGTGGTCGGCTGGTCGGTGGCGACCGTGGCGGTGTGGTGGGTGCCATTACCACCATGGGCGTGATCGTCGGCGCCGACATGCCAATGTTCCTCGGTTCGATGATTGCAGGCCCGCTGGGCGGCTGGGCGATTAAGAGCTTTGACCGCGTTATCGACGGCAAAATCAAAAGCGGCTTTGAGATGTTGGTCAACAACTTCTCCGCCGGCATTATCGGCATGCTGATGGCTATCCTGGCGTTCCTCGCCATTGGTCCGCTGGTTGAAGGCCTGTCGCACGTTCTGGCGGCTGGCGTTAACCTGATGGTGCAGAATAACCTGCTGCCATTGACCTCAATCTTTGTCGAACCGGCAAAAATCCTGTTTCTGAACAACGCCATCAACCACGGTATTTTCTCACCGCTGGGCATTCAGCAGGCGAGCGAAGCGGGCAAATCGATCTTCTTCCTGATCGAAGCGAACCCGGGCCCGGGTATGGGCGTGCTGATGGCCTACATGTTCTTTGGTCGTGGCAGCGCGAAACAGTCTGCTGGCGGCGCGGCAATCATCCACTTCCTCGGAGGTATCCACGAAATTTACTTCCCTTATGTGCTGATGAGTCCACGTCTGCTGCTGGCAGTAATTCTTGGCGGTATGACCGGCGTGTTTACGCTGACGCTGCTGAACGGTGGTCTGGTTTCTCCTGCCTCACCGGGTTCTATCCTCGCGGTGCTGGCGATGACGCCAAAAGGCGCCTACTTCGCCAATATTGCAGCGATTGCCGCCGCCTTTGCGGTCTCCTTCGTGGTTTCTGCCATTCTGCTCAAAACCAGCAAGGTGAAAGACGAAGACGATATCGAAGCAGCAACGCAGCGTATGCATGACATGAAAGCGCAGTCCAAAGGCCAGGCCGGCACCGCCGCTGTGCCTGCCTCGGCTGATGCGATGAATGGCGACCTGAGCCACGTGCGTAAAATCATCGTGGCCTGCGACGCGGGCATGGGTTCCAGCGCCATGGGTGCGGGCGTGCTGCGTAAGAAAGTGCAGGACGCAGGACTGACGCTGATTTCGGTCACGAACACCGCCATCAACGCCCTGCCCGGCGACGTGGATATCGTGATTACTCATCGCGATCTCACCGAGCGTGCAATGCGTCAGGCACCCCAGGCCCAGCACATTTCGCTGAATAACTTCCTCGACAGCAACCTTTACAACAACCTGACGCAGCGCCTGGTTGATGCAAGCCGCAGCGCCGGGCATCGCGAAAAGGTTAACAGCGCGCTGAGCGACAGTTACGATACCAGCAACGCACACCTGTTTAAGCTGGGCGAAAACAACGTTTTCCTCGGCCTTTCCGCTACGCATAAAGAGCAGGCAATTCGCTTTGCTGGCGAACAGCTGGTGAAAGGCGGCTACGTGCAGCCGGAATACGTTGAGGCGATGCTGGAGCGTGAAAAACTGACGCCAACCTATCTTGGCGAATCCATTGCCGTGCCGCACGGCACCGTGGAAGCCAAAGATCGCGTGCTAAAAACCGGCGTGGTGTTCTGTCAGTATCCGCAGGGCGTGCGTTTCGGCGAAGATGAAGATGACATTGCCCGTCTGGTTATAGGCATTGCCGCCCGTAATAACGAGCACATTCAGGTCATTACCAGCCTGACCAATGCGCTTGACGATGACAGCGTGATTGAGCGCCTTGCCTCAACAACCAGCGTGCAGGAAGTGTTGGATCTGCTCTCGGGCAGCACCACGAAAGCCTGATCGCACTGAATTTTCCCTGGGGCTGGTATGCCCGGCCCCATTTCGGGTCGGGTGTGCCCGCCCCATTGTCATTAGAAGGGTCGAGAAAATTATGAAAGCTTTGCATTTTGGTGCCGGTAACATTGGCCGCGGTTTTATTGGCAAGTTACTGGCGGATGCCGGCGTTGAGCTGGTGTTTGCCGACGTGAATCAGGCGGTGCTTGATGCACTTAACGCTCGTCATGAATATCCGGTACATGTTGTCGGTGAGCAGGCGAAGGTGGAGACGGTACGCAACGTCAGCGCGGTGAACAGCACCAGCGATGAGATCATCGATTTAATCGCCGAGGTGGATCTGCTGACCACCGCGGTAGGCCCGCAAATCCTTGAGCGCATTGCCGCCAGCGTGGCCAAAGGCCTGATTAAACGCCACGAAGAAGGCAACGCACGCCCGCTGAATATCATCGCCTGCGAAAATATGGTGCGCGGCACCAGCCAGCTGAAACAGCATGTCCTGAAGGCGCTGCCAGAGCAGTATCACAGCTGGCTGGACGCACACGTTGGCTTTGTGGATTCCGCCGTGGATCGCATTGTGCCGCCGTCCGCAGCGGACAGCAGCGATCCGCTGGAAGTCACGGTGGAAACCTTCAGCGAGTGGATCGTCGATAAAACCCAGTTTGTTGGCGAGCCACCGGCGATTGCTGGCATGGAGCTGACCGATAACCTGATGGCCTTTGTTGAGCGCAAGCTGTTCACTCTTAACACCGGCCACGCGATCACCGCCTATTTGGGTCAGCAGGCGGGTCATCAAACCATTCGTGATGCCATTCTGGATGGTCAGATTCGCGCGGTGGTTCAGGGCGCAATGGAAGAGAGCGGCGCGGTGCTGATCAAGCGCTACGGCTTTGATGCAGAGAAGCATGCTGCCTACATTCAGAAAATCCTTAGCCGCTTTGAAAATCCTTACCTGAAAGATGACGTTGAGCGCGTGGGCCGTCAGCCGCTGCGTAAGCTCAGCGCAGGCGATCGCCTGATCAAGCCGACGCTCGGCACACTGGAATATCAGCTGCCGCACGACAATCTGGTCAAAGGTATTGCCGCCGCCCTGCACTATCGTAGCGATCAGGATCCGCAGGCGCAGGAACTGGCCACGCTGCTGGAAAAACAGGGCGTGCAGGCCACGCTGGCACAGATTTCCGGCCTCGATGCGCAAAGTGAAGTGGTCAGCGCAGCGGTAAAGGCGTATAACGCTACCGCCTGATGCAGAGACTTTTTACCGCACGGCAGCAAGGGCACGGTGACACCGTGCCCATCAGCGTCACGACAGATACGCAGGCCACAATGGAAGAGAAGCAAGCTTTTGAAAACCAGGTGCTTGAACGCCTGAACGCCGGTCGCTCGGTGCGAAGCTTCCTGATCGCGGCGGTGGATCTGCTCAGTGAAGCCGTCAACGGGCTGGTGCTTCAGGTTTTTCGCAAGGATGATTACGCGGTAAAATATGCCGTCGAACCGCTGCTGCTGGGCGATGGCCCGCTTGGCGAACTGTCGGTGCGCCTGAAACTGATCTACGGCCTGGGCATTATCAGCCGTGGCGAATATGAAGATTGCGAACTGCTGATGGCGCTGCGTGAGGAGCTGAATCACGATCACAGCGACTATCGCTTTGTGGATGATGAGATCCTCGGACCCTTTGGCGAACTGCACTGCGTGGCTGCCTGGCCGCAGGCCCCTGCCCTCTCGGGCGATGACGAGATGCTGCGCGCAATGCAGCAGCAGCGTTATCAGCAGGTAGTACGCTCCACCATGGTGCTGTCGCTGACCGAGCTCATTTCACGCATCAGCCTGAAGCAGACGTTCAAAAAACCTGGCAGCTAAGGGCATGTGGAAAGAAGCGGGTCGCTGATGCGCATCGCGGCCGCTTTTCGTGTATCCTTTGCCGCAGTCAACGAATGAGTGGTCAACATGAAAGAGCAGGAAAAAGCTGAAATCAAACGTCTGAGCGACCAGCTCGACGCCCTGAACCATAAAGAGCAGCCGCTGCTCGACGCGGGCGATGCCGAAAAGCTGGGCGAGCTGCTGAGAGAGAAAGATAAGCTGCTGGCTGAAATTGAACGCCTCAAAGGCGTTCGCGTGCAGAAGCTGAGCAAAGAAGCACAGAAGCTGCAGCAGATGCCGTTCAGCCGTGCCATCACCAAAAAAGAGCAGGCCGATATGGGCACGCTGAAGAAAACGGCCCGTGGCCTGATCGTGGTTCATCCGATGACCGCGCTGGGACGTGAGATGGGCCTGACCGAAATGACCGGCTACGCTAAAAAGGCGTTCTGAGTCCGCATTTCGGGTAAACCTGTGCGCCCGCCGCACAGGTTCATTACTGCCGCTGTTATCTTTGCCCCGCTGCTCCAGTCGTTAATATCATCAGCCTTACTTAATATACGATTTTATCGCGCCGCTTTTATCGGCTTAACAAAATTTGATTTAAATAACATTGCGCAATGAAAATAAGGTTAATGCTATTAACGACCGGATCGTTAACTCAAATATGACAATCATGCTTCACGGTTATTATGTTGCAACAAAAAATCGCTGACGTTTATTTACCTGCGGCCACTCCTTCGGTTTAAAATCTATTTATTCACTGCGTAAACGTTATTTATTTTATCGTGAGTCGTTTAAATGCAGATGGTCAAAAGCGTTGCCACAGCGTATGCTGGCCTCTCCAGCCACACTGCGCTGAGCCCAGTCGTGGCAGACAATGCACTCCTGCAAAAACGCAAAATCTGCAACTACTTCAAATAACAGGAAAAGCTTCGCTTTGTCGGAGAATATAAGAGTCAACAATTATGCTTATCACCGTTAACAATAATCACAAAGCGCGTAATTTAACGCAGGACGTATTAAAAAAGGCCGATCTGACCCGCGATGCGTTTCTGCAATCTTTTGTGGAGTTAACCGGGCGGGCACTTAATATTCCCGGCAGTTTTATTTCAGTGCTGGATGACGAACACCAGTATATAAAAGCGAGCTGCTGCTTTGAGTTAAACACGACCCCGCGACAGGATTCATTTTGCCGTTATGCGGTGGACAGCGATTGTGTAGTGGTGGTGCCGGATACCACGCTGGATCCGCGTTTCAGCAGCCATCGTCTGACACTGGGCGCGCCTTTTATCCGTTTTTATGCTGGCGCACCGCTGAAAACCCTTAGCGGCGACGTACTCGGCACGCTCTGCGTAACCGACAGCCAACCGCATGACTTCTCCAGCGAACAGGCAGAGACGCTGCAAAAGCTGGCGCGTATGGCTACACACTATCTGGAAACCTGGCACAGCGCCGGGTTTACCGATGCCATCACCAGCCTGCCAAACTGTCAGGCGCTGCTGCGCGATATCGAACAGCTCGCCAGCAACACCAGCAATGCACACCGTCTGATTCTGATCGACTGCCTGGATGTGCCCCGCGCCTGGGAGATGACCCGTTCGCTTGGCGCGGCGGTGGTCGATAACCTGCTGCAGGATCTTACCCTGATGCTGCATCAACTGCTGCCTGGCGTTGAGAATATTTATGCCAACGCCACCGGCCGCTTTGCGCTGCTGCTCGACGATGCGCATCCGTTAACCACCACTACTATCGCCGAACGGATCCGCGGCCAGCGCGCGCAGCTCACCAGCGATATTCTGGTCGATCTACAGATGTTCGTTGGCGAAACCCATTTTCTGCCGGGCACCATCAGCACGCAGGAAGTTTACCGCCGGGCGGTGAGCGCGCTGCATAACGCCGTGGCGCTGGGCGTACCGTGGCAGGGTTACGATGGCCAGATTGACCAGCAGCACAGCAACGACTTTCGCCTGCTGAACGAACTGGCGCTGGCGCTGCGTGGCGGCTCCGGTCTCTATCTGGTTTATCAGCCAAAGGTCGATCTGCGAAACAGCGCTATTATTGGTCTTGAAGCGCTGATTCGCTGGCGTCATCCGCAAAAAGGGGACATTCCACCGGCGATGTTTCTGCCGCTGGCGGAGCAGACCAGCCTGATTGGCGAGATCACCAACTGGGTGATTGAGCAGGCGTTACAGCAGTTGAAAACGTGGCATGACCAGAGCATTTTCCTGCCGGTGTCGATTAACATCTGCGCCAGCGATCTGTCGCAGCCGGATTTCGCCGATCGTCTCGAAGAGCGCATCCTGCAGGCAGGCTTGCCGACCAGCATGCTCGGAATTGAATGCCTGGAAACCGAGAAAATCAACGACAGCAAGGCGGCACTGCACGGTATGGATATGCTCAAGCTGCGCGGCTTCTGCCTCTCGCTCGATGATTTTGGTTCCGGTTACAGCAACATTAGCTATTTACGGCAGATGCCGCTGGATATCATCAAGCTCGACCGCCAGTTAATCAGCGGCCTGCTCAACGACAGCGGCTCGCGCATCATCGCCCGCAGCATTATCAGCATGCTAAAGGCGCTGGATTATCAGGTGCTGGCGGAAGGTGTGGAAGACGAAGAAACCGCGCAGCTGCTGTTGCACTATGGCTGCGATCAGGCGCAGGGCTACTATTTCTCTCGCCCGTTTATCGCCGATGCGTTACAGCCGTGGCTGGAGGCACAGCGGCCGCAACGCGCCGGTTAACCGCGATTACAGCAGGTGCTGCCGACCTGCACGCACCTGCTGTTGCAGCTCATCCAGCAGCTGATAACGACGGCGATACTCAGCGCGCTTTTTGCTGGCGATCGCGTCCAGCGTTTTGCGCTCCATCCGCGCAGGCAGCCGGTAAAGACCATCGGCCTGGCGCTCACCGCCAATCGACAGCCAGAACTCACTGTAGCTGGCATGAAAGTAATCACTTTTACTGTGGCGATAACGCAGGCTACGGAAAACATGGGTCTCTTCGCTCACCGCCATAATTTGCGCCATGCCGCAGCGCTCACTGATAATAAACAACGCCTCGGTTAATACGCGCTTGGGAAATAAGCCGTGGCACGCTTTAGTCGCCTCTTTAATTACCTCGCTGGAAATATGTTTACGCGGTCCCTGTAATCCGCCAATTAATAATGTTTTCACGCCGGATTTATTAATTAGCGAAAAAGAGAGCGATGCAATAACCGCCTGATTAAATAACAGTTCCAGGGTGACTTCGCCTTCGCGATCGAAGCGTCCCGGCGCACACTGCAGCGTAATCGACTCTTCCTGCCGTCCCAACAGCTGAGCCATCACCGTGGCCGTGGCGCTTTGCAGCTGCTGTTGTAACAGGCCATCCTTCATCTGGCTCAAAAAACGATAATGATCGGTGATGGCGGCAGCGCGCCCGGCCACGCTAAGCCCGGCGTAGAGGTAGGGACGGTGCGGTTTAGCCGGTAGTAATCCCTGAATTGACAGTGCCTGCGCCATATCGGGTAAGGCCGAAAACTGGCGCATGTACTTTACCGTGGTAACGGGAAAAACCAGCGAGCGCAGCAAAAATTTGGCGCGAAAACGACGACAAAGCCACAGCTTATCCGGGACGATGTTACCCAGCATCAGCTGTTTAAATAATGAGGTTGAGGTTTCAGCAGCAGCGTGTGTCGTAATAAGTGACATAATGGCATCTTCTGTAGAACAGGATTGATGACCTATTTTATTGCCGTCACTATAAACGAAGGGTTAATGCCCTTTGGGCGAAATGTCTTATCCAGCGGTTTTAATTAAACGCCAGCTCAACAAGCGATAAATGACCGCAGTGAATCGACATTGTGCCCGCTGCAGCCATAAAAAAACCGGCGGCAAAGCCACCGGTTTATTCACACGCGTAAGCGGGAGAAATTACTTAGCGGAAGCGAAACGTGCTGCTGCTTCGTCCCAGTTTACTACGTTCCAGAACGCCTTGATGTAATCCGGGCGCTTGTTCTGATATTTCAGGTAGTAAGCGTGTTCCCACACGTCCAGGCCAATAATCGGGAAGCCTGACGCGCCAGAGATCGCTTCGCCCATCAGCGGGCTGTCCTGGTTTGCAGTGGACACCACCGCCAGCTTGTCGCCTTTCTTAACCAGCCACGCCCAGCCTGAACCGAAACGGGTTGCTGCGGCTTTCTCAAACTCTTCCTGGAATTTTTCCACGCTGCCGAAATCTTTTTCGATGGCGGCTTTCAGATCGCCCTGCAGGGTGGTGCCGATTTTCAGGCCTTTCCAGAAGAAGCTGTGGTTAGAGTGGCCGCCCGCGTTGTTACGCAGTACGGTTTTCTTGTCAGCCGGAACCTGATCCAGTTTGGTGATCAGTTCGTCAACCGGCAGGTCAGCGAATTCGGTACCTTCCAGCGCTGCGTTAGCATTGTTAACGTAGGTCTGGTGGTGTTTGGTGTGATGGATTTCCATCGTCTGCTTGTCGAAGTGCGGTTCCAGTGCATCATATGCATAAGGCAGGGATGGCAGTGAATAACTCATGTTCATCGTCTCCATTGAGGGTTTGGACGGTGCTTGTCATCAGGTGAGCACCGCGTAAGCAGTCGAATCATTATAGTTAAATAATTGATCGGGAAAAGGTCAATCAATGCCCCATTAATGCTAAGGGTTTGACGCGACTGCATAAGCGGCACAAAAATCGCCCGCTAACGCCCCTGTGTTAATGCCGCCAGCGAACGATCCAGCGCACCCACCAGCCAGTCAATATCCTGCACCTGAAACGCCATTGGCGGACGCAGTTTCAGCACATTGCCATACGGCCCCGCCACCGACGTCAGCACGCGGTTTTCGCGCAGCTTTTCAATCAGGTTCAGCGCCAGCGTCTTGTCCGGCGTTTTACTCTCCCTGTCGGTCACCAGCTCAAACCCGATAAACAGCCCGGCACCGCGCACATCGCCAACACAGGCATATTTGTCCATCAGCGTGCGCAGCTCAGCCAGCAGCTGTGCACCAACGACGCGGCTGTGCTCCTGCAAATTCTCTTCTTTAATCACCGTTAGCACCGCCTGCGCAGCCGCCATCGCCACCGGATTACCGCCAAAGGTGTTGAAATAGGGAATGTCGTCGCTAAAGGCGGCCAGCACGTCGCTTTTTGCCAGCAGGCCAGAGACCGGAATGCCGTTGCCCATCGGTTTGCCGGTGGTAACGATATCGGGTATCACGCCGTGACGGGCGAATCCCCAGAAGGTGTCGCCGGTGCGGGCAAAACCTGGCTGCACTTCGTCGGCGATAAAAATACCGCCGTTGCGATGCACCACCTCAACCGCTTGTTGCAGGAAACCCGGCGGATTTGGCAGCACGCCGTCGGAGGAGAAAATCGAATCTGCCAGGAAACCGGCAAACTTAATGCCGTGCGCTGCCATGTCATCAATCTGCTGCTGAATCTGATCGGCGAACCAGTTGCCGAGGTCGGGCGCGTTGACGCGATACGCATCCGGCGGTGGCACCAGGCGTGTGGTCGCCGCCAGCGGTTGTCCGCTGCCGAGTGCTGGCGAGGCACCCGACGTCAGATCGCTGGTGCCGTGATACGCTTCCTGGCTGACGATAATGCCGGTGCCGCCGCTGTACGCTCGTGCCACGCGGATCGCCAGGTCATTCGCTTCAGAGCCGGTACACATATACATGGCCCGATCGATCGCCGATGGCAGGGTGGCCAGCAGCGCCTCCGAGTAATCCAGAATGCCCTCATGCAGATAACGGGTGTGCGTATTGAGCTGCATCATCTGCTGATGCACCGCCTCGATCACTGCCGGATGACAGTGGCCAATGCTGGCCACATTGTTGTAAACATCGAGATATTTATCACCGGCAGCGTCCCATAAATACTGGCCTTTGCCGCGCACCAGATGAACCGGCTTTCGGTAAAACAGGCGATAGGATTCGCCAAGCACTTTGCTGCGCTTATCGGTCAGCGCGCGCAAATCCGCATCCAGCGCGGCGGCATCTTCTGCCCGAAAACTGTTGGTATCCATAATGGTGGAGCGTGTGGCCATGGTAACTCCCGTTGCGAAAAGCGTGATCGCCCAGAGGCAGGATAAACATCGACCCTTTTATCATGGCTATTTTTCAGACAAATGCAACCAAATACACAAAAGCAATAAATTACACAAAACATAGCGTCGCTGACTCAGGTAGACTAAGCCTGTTCATTTATCCCTTGCCGATCGGGAACATCATGCTGCAGGAAACCCGCTTACATCGTATTCGCGCGCTGTTGACCACGTTGCATCAGGTCAGCACTGAACGCATTATCACCGAGTTAGGTGTGTCGCGGGAAACCGCTCGCCGCGACATAATTGAGCTGGAGGCGCAGGGCGTCGCCCGTCGCGTACACGGCGGGCTGGTCGCACTGGAGGGTGCCGCCGAGCCGCCGTTGCGCGTGCGCAGCGCGGTCATGGCGCGAGAAAAGCGCGCAATTGCGCAGGCCGCCGTGCAGCGGCTGCATTCCGGGCAAACGGTGTTTCTGGATGCGGGCAGCACCACCACGCTGTTGGCAGAGGCGCTGCGCACCATGAGCGGCCTGACCATTATTACCAACAGCCTGCAGGCGGCGCTGGCGTTAAGTCAGGGCGAGGAGCGCGATACGCTCAGTAACGAGGTGATTTTACTGGGAGGAGCGATGATGGCGGGCGCCCAGCAGACGCGCGGCGACATCACCGTCGGCGAGATACACCGCTTTCGCGCCGATGTGGCGCTGCTGTCGCCGGTGGGCATTGAGGCAAACGCCGGTGCCACCAGTTTTTATCCGCATGAAGCGGCCATTGCACGCGCCATGACTGAGCAAGCCAGCCAGCTGATTCTGCTGGCCGATCGCAGCAAGCTCGGCGTCATCAGCCGCATGCAGTACGCGGCGCCCGCGGCGGTGACGCTACTGATCACCGATAGCGCCGCGGCAAAAGAGCACGGCGCCGCGCTGGCTGCCTTAACGCAGGCGCTGCCTGAGGTCGTGTTAGCGTAAGCGTTGCGGATGCGAATACACGGTCGCGCGGCCAGGCTTGCTGAAACCGACCAGCGTCAGATTGCTGCGCTCTGCGACCTCGACCGCCAGCCGGGTAGCGGCGGAAACGGCGAATAAAATCTCCACGCCGCACATTGCCGATTTCTGCACCATCTCGTAACTGGCGCGGCTGGACACCAGCACCGCGCCCTGCGTCCAGCCTTGCTGGCTGCGGTATCCCAGCAGCTTATCCAGCGCGACATGGCGTCCCACATCTTCACAGCCGCCGACCAGTTCACCTTGCGGATCCATCCACGCGGCGGCGTGCGTACAACCGGTGAGCTGTCCCACCGGCTGAAAGGTTTTCAGCTGGTGCAACGCCTCATCCAGCCGTGCGAGATCGAACGTCTGGGTAAACGGTAGCGGCGCGATCGGCTTGCCAATGTCATTCAGCTGTTCCACGCCGCACACGCCACAGCCGGTGCGGCCCGCCATGGCACGCCGCTGGGCTTTTAATGCCATAAAACGTCGGCTGGAAAGCTCAATCTGCACTTCGATGCCGTTACAGCCAGGCACCACGTCCATGCCGTAAATGTCGCCGGGCGCGTCGATAATCCCTTCCGACAGCGAAAAGCCGATGGCAAAGGCTTCCAAATCCTTTGGCGTCGACATCATCACCACATGAGAAATACCGTTGTAAACCAGCGCGACCGGTACTTCATCCGCCAGCCAGTCGGTCTGAGCCTCCGCCAGCGCATCGCGCTGCCAGACCTGCGTTTGCGCGACGCCGATATGCGCCGCGGCGTTATCGACGGAGAGCCTGTCATTCTGTTTCACGGGGATCCTGCCCGGCACAGCGTGCCGCCTGTCATAAGAAATTATTCGGCAAGTTTGAACCTGTTTAGCCACCCGCGCAATGCGCAGCGGCGCTATCCGCGGACTGGCAGCACGGCAGGTTTAACGCAACGACGATGCGCACTGGCGCTAATTTCAGGCAGAAGAGTCGGTTATGGGCTGCTATCATCAGGTAAGTATCCCTTGGGCAGTCGCCTGTTACCGCTGCCCTGTTGCCGCCCTTTTCTTAACAGGATAACCGATGACTATTCGCATCATCCCGCAGTCCGCGCTGGAGCGAAGCGATAAGCCAGCCCCAGAAGCCATTCCGCCGCTGCTGTTTCCACGTTTGAAGCACCTTTACAGCCGCCGCGCTGGCCGTCTGCGCCAGCTGGCGGAAAAAAATCCGCTGGGCGATTACCTGCGCTTTGCCGCGGTGATTGCGCAGGCTCAGGAGATCATCCTCTACGATCATCCGTTGCAGATGAACATGCACGCCCGGCTGGTGGAGAGCGATCGTCTGGGTAAACCGCCGCTGGATATCCGCTCCCTGCCGCGCGATGCGCACTGGCAGCGCCTGCTGCACTCGCTGATTGCGGAACTGAAGCCGGAGATGAGCGGCCAGGCGCTGGCGGTGCTGGAAAATCTCGAAAAGGCGTCGGTACCCGAGCTGGAAGCGATGGCCGACAGTCTGCTCAATCACGATTTTGCTCAGGTCAGCAGCGATAAATCGCCGTTCATCTGGGCGGCGCTGTCGGTGTACTGGGCGCAAATGGCGGCCCTGATTCCGGGTAACGCCCACGTCGAGAGCGGCGAGCAGCGCCAGTTCTGTCCGGTGTGCGCCAGCGTGCCGGTCTCCAGCGTGATCCATATGGCGGAACAGCCGGAAGGCCTGCGCTATCTGCACTGCAACCTGTGTGAAAGTGAATGGCATGTGGCGCACGCCCGCTGCAGCAACTGCGAGCAAACCCGCAATCTGCACTACTGGTCGCTGGATGCGGAACGCTCGGCGATCAAGGCGGAAAGCTGCGGCGACTGTGGCACTTACCTGAAGATGTTTTACCAGGAGAAAAACCCGGCGGTTGAGCCGGTCGCCGACGATCTCGCGTCGCTGGTGCTGGATGCGCGCATGGAGCAGGAAGGCTTTGCGCGCAGCAGCCTGAATCCTTTTCTCTTTCCAGGCGATTAGCCTGCGAACCACTGCTAGCGGGGGAACAACATGAAATTGATCGGCAGTTATACCAGCCCTTACGTGCGCAAGATTTCGGTTATCCTGCTGGAAAAGGGTATTACCTTTGAGTTTGTGAACGAATCGCCGTGGCATGAAGAGAGCAAGGTCACCGAGTACAACCCGCTGGGTAAAGTGCCGGCGCTGGTTGCCGACGGCACGACCTGGTTTGACTCGCCGATCATTGCCGCCTGGCTTGAGCATCACAATCCGTCGCCCACGCTGCTGCCGCACGATGCGCTGACGGCGTTGCAGGTGCGCCAGCTGGAAGCGCTGGCTGACGGTGTCTGCGACGCCGCGGCGGTCATCGTGCGTGAACAGATGCGTCCGCCGGAAATGCAGTCAGCGGATGTGCTGGTGCGCCAGCGGCAAAAGATTCAGTACGGGCTGGATGCACTGGAGCGCGCGGCCAACGCCGGGGACGTGCTGAACGGCAGTGAGTTAAACCTGGCAGATATCGCCACCGCCTGCGCCATCGGTTTTCTTAACTTTCGTCGCGTGGCGCCGAACTGGTGCGTCGATCGCCCGGCGCTGGTGAAACTGGCGGAAAAGATGTTCCAGCGGGAAAGCTTTGCCCGCACCGTGCCGCCCGGCACCGTCTGAAAGCCATAAAAAAAGGGCGACTCACGTCGCCCTTTTTACTGCTGATGTTGCGGCAAAATTACTGCAGCAGCGAAATATCCGCTACCTGCAGGAACAGCGCGCGCAGCTTAGCCAACAGGGTAAGGCGGTTAATCCGCACCGCCGGATCGTCCGCGTTCACCATCACTTTGTCGAAGAAGTTATCCACCGCTTCACGCAGCTGGGCCAGTTCGCTTAACGCATCCTGATAGCGCCCTTCGGCAAACAGCGGCTGCAGCTTGCTGCTCAGCGCGGTCACAAAGGTCGCCAGCTGAATCTCTTCATTCTCTTTCAGCAGGGACGCCTGCACGCTGTCGTTCAGCGTTTCAGTCGACTTCGCCAGAATGTTGGAGACGCGTTTGTTGGCAGCGGCCAGCGCGGCAGCGGCATCCAGCGTGCGGAAGTGCGAGACCGCCTTCATGCGCGCATCGAAATCAGCCGGACGGGTTGGACGACGCGCCAACACCGCCTGCAGCGTGTCGACGCTGTGGCCCTCTTCCTGATACCAGCTGCGGAAACGACCGAGCATAAAGTCGATCACCTCATCCACCACCTTGCCGTTGCTCAGCTTGCTGCCGTACAGGCGCACCGCTTCTTCGGTCAGGGTTTGCAGATCCAGCGGCAGGTTTTTCTCGACGATAATGCGCAGCACGCCAAGCGCGGCACGACGCAGCGCAAACGGGTCTTTATCGCCTTTTGGATGCTGGCCAATGCCGAAGATGCCCGCCAGGGTATCCATTTTATCGGCGATCGCCAGTGCGCAGGCCACTGGATTCGATGGCAGATCGTCACCGGCAAAACGCGGCTGATACTGCTCGTTCAGCGCCACCGCCACATCTTCCGCTTCGCCGTCGTGACGCGCATAGTGCATGCCCATCACGCCCTGCGTATCGGTAAACTCGAACACCATGTTGGTCATCAGGTCGCACTTGCTGAGCAGGCCAGCACGCGTGGCGTGATTCACATCGGCGCCAATCTCACCCGCAATCCAGCCCGCCAGCGCCTGAATGCGATCGGTTTTATCGCGCAGCGTGCCCAGCTCTTTCTGGAACAGCACGGTGGAAAGGCGCGGCAGATGATCTTCCAGACGTTTTTTGCGGTCGGAATTAAAGAAGAACTCCGCATCCGCCAGGCGTGGACGCACCACTTTTTCGTTACCGGAGATGATCTGCTGCGGATCTTTCGATTCGATGTTGGTAACAAAAATGAAGTGCGGCAGCAATTTGCCGTTGGCGTCGTAGACCGGGAAATATTTCTGGTCGCCCTTCATGGTGTAGACCAGCGCCTCGGCCGGTACGGCAAGAAACTTCTCTTCGAAGGTCGCCGTTAATACCACCGGCCACTCCACCAGCGAGGTTACCTCTTCCAGCAGGCTGTCGCTGAGATCGGCGGTGCCACCAATCTGACGTGCAGCCGCTTCGGCGTCCGCTTTGATCTGCGTTTTACGCGCGTGGTAATCCGCCTGCACTTTACCGCGTTCCAGCAGCATCTGCGGATAGTGGTCAGCGTGGTCGAGCGTGAATGACGCTTCGCCCATAAAACGGTGGCCGCGAATGGTACGCGCCGAGGCAACACCCAGCACGGTCGCCTCCAGCAGCTCGTCACCCAGCAGCAGCGTCACGGTATGAACCGGACGCACAAACTGCACGTCGGAATCGCCCCAGCGCATCAGTTTAGGTACCGGCAGCTTGCTCAGCGCGGTGTTCACCATCGCTGGCAGCAGCGCCTGCGCCGCATTGCCTTTGACATGGGCACGCCACACCAGCCATTCGCCTTTGTCCGTTTTCAGGCGATCGGCCTGATCAACGGTAATGCCGCAACCGCGCGCCCAGCCTTCGGCCGCTTTGGTTGGCGCACCGCTGGCATCAAACGCAGCGGCAATCGCCGGGCCGCGTTTTTCTACTTCGCTGTCTGGCTGCGCGGCGCTGAGCTGCGCAACTTTCAGCGCCAGACGGCGCGGCGACGCATACCAGGTCACCTCGCCGTGGGCGAGATTCGCAGCATCCAGCTCGGCGGTAAAATGCGCGGCGAACGATTCGGCCAGATTACGCAGCGCTTTTGGCGGCAGCTCTTCGGTGCCGATCTCCACCAGAAAAGTTTTATCAGTCATGGCTGCCTCTTATTTCTTGTTGTTGCACATCGGGAAGCCCAGCGCCTCGCGGGAGGCGTAATAGGCTTCAGCCACGGCTTTGGTCAGGGTACGAATACGCAGAATGTAGCGCTGGCGCTCGGTAACCGAGATCGCTTTGCGCGCGTCCAGCAGGTTAAAGCTGTGCGCGGCTTTCAGAATGCGTTCATAGGCTGGCAGCGGCAGCGGTTTTTCCAGCGCCAGCAGGGTCTGCGCTTCTTTCTCATACTGCTCGAAGCAGGTGAAAAGGAAATCCACATCGGCATATTCGAAGTTGTAGGTCGACTGCTCCACTTCGTTCTGATGGAAAACATCGCCGTAGGTGGTTTTACCCAGCGGACCGTCGCTCCAGACCAGATCGTATACGCTGTCCACGCCCTGGATATACATCGCCAGACGCTCCAGACCGTAAGTGATCTCGCCGGTAACCGGCTTGCACTCAAGGCCGCCAACCTGCTGGAAATAGGTGAACTGCGTCACTTCCATGCCGTTCAGCCACACTTCCCAGCCCAGACCCCAGGCACCCAGCGTCGGGTTCTCCCAGTTATCTTCCACGAAGCGGATATCGTGAATGGTCGGATCCAGCCCCAACGCCTGCAGTGAGCCGAGGTACAGCTCCTGAATGTTGTCTGGCGAAGGCTTGATGATCACCTGAAACTGATAATAGTGCTGCAGGCGGTTCGGGTTTTCGCCGTAGCGACCGTCGGTCGGGCGGCGTGAAGGCTGCACATAAGCGGCGGCAATCGGCTCCGGGCCAAGCGCACGCAGGCAGGTCATCGGGTGTGAGGTGCCAGCGCCTACTTCCATATCCAGTGGCTGGACGATGGTGCAGCCCTGACGTGCCCAGTAATCCTGCAAGGTCAGGATCAGGCCCTGAAAGGTCTTGGTATCAAACTTTTGCATGTTGATTAATTTCGCACGCGATTGGGGTGGATGAAAAAAGTGTGCGCCAGTATACCCTTTGACCGCCGGATATGCAGCCGGAAATCGGGCGGCACCTCCGCCGCTTTTTCTCTGGCGAAAAGGCCACAGATCTCTCTTAATCAGCCGCTCAAGGCTTGTTGTCCATCGCGTGTCTGGCTACGCTTTGCCGCACGCAAAAAGGCGAAGAGGGAGCCATGCAGCAAAAGATAAACTGGATAGACAATTTACGCGCCGTCGCCTGCATGATGGTTATCATGATCCACACCACCACCTGGTACATTACCGGCGGCAATAAAATCAGCGAACAGAGCTGGGATCTGGCCAACGTGCTTAACTCCGCCTCGCGCGTCTGCGTGCCCATTTTCTTTATGATTTCCGGTTTTCTGTTCTACGGCGAACGCAGCGCCCAGCGGCGCCATTTCCTGCGCCTGGTGCTCTGCCTGCTGTTCTATAGCGCGGTATCGCTGATTTATATCACCTGGCTGACGCCGATCAGCGAGGGCCGCTCGATCATGAAGCTGCTGGAAAAGCCGGTGTTTTATCACCTGTGGTTCTTTTTTGCGCTGATTGGCATCTATCTGCTGTCACCCCTGATTCAGGTAAAACAGGTCAGCGCGCCTTTTTTGCTGGTGTTGGTCCTGGTGCTGGCGGTGCTGGCGAACCCCAATACGGTCAGCAAGTCGGTGGGCACCTTTCACTGGTTGCCGATGAATCTCTACGTCAGCGGCGACAGCTTCTATTACGTGCTTTATGCCCTGCTCGGACGCGCGGTGGGCACCATGGAAACGCAAAAGCGTGGCGTCAGTGCGCTGGCCGGTCTCGCCTTTATCGGCTGCGTGATCGGCATTACCCTGGGCACCAAACATGAGCTGCACGTCAACGGCGCTTTCTCCGATACCTGGTATCTTTACTGCGGTCCGCTGGTGTTTATCGCCGCCATCAGCCTGATGGTGCTGTTCAAAAACTGTTTAAATCAGCGTCCGCTGCCGGTGCTGGCAACCATTTCACGCTATTCATTGCCGATTTATGGCCTGCATGCGCTGTTTATCCACTTTCTGCGTACCCGCCATCTGGATGATATGTCACGACCGCTGCTTGATATTCCGTGGATATTCGGTGTGACGCTGGGCGGCAGCCTGCTGCTGGCGATGGGCCTGGCAAAGCTCGACAAACGTCACTTTGTTAGCTGATCGTCGGCCCAGCGCTGGTGGGCGCGACGCAGCTGGCGCGAAGAGGAAAAGCCCGCCGCCTGCGCGGCACGCTCAGCGCCCTCGCCCTGTTGCAGTCGCTGACGGGCGATCGCCAGCCGCAGCTGCTCATGATAATCCCGTACGCTGATGCCCAAATGCAGGCGAAACAGTCGGGCAAGATGACGCTCGCTGACGTGCGCCCTTGCCGCCAGCTGCGGCAGCGTCCAGCCCGCTTCCGGCTGCTGAAGCAGCGCATCCTGCGCACGATGAATCGCCGGATGCAGATGATTACGGTAGCGCAGCCAGGGCGACAGCTGCGGATCGTCGCCTGAACGGCGAAACCACACCACCATTTCTCGCGCCACGTCCAGCGCCACCTGCGAGCCGCACCGACGATTGATCAGATGTAGCGCCAGATCGATACCCGCGGTAATACCGGCGCTGGTCCAGACGCCGCGATCTTCCACAAACACCCGATTCTCTTTCACCAGCGCGCCGGGTGCCGCCTGACGCAGCCGATCCAGCACGTCGTGATGGGTAGTGCACTGCAATCCATCCAGCAGTCGCGCCCGGGCGGCCAGCAGCGCGCCGGAGCAGATACAGACCAGTGTAATCGCCTGGCTATGAATCTGTGGTTGCAGCCGCATCAACCAGCGGGACGTCTGTTGAGCCTGCGGCGTGGCAAACCAGCGCTGGGAATCGCTGGCGCCGGGCAGCAGCAACAGACTGCCCGCAGGTAAGGTTTCCGGCAGCGGTGCAATCTGGCTGATGGTCATGTCGGTGGAGGTGATCACGCTCTCCTGCGGCCCGATATAGCGCAGGGAAAAGTGTCCCTGCGCCAGCTGTAGCGCTTCGGCAGGCCCGGTGAGATCCAGCGTCATGACGCCGGGCAGGGTCACTATCCAGACCGGCGTGCTCATGATGATGACAACGCCTGTAAGCAGCTCTCCACCGTATGAATCGTGGCAAAACGGCCATTCAGTACGGTTTCAGTGCGGTGAAAAAGATCGGCGACGCTGAGGGTAATGCCATTATGCGTCATAGGAAACGTCAGGGTAGCTTCGGTGACAAATATCACCTGATAGCCGAGATCGGCCGCCACGCGCGCGGTGGTTTCGCAACACTGCTCGGTGCGTATGCCACACACAATCAGCTGCGTAATGTTCTGCTGTTGCAGCCAGTGTTGCAGGCCCGATTCGGTCAGCGCGTTATGCACGCGCTTATAGAAGGTGACGTCAGGCACATGGTGCAGAAACGGCATGGGCGTGACCAGGCCAGACGCAAGGTCAAAAGGACCGTCGCCGTCGGCATGCAGCACGTTGATCACCGGCACGTTGCGCGCCTCACAGCCCGCGATCAGCTGCGAGACGGCCTCTTTAAAAGCGGGAAAATGGTCTTCGCACCAGTAATCGCGGTGAAAGAATGACGACTGTACATCAATGACCAGCAGTGCGCTGTGGGACATTTTCGGACTCCATGTAAGGATTGCCTGTACCAATCATCCTCGCACTTCGCCCGTTCGTGAAGACCAAAAACGGACATCATTACGTCATGCCCGGCTGAGCCGTTATGCGCGTGCGGTCAGTGGCCGATAAGAGCCGCCCAATATCACGCCTCCAGCTCCTGCATCAACGGTGCCAGCCGCTGATAAAGCTGGGCAAATACCGCCCGCTTGCGCTGGTAATTCGCATGTTTATCGGCATCGGGCTGATGGCGCTGCTCCAGCGGTAGCGTCGGCAGCAGCGCGGCCATATTGCCCTGCGGCGTCATCGCCAGTCTTGCTAAGCGCGCAGCGCCCAGTGCCGGACCGACGTCGCCGCCGGTGCAAAAATCCAGCGTCTGACCGCTGATATCTGCCAGCATTTGCCGCCAGTATGCGCTGCGCGCGCCGCCGCCGATGAGCATGATGCTGCGCGGCGCAATGCCGCTGGCGTGCACCGCATCAATGCCCTGCGCCAGCGCGTAGCCCACGCCTTCCAGCACCGCGTTCGCCAGCTCGGCACGGCCATGCTGATGCGTCATACCAAAAAATACGCCTTTAGCCTGGGGATCGTTGTGCGGCGTGCGCTCGCCGGAAAGATAAGGCAGAAACCAGATGGGCGGCAGCGTCACCTGCGCCTGCTGTGCTTCCGCCAGCAACTGCGGCACATCAGCACAACCGGTGAGTTTGGCCGCCCAGTCGAGACAGGATGCTGCGCTGAGCATCACCGACATCAAATGCCAGCGCTGCGGCAGCGCGTGACAAAAGCTGTGTACCGCCGAGGCGGGGTTAGCCATAAAGCCCTCGCTGACCAGGAAATAGACGCCGGATGTGCCCAGCGACAGCATGCCCTGGCCGACATTGACCATGCCGACGCCGACCGCGCCCGCCGCGTTATCGCCGCCTCCGGCCACCACCTGCACGTCGCTCATTCCCCACCCGGCGGCGATATCAGGCCGCAGCGTGCCGGTTGGCTGGTTGCCCTCAAACAGCGCGGGCATCTGCTGACGCGTTAAGCCGCAGGCGGCCAGCATGACGTCGCTCCAATCGCGCTTTGCCATATCCAGCCACAGCGTTCCCGCCGCATCAGACATATCGCTGGCGCAGACGCCGTTCATGCGCCAGCGTAGATAATCCTTAGGTAACAGCACCTTACCAATGCGGGAAAACAGCTCAGGTTCATGCTGTTGTACCCAGAGCAGCTTCGGCGCGGTAAAACCCGGCATCATCAGATTGCCGGTGATGGTGCGGGAATCGGGCACCCTTTGCTCAAGCTGCTGACACTGCACCGCGCTGCGGCCGTCGTTCCACAGAATAGCCGGACGCAGCACGTTAAATTGATGATCGAGCAAGGTGGCGCCATGCATCTGGCCGCTGAGACCGATGGCGCGCACCTGGCTGAGATCCTGCTCCGCCGCCAGCGCGCGCATCGCGCCGTCGGTGGCCTGCCACCAGCTTTCGGGATCCTGTTCACTCCATAACGGGTGTGGACGTGACACGCTCAGCGGTTGCGTCTGGCTGGCGACCAGTTCGCCGTGTTCATCCAACAGCACCACTTTCACACCTGAAGTGCCCAAATCGATCCCGATATACATAGGTAGCGGCTCCGTTATTTTACGAAAAGATAGTGATTCACCAGGTTTTCCAGCTGCTCCTGACGCCCGCTTTGTGGCTGTGGATCCAGATGTTGCTCAGCAGCATACGCCGCCAGCGTCTCCAGCGAGTGTTCACCTTTAAGGATTTGCTGGCCCAGCTCACCGTTCCAGCCGCTGTAACGGCGCGCCACGCGACGGTCCAGCTCGCCATCCGCGATCATGCTCGCCGCCACTTTCAGCGCCAGCGCCATGGTATCCATGGCACCAATATGGCCATAGAAAAGGTCATATTTATCGATACTCTGTCGACGGACTTTGGCATCAAAATTCAGGCCGCCGGTGGTAAAGCCGCCCGCTTTGAGGATTTCATACAGCACCAGCGCATTTTCCTCAACGCTGTTGGGGAACTGATCGGTATCCCAGCCGACCTGCGGATCGCCGCGGTTGGCATCCACCGAACCAAAAATGCCCAGCGCAATGGCACTGGCAATTTCATGGTGGAAAGAGTGGCCCGCCAGCGTGGCGTGGTTCGCCTCGACGTTAACCTTGATCTCTTTTTCCAGCCCAAATTGCTGCAGAAAGCCGTAGACCGTCGCGACATCAAAATCGTACTGGTGCTTGGTCGGTTCCTGCGGCTTGGGTTCAATCAACAAGGTGCCGTGGAAGCCCATTTTATGCTTCTGCTCTACCACCATATGCATGAAGCGGCCCAGCTGCTCACGCTCCTGGCGCAGATCGGTGTTCAGCAGCGTTTCATAGCCTTCACGACCGCCCCACAGCACATAGTTCTCTCCGCCAAGACGATGGGTGGCGTTCATCGCCGTGAACACCTGCGTCGCCGCCCAGGTAAAAATTTCCGGATCGGGATTAGTGGCGGCGCCCGCGGCATAGCGCGGATGCGTAAAGCAGTTGGCGGTGCCCCACAGCAATTTCACGCCGGTTTGCGCCTGTTTCTCCGCCAGCACGTCGGTCATCGCGGCAAAATTATTGATATAGCTTTTCAGCGAATCCCCTTCCGGCGACACGTCAACATCGTGAAAGCAGTACCAGGGCACATTCAGCTTATGGAAAAACTCGAAAGCGATATCCGCTTTGCGCTTTGCCTGTTCCAGTGCGTCACCCGGCTGCTGCCACGGACGATGAAAAGCGCCGCTGCCAAACATGTCAGCACCGTTCCAGCAGAAGGTATGCCAGTAGCAGGCGGCAAAACGCAGATGATCTTCCATGCGTTTGCCAAGCACGAGTTCATCGGGATTGTAATGGCGGAAAGCCAGCGGATTGGTGCTTTGCGTTCCTTCATAACGGACGCGATCGAGCTGATCGAACCAGGATTGCATGTTTATCTCCTTAACCATAAAGCAGCTGAACGCTCAGCGGCAGGTGAGATTATTGTGGTGAGGGAATAAAGCGCGCTCAATTACGTTATTTAACACTGAGGTTGAGATAATTATTAATTGTGCGACAGCTCGCAAAAAATAAAGCGAGAACGGGAAAAAACGCAGCAAAACGCCTCACAGAATTGCGCAACACGGTGAGCTAAAAAAGATAAAAATCCGATCGACTTCATAAAATTTTAAATAAACCAAAAAACATAACCGCAAGACGAAAATCTGTAATTGCTGGCGGCAAACTGAACGATAACAATTCATCAGCCTGTTATCGCACTGGCTGTTTTTACCCTTACCTCAACCTGGAAGGTCATAAAAATGAAAATGAAAACGACGTTGCTCGCCCTCTGCGCCGCACTGGCGCTGGTTAGCCAGGCAGGCCTGGCCAAAGAAGTGAAGATTGGCATGGCCATCGACGATTTGCGGCTTGAGCGCTGGCAAAAAGATCGCGATATTTTTGTAAAAAAAGCAGAATCCCTTGGCGCTAAAGTATTTGTCCAGTCGGCCAACGGTAATGAAGAAACGCAGATGTCGCAGATCGAAAATATGATCAATCGCGGCGTCGATGTGCTGGTGATTATTCCCTATAACGGTCAGGTATTAAGTAACGTTATTGCTGAAGCAAAACGTGAAGGAATTAAAGTGCTGGCTTATGACCGCATGATAAATAATGCCGATATCGATTTTTATATCTCTTTTGATAATGAAAAAGTCGGCGAAATGCAGGCGCAAAGTCTGGTACAGCGCGTGCCGCAGGGTAACTATTTTTTGATGGGCGGCTCGCCGGTGGACAATAACGCCCGCCTGTTCCGCAACGGCCAGATGAAAGTGCTGAAACCGCTGATCGACAGCGGCAAAATTAAAATCGTTGGCGATCAGTGGGTCGATGCCTGGCTGCCGGAAAACGCGCTGAAAATCATGGAAAACGCCCTGACCGCCAATGGCAACAAAATTGATGCGGTGGTGGCCTCCAATGACGCGACGGCGGGCGGTGCGATTCAGGCGCTGAGTGCGCAAGGCCTGGCGGGCAAAGTCGCGATCTCCGGGCAGGATGCCGATCTGGCCGCCATCAAACGCATCAATAACGGCACGCAAACCATGACCGTCTACAAGCCGATCAGCAAGCTGGCTAACGACGCCGCAACGATCGCCGTGGAACTGGGCGAAGGCAAACAGCCTAAATCCAACGCCACGCTCGATAACGGCAGCAAAAAAGTTCCCGCCTGGCTGCTGGAGCCGATCGCCGTTGATAAAACCAACATCGACAGCACCGTGGTGGCTGACGGCTTCCATAAAAAGAGCGATCTCTGATGCTGCTCACCGCCGTGCAAACGGCGGCTACCTCTATCAACTGCCGGGAGACGCATGATGGCCAGGCTGCTTGAAATGAAAAATATCACCAAGCTGTTCGGCGCGGTAAAAGCGGTGGACAACGTATCGCTGAGTCTTGAACCCGGCGAAGTGATGTCGCTGTGCGGCGAAAATGGCTCGGGTAAATCGACGCTGATGAAGGTGCTGTGCGGCCTGTATCCAACAGGCAGCTATCAGGGGCATATCTTTTTCGCCGGGGAAGAGCTGCGTGCCGCCACCATTCGCGATACCGAGCGCAAAGGCATTGTCATTATTCATCAGGAGCTGGCGCTGGTCAGGCAGATGACGGTGATGGAGAACATTTTTCTCGGCGGCGAATTGACCCAACGCGGCGTGCTGGATACCGACACCATGACACTGCGCTGCCAGACGCTGTTAGAGCAGGTGCGGCTGGATGTTTCACCGGAAACGCGCGTGGGTGAACTGGGTCTGGGTCAACAGCAGCTGGTGGAAATTGCCCGCGCGCTGAACAAGCAGGTTCGCCTGCTGATTCTGGATGAGCCCACTGCCTCGCTGACCGAACAGGAGACGCGGGTGCTGCTGGATATCATTCGCAATCTGCGCAATCACGGCATCGCCTGCGTCTATATCTCTCACAAACTCAACGAGGTGAAGGAGATCTCCGACACCATCTGTGTGATTCGCGACGGTCAGCATATCGGCACCCGCCGCGCCGACGCGATGAGCGAAGATGACATCATCACCATGATGGTGGGGCGCGAGCTGACCTCACTCTATCCGGTTGAACCGCATCCAGTGGGCGAGGAAATATTGCGGGTAGAAAATCTTACCGCCTGGCATCCGGTCAACCGCACCATTAAGCGCGTGGATAACCTCTCGTTCAATCTGCGGCGCGGTGAGATTTTGGGCATTGCCGGGCTGGTCGGCGCCGGGCGCACCGAAACCGTTCAGTGTTTATTTGGCGTCTGGCCCGGCCGCTGGGAAGGTCAGGTTTACGTCAACGGCGAGGCGGTACGCATTACCGATTGCCAGCACGCCATTGCGCAGGGCATTGCCATGGTGCCGGAAGATCGAAAGAAAGATGGCATCGTGCCGGTGATGGGCGTCGGCAAAAATATTACCCTGGCGGCGCTGGGCCAGTTCAGCAGCGCGTTTTCGGTGGTCGATGAAGCGCGGGAACAGCAGGCCATTGGCGAGGCAATGGCGCGCCTGAAGGTCAAAACGGCGTCACCGGAGCTGGCGATTGGTCGCCTGAGCGGTGGCAATCAACAAAAGGCGGTGCTGGCAAAATGCCTGTTGCTGAATCCACGCATTCTGATCCTCGATGAACCCACCCGCGGCATCGACATCGGTGCGAAATATGAAATTTACAAGCTTATCAACCAGCTGGCCCAGCAGGGGATCGCCATTATCGTGATCTCCTCAGAACTGCCAGAAGTGCTGGGTCTCAGCGATCGCGTGCTGGTGATGCATCAGGGCCAGCTCAAGGCTGACCTGATTAATCGCGATCTGACTCAGGAGAAGATTATGGAAGCGGCCCTGCGGAGTGAACACTATGCTTAAGACCGATTCAACCCAGCCCGCGGCACCGGTCGCCGCAGGCAAAAAAGCTGGCGTACCCATTAATCTGCAGGTGGGGGTGATGATCCTGGCCATTGTGCTGATTATGGCCTTCTTTACCTGGACCACCGACGGCGCCTACCTCAGCGCGCGCAACATCTCCAACCTGCTACGTCAAACCGCCATTACCGGCATTCTGGCGGTGGGCATGGTGTTTGTGATTATCTCCGCCGAAATCGATCTCTCCGTGGGTTCAATGATGGGCCTGCTGGGCGGCGCGGCGGCTATTTTTGACGTCTGGCTCGGCTGGCCGTTGCCGCTGACCATCGTGGTCACGCTGGTGATGGGGCTGCTGCTCGGCGCGTGGAATGGCTGGTGGGTTGCCTATCGCAAGGTGCCGTCGTTTATCGTCACGCTGGCTGGCATGCTTGCCTTTCGCGGTATTCTGGTCGGCATCACTAACGGCACCACCGTGGCGCCGACCAGCCCGGCAATGTCGCAAATTGGCCAAAGCTACCTGCCTGCTGGTATCGGTTTTGGCTGCGGCGTGGCGTGCCTGGCGTTATTTATCGTCTGGCAATGGCGGCTGCGGCTGCGTCGGCAAAAAGTCGGGCTGGCGATGCCTGCCGCTTCCGGCACCGTGACGCGTCAGGCGTTAACGGCGGTGATTGTGCTGGGTGCGATCTGGATGCTGAATGACTACCGCGGCGTGCCAACGCCGGTGTTGATTCTTACGCTGCTGCTGCTCGGCGGCCTGTTTGTCGCTACCCGAACTGCCTTTGGCCGACGTATTTACGCCATCGGCGGCAATATCGACGCCGCGCGTCTGTCGGGCATCAACGTCGCTCGCACCAAGCTGGCGGTGTTTGCTATCAATGGTCTGATGGTGGCGATTGCTGGCCTGATCCTCAGTTCGCGGTTGGGTGCCGGTTCGCCTTCGGCCGGTAATATTGCCGAACTGGATGCCATTGCCGCCTGCGTCATCGGCGGCACCAGCCTGGCGGGCGGTATCGGTAGCGTGGCGGGCGCGGTGATGGGCGCGTTTATCATGGCATCGCTGGATAACGGCATGAGCATGATGGATGTGCCGACCTTTTGGCAGTACATCGTCAAAGGCGCGATTTTGCTGCTGGCGGTCTGGATGGACTCCGCCACCAAGCGGCGCGTGTAGGCGATCACATGGCGGATGAATTTATTTCTGGTCATCACAGCACTGTGCTATTCAGAAAGCAGAATAAACAGTGGAACACAGCCATGTTTGAAAAACGTTTTCGCATCACCCTGCTGTTCAACGCCAACAAGGTTTATGACCGTCAGGTTGTGGAAGGCGTCGGGGAATATTTGCAGGCGTCGCAAACCGACTGGGACATTTTTATTGAGGAGGATTTTCGCTGTCGCATCGATAACATTAAAGAGTGGCTGGGCGATGGGGTGATCGCCGATTACGACGATAAACAGATCGAACAGCTGCTCAAAAACGTCGATGTGCCCATCGTTGGCGTTGGCGGCTCTTATCATCGCGACGAGGATTATCCGCCGGTTCACTACATCGCCACCGACAACGCCGCGCTGGTGAGAAGCGCGTTTCTGCATCTCAAAGAGAAAGGCGTTCACCGCTTTGCGTTTTACGGTTTGCCCGCTGCCAGCGGCAAACGCTGGGCGCAGGAGCGGGAATATGCCTTTCGCGAACTGGTGGCGCAAGAACGTTATCAGGGCGTGGTTTATCAGGGCATGGAGACCGCGCCGGAGAACTGGCAGCATGCGCAGAACCGGCTGGCGGACTGGGTGCAAACGCTGCCGCCGCAGACCGGCATCATTGCCGTCACCGACGCCCGCGCGCGGCATCTGCTGCAGGTTTGCGAACACCTGAACATCGCCGTACCGGAAAAACTCTGCGTGATCGGCATCGACAACGAAGAGCTGACGCGCTTTCTATCGCGCGTGGCGCTCTCTTCGGTGGCACAGGGGTCGCGCCAGATGGGGTATCAGGCGGCCAAGCTGCTGCATCGTCTGCTGGATCGGCGTCAGCTTCCGTTGCAGCGCATTCTGGTGCCGCCGGTGAAGGTCATAGAGCGGCGTTCCACCGACTATCGCTCACTGCGCGATCCGGCGGTGATTCAGGCGATGCATTTTATTCGCTACAACGCCTGCAAAGGCATCAAGGTGGAACAGGTGCTGGATGCGGTGGGCATATCGCGCTCTAATCTTGAAAAACGCTTTAAAGATGAAACCGGCGAAACCATTCACGCGGTGATTCACGCGGAGAAACTGGAAAAAGCACGCTCGCTGCTGGTGTCGACCTCATTATCGATCAACGAGATTTCACAGATGTGCGGCTACCCTTCGCTGCAATATTTCTATTCGGTGTTTAAAAAGGTGTATGCCAGCACGCCGAAAGAGTACCGCGATCGCTACGGTGAAATTACCGTTTGAAAGAGATGCCATGTTCTGGCGATGCTGAGCAGCAGCGGCGGGCAAAATTTTATTTCGGAGTTGGCGTTACCGGTTAATTATCATGGTCCGATCGGGTAAGGTAGCGGTTCCGCTTGTTCGCTAATGAGAACCTGACCCGCTATGCGCGATCGTTATTCCTCGCTCCACATTACGCTGCACTGGCTCACGTTTCTGCTGGTGATAATCGCTTACTGCACCATGGAATTTCGCTGGCTGGCGCAACGCGGTTCATGGCAGGGTTTTACTCTGATCGTCACCCACTTTAGTGCGGGAACGCTGATTCTGATCTGCATGCTGGCGCGCCTCTGGCTGCGTCTGCGCCATCGCACCCCAGCGATTGTGCCGCCGCCGCCGCGCTGGCAAACCGGCGTGGCGCATCTGACACACCTTTGCATCTACCTGCTGTTTATTGCCCTGCCGACGCTTGGCCTGTTTTCTCGCTACCTGAAAGGACGCGACTGGTGGCTGTTTGGCCTGCCGATGCCGGTAGCAGAGCAGCCAAATGCTGAGCTGGCTGCCCTGCTGATTCACTGGCACAAAACGCTGGCGCCGCTGGGTTACTGGCTGATTGGTCTGCATGCGCTTGCCGCGCTGGCTCATCATTTTCTGTTCAAAGACAATACGCTACGGCGCATGTTGCCCACGCGCCGTACGCAGTAAAACCAGGCGTTTGCCTACTCCTGATGCCGTGCGCGCTCCAGCGCGTGCCTGAACTGGCGGACCTCATGAAACAGCCAGTGGCGGCGGCCTGGCGGTGCCTTGTCCACCGCTTCAGGCAGCGGCACACCGTCCAGCGAACCACGATTGCACAGCACGCGCACCAGCGTCGCCGGTGCCACGCCGATATAACGCGCCACCTCCGGCAGGGTCATCATTTCTCTGTTCATATCGCCTCCTCGTTTTCAACGTTTTCCATTGTTGCGCTGCACGAGGCATGCGGCGTTGATTACGATCAAAAGCACGGCAGTGTGATTTTCTGCTTTGCACAGGAATAAGCCACTTCATAACTCCATGAATAGTAATATAAAAAACCAATAGTCTACGCTTTCTCTGGGGTGTCGCCTTAACCGCGGCACGGATTTCCCATGACACCAAAGAGGAAAAAGCAATGAAATACAGGAAGCTGGGCCATTCAGGTCTGATGATCTCTGAACTGACGCTGGGTACGGTTCCCTTTGGCGGCAAGGCGGGTTTTGAAAAGACCGGTAATGTTGATGCCAAACAGGCGCGCCGATTTCTTGATATTGCCCTCGAACACGGCGTCAACGCCGTGGATACCGCCGATCTCTATTCACACGGTGGCGCGGAAGAGGTGCTGAGTGATGCGCTGGCCGTGCATCGCGATAAACTGATTCTTACCAGCAAAGCGCGCAGCCCGATGAGCGACGATCCCAACGACAGCGGCGCCAGCCGTTTTCACCTGATCAAATCCTGTGAAAACAGCCTGCGTCGGTTGAAAACCGATCATATCGACCTTTATCAGATTCATAACTGGGATGGCGTCACCTCGCCGGAAGAGACGCTGCGGGCGCTGGAAGATCTGGTGAAAAGCGGCAAGATTCGCTATTTCGGTACCTCTAATTACACCGCCTGGCAGATGATGAAAACGCTGGGCTGTGCCGAGGTTAACCAACTGATGAAGCCGGTGAGCCAGCAAATCTACTACACGCCGGAATCGCGTGAGGCGGAGTATGAGCTGCTGCCAATGGCGATCGATCAGAATATTGGTACGCTGATTTGGGGGCCAATGGGCGAAGGTCTGTTGACCGGTACCGTGCGTCGTGGTCAGAAAACACCGGCAACCTCGCGTCAGGGCAACGGCTGGCCGGAACCCTATGTGCACGATATGGAACATGCCTGGGACGTTATCGACGTGCTCAGCGCGGTGGCCGAAGAAGCGAATGCCACCACGGCGCAGGTGTGCCTCGCCTGGCTGCTGACGCGTCCGGGTATCTCATCGCTGATTATCGGCAGCCGCACCGAAGCGCATCTGCAGGAGGATCTGGCCGCAGCCAGCCTGACGCTCAGCCCAGCACAGCTGGCGCGGATTGAGCAGGCGACGCGTCCGGCACCGCAGTATCCCTACTGGCACCGTTTCACCAGCGGCATGGACCGCATCGATCCGGCAGAGCAGCCGTTCCTTGATGAATACCGGCAGACGCTGGACAATCGCACCGATCTCGATCAGAAATAGTCGGTAACGATCGCTGGCGCGCTGACACTGCGCCAAAAAAATGCCCGCGTGTATTAACAGCGCGGGCATTTTTACAATCGGATTATAGTATCCACTCTTCCAGCACCAAATCAGGTAGTTTTTTGAAAGCCTGATCGCGGGTAACGATGGTCATAGTAAGGCTCAACGCCTGTGCTGCGATGAGTTGAGTGACTTAAAACGCATCGTTAACGCGTGCTTTGCTCACGAGCTTAAGCACGTCATCCCAGTTATCAGGGTTAGCTGGCTTAAGAGAAAGAATGACATTACCCGCCTCATCACGCCGGATATAAACCTGATCGCTGTTAAATTAAAATTTAACGGTAATTAAGCAGCCTGATTTCTGCCATTTCTGAAGAGTTTTGCGGTACGTTCCATGCTGACCTCCCCGCTTATTAGCCCTGTGCCAAAGCATGTGCCGCTTTCATGCTTTATCACAAGCCTCACTCAATACTCGTCGCCGCGTACCCGGCTGCGATAGCTTTCCCAGTCGAAGCGCACCCACAGGCTGTTGCCGAGGCGCATGCGATCCATTACCCGCTCGCCGAGCAGCTGGTTCATGCCCGCATGATCGAGATTGGAGAGCATGCCGGTGGGCCGTTTCGAGCTGGATCGGCGATCGACAATCTGATTAATAATCACCTTCTCGTAACGCGATTCCGTTTGCATGCCGATCTCATCGATAACCAGCAAATCAACGGTACTGAGATCGTGCAGCAGCCGCTCTTCGGTGGTATCGCTGGTGCCGCTGAAGGTGCCCTTCATGTTAGACATCAGGTCAGCCACGGTCACAATCAGCACGCTTTTGCCGCGTAAAATCAGGTCGTTACCAATGGCTGCCGCGAGGTGGTTTTTGCCGGTGCCCGGTTTGCCGGAAAACACAAAGCTGGCGATGTTGCCTTCGAACTCGCTGGCATACTGACGCGCCAGCGCCAGTGCGCGCTGCTGGCCTTCGTTTTCCACCCGGTAGTTATCAAATGAACAATTCATGTGCAGCTCGCGAATGCCGGAGCGGCCCATCACCCGCTGCATACGCATCGCACGGTTTTCACGCACGATCGACTCTGAACGCTGGCGGCCCTGCTCCTGGTTCCACTTAATTAGCTCTTCGCCGCTGGTGAATTTCGGCTTTACGTGCGCCGGAACCAGCCTTTGTAAACGGGTAAACAGTGTGGTCGGGCTTTTCATCGCTAACCTCGGAATCCATCAGGAATGGTGTGATCGGGCTCTGCAACCTGGGTCAGATCGCGTCGTGGCTGGCCGCCGTTGGTGGCGCGTCCAACCTGCAGGCTGCGCGCCAGCTTCTGCTGCCATTGAACGTGGTGAAACATGCGGCCTTCTGCCTGCCAGTAAGCAATAAAAGAGGCGAGCTCCGCGGGCGTAACCGGTGCGCTCAGCGATACGCCCCAGACGGCGGCCAGCCGCACAAAATCGGCGTCGGGTTGCCAGCCATCATAGAGCGAAAATTTTCCCGCCGGCACGGCAATGGCCACGGGCGATGCGGCATCATCCTGAAACAGATCCTCGTCCAGCGCGACATCATTGCGCGCCTGCATCGCCGCCTCGGCTGCCAGTAATTGCGCCAGGCGTTGCGGCGTGAGCGCATAGAATTGTGGCGCATTATTGGCGAAGACGGCCACGGCGCCCTGTTCGGTCGCCTGCAACGCCTGCGCCGGATCCTGACAAAAAGCGTCGATGCCGATAATGGTGGAAGTGAGAATTTTGACAGACATGATGGAATCCCGCATAGCAAATCGATTACCGCATTCAGGCGCCAGCGCCTGAAGCGATATTCTATCAAGTTTAGCGGTAAGGATCGCCTAATTCTGCGCGGCGATCGTGGGTAATCAGGCGACGTTCTGCCAGCGAATCGGCTGTGATTCGGTAGCGAAAACCATAGCACGGCGCGGTAAAAACAGCAGATAGCGCACGCTGGAAAGCAGGCACAGGCTGTAGCCCAACAGCTCCGATCCCTCTTCCGCCATGTTTTTTACCACATGATGAAAATTATCCGGCATCAGGTGCTGCCACAGGTCGTTCATGCCAAACAGGCGTGAAAACACCAGCGTGGTCAGCAGGCCCGCCGCCATCATATGCCAGGCGCGATGGCGCAGCAGCGTGACCAGCCCAGCCAGCGTGCGTGCCGGATGACGCAGCGCCACCAGCAGCGAAGTCAGCGCCAGGGCAAGGGCAAACCAGACCCAGCTGCCGTGGTGCAGCTCATCAAACAGAAAGTCCATTTCGCGGATCAGCATGCAGCCATAAAAACCGCCCACCAGCGCCAGACTGCCGCGCAGACGCGGGTGTTTCAACGCCTGCACAAAAAACAGACCGCTGATGATCGCCAGCATGACTTCCTGCGAAATCTCAGTAAATGAGTTCTCATGCAGGCCGTCGCTCATCCAGCTTACGTCGATAAAAATCAGCCCCATGATCAGCGTTAAAAACAGTCCCTGAGCCAGAAATACCAGCAATTCATTGCGTATAATAATTAGATTGTCGCGCATAATGTTTCCTAAAAAATAAAAAGCGCGCTAATTATATTTCCAGCTCTCCGATCGGCTTCCCATTTGATGCCCTTTTCACCGCCAAAACGGCAAATAGCGCGCCTTTACCGCTTAAAAGCGGGCACTGACGCCGAGGTTATACATGAACTGCTCGCCTGTACTGAGGCCGCCGGTTTGGGTAAACGATGCGAACGCGGCGACATTTTCCGTCAACGGCAGGTTGGCACCGACGCTGACATCGACCCAGTTGCTGTCCTGCTCTGCGCTTTCACGACTGAAACGCGTGGCGGTGGATTTCAGTCCGCCGCTGGCGCGCCAGCGATTGTCGCCAAACTGATGGTTATAGCTCACTTCAGCCCACGGATTGATCCATCCCAGCCGCGAATCAACCCGCCAGCCCAGCGCACCAATCTGTGAATGATAGGTCTGATCGCCGAAGCGCATCGCCGTGCTGTCGCTGCCGTTCTCCTGATAACCGGCAACCCGGCTGTAATCAACGGCATATTTTGCCACCGGCCCGGTGGTCACCGCCTGTCCGAGTGGAAAATCCCAGCCGGTTATTACGCGGGCGCCCAGCTGGCGGCCATCGGTGCTGCCCTGTTCGCTGCGTGATGCCGGACCCAGTGAAATGTTACGCGTGATGTCATCGTAATCCGCAGAGGCGAAATGCAGATCCGCACTGGCGTAACCCTGTTCAAACAGCGTAACGGCGCTGTAGGCCGAAACCAGCCAGCCGCGCATGCGGTAGTCGTAATCGGGCGTCGGATGCTGATTGTCGTTGGAGCCGGACGCCAGCACACCCACCAGCCAGCTGTCGGTGAGCTGATAATCGACACCCAGCGTCAGGTTGTGCGTCACCGCATCGCCGTCGCCTGCGCCGGTCTCGACATCGCTGTGCTGCCCGGCATAGCCGCCATAAACCGTCACCGCACCCGCTGATTGCTCACCGCTGCGCTGCTGTTGCAGACGGCTGTCCAGCGTGTTTTGCATATCTCGCGCCATTGCCATCGTCGCCTGATTCAACGCCGTCGCCTGCAACGGGCCATCCAGCACCGACTGAATATAATCACCGATCAGCAAATGGGTTGCCGGACTGGGATGCAGCCGATCGGCGAACAGGTAAGCCTGATCGCGCGAAAATCCCGGCTCGCTGCTGCTGCACTGTGCCGCCGATACGCCTGGCGGACAGGCCATGCCCGCGGTGTTGCTCAGGCCGTAACGCGCCGGATCGGCGATCACTTCGTTAAACAGGCCGTTGATATCAACGCGCACGATATTGCCGCGATATTGCGCCAGATAGCGCTCTTCCTGCTGGTTATAGCTGTCGGTCAATGCCTGCGCCTGCGTGCTCAGGGTTTGCCACGCCTGATAGAGCCGATCGGCAATCGCCTGTTGCAGTGCCGGCACACCGGTTGCCGACCCCGCTGCGGCATAAAACGCATTGCGCACGGCTTCATTACGTTCATTAGCGTTAGCCGTGCCCTGACTGGCCAGCGCGCTAAATGCCGCCTCTAATGCGTTGCCAGAGACCGGCGCAAGGCCAACAGAGATGATCGCCTCCAGCAGCGCAGGCGTGGCGCCAATGTTGGGCACCGTGGGCACAATCACCGTGCCCGCCCCGGCGTTAAGCAGCGTATTCACCTGGCTGGCGGCGGCAGCCGCGCTGCTGCTGACAATACGCTCGGCGGCCAGCGGATTTAACGCGGCAGCGGCCAGATCGTTGCCGCCCACCCAGTGCACATAAAGCCCGTTACCGTCGGCACGGCCACCGTTGGCGTTAAGATAGGTTTGTAGCTGCTGCTGCGTATTGTTGTCCGCATCCAGCGCGGGCGTGGCCACCGCGCCGCCCGCCGCATAGTTTGTGCCGCCTGCGCTGGATGGCACCAGGCTTTGCTGAATTTTCTCTGCCAGAATGTCGTCATACAGCGGATGCGCGCTGCCATCCCAGGTATAACGGCCAACGTTACCGCTATCGCTCAGGCTGTCGCCAAACACATAGAATTGATCCCAGGCGTAGCCGGGCAACGGTGAGGCTAACAGTAATGCCGTGCTAACCGCGCCAGCAACAAGGCGAAGTGGATACTGAATTTTTTGCAGCATAAATGACTCCAGACAAGAGCCGAAAAAGGAAGTTACGCGTATGATTAACCGGCGCGGATCGCGCTGCTAATAACTATCGCCGCAATGGCCGTTACGTCAAGATAACTGATGAAAAATCCGCCAGAATCAAGAGGAAGATCGCATGCAACGCTGTGGCTGGGTTACTGAAGATCCGCTTTATGTCGCCTATCACGATCGGGAATGGGGCATTCCGGAAACGCGTCGCGAGGCACTGTTTGAGATGCTCTGTCTGGAAGGCCAACAGGCGGGCTTATCCTGGATAACGGTGCTGAAAAAGCGCGCTGCGTACCGCGAGGCGTTTCACCATTTTGATCCACAGGCGGTGGCGCTGATGGATGAACAGGCGATCGATCGGTTAATGAGTAACAGCGGCCTGATCCGTCATCGCGGCAAACTCACCGCCATTGTCACCAATGCACGGGCGCTGCTGGCGATGGAAGCACAAGGTGACGCGTTTTCGTCTTTTATCTGGCAGTTCGTTGAGCATCAGCCGGTGATCAACCATTTTCCTGCGGGTTCGGCCGTACCGGCGAGCACGGCGGTCTCGGAAGCCTTATCGAAAGCGCTGAAAAAGCGCGGCTTTGCCTTTGTTGGCCCGACCATCTGTTACGCCTTTATGCAGGCGTGCGGTCTGGTAAACGATCATTTAACCGGCTGTTTTCGCCATCCAACGCATCAGTGACGCCGTTCTTTACAAAAATAAGACTTTTACCCAGACATTTCTTCATCTTTGGACGTCATAATCGTACCGCTTATAAATGGGTCTTTATGATTTTTTGAGGGATTTAAGATGAACAAGCGCATTTTCGCGTTCTCCTTGTTACTGAGCGGCACCATTGCGCTTTCTGGCTGTACGACAAATCCCTACACCGGCGAATCACAGGCGGGTAAATCGGGCATCGGTGCGGGCCTCGGCGCGCTGGCAGGCGCGGGTATCGGCGTGTTGTCATCATCTAAAAAAGATCGCGGCAAAGGCGCCCTGATTGGAGCGGCATCGGGCGCAGCGGTCGGCGGCGGCGTGGGTTACTACATGGATGTGCAGGAAGCTAAGCTGCGCGACAAGATGAAAGGCACCGGTGTTAGCGTAACGCGTAACGGTGACAACATCGTGCTGAACATGCCAAGCAACGTCACCTTTGATTCCAGCAGCAGCAGCCTGAAACCTGCGGGTGCGAACACGCTGACCGGCGTGGCGATGGTGCTGAAAGAGTATCCAAAAACCGCCATCAACGTGCTGGGTTACACCGACAGCACCGGTTCGCGTTCACTGAACATGAACCTGTCACAGCAGCGTGCTGACAGTGTTGCCAGCGCCCTGATTACCCAGAACGTGGCGGCTAACCGCATTCGTACGCAGGGTATGGGCCCGGATAACCCAATCGCCAGCAACAGCAGCGAAGCGGGCAAAGCGCAGAACCGTCGCGTTGAAATTACCCTCAGTCCTCTCTGATCGTTCGGGGCCTGATGGCCCCTTTTCGTTATGGCTGGTCCTCAATCAGCGATCAACCGCACCGCGGCGAACCAGCACTAACGGCCGCTTCGTAAGCTGTGCTAGTCTTCCGCTTTTCGCGTCATCCTGAAGGAAAATCATGAACCGCAAGGCCATACGCGCCACGATCAGCGACGTTGCTCGCGCCGCCAACACGGGTAAAACCAGCGTGTCACGTTACCTGAACGGCGAGCAGAACGTGCTGTCTGCGGATCTCAAACAGCGTATTGAACAGGCGATTGCTGAACTCGATTATCGCCCAAGTCAGATGGCGCGCAGCCTGAAGCGTGGCCGCACCCGCCTCATCGGCCTGATTATCGCTGATATTACCAACCCCTATTCCATTGATGTGCTTTCCGGCATCGAAGCCGCCTGTCGGGCGCACGGCTTTACCCTGCTGATGTGCAATACCAATAACGAAATCGATCTTGAGCAATATTATTTGCAGCTGCTTAGCAGCTATCAGGTAGAAGGCATCGTGGTTAACGCGGTGGGCATGCACGAGGCCGCGCTCAGCCAGCTGCAACAATCGCTGCTGCCAATGGTGCTGATCGACCGTAAAATCCCCGATTTTGTCTGTGATGTGGTGGGCCTGAATAACCAGGAAGCCGCCGCGATGGCGACACAGCATCTGGCCGACAACGGCTGGAAAAATTTGCTGTTTGTCAGCGAACCGCTGGGCCTGGTGAATACTCGCCGCGAACGGCTGCGCGCCTTTCAGGATACCGCAGCTGCGCTGCCGGGCGTCCTGGCTGAAAACATTGAAGTCCCGCTGACACAGCCAGCGCAGATTGACGAGGCGCTGCGCGCCTTTTATCAACGCCATCAGGGGAAATCCTGCGCGCTGATGGTCGGCAACGGCGCATTAACCTTGCAGGTGGCGCGCGCGTTACAGCGGTTAAAGCTGACCTGGGGCGAAGAGATTGGCCTGGTGGGCTTTGACGATCTGGAGTGGGCAGAACTGGCCGGTTCCGGTATCACCACGTTGAAACAGCCGACCTGGCAGATTGGCTATGCGGCGCTGGAACAGGTAATTCGCCGCATCGATGGCGACCTGACGCCGCCGGAAGAAAAGATGTTTTCCGGCGAGCTGATTGTCCGCGGCTCCTCCCGCCGCGCCTGAATCGCCTCCCCATAGCGAACTTTTCCCCGCATTTTTCATTTTCAGATTTTTTTCTCCCTGATTCTGCGCACATCGTGAGCAGGATCATAGTTTCACACTCCCCCGCTTTTCTTTGGAACCGGTTCCAATTACCGTTTTTGCTATGTCATGCGCGCAAACGCGGAAGACGCGGAGATGAAAATGAAAAAACAGGTAATTGTGGTGACCGCAGCTTACGGCTCGCAGAAGGTCGCTGAACTCGGTGGTCAGCAGGCGTTGCTGCCAGTCATCAAAGCGGCGGGCGCCGACGGCGTTGAGATCCGTCGCGAGCTGATGAACCCGCAGGCGTTAGGCGATCTGCCGGCCCTGACCGCCGCGCTGGCGGAGCACCAGCTGGTGGCATTCTATTCCGCCCCTGAATCCCTTTACACCGAACAGGGTGAGCTGAACCCACATCTTGATGCCCTGCTCAGCGAAGCGGACCAACTCAATGCGCGCCTGCTGAAGCTGGCGCTGGGCGGCTTCCCGCAACAGGCTGACTTTACTGAACTGCAACGCACGCTGGCGAAATACCAGGCGCAGCTGGCGGTTGAGAACGATCAGACGGTGTATGGCCGACTGCCGATTATCAGCCGTTTTTTCCAGCAGGCCAGTGAAGCTGGCGTGCCGGTGGTGATGACCTTTGATATGGCTAACTGGCTCTGGACCGGCGAAGCGGCTGACGCGGCGGCAACGCAGCTTAGCGATGCCGTGCGCTATATTCATGTAAAAGCGGCTACGGCGCAGGGCGATACCTTCCGCGCGATCGCGTTGGATGAGGCGGGAGACGCCTGGCGCACGCTGTTGCAGCAATTGCCTGACGACGTGCCACGCGGCATCGAGTTCCCGCTGGAAGGCGACGATCTGGTTGCGGTAACACGTCACTACGTTGATCTGTTGCGGGAGGCGTAAACGATGCACAGCTTACAGAACGGTACGCTGGATGTGGTCACCATTGGCGAAGCGATGGCGATGTTTGTCGCGCTGGAGCCTGGCGATCTGGCGGCGGCAGAACGCTTTGTTAAACGCGCCGCGGGCGCTGAGCTGAACGTGGCGATTGGCCTGGCGCGCCTGGGCCTCAATGTCGGTTGGGTGAGCCGCATTGGCGACGATTCGCTGGGGCAATTCATCTGCCAGCAGCTTGAGCAGGAGCGGGTCAATCATCAGCAAGTCACCGTAGATGCCCGTTATCCCACCGGCTTTCAGCTGAAATCTAAAGTCGACGACGGCTCCGATCCGCGCGTGGAATATTTCCGCAAGGGTTCGGCAGCCAGCCACCTCTCCCCCGACGATTTCAATCGCGACTACTTTGGTGCTGCGCGCCACCTGCATCTCAGCGGCGTGGCGGCGGCGCTCTCCGCCAGCTCATTTGAACTGCTGCATCATGCGGCTAAAAGCATGCGCGCACAGGGCAAAACCATCTCTTTTGATCCTAATCTGCGCCCGGTGCTCTGGCCGAGCGAACAGACGATGGTGAAACAACTGAACCTGCTGGCGGAATATGCCGACTGGGTATTGCCGGGCGACAAAGAGGGCAAAATCCTCACCGGCTACAGCCAGCCGGAAGCGATTGCCGATTTTTACCTCGATAAAGGGGTGAAAACGGTGATTATCAAGACCGGCTGTGACGGCGCCTGGTACAAAACGGCCGAGGGTGAAAAAGGTCAGGTTGCTGCGATTCGCGTTGATAACGTGGTCGACACCGTGGGTGCTGGCGACGGCTTTGCGGTTGGCGTGATCAGCGGCTTACTCGACGGTAAAAGCCTGCCGGATGCGATCCGCCGCGGCAATAAAATCGGCTCTCTGGCTATCCAGGTGATTGGCGACAGCGAAGGATTACCGACGCGCGCTGAACTGGGTGACTTTTAGCCGCACTTTTTTCGGGTTGGCGAAGCAGGCCGACAGCGACCTCAACAGAGGATATCTGGATGAAAAAGCACACAATTGCGCCTAAACGCTGGTGGTATATTATGCCCATCGTGTTTATCACTTACAGCCTGGCGTATCTCGATCGCGCGAACTTTAGCTTCGCCTCCGCGGCCGGTATCAACGACGACCTCGGCATCACCAAAGGCATGTCCTCTTTGCTGGGCGCGCTCTTTTTTCTTGGCTATTTCTTCTGCCAGATCCCGGGCGCGATTTATGCCGAACGCCGCAGCGTTAAAAAGCTGGTGTTCTGGTGCCTGGTGCTGTGGGGCGTTTGCGCCTCATTAACCGGCGTGGTGAGCAATATTCCGATGCTGGCCGCCATTCGCTTTGTGCTTGGCGTCGTGGAAGCGGCGGTGATGCCGGCGATGCTGATCTACATCAGCAACTGGTTTACCAAATCAGAGCGCTCACGGGCCAACACCTTCCTGATCCTCGGTAATCCGGTCACCGTGTTGTGGATGTCGGTGGTCTCCGGCTATCTGATCAACGCCTTTGGCTGGCGCGAAATGTTTATTTTTGAGGGCATTCCGGCGGTGATCTGGGCGGTTGCCTGGTGGTTCCTGGTGCAGGACAAACCGGGACAGGCTAAATGGCTGAGCAGCGAAGAGAAATCCGCGCTGCAGGCGCAGCTGGAGAAAGAGCAGGAAGGCATTAAAGCGGTGCGTAACTACGGCGAAGCCTTTAAGTCACGTAACGTTATTCTGCTTTGTCTGCAATACTTTGCGTGGAGCATCGGCGTTTACGGTTTTGTATTGTGGTTGCCGTCGATTTTACGCAGCGGCTCACAAATGGGTATGGTCGAAGCGGGCTGGCTGTCAGCGGTCCCTTATCTGGCAGCGACCGTGGCGATGCTGGTGGTGTCATGGGCATCGGATAAAACGCAAAACCGTAAGCTGTTTGTCTGGCCTCTGCTGCTGATTGGCGCACTGGCGTTCCTCGGCTCTTATCTGGTTGGCTCAGACAATTTCTGGTTCTCTTATACGTTGTTGGTGATCGCCGGTGCGGCGATGTATGCGCCTTACGGCCCGTTCTTCGCCATTATCCCGGAGATGCTGCCACGCAACGTCGCCGGTGGCGCGATGGCGTTAATCAACAGCATGGGCGCGCTCGGCTCTTTCCTCGGGTCATGGGTGGTCGGTTACCTTAACGGTGCCACCGGCAGCCCGGCAGCGTCTTATATTTTCATGGGTGCAGCGCTGTTGGTCTCGGTGGTCCTTACGCTGATCGTAAAGCCGGCAGAGCAGAAACAGTCCGCGGTTAACCATGGCGCGAAACACGCCTGAACATCGTGCAGGGCGACGCAAGCCGTCGCCTTCGATCACAGAATTCACAGGGAGTTATGCATGAAGCCTTCGATTATTCTTTATAAAAAGCTGCCGGACGATCTGCGCAGTCGTCTGGATGAGCACTTCACCGTTACCGAAATCAATAACCTCAACGCGGAGACCGTTGCGCAGCATGCGGAGGCGTTCCAGCAGGCGGAAGGCATCCTCGGCTCCGGCGGCAAAGTAGATGGCGAGTTTCTAAAAAAGGCGCCCAAACTGCGCGTGGCATCGTCGGTCTCGGTGGGCTATGACAATTTCGATGTTGATGCGCTCAACCAGCGCGGCGTGGTGCTGATGCACACGCCAACAGTGCTGACCGATACCGTGGCCGATACCATGATGGCGCTGGTGCTGACCGCCGCGCGGCGCGTGGTGGAAGTGGCCGAACGGGTAAAAGCGGGCGAATGGCAGGGCAGCATCGGTGCTGACTGGTTTGGCGTTGACGTACACCATAAAAAGCTCGGTATTCTCGGCATGGGCCGCATCGGCCTGGCGCTGGCGCAGCGGGCGCACCTCGGTTTTAACATGCCCATCCTCTACAATGCGCGTAAGCAGCACAGCGAGGCCGAAACCCGCTTTGATGCACAATACTGCGACCTGGATACGCTGCTGAAAGAGTCTGATTTTCTCTGTATCAGCCTGCCGCTGACCGATGAAACCCATCATCTGATTGGTGAAGCGCAGCTAGCCAAAATGAAATCGAGCGCCATCCTGATCAACGCGGGCCGTGGGCCGGTGGTGGATGAGCAGGCGCTGATTGCCGCCCTGAAAAACGGCACGATTCACGCTGCAGGTCTGGATGTGTTTGAAGTTGAGCCATTACCGGTCAGCTCTGAACTGCTGACGCTGCCTAACGTCGTGGCACTGCCGCACATCGGCTCCGCCACCCATGAAACGCGTTACGGCATGGCACGCGACGCGGTGGATAACCTGATTGCGGCGTTAAGCGGTAACGTCGAGAAAAACTGCGTTAATCCTCAGGTACTGAAGTAAGTTCTGGCGGACGAGGTTCGCCTCGTCCCGCTTCGCTGCCCTTTCTCATTGCACCCATTTGCCACCGGCGTTAAGGTGGACCTCTACATCTCATTAACAAACGATCCTGCTATGAGCTTCTCCCAATTTGGTGAAAAATTTACGCGTCACTCCGGCATTTCCCGCTTAATGGAAGACATGGGTGAAGGCCTGCGCACGCCTGGTGCGATTATGCTGGGCGGCGGTAATCCGGCGCAGATTCCGGCAATGGATGACTATTTTCAGCAGCTTTTGCAGCAGATGCACAACGACGGCAAGCTGGCGGAAGCCCTGTGCAATTATGACGGTCCACGCGGCAAAGCCACGCTGCTCGATGCGCTGGCTGCTCTGCTGCGCGATCACCTCGGCTGGGATATTTCATCGCAGAATATCGCCCTGACCAACGGCAGCCAGAGCGCCTTTTTCTATCTGTTTAATCTCTATGCCGGTCGCTGCGCCGACGGCAGCAAGAAGCGCGTGCTGTTTCCGCTGGCACCGGAATACCTCGGCTATGCCGATGCCGGACTTGATGAGTCACTGTTTGTTTCTGCTCGCCCCAATATTGAACTGTTGCCGGAAGGCCAGTTTAAATATCACGTCGACTTTGAAAATCTGCACATCGGCGAAGAGACCGGTCTGATTTGTGTCTCGCGGCCGACTAATCCCACCGGCAACGTGATCACCGATGAGGAGCTGCTTAAGCTCGACGTCCTCGCACAACAGCACAACATTCCGCTGCTGATCGATAACGCCTACGGCGTACCGTTTCCCGGCATTATCTTCAGCGACGTTCGCCCGCTGTGGAACCCTAATATCATTTTGTGCATGAGCCTGTCGAAGCTCGGCCTGCCGGGCGCGCGTTGCGGCATCATCATCGCCGATGAGAAAGTGATTAACGCCGTCAGCAATATGAACGGCATTATCAGCCTGGCGCCCGGCAGTATTGGCCCGGCTATCGCCTGCGAAATGATTAAACGCGGCGATCTGCTGCGGCTGTCGGAAGACGTCATCAAACCTTTTTATCAGCAGCGTGTTGAGCAGACTATCGCCGTCATTCGCCGCTATTTATCGACCGATCGCTGCCTGATACACAAACCGGAAGGGGCGATTTTCCTCTGGCTGTGGTTTCCGGATTTGCCGATCACCACGGAAATGCTCTACCAGCGTTTGAAGGCGCGCGGCGTGCTGATGGTGCCCGGCCACTTCTTCTTTCCGGGCCTGGAACATGACTGGCCGCACACCCATCAGTGCATGCGCATGAACTATGTGCCGGAAGCGGAAAAAATTGAGCGTGGTATCCAGATTCTCGCCGAGGAACTGGATAAAGCCTTTAGCGGCGAATAAGCACGGACAGCAGGCATTTAACGTCGGCTGCCACTTCTGGCGCCGATTGTCTGTAACACAGCGCGTTTCCCAACCTGCTGCCTCTCAGCGGGTTTTTCGTGTCGTTGGCTGGCGTGGGAGCTTAGTAAAGCGATCGGCGTGAGCATCCGTTAACCCGGATGATCGTCACTACCGTGCTCGCCCTGAATACGCGCCGCTGGCGTTTTACCGGGATTCATCGATAAAAGAATGCGGCTGGCCATCGTCCGGCGTTACGTGACGGCTTGCCATGTTGATCGTCTGTATCAGGGAGGTTTATGTCAGTCAGAGATATGCTGTTAGCGCTGTGCGTGGTGGTCGCCTGGGGCGTCAACTTTGTGGTGATCAAGCTCGGTTTACAGGGTATGCCGCCATTTTCTTTGTGCGCCGACCACAGGTGCCGCTGCGCTGGTTGATGCTGTATGGCCTGACCATCAGTTTTGGTCAGTTCGCTCTGCTGTTTCTGGCCATCAAGCTCGGTATGCCGGCAGGTCTGGCGTCGCTGGTGTTGCAGGCGCAGGCGTTCTTCACCATTGGCCTGGGCGCGTTGCTGTTGGCCGAAAAGCTGCGCTGGAATCATGTGGCGGGCATGCTGATCGCGACGCTGGGCATCTTTCTGCTGGCAACCTCGGGCATGCAGGGACAAACCACCGCGGGCGTGACGCTGACCACCATGATGATGACGCTGGCGGCGGCGCTGTCATGGGGATTCGGCAATATCACCAATAAGATCATCATGCGTAATCGCTCGGTGCCGGTGCTGTCGCTGGTGACCTGGAGTGCGCTGGTGCCGATAGCGCCCTTTTTTCTCTGCTCATGGCTGTTTGAAGGCCGCGAGGCGATCACCACCAGCCTGCTGCATATCTCTCTGACCACGGTGCTGGCGCTGATCTACCTGGCGTTTGTTGCCACCATTCTTGGCTATGGCATCTGGGGAAATCTGCTCAGCCGTTATGAAACCTGGCGCGTGGCGCCGCTGTCGTTGCTGGTGCCGGTGGTAGGCATTATCAGCGCCGCAGTGGTATTGGGTGAGCGGCTGTCGTTACAGCAGATGGCAGGCGCAGCGGTAGTGATTGCAGGCCTGCTGGTGAATATTTTTGGCGGACTGCTGTTAACCGCGCGCCTAAGCCGGTCGCCATAACCCGGTGAAGAGACGATAAAAAAACGCCGCTTTTCAGCGGCGTTTTTCTTAGTTGAGGATTTCAATGCGACGCGGTTTGCGCTCTTCCGGCACCAGACGCTCAAGATCGATGTACAGCAGACCGTTTTCGAGGCGGGCGTCACGCACAACAACGTGCTCAGCCAGCTGGAATTTGCGCTCGAAGTTACGCTCTGCAATGCCCTGATAGAGGTATTTACGCTCGGTTTGCTCTTCAGCATGGGCACCACGCACAATCAGCAGATTGTCATGAGCGGTGATATCCAGTTCGCTCTGGGCGAAGCCAGCAACGGCGATGGTGATGCGATATTTATTCTCATCGACCAGCTCGACGTTGTAAGGAGGATAGCCACCGTTGCTCTGGTTTTGGCCAGATTCGATCAGGTTAATCAGGCGATCGAAACCAATAGCGGAGCGGTACAGTGGGGAAAGGTCAAAGTTACGCATGGAAATACTCCTGAATTCAGCAAGTGTTAGGTGTTCGCCCTCCTTTAAGGACAGGCGTGACATCCGGTCGGCGACCCTTTCGGCGTTCGCTTTTGTGACCGTAACAAGAAAATGGGGATTTCACTGCGGCTTTCAAGGGGGAAAACAGCAATTTTTTTAACCAAAAACCAGTGATTGTCATACACTCAGAGGACAATTCGCCATACAACGGCTGCAGTCACCACAGAGTGATCGGATGGTTTCCGACCCGCAGGCGATAACACTCGGGCCGTTAGCAACGGACTGTAGGGATGATGAAAATGAACATGATGAAAAAATACCGTATGGCCGGTTTACTGGCCTGCTGCACGCTGGCCAGCACCGGCTGTTCCAGCGTGATGTCGCATACCGGTGCCAGCCAGGGTTACTATCCCGGCACGCGTGCCAGTGCGGATTTGATTGCCGATGATGGCACCAGTTGGGCCATTAAGCCGCTGGCTATCGTCGATCTGCCTTTCTCTGCGGTGATGGATACGCTGCTGTTGCCGTGGGATTACTTCCGTTCGGACGACGATAAAAGCCTCGACTCACCGCGTGCTCGCGTGCTGCAAAGCGAAAAGCTGGCGCATACCCAGGAAAATCTGGCCCAGGCCGCGCCCATGCCGGTTAGTCAGTCGTCACTGTAAAAATTTGCCGATAGCCTGCCACGTCACGCATGTAGGCAATCTGGCTACCATCGGGTGAAAACACCACCGCATCGCCGCATGGCGCCGTTGTCGTCCGCGGCGTCAAACGATCAATTTTCCCGTTCGCTCTTTGCCACAGCATCACGCTGTTATCGGCAATAAACGCCACCGCCGTGCCATCGGGCCGCCAGCTAAATGCCGACTGAATGCCGCCGCTGAGCTGTGTGCGCTGATGTGGCTCGCCGCCGTTGGGCGACACCGTCCACAGCTGCGGCTGCTGCCGTTCATCGGCCAGCAAAAAGGCGATGCGGCTACCATCCGGCGTGGCACGCAGCCAGTGCCGGGGCTGCTGCGCCAGCCCGTGAGTAAACGTTAATCGCCGCTGCTGTATGCCTCGCGGCGGCGCAGGCAATCTCTCTGCCGTCCCTTCCAGTGGCGCTTCGCCGGGCTGTTTACAGGCTTCTGGGTCATCGGGCAAATCGACAATAAACACCTCCGGGACTTTTTCGCCACTGGCGGAAACCGTATCGCCAATGAAGGCGATCGCCCAACGCTGCCAGCTGCCATCCGGCTTTTTATAGCCGTTATCGCCTACCCAACACTCTTCATACGCGCGATTGATCTCATCGCTACCTGGCCGTGGCGCGACCTGCGTTTGGCTGATCAGCACGCAGAAATGGGTGCCATCATGCTCACGCGGATGCGCTTTCAGCGGGCAAACCGGGCCGATGGGCAGCGCGACGCCAACGTTGCGCAGATCGTCACGCCGATCGCGCTCGTGCATCACATGATCGTTATAAGTAAAGCTCAGCCGCGATCCATCCGGGCTGAAAACGTGGACGTGCGAGCCGCCACGCAGCGCGCCCGGCGTAAACGGCGGCGTGATATCGCAGGCATCAAGGTTGGTTGCCTGACCATTTTCCACAATCACGCCGCGCCGGTGATGCAGGTCATATTGCCACTGCGCGTCAGGGTGTTCCGGCCCGTGAATAAACGCATAGCGCGGTGGCAGATCGGGACTGACGGTGACTACGCCAACGTGCGCACCATCCTGCGCCTGATAGATTACCGCCGTCTCGCCGCTGCGAACGTTGACCTGCTCAATTGTCAGGCCGGTAAAAGAGGCGCCGGAAGGCCGCACGTCAAAGGCCAGCCATTCGCTGTCGGCGGTCCAGACGTTGATGTTGGTAAGCTGATGATTACGTGCAGCAAAAGTGATTTGTTTTTCAGTCATCTGGCAACCTTAATTGAAAGCGTTGCCAGTCAACTTACGCGAAAGCGTTGAGGGGTGCCAGCGCAGGCCGCGTTATGGCGCAAGGCGCTATTTATGCCAGTACGAATTTCTCAATCGCGTGGGCGACGCCATCTTCCATATTGGTTTTGGTAACAAACTGCGCGATCGCCTTAACCGAGTCGATAGCATTACCCATCGCCACGCCCGTACCGGCATATTCCAGCATCGCCAGATCGTTCTCCTGATCGCCAATCGCCATCACTTCATCCCGTGACAGGTTGAGCTGCTCAGCCAGCACGCGCACGCCTTCGCCTTTATTAACCCGTTTGTTCAGGATTTCAAGGTAGTACGGCGCGCTTTTCAGGATGGTGTAATTGGCGGTGGCCTGCTCCGGCAGACGTTTAATCGCTGCATCCAGTACCGCAGGCGAATCGATCATCATTACCTTGGGAAAGGTTAAGCCGCGGTCCATCTCTTCCACGCTGCGGTAGCGCAGCGGGATGCCGGTCAGGCTCGCTTCATGAATGGTGTATTCACTGATGTCTTTGTTGGCGGTATACAGCGAGGCTTTATCCAGTGCCTGGAAATGCACGCCCAGTTCACGCGCCAGCTGCTCAAAATAGAGATAGTCATCAAAGGTGAGCGTGACTTCAGCGATGCATTCACCATCGGTGGCACGGTGCACCAGCGCGCCGTTGTTGCTGATGCAGTACTGGCCTTCACGTTGCAGATCCAGCTCCATCAGATAGCGCTGAATCCCCACCAGCGGGCGGCCGGTGGTCAGGACGATATGCACGCCCTGCTCAATCGCGCGGGCAATCGCCTCTTTTACCGCAGGAGTAATAAGATGCTGCGGATTGAGCAGCGTGCCGTCCATATCAATTGCAATAAGCTTGATCGCCATAACATCCTCGTTAACGTCGGTATTTGTCTCAATGCTAGCGCGATTCAGCTCACATTGCCTGGAGAGTTTGGGCATGACCCTGGATTCAGACAATGCGCAAGGTGCGCGCCGCCCATAAAAAAGGCGACCACAATAGGTCGCCTTTTTACTGCATCAAGCCAATCAGATATCGATGTTAGCGGCTTTCAGCGCGTTCTCTTCGATGAAGGCACGGCGCGGTTCAACCGCATCGCCCATCAGCGTGGTAAACAGCTGATCGGCCGCGATGGCGTCTTTCACTGTGACGCGCAGCATGCGACGGCTGTCCGGATCCATCGTGGTTTCCCACAGCTGCTCAGGGTTCATCTCGCCCAGCCCTTTATAGCGCTGTACCGACAGACCGCGACGCGACTCTTTTACCAGCCACTCCAGCGCCTGCTCAAAGCTGGTCACCGGCTGACGGCGTTCACCACGCTCAATGAAGGCATCTTCTTCGATCAGGCCGCGCAGTTTCACGCCAAGGGCGCAAATCTTGCGGTATTCGCCGCCGAGGATGAATTCATTGTCCAGCACGTAATCGGTATCAACACCGTGGGTGCGAACGCGCAGAACCGGCTCAAAGGTATTGTGCTCACGGTTTTCACGCATCTGCGCCATATAGGTGCTGCCGTGCGACTCTTTCTCGTTCAGGTAGTTCACCAGCGCGGTATTCCATTCGGTGACTTCCTGCTCGTTCTCCAGACTGGCCAGCGTCGGATGGTAGATCAGCGCGTTCAGCAACGCCACCGGGAAACGGCGCTCCATGCGTTTGATCATTTTCTTCGTGCTGTTGAAATCTGCAACCAGCGTTTCCAGCTGCTCGCCGTTCAATGCCGGTGCGCTGGCGTTGGTGTGCAGCGTGGCGCCGTCCATCGCGATGGCGATTTGATACTGATCCATCGCCTCATCATCTTTGATGTACTGCTCCTGCTTGCCTTTTTTCACCTTGTAAAGCGGTGGCTGCGCGATATAAACATGGCCGCGCTCAATGATTTCCGGCATCTGACGATAGAAGAAGGTCAACAGCAGCGTACGGATGTGCGAACCGTCGACGTCGGCATCGGTCATGATGATGATGCTGTGATAACGCAGCTTGTCCGGGTTGTACTCATCGCGGCCAATGCCGCAGCCCAGCGCGGTGATCAGCGTGGCAACTTCCTGCGAAGCGAGCATCTTATCGAAGCGCGCTTTCTCGACGTTGAGGATTTTACCCTTCAGCGGCAGAATCGCCTGATTCTTACGGTTACGCCCTTGCTTCGCTGAACCGCCTGCGGAGTCACCCTCCACCAGGTAGATTTCAGACATCGCCGGATCGCGCTCCTGACAGTCCGCCAGCTTGCCCGGCAGGCCAGCCAGATCCAGCGCGCCTTTACGACGGGTCATTTCACGGGCACGACGTGCTGCTTCACGCGCACGCGCCGCATCAATGATTTTACCCACTACGATTTTCGCATCGCCTGGGTTTTCCAGCAGGTATTCGGCCAGCAGTTCGTTCATCTGCTGCTCAACCGCGGATTTCACCTCGGAGGAGACCAGCTTATCTTTGGTCTGCGAGGAGAATTTTGGATCCGGCACTTTCACCGATACCACGGCAATCAAGCCTTCACGCGCATCGTCACCGGTAGCGCTGACCTTGGCTTTCTTGCTGTAGCCTTCTTTGTCCATGTAGGCGTTCAGCGTACGGGTCATCGCCGCACGGAAACCGGCCAGGTGCGTACCGCCGTCGCGCTGTGGAATGTTGTTGGTGAAGCAGTAAATATTTTCCTGAAAACCGTCGTTCCACTGCAGCGCCACTTCCACGCCAATGCCATCTTTCTCGGTAGAGAAATAGAAGGCGTTCGGGTGAATTGGGGTTTTGTTTTTGTTCAGGTATTCCACAAAGGCTTTGATACCGCCTTCGTAATGGAAATGGTCGCTCTTGCCGTCGCGCTTATCTTCCAGGCGAATAGACACGCCGGAGTTCAGGAACGACAGCTCGCGCAGGCGCTTGGCCAGAATGTCATATTCAAAATCAAGCACGTTGGTAAAGGTGTTGTGGCTGGCCCAGAAACGCACGCGCGTACCGGTGGTATCAGTTTCACCGGTGACCGCCAGCGGTGCCTGTGGCACGCCATGCACGTAAACCTGGTGATGAACCTTGCCATCACGACGAATGGTTAATTCCAGCTTCTCAGACAGGGCATTTACCACCGATACGCCCACGCCATGCAGACCACCGGAAACTTTATAGGAGTTGTCATCAAACTTGCCGCCGGCATGCAGCACGGTCATGATCACTTCCGCCGCAGAAACACCCTCTTCTTCGTGAATACCGGTTGGAATTCCGCGACCATCATCCTGTACCGATACGGAATTATCAGCATGAATGGTGACCTGAATTTCACTACAGTGTCCGGCGAGTGCTTCGTCGATGGCGTTATCCACAACCTCGAATACCATATGGTGCAGACCGGTGCCGTCATCGGTATCACCGATGTACATGCCCGGGCGTTTGCGTACCGCATCAAGCCCTTTCAGGACTTTGATACTGGAGGAGTCATAAGAATTCGACATCAACGTTTCTCGCTCATTTCATCTTCAGGTTGAACCGCTATTTTACCCTGTTCTACGCGGAACATCTTGCCCTTTTCGTCAGTCATATCGATGACGTGTTCAGCGCCAATGGCACTGACAAAAACTTGGGCTTGAGTGGCTTTCAGACGGTCCGCTAACAGGCGGCGACGGCTGTCGTCCAGTTCCGAGGCAAAATCATCGATCAGATAGAGACAGCGCCTGCCATTCTGGCGGGTGAGAAACTCACCCTGAGCCAGACGAAGGGCGCACATCAGGAGTTTTAGCTGGCCGCGTGACAGCAGATCTTCCACCGGCGTGCCGTCGGCACGGATGCGAAAGTCCGCTTTATGCGGGCCGCTGGCGGTATAGGTCAGCGCACGATCGCGCTCAAAGTTACGCTCCAGCAGTTCGGCGTAATCGCTCTCTTTGTCCCAGCCGCGCTGGAACGAAAAGGTCAGCTGGAATTCGGGTAAAAACTGGGCGCAGGTCGCGGTGATATCGGCGGCGATAGCGTCGCTGTATTCCGCGCGCCAGCGGCTGATTTCCATCGCCAGCGGCACCAGTTCCTGATCCCACGCGCGAATCTGCTGATAGCGACTCACCTGACGCAGCGCGGCGTTGCGCTGTTTCATCAGGCGGCGCAGATTGCTCCAGGCAAGAAAGAAGCCCGGCGCATTGTGAAAACAGCCCCAGTCGATATAGGCGCGGCGATATTTTGGCCCACCATTCAGCAGGGTGAAACCTTCCGGCGTGATCAGCTGCATCGGCAGCATTTGCGCCAGTTCGGCGACTTTATGCCCGTCGCTGCCGTCGATACGCACCTTGCTGTCACCAGCACGGTTTTTCGACAGGCCCACCGATATTTCCCGCTCGTTGCCTTCAATACGGCCATGCAACACGAACGCATCCTGCTCGTGGCGAATCACCCGGCCCGCCTGCAGGCTGCGAAACGCGCGGCCATGGCCCAGCGTATAGATCGCTTCGAGCACGCTGGTTTTGCCGCTGCCGTTTGCGCCAATCAGGAAGTTAAATCCCGGCGCCAGCGCCAGATCGGCATTTTCAATGTTGCGGAAGTCTTTAATAAGCAGGCGGGTTAAAGCCATGAATTAATCCAAAAAAAGCGGGACAGGAGAACTGCTTCGCCTGATAAGAATATGGGGTCGCAAGCCGCACTAAACAAGGATAAAACGCGACTTTTTCAATCGTTTCGCGCGGCGTTTATCGCCAGAAAACCGGAGCAGCAACGGCACGACAAAAAACAGTATCTGTTCCAAAATTACTCGCCGTTAACCACCTAAATCCAGGACGTTAACGGCGCAGTCAGTTTGGCGACGGCCAGCGCACAGCAAGCGGCACTAAATAAAACAACGCGCCTTTCCAACAAACCATCCGCCGTTGACCACCTAAATCCAGGGCGTTAACGGCGCAGTCAGTTTGGCGACGGCCAGCGCACAGCAAGCGGAGCGTACTGAAGTACGTGAGCATTGCGCGCACTGCCCGGCGTCAAACTGGCCAGTAAGTTAGCCCGCTGTGATCACCTCAGAGTCGCATTGGCATAACGACATATGCCGCCGACTGACTCGCTGCATCTTCAATCTGCACGCTGGACACTGAATCGGTGAGCAGCAGACGCACGTTTTCGCACTTCAGCGTATTCAACACGTCGAGCACGTAGCTGACGTTAAAGCCAATCTCCAGCTCGCTGCCGCCGTAAGTCACGTCGAGAATCTCTTCCGCTTCTTCCTGCTCCGGGTTGTTTGCCGTAATACGCAGCTGATTTTCGCTGATATAGAGGCGAACGCCGCGGAACTTCTCATTCGACAGAATCGCAGCACGGGCAAAAGCCTGTTTCAGCAGATCGCAGCCGGCATCCAGCGTTTTATCCGGATTTTTCGGCAATACGCGGCGATAATCAGGGAAGCGGCCATCAACCAGCTTGGACGTGAAGATAAAATCGCCGACGTGCGCACGAATGTTGCTGCTGCCAATCTGAACCTGCAGCGGCGTGTCGCCACCGTCAAGCAGGCGCAACAGCTCAATCACCCCTTTGCGCGGCACGATCACTGAGTGGTTCGGCAATGCCTGACCCACCGGCATTGAACAGACCGCCAGACGGTGGCCGTCGGTGGCTACCGTACGCAGCTCTTCACCTTCGGTTTCAAACAGCATGCCGTTGAGATAATAACGAACATCCTGATGCGCCATCGAAAACTGAGTCGCTTCGATTAACCGTTTCATCGTCGCCTGCGGCAAGGTAAATTCCACCTCGCTCTGCCAGTCGTCAAGATTCGGGAAATCGCTGGCCGGCAGCGTGGAGAGCGAGAAGCGGCTGCGGCCAGAGCGCACCAGCATCCGTTCGCCTTCCAGCACGACGCTGATCTCCGCGCCTTCCGGCAGCCCGCGACAGATGTCGAGGAACTTACGTGCGGGCACGGTGGTGGCGCCTGGCTCATGAGGCTGGCTTAACGCCACGCGCGCCACCATCTCCATTTCCAAATCGGTGCCGGTCAGCAACAGCGTGCCTTCATTAACCTGCAGCAGCAGATTACCGAGAATAGGCAGCGTAGGACGACCACCTAACGGGCCGCTAACTTGTTGCAATGGTTTGAGTAATTGCTCACGTTCTACAGTAAATTTCATAGCGTCAGGAAGATAGGGTTCTGATTAAATTGGAAAAATCTTCTTTGATATCGTGACTTTCTTCACGTAACTGCTCGATCTTCCGGCAGGCGTGCAGCACGGTCGTATGATCGCGGCCACCAAACGCATCGCCAATTTCTGGCAGGCTGTGGTTGGTTAACTCTTTGGCCATGGCCATGGCCATTTGACGCGGCCGCGCTACCGAGCGCGAACGGCGCTTGGACAGCAAATCGGCCACTTTAATTTTGTAATATTCCGCCACCGTCTTTTGAATGTTATCGATGGTGACCAGCTTTTCCTGCAGCGCCAGTAGATCGCGCAGCGCTTCGCGCACGAAATCGATGGTAATGGCGCGGCCGGTAAAGTTAGCGTTGGCGATCACGCGGTTCAACGCCCCTTCCAGCTCACGGACGTTGGAACGCAGGCGTTTGGCAATAAAGAACGCCACTTCGCCAGGCAGACGAATATCGTTCTCATCCGCCTTTTTCATCAGGATCGCTACGCGGGTTTCCAGCTCTGGCGGCTCAATCGCCACGGTCAGTCCCCAGCCAAAACGCGATTTCAGGCGATCTTCCACGCCGTTAATCTCTTTTGGATAGCGATCTGACGTCAGGATGATCTGCTGATTGCCTTCGAGCAGCGCATTAAAGGTGTGAAAAAACTCCTCCTGCGAGCGCTCTTTATTAGCAAAGAACTGAATATCATCGATCAGCAACGCATCAACCGAACGGTAGTAGCGTTTGAATTCTTCAATCGCGTTGTTCTGCAGCGCCTTTACCATATCCTGCACAAAACGCTCGGAGTGCATGTAAACCACTTTAGCATTTGGCTTACGCGCCATGATGCCGTTGCCTACCGCATGCAGCAGGTGGGTTTTACCGAGACCGGTGCCGCCATAAAGGAAAAGCGGGTTATAAGCGCCGCCGGGATTATCTGCCACCTGACGTGCCGCCGCGCGCGCCAGTTGGTTAGATTTACCCTCAACGAAGTTATCAAAGTTGTGTCGCGTATTAACGTTAGAGCGGTAAGAAGGCTCCGCAGGTGCCGGCACGTTGTCCCAGCTTGGACGCGCAATGGGCGACGGACGATTCGGTGCCAGCGTCGGTGCCGAGATGGTCGCGTTGGCGCTGGCCAGCGTTGGCTGAGTGAGCGTCTGCGTTACCGGCTTGCTGCCTACTTCAAAACGCAATAAAGGTGTATCCGAGCCGCAAAAGTCATTCAGCAGCCCGTTGATATTATTTAGGTATTTATCCCGAACCCAGTCGAGTACAAACCGATTTGGTGCGTACAGGGCCAGCGTATTGCCGTTGAGCTCAGCCTGCAGAGGTCTTATCCACATACTGAATTCGGTGGCAGGTAGCTCATCCTGCAAACGGGCAAGACACTGTTGCCAAAGCGTAAGTGACACGGCGGACTCCACTCGAACAAAATCGATAAGAAAAAAGGCGCTGAAACGAATTCATCATTGTTGACGCAGAGGCGAAGACACGCATGCGACCGCTATCTGCGGTGGTTCCTTTGACAATCGCTTTCAGGATCGTCAGCGGAAGCGGCGGATCATAACGCAAAGTGCCGCAGAGATCTTCACTTTCTACACAGATTTGATCCATTTTATCCACAGGCGTTCAACCGGGCTAAGTTTACGCCAGCTTGTACAAAATGCACCCAGGCGGGCACCGAAAACCGTGATTTTTTTCCCAGGATATCCACTGCTCTGACCACAGGCATAAATGAAATGATCGCCAGAAGATCCGGTACGATCCTTGCGCTTTTATGCGCAGCCCGTATAATTCTCCCCCCAGCGTAATCGCTACTCGCCCGATTGGGCCGATTCGGGACCGAGCGGTGCCGTTTTATGCGAAGTAAATTGACTCCGGACTGTACAATTATTACAATCCCGCCTCTTTATTATTGAGGCGTCGGTCGGTTTTCTGACCTGAAACGCGTCACCAAGTGAAATTTTTCAAGTTTAGGTAGAAATCGCCATGAAACGCACTTTTCAACCGTCCGTACTGAAGCGTAACCGTTCACACGGTTTCCGTGCTCGTATGGCAACCAAAAATGGTCGTCAGGTTCTGGCACGTCGTCGTGCTAAAGGCCGCTCTCGTCTGACCGTTTCTAAGTAATAAAGCTAACCCTCGTGGTTAAGCTCGCATTTCCCAGGGAGTTACGTTTGTTAACTCCCACTCATTTCACTTTCGTCTTCCAGCAGCCACAACGGGCTGGCACGCCGCAAATTACTATACTCGGCCGCCTTAATTCGCTGGGGCATCCCCGCATCGGTCTCACAGTCGCCAAAAAGCATGTCAAACGCGCGCATGAGCGTAACCGGATCAAGCGATTGACCCGCGAAAGCTTTCGTCTGCGTCAACACGAGCTTCCGGCAATGGACTTTGTGATCGTGGCGAAGAAGGGAATTGCCGACCTCGATAATAGTGCGCTAGTGGAAGCGTTGGAGAAACTATGGCGTCGTCACTGTCGCCTGGCTCGCGGCTCCTGATCGCACTGATTCGCGTCTATCAACGCGTTATCAGTCCGCTGCTTGGACCCCACTGTCGGTTCAATCCCACCTGTTCACAGTATGGGATTGAGGCATTACGCAGGTTTGGGGTTATAAAAGGCAGTTGGTTGACAATGAAACGCGTATTAAAATGCCACCCCTTAAACCCGGGTGGCGACGATCCTGTGCCGCCAAAAACCTTTGATACCAGAGAACATTAACGATGGATTCGCAACGCAATCTTTTTCTCATCGCTTTTCTGTTCGTGTCTTTCATGATCTGGCAAGCCTGGCAGACGGACCACGCTCCGCAGCCGCAGCAAACCCAGACCACGCAAAACACAACAGTAGCCGGTGATGCCGCAAGCCAGGGTGTTCCTGCCAGCGGCCAGGGCAAAACGATCACCGTTAAGACCGATGTCCTGTCCCTGCACATTAATACTCGCGGTGGCGATGTTGAGCAGGCTCAGTTGCTGACCTATCCGGATAAGCTCGGTTCAACGCAGCCATTCCAGCTGCTGGAAACCAAGCCGGGCTTCATTTATCAGGCGCAAAGTGGCCTGACCGGTCGTAACGGTCCAGACAATCCAAACAACGGTGCGCGTCCGCTGTACACCACCACGCAGGATAATTTCGAGCTGGCTGATGGCCAGAGCGAACTGCGTATTCCAATGGTGTTTACAGCAGAGAACGGCGCGGTGTTCACAAAAACCTTCGTAGTGAAACGTGGCGAATATGCCGTTAACGTTGACTACCAGGTGAATAACACCACGCAGCAGCCGCTGGAAGTCTCAATGTTCGGCCAGTTGAAGCAGACCATGACGCTGCCAAAACATCGCGACACGGGCAGCAACAACTTTGCGCTGCACACGTTCCGCGGTGCGGCTTTCTCAACCAGCGAAGAGAAGTACGAGAAATATAAGTTCGACACCATCGCTGATAACGAGAACCTGAGCACCACCACCAGCAACGGCTGGGTCGCTATGCTGCAGCAATATTTTGCTACCGCATGGGTCCCGCGCACCGCTGGCATGAACTCGCTCTATACCACCAATCTCGGCAATGATATTGCTGCGGTAGGTTATAAGTCTGCGCCGGTCACCATCGCCGCGGGCAGTCAGCAATCGCTGGCCGCCACGCTGTGGGTTGGCCCGGAAATTCAGGATCGTATGGCTGCCGTTGCGCCGCATCTCGATCTGACGGTGGATTACGGTTGGTTGTGGTTTATCTCGCAGCCGCTGTTCAAACTGCTGAAGTTCCTGCACAGCTTTATCGGTAACTGGGGCTTCTCGATTATCGTTATCACCTTTATCGTTCGTGGCATCATGTACCCGCTGACCAAAGCGCAGTACACCTCCATGGCGAAAATGCGCATGCTGCAGCCGAAGATTCAGGCGATGCGTGAGCGCATGGGTGATGATAAGCAGCGTATGAGCCAGGAAATGATGGCGATGTACAAGGCGGAGAAGGTTAACCCGCTGGGTGGCTGTCTGCCGCTGGTTATTCAGATGCCAATCTTCCTTGCCCTTTACTACATGCTGATGGGCTCGGTCGAGCTGCGCCATGCGCCGTTCGCCCTGTGGATCCATGACCTTTCTGCGCAGGACCCGTACTACATCCTGCCGATCCTGATGGGCGTGACGATGTTCTTCATTCAGAAGATGTCGCCAACCACCGTCACCGATCCTATGCAGCAGAAGATCATGACCTTTATGCCGGTGATCTTTACCGTGTTCTTCCTGTGGTTCCCGTCAGGTCTGGTGCTGTACTACATCGTCAGTAACCTGGTGACCATCATCCAGCAGCAGCTGATCTATCGCGGCCTGGAAAAACGTGGCTTACATAGCCGCGACAAGAAGAAAGCATAACGCCGTTATTCACTGAGCCGCTGCGATGGCGATAACGCCGCAGCGGCGCAAAACGGACAGGCAGGGCGGGATAATATCTCGCCCTTTTTTCATTTTGCGGGTGCCGCTATGCGCGCCCCTATCAGGAGAGTTGCCATGAGCCACAGCGATACCATTGTTGCCCAGGCCACACCGCCAGGGCGCGGCGGCGTGGGCATCCTGCGCGTATCGGGTACGAAAGCAGCCGAGGTCGCTCAGCAGCTGCTCGGCAAGCTACCGAAGCCGCGTTACGCTGATTATCTGCCCTTCCGTGATGCCGACGGCACGCCGCTCGATCAGGGCATTGCCCTCTGGTTTCCCGGTCCCCACTCTTTCACCGGTGAAGATGTGCTGGAGCTGCAGGGCCACGGCGGCCCGGTTATTCTCGATCTGCTGCTGAAACGCATCGTCGCGCTGCCCGGCATCCGCATTGCGCAACCGGGTGAGTTTTCTGAACGCGCCTTTTTGAATGACAAACTCGATCTGGCGCAGGCAGAAGCGATTGCCGATCTGATTGATGCCAGTTCAGAGCAGGCTGCGCGCTCAGCGCTTAACTCGTTACAGGGCGCTTTTTCGGCGCGTGTGAATCATCTGGTCGAAGCCCTGACCCACCTGCGCATTTTCGTTGAGGCCGCTATCGACTTTCCGGACGAAGAGATCGACTTCCTCTCCGACGGCAAGATTGAGGCGCAGCTACAGCAGGTCATCGTCGATCTGGATAACGTCCGCAGCGAAGCGCGTCAGGGCAGCCTGCTGCGTGAAGGCATGAAGGTAGTAATTGCCGGTCGTCCGAATGCCGGTAAATCGAGCCTGCTTAATGCGCTGGCCGGTCGCGAAGCGGCAATCGTCACCGACATTGCCGGTACCACGCGCGATGTACTGCGTGAGCATATTCATATCGATGGCATGCCGCTGCATATCATCGATACCGCGGGATTACGCGACGCCAGCGATGAAGTAGAGCGCATTGGTATTGAGCGCGCCTGGCAGGAGATTGAACAGGCTGACCGCGTGTTGTTTATGGTTGACGGAACGACCACCGACGCCACCGAAGCGGCGCAAATCTGGCCTGACTTTATTGCGCGTCTGCCCGACACGCTGCCGATTACCGTGGTACGCAATAAAGCGGATATGACCGGCGAAACGCTGGGCCTGACGGAGGCCAATGGCAGCGCGCTGATTCGGCTCTCTGCTCGCACCGGCGAAGGCATCGATCTGCTGCGCGATCACCTGAAACAGAGCATGGGTTTTGCTGGCAACATGGAGGGCGGCTTCCTGGCGCGCCGACGCCATTTACAAGCGCTGGAGCTGGCGGCTACCCATCTGCAACAGGGCAAAGCGCAGCTGCTCGGCGCGTGGGCCGGAGAACTGCTGGCTGAAGAGCTACGCCTGGCGCAGCAGTGTCTGAGCGAGATCACCGGCGAATTCAGTTCTGACGATCTGCTGGGACGGATTTTCTCCAGCTTTTGCATCGGCAAATAAACTCTCTCGCCTCATTGCCAAAGGCAGCCGGTGGCTGCCTTTTTTATTGCGGTAAATCAGCCAGCCGCCGCTGTCCTTAATCTGAAACTGGCCCAGTTTCGCCCTAATCTAATAGAAAATAGTCAGAAAATTCTTACAATGGATCTGATGATTATTCGACCATTATCACGGAGTGAAAGATGGCCAGTCATTTTGTGCGTGCCACGCTACCGTTATCCCTGCCCTGCGCCTTACCCACGTCGCAGGCGGTGCTCGATCACGCCAGCCGTCTGCCCGCGCGCCGTCGGGAACGCTTTCTTGCCGCAAGGGCGCTGCTGGCCGAACTGATGCTTAAGGTTTATGGCCTGACGCCGCTGCCAGAATTAACTACCTGCAAGTATGGTCGCCCTTTATTCGCTAATCGTGATCTGCCCGATTTCAGCATTGCCTATGCCGGAAACGTTATCGGCGTTTTGCTGGCGGAGGAAGGCGGCCGCGTTGGGCTGGATATGGAAATGGTGCGCGCACACAGCCGTCAAACCATTGAATATCATCAGCGGTTTATCTCCTCCAGCGAACGCACCTGGATCAACGCGCAGCCGGATCCTCTGGAAGCTTCAACGCAAATCTGGACGCTGCGACAGAGCGTGGTCAAGCTGGCGGGCGAAGGGGAGCGCGAAATGGCGGCCATCTGTTTACAGCCTGGCGCCGGACGGTTACGCGCCACCCGCTTTCCTGATGTACAGGTCATTTCCGATGTCGAACCGTCGCTGGTCTGGTCATGCGCGCTGCTCACCAACACCGATCGCCTCTGCCTGTGGGATCGTGAAGCCGATGGCAGCTGGCGAGCCCTGCGGACACTCGAGCTCAATAAGCCCAGTATCGGCTCGCATACGTTGCGTCTTACCAGCCTGCCGCAGGATCGGCCGTTACAGGCATAAAAAAACCGGAGGCACGCCCCCGGTTTCTGATTGTCATCACTCGCTTACGCTTAGTGATGATCGATAAACGCAATCTTCAGCACGAACAGCAGCGAGACAATCGGCACGCACGGTCCGATTTCACGCCAGCGGCCGGTTCCCGCCTTCATGATGCAATAGGCAATAAAGCCCAGCGCAATGCCCTCGGTAATTGAGAAGCTAAACGGCATCATCACCGCGGTGACAAACGCCGGCACCGCTTCGGTTAAATCGTCCCAGCGAACGCGCGCCAGGCTTCCGGTCATCAATACGCCAACGTAAATCAGTGCGCCTGCCGCTGCGTAAGCGGGCACCATGGAAGCCAGCGGCGACAGGAAAATGACCAGCAGAAACAGTACGCCGGTGACCACCGCCATCAAGCCGGTGCGTCCGCCAATGGCCACGCCCGATGAGCTTTCGATATAGGCGGTGACGGAAGAGGTGCCGATAAACGCGCCGCTCACCGAGCTGATGCTGTCGACATACAGCGCCTGCTGCATGCGGGGAAAGGTGCCCTTTTCATCGGTCAGGCCAGCTTTGTCCGTTACGCCAATCAGCGTGCCGGAGGAGTCAAACAGGTTAACCAGCATGAACGAGAAGATCACCCCGGCCATGCTGATGTTCAGCGCACCTTTCAGATCCACCTGGCCAATCACCGAACTCACCGGCGGCGGCGCAGAGAACACGCCGTTAAAAGTGACATCGCCCAATAGCAGGCCAATCGCGGTGGTGATCACAATCGACACCAGCACCGCCGCATGCAGATTCCGTGAAGCCAGAATAGCGATGATAAAGAAGCCGAGTGCGCCAAGCAGCACGCTGTGCGACGTCAGGTTACCGATGGTCAGCAGCGTATCGGGATTGGCAACGATGATGCCAGCATTTTTCAGCCCCATCATGGCGATAAACAAGCCGATGCCCGCGGTGATGCCGACGCGCAGGCTAAGCGGAATATTGGCAATCATCCAGTAGCGCACGCGTAACAGCGTCAGGATCAGCAGGCCCACCGCGCCCCAGAAGATTGCGCCCATGCCAACCTGCCATGAGTAGCCCATAGCGCCAACCACCACAAAAGCGAAAAAGGCGTTCAGCCCCATTGCCGGGGCCAGCGCGACCGGCAGATTGGCCACCAGCCCCATCATGATGCTGCCAAAGGCGGCAATCAGGCAGGTGGTGACAAACACCGCCTGGGTATCCATTCCGGCGGCACCGAGAATCTGCGGGTTAACGAAGACGATATAAACCATCGTCAGGAAAGTGGTGAAACCGGCGATCACTTCCGTACGCACGGTGGTGCCGTGCTCCTGCAGCTTGAAAACCCGCTGCAACAAACCCTGTTTACTCATGTGCAATACCCAGATGAGGAATGATTTTCGACGCGTATCCTAACGGCTTTGCCGCTGTGACACACTGATTTTTAGTCCTGGCGGGTTTGCGGGTCGCATTCTCTTGCCACCAGGTTACAGTGTTTACCCTGACTGAAAAAAGAGGCGATGTGATGACGGTAGAATGTTTGCTTTTCGATTGCGATGGCACGCTGGTGGACAGCGAGATGCTCTGCACCCAGGGTTACGTGAATACCTTTGCACAGTTTGGCATCCAGCTCTCTTTGCAGGAGATGTTTGAGAAATACAAAGGCGTGAAGCTCTATGACATCATTGCCGACGTGACCGCGCAGCATCCGATTGAGGCCTCCACCGAGACGCTGGAAAGCACCTATCGGGCTGAAGTAGCGCGCCTGTTTGATCTGCATCTGCAACCGATCAGCGGCGCAGCGGATCTACTGGCTGCTATTCGCCTGCCGATGGGCGTGGTGTCCAACGGCACCGTGAAGAAAATGGAGCATTCGCTGGGACTCACTGGCCTGCGCCACTATTTTGGCCCCCATCTGTATAGCGGTTACGACATCGCCCGCTGGAAGCCCGATCCGGCCATCATGCACCATGCCGCACAGCAGATGCAGGTGCCGATTGAGAACTGCATTCTGATCGATGATTCTGAAGCGGGAGCCAAAGCGGGCATCGCCGCCGGCATTCCGGTGTTTTACTACTGCGCTGATGCCCACAACCCGCCGCTGGATCATCCGCTGGTGACGCGCTTTGATGATATGGCGCAGCTGCCAGGATTGTGGCAAGCCCGAGGCTGGGAGATCGTATAAGCGAGGCCGCTTATTGGTTGTGCCTTGCAGGCTGGCGTTTAGGGTCAGCGTCTTTAAGGTCAACGTCTTTAAGGTCAAGGGCCATTTCGTTCTGCCTGAAGGCAGCCCGCTTAAAGGCCATTTCAACGGCCAGGTCAACGGCCATTTCGTTCTGCCCTTCGGGCCGCCCGAGCAGGGGCGGCATGCGCCCCGCCCCTGCACCCCGGCTATCCGGCAAACACAACCGCCCGCCGCAGGCG